>SDBV01001210.1_pt1 | contig 38742 bp, 42 predicted proteins | sample 2277081 | NCBI WGS metagenome assembly SDBV01 (sample SAMN10402039, study PRJNA504765) | marine sediment metagenome | isolation source: marine sediment core GS10_PC15, 223 cmbsf | place: Arctic Ocean: Southern Knipovich Ridge | collected 2010 | reverse complement strand
AAGATTTAATGATTAGTTTGATAGCCCAAAAGTGGGCTATCATATTTTGTTAATGTCTGGGTTAATCCTGACATAAATAATTGGTAACCAATTATTTATCGTCATTATTCTTGATGCGATCATAAATAATCCGGGTTAATTCGATCAGGTGCCAGCCTTTTCATCATTCGCATGATCCTTTCCTGATTCCTCATTAGAATCCAGATCATCACGGTCAACAAGTTTTTTATCTTCTACTTCTCTGTCCAGGAAATCATTGATACGATCGATGTCAAGCGAACTTTTAATTTCGCCAAATTTATCTATAGAAACTTCAAAACCATCCAACTGAGCGTTGACACGAGCTTTTGTATCCTTTTTATTTTTCCCTTTTGCCATTATTACATATTTATTTATTCCCTTACTTTTAATTGGTCTATCGCAGTATCAATTCTGAGACTACTTTCTTTTGCGCCAAGAATTTCAATAATCTTCATAAGGTCGGGGCCACCAGCCTGCCCTGTGAGAGCTACCCTTAAAGGTTGCATTACTTTCCCCATGCCTGTATTATGTAACTCAATTAGCTGCTCAAGAGTTCCCCGGACCTTTTCAGCAGTCAGGGTTGCAGTGTTGTTCAATTCGACAGAAAAGTCAGTCAGAAAAGCAATATTTTCCGGCGTCCATTTTTTCCGGACAACTTTTTCATCGTATGATTCAGGTGCTGTAAAAAAGAATTTTCCCAGGCTCCAGATTTCGCCAGGGAAATTGATACGTTCTCTCATCAGCCCGGCTACAGCGTCAATTTTTTCTTTTGTACCTGTTACTCCGGTTTTTGCCAGGTCAGTTTCCAGAAAGTTAGCCAGACGATCAATATCTGCCGATTTCAGGTATTGCTGGTTAAACCAGTTGGCTTTGTTGATATCAAATCGCGCGCCCGCTTTGTTGACCCTTGAAAGATCGAAACTCTTTTCCAATTGAGGTAATGAAAACAGTTCCTGTTCGGTTCCCGGGTTCCATCCCAATAATGCAATGAAATTTACAAAAGCCTCGGGCAAATATCCCGATTCACGGAACCCCGACAATGCCTCACCCGTAGTAGGGTCTGTCCAGACCAAAGGGAAAATGGGGAAACCACCTTTTATCCCGTCACGCTTGCTTAATTTTCCTTTTCCATCGGGTTTGAGAATTAATGGCAGGTGGGCGAAAGAAGGCATGGAATCATCCCATCCCAGGAAACGATACAAAAGGACATGCAACGGCGCCGAAGGGAGCCATTCCTCGCCACGAATTACATGCGAAATCTTCATCAAATGGTCGTCCACAACATTGGCCAGGTGATAGGTGGGCATCCCGTCTGATTTCATCAGAACCTTATCATCCATTTCTGTGGTTGCTACTTTTACTTCGCCACGAATCCTATCATTTACAATAACTGTTTCATTTTCCGGAACTTTCAACCGTATTACATAAGGAGCCCCTTCGTCAATTAATTTCTTCACCTCAGGCTCATCCATGCTGAGGCTATTTTTCATTCCTAAACGTACCGCATGATTGTATTGGAAAACATTTTTATCTTTTTCGGCTTTTTTTCGGGCTTCATCAAGCTCCTCCGAAGAATCAAATGCATAATATGCATGTCCTTTATTGAGTAGTAATTCTGCATATTTCTTGTAGGATTCCTTCCTTTCCGATTGACGGTAAGGGCCAAAATCACCTCCCTTAACCGGACCTTCATCATGATCTATGCCACACCATTCCAGGGATTCAAGTAGGTACTTCTCTGCTCCCTGGACAAATCTTGTCTGATCGGTATCCTCGATCCGTAAAATAAAGGTCCCTCCATTATTTTTTGCAAACAGGTAATTATACAATGCAGTTCTTAAACCTCCAATATGTAAAGGACCTGTGGGGCTTGGTGCAAACCGTACCCTTACATTATTCTCCATAGGTATTTATGGTTTAAGGATGCAAAAATATAAAAATTGTGCTGCCCCGGCCAGTCCTGCTCATTTTATAGCGATACATGAAATTTCTACATTCACATCTTTTGGCAACCTGCTTACTTCCACCGTTTCCCTTGCCGGGGGGGTGGAATCGAAGTAGCTTCCGTAAGCTTCATTTATTAATGCAAAATCATCCATGTTCTTAATGAAAATAGATGTTTTAACCACATTGGAAAATTCCATTCCTGCTTCATCGAGGATATTTTCCAGATTTTTCATTACAAGGTGCGTTTGATCTGTAATAGATCCCTCCACGACCTGGTTCGTTGCCGGATCAATCGGGATCTGCCCTGATATATATAACATATTATCAGCAAGTATTGCCTGGTTATAGGGGCCGATTGGTCCCGGTGCATTGGGAGTGTAAATTTTGATTTTACTCATAGTTGTCAGGTTTTATTATTTTTGAGACCTCTAATTTATGAATCCAAAATTTAATGAAAGTTTTAGTCAGGGGAAATCATGAAAATATTGTTGAATTTTCTTCAAAATTCAGTGAATTGAAATTCGATACGGATGAAGAATATTCGACAGGACTTGATTTGTTTGTATACGATGTAGTTTTTGATTTCCTTATCGATGATTCTCCTGATAACCTGGACATGTATGCAGGTGAGTCGGACCTGGTTGTATTTATGAATGCAGTAAAATCCTCTCTGCTGGAATATTCGAGCTATCTCGGTCATAATTTTCAGTTTACAATGGTAGGTTTTAATGGCCTCCCGACTTTTTTTGATCGAAGTATTCTTGAGTTAACAGCATTACGGGAGGAAGATAATTTAAAAATTCAACAGCTTGCGAAGCAATTGGAATTTGAATTTATCCTTGTAGATGACCGTGTGGGGATGGTGACCCCACGTGTAGTTTGTATGATTATTAATGAAGCATACTACACCGAGCAGGAGGGAACTGCTGAACGGGAGGCGATTGATCATGCGATGAAATTAGGTACTAACTATCCTTACGGACCGTTTGAATGGGCGACAAAGATCGGAATTCAGCATGTTTATGAGTTGTTGGAAGCGCTGTATAACGATACCCACGACGCACGTTATAAAATCTGTCCGTTGTTAAAAAAAGAGTATCTGAAAGAAGTCTGAAGTCTTACAGAGTTTAAAGAAATAATTATTCGAATTGATATAATAATACCCACAGTATCATGATTAAAATCATTGTTTAACTGAATTCGAAATAGTAATTTGTTGTATTCGGTCTATTCTACTTCCTGAACATCAAAAGTATCATCATCAATTTCCACAAGCTTCATGAAATTGAAATTTAAGTTTAGTATTTGTTCAAAAGGTAGGACCATATTATGCCCTGGTATTTCATATTTCTCATCCTCATTTTCTCCATCATCTTTCAAAAATCTCCTTTGGACACCTTGCAATATTATATAATTCAATCCACCCAATTTTGATAGTTCGTAGTCGACTAATATCCCTTCATAGATTAAGGTCCCATCATTCGAATCCACCAAAGCATCAACGTAAACGAATTCAATATCGTCAATTGAATCCTTATCTAATGAAATCGAAGATTTGGGAAAATCAAAAAATTCACCACTAAAAACATAGTGCCAAGAATTCTGGAATCTAAATAGTTTATATCGGAGATCAAGTCTAAATATTCGAACAATACTTTTAGAAATAATGCCCATAAAAACTGAAACTATTAAAAGGGTAGAATTGTACGCTACTATTTGCCAGACATTTGAGTTAATATTCAGATATACATCTTTGGGATAATCTTCTACGTAAAAGAGATGGCTTATCAAAACAAGATCAACACGGTATCCAAATAGTGTAACTAAAAAATACCAAATTGTGTGGAGAATCAGACTTGGGAAAAAACTTGATAGAAAATATTCAAAAAAATTTTGTTTGAAATATTCCTTTGAGAATTCTTCAGTATAATAAAACCTTCTGAATATTAGTCCAGGTAATAGGAAAATGAATATTAGTACTGTTGTTAGAGCAATATTCATTATTAGTTTAGAAAGGAATCGAATTATTCAGATAGAGCAGACTGAGTTTCCTCAGAGACTTTAAATTTGGTATCAGTACTTTTCTTTTTTCTTGAATTACGAACGGCAGTGACAAATGCCTCAGAGTCATTGGAACTACTAATAATGTATTTGACCCGCTCACTTGTAACAGGTCTCTCAGTACTCCAGAATACAATTTTTCGATTTTTCTTCTTTCCCATCTCTACTTATATAAACTCTATTCTCACAATTTAGTTACAATATTTAATTAATCAAAATCCATTAGTGTCATCAAATTCAAAATTGACATCATGCAATTGTCATATTAGATCATTAAACATCTTGAACTTTTCCAAACTGATCTTATGATTATTTGAAATCAAAAATATCCTTTTATTACTAAACTTAAAATTGTTAATTCAAATTCAGGTGAATTTGGAATATTAACAGTGTTCAGTAAAATATTATTTTCGTATTTCTATTTATTTGTTTTGAATGAAGGTCATTTGACAATAGTTTCCCTTTTTGGAAAGTTAAAGAAGGGAAATCGGGGTAACAATAACTATCTGAAATCTTATTCTACCGTCACAGATTTCGCCAGGTTACGCGGCTGGTCCACATTGCAGCCCCGCATCACGGCAATGTGGTAGGACAGAAGTTGCAAAGGAATCACCGAAACCAAAGGCATCAATGCCTCATCCGTGACAGGTACCTCGATGGTGAAATCAGCCATTTTTGGTATAAGTTCATCTCCTTTGGAAACAATAGCTATCACACGTCCTTTTCGGGCTTTCACTTCCTGAATATTTGATACAATTTTATCATAGGAACTATCCTTTGTGGCAATGAATACTACCGGCATATCTTTATCAATCAATGCAATGGGTCCATGTTTCATTTCGGCTGCAGGATATCCTTCCGCGTGTATATAGGAAATTTCTTTTAATTTCAGCGCGCCTTCTAATGCCACAGGGAAATTAGAACCCCGACCCAGGTAAAGGAAATTTGTGGCGTCTTTAAATACATCCGCGATATGCTCAACCTGGTCGTTTAATTGAAGCGCCTCCTCTATCTTGGCCGGAATGGTTTCTAACTCCGCTAAAAGCTCATGGAACCTGCTTTCAGGAAGGGTGCCTTTGTGCTCTGCAATCATAAGGGCAATCATAGACAATACCGTTAACTGGGCTGTAAATGATTTGGTACTTGCAACACCGATTTCTGGTCCGGCGTGGGTGTAGGCTCCTTCATCTGTTATCCTGCTTATAGATGATCCTACTACATTGCAAACTCCGAAGATCGTGGCCCCTTTTGATTTTGCCAGCTCAAGGGCTGCAATTGTATCGGCTGTCTCTCCGGATTGTGATATGGCAAATACTACATCACTTTCTCTTATTACAGGTTTTCTGTACCTGAACTCCGACGCGTATTCAACTTCCACAGGGATCCTGCAGTATTCTTCGAACAGGTATTCAGCTACCAGTCCTGCATGCCAGGAGGTACCGCATGCTACAATAATTATTCTTTCAGCCCTAACGATTTTATTTCGGTATTCGCGAATACCTCCAAGAACTACCCGGCCTATTTCTGCATTCACACGGCCTCTCAGACAATCTTTTACTGACTTAGGCTGCTCAAAAATTTCTTTGAGCATAAAGTGCTCGTACCCACCTTTTTCAATAGTTTCCAGCTCAATATCCAACGTTTGGATGAAAGGGTCCATTTTCTCATCCTTAATGGTTTTAACGGTGAGCTTCCCGTCCCGGATTATAGCCATTTCTTCATCGTTGAGATATACAACCTCATTGGTATATTCTACAATAGGGGTAGCATCAGAAGCGAGTACAAATTCATCAGTTCCTAATCCAATCACCAGGGGGCTCCCTTTTCTTGCGGCTATCAACATGTTTGGATGCTCTTGTGAAACAATAACTATTGCATAAGCACCAACGATTTTATTTAAAGCAAGACGTACTGCCTCTTCGAGGGAACATTTATTATCTTCCTGGATATATTCTATAAAGCCAATAAATACTTCTGTATCAGTTTCACTTTTAAAGGAGTATCCTTTATTTATGAGGTCTTTCTTTATTGAGGAATAGTTTTCAATTATCCCGTTGTGTATCATGGCCAGTTTGCCATTTTGAGAAAAATGAGGATGCGCATTTACATCATTTGGTTCGCCATGGGTGGCCCACCGGGTATGACCTATACCAATGGTGCTTTCAAGCGCCTGATCACCAATGAATTTTTCCAGGTCGGATACTTTTCCTTTCTTTTTATAAATATTTAACGATCCGTTCAGAAGGGCTATTCCCGTAGAATCATATCCACGGTACTCAAGGCGCTTCAATCCTTTTATGATGATCGGATAGGCTTGCTTTTTACCTACATAAGCAACTATACCACACATAATTCTTGGATTTTGAAGTTATTCAAAGTCAGATGATTCATTAGAAGTAGTATAATAAACTTCTAATTTAATATTTTGGGGATCCAGGCGAAATCTATTCACTGTACTTGAATTGATGGTTGGCAAAGGTATTACCAATATTTGCTGGTTTTCAATTCTACCATCTGCAATGGCCTGAAGCGTATTTGAAAAACGATCTGAATACGACTCGGGAAATTCCTGTTCACCATCATCTACTTTAAATAAGACGTTCAGAGCAAATTGGCCTCCGGTGGCGTCAATAGAGGGATTATCCTGCTGAACTGTACGTGGAAAACCTGAATCGTCAAATGAACGGCGATTTGTACTGTCACTAAAATAGTAAATAAGGGTAGAAGGAGGCTGCAGGTAAGTGGTGTATGGATCTACTTTTCCTAAAGTTAATCTTCCGAGGTTAATGATCATAAATCCTACCGAATCTGCAAATTCAACAAAAGGCTGGAGGTCGTACTTGATGGCTAATCCGGTACCTGATTGCAAATAAAGAAAATTATCAGCTGCATTGTGCTCTTTATAAGGTTCTTCAATTCCCTCCAGGGCAGTTCCGGTCCAGTCATGCTTAATATTATTGAAATGGACGAAGTTTTTTATTCTAAAGGTATAATTTATGCTTACAGGATTACCATCCGTATCGAATATATGATAATATAAGATCATACTCATATCATCATCATCATGGTCAAACCCTGTAACCGAATTGTAGTTCGCTCCTGCTTCAAGGGAAATTCCTTTAAAATACTCAAGAAAATTAGTGTCATTGGAAAAAGTAGAATCATTTTCATCCTTTGCTTTTTCAAAAAATTCCATGCCCAGATCATCGGACAAATGCATACGCAATAAGGTGTCTAATTTTATTTTATCCTCACCATCAATATCCTCTACTACATATCTAAAAGAAGTTTCTCCAATGGGCTCATCAGAAACGGTTAATTCCGTGAAATTATAATAAGCTATAAACTGATCAAGGTCTTCTTCGAGCCGAAATACTTTTAAATCATTTAATTCCCTGACCTCCGTGCCGGTCAGGGTGGCATATGGTAATTGCAATATGAGAGAATCATATACTGAATCATCGCCGAAATTGGGAGTACCTGACCTCCATACCTGGGCGTATGATTTTGCTTCTACTTTTCCGAATTGAGGATCATCGTATTTGCCTACCAGAAGTTTTCCGGCATTACCGGTAATCAGTGAATCTGTTGGTATGAGTTTCGCCGTCAGGTTGAAATCTACAAAAGTAGTTGTAAATGAAAGGTTTTCGGGGTCAACTTCGATGCCTATCCTTCCCGGCTCCTCACAAGAAATAAAAATTAAAAGGGCTAATCCCTGGATCAGCCCCATTATTCCTTTATGACTTCTAAACATTTTATTCCACAAGTTGATTGTAGAGGTTATAATATGAATCAGAAAAACTTTCATCGTTTTCAATTGTATCTACCTTCTTCCCATCTTCCAACAAGTTTTCCAGGTCAGCAATATCCTCTTTTGCTTTGATTACAGCGTCAGCATATTCCACTCCAATTTTGATAAATCCGTCGTAATCAGCTGACCTCAAATTATTAAGCATATTATCTTCGATATCAAGCATTTTTACCTTTTCTACGAAGTCGCTGTTAAATTTATGGTGGAACTTATTGTTATAAACGGTAAATACACTCTTCGTATTTTGGAAAAGAGGGTCATTTTTATAGGTTGTTTTTAAATACAAGGGGATCAGCCCTGTCATCCAGTCATTGCAATGAACTATATCCGGCGCCCATCCCAGTTTTTTAACCGTTTCGAGTACACCTTTACAGAAAAATATAGCCCGCTCATCGTTATCTTCATAGAAATTGTCATTGGTATCATGGAAAACAAATTTCCTCTGGAAATAGTCTTCATTATCAATAAAATAAACCTGCAATTTCGCATTTGGTATAGATGCGACTTTGATTACCAATGGCTTTTCTTCATCACCTATCGAAATGTTAATTCCTGATAACCTCACAACTTCATGAAGCCTGTTTTTTCTCTCATTTATTAAACCAAATCTTGGTACTAGAATTCTGATCTCCATTCCCTTTTCCTGCATTGCTTGCGGAAGCCGCCTGACAAAGTCAGCAACCTCTGATGTCTGTAGAAAAGGATTAATTTCTGTAGCTACATATAGAATTCGAACTGTTGACATAGTATATTGATTTGAATAATATTTTATTCCAAAAATGGCTCACAAAGATACTAAAAATAATTCCTTTAATCAAGATTCTTTAATCCCAATCAACTAATTTTGCGTCCTTTTATTGAGCATTTGGTTTTTTTATGGAGGTATTTGAAACGATTGACGAACTACAGCAAAGTTTAGCAAATCACAGGAAAAACCAGGAAGCGGTAGGGCTGGTTCCTACCATGGGATATTTGCACAAAGGCCATTTGGAATTGATAAAATCATCGGTAAATCAAAATGATATAACAGTATGTAGTATTTTCGTCAACCCCATTCAATTTAACAATCCTGAAGACCTTAAAAAATATCCTCATTCTATTGAAAAGGACATTGACATGTTGAAAGAGGCAAATGTTTCAACTGTATTTCGTCCCGGACAAAAGGAAATGTACCCACAGAAACCCGAGACTGGAATTGACTTTGGCCGTATAGGAAAGATACTCGAAGGTAAATTTCGCCCGGGACATTTCAATGGTGTGGGATTAGTAGTTGCAAAATTATTCAATATTGTTCGGCCCGACATTGCGTATTTTGGCGAAAAGGATTTACAACAACTTGTAATAATTCGTAAACTGGTAGCGGATTTAAATTTCAGAGTTAGAATTGAAGGAATACCGACCTTACGTGAAGCGAGCGGATTGGCGATGTCATCCAGAAATGCCCGGTTAAATTCCAAAGAGTTGGAATCAGCTTCATTGATTTACAATTCACTTAAACTTGCAAAAAAATTACTGGACGAAGGTGCTACTGTTGAAAAAGCTTTGGATGGGGCGGTCGCTGTCCTTAATCGCGATGAAAATATATCAACAGAGTATATCAACGTTGTGGACCTTGGTTCGTTTGAAATAATAGAGACCGGACGTCCGGACAAAGATGTGGCGTTGTGTGCTGCGGCTTTTGTCGGAGGGGTTCGGTTAATTGATAATATTATCTGTAAAAGTACGGGGAGAGGAGAGATTTAGAAATGATGATCGAAGTATTAAAAACATTCCAATAAGCTAATCTGATCAGTATAAAAGGTGGTTAAAAAGAGTATAAAATATATAATTGCGCTGGGAGTTTCAGGACTTCTTCTCTGGTTGGTTTTCAGGCAGATTGATGTAAAGGAAATGTTTTCAAGGCTTTCGGAAATCCGCTACAGGTTTGTAATATTTTCTATAATTCTTATGCTGACCGCCCATTGGGTCCGTGCTTACCGATGGGGCATCATGCTTAAACCTTTAGGTTATCCATTGCATACGTTCCGCACTTTCAATGCTGTGATGGTAGGGTACATTGCCAATTTGTTTGTGCCGAGAATGGGGGAAATTACACGATGTGGAGTATTGAAAAAAACTGACAATGTAAATATGACTGCATCCATAGGTTCGGTAGTGGCCGAGCGTATCATTGATTTACTGACATTGATTTCACTAATTTTATTAAACCTTGTGCTCGAATATGACCTGTTGGTTAAATTTTTTACAGATTTATTCAAAACAAAATTTTCGGGTATTGTTCAAAATCTGTATGCGGTTTATATCCTTGCCGGTATTGGATTCCTGGTATTAGTGATTCTGTATCTGCTCCTCCGCGTATATAAAGAAAAGCTTAAACGAATTCCTCTTTTTTTAAAAATCCGGAATATTCTTCGGGAACTTGTAGATGGTATGATGAGCATACGGAAAATCGATAATAAAATTGGATTTTGGTTAAGTACATTTTTATTGTGGGGACTATACTATGTACTGACATATATTGTTATTTTTTCTATTGAAGAAACTTCAGGACTGTCACTTTTGGCTGGGTTAACAATTTTAGTGACAGGTAGCATTGGTATGGCAACACCAGTACAGGGAGGAATAGGCGCTTTTCATGTATTAGTTAGTAGTGTGCTGGTTTTATACGGTGTCAATCTCAATGATGGTTTGCTTTTTGCTACTGTGTTACATTCTTCCCAGGTCCTGGCGGTACTCGTTTTTGGAGGTATTAGTATGATCGTTACGGTATTATTGCAAAATAAAAAGCAGACAAATGGAACTCGAACCGACAATCAATAAGATCGTACCTCTTAATAAGTTTGTCTTGCAGGTAAAAAATTGGCAACAGGAGGGTTTAAAAGTCGTTTTCAGCAACGGATGCTTTGATATTCTACACCCGGGCCATGTGGATTATCTTGAAAGAGCCCGAAAACTGGGCGACAAACTTGTAATCGGGTTGAATAGTGATGCATCAGTTAGAAGGATTAAAGGGGATGGCAGGCCCATCGTAGCGGAAGAGGGAAGGGCAAAAGTACTTGCCGCCTTACAGTTTGTGGATCTTATTACACTATTTGACGAAGACACTCCACTCCGGTTAATTGAGAATACAATTCCGGACATATTGGTGAAAGGGAACGATTACAGTATTAGCCAGATTGTTGGAGCTGATATCGTAATAAATAAAGGTGGTAAAGTTGAAACAATACGATTGGTAGAAGGATATTCGACCACATTACTTATGAATAAAATAATTAAAAACAAAAAATAGAAAGCCATGTCAGGATTGATTATAATTTTTATCGTTTTCGCGATTTTGAGTTTCGCTGTAAATTCAAAACTAAAAAGTAAGTTCAAAAAGTATTCAAAAATACAGTTACGAAGCAATATGTCGGGTAAAGAAATTGCCGAACAAATGCTGTATGATAACGGGATTCATGATGTACAGGTTATTAGCGTAAAAGGTCAATTGACAGATCATTACAATCCGATTAACAAAACCGTGAACCTGAGTGAGAATGTGTATCATGGAAGATCAACTGCTTCGGCTGCAATTGCATCACATGAATGCGGCCATGCTGTACAACATTCTACAGCATATGGAATGCTCAAATTACGGACAGCATTGGTTCCTGTTCAAAATGCAAGCGGCCGTATTCTTAACTTTATTATGCTAATGTCCATTTTCGGTGGATTCTTTGTACTTGGAGCAAACTGGCAATTGCTGTTACTTGTGGTGATAGGCTGTTATTTCGTATTAACGCTATTCTCTTTTATTACTTTACCGGTCGAGTTTGACGCGAGCAACAGGGCCCTTGCATGGATTGAACAAAAAGGGGTAGTATCTTCGCAGGAGCATAATATGGCGAAAGATGCATTAAAATGGGCAGCTATGACCTATGTAGTAGCAGCACTTGGTTCATTGGTTACTTTGCTCTATTTTTTGTCTATATTCCTGGGAGGCCGCGATTAAAAATGTCATTTTAAATTTATTAAAGTAAAATGGGATTTGAATTTACAGAGGAGCAATTGTCAGTTCGGTATGCAGCAAGGGAATTTGCTCAAAAGGAACTTCTTCCAGGTGTAATAGACAGGGATATCAACCAAAAATTTCCTGTGGAGCAGATCAAAATGATGGGCGAACTTGGTTTTATGGGTATGATGGTGGATCCCAAATATGGTGGCAGTGGAATGGATTCTGCATCCTACGTTCTGGCCATGGAAGAGATATCCAAAGTTGATGCTTCGACCGCTGTTGTAATGTCGGTAAATAATTCCCTTGTTTGCTGGGGACTGGAGCAATTCGCGAATGAAGAGCAAAAACAGAAATACCTGACGAAACTAGCTACCGGACAAAGTCTTGGGGCATTTTGTCTTAGCGAACCGGAAGCCGGGTCTGACTCTACTTCTCAACATACCACTGCCGAAGATAAAGGAGATTATTATTTGCTCAACGGAACAAAGAACTGGATAACAAACGGTAATTCTTCTGATGTTTGCCTGGTATTTGCACAATCACACAAAGAGTTAAGACATAAAGGAATTAATGTTCTTATTGTTGAAAAGTCACTTGCCGGATTTGATGTTGGGAAAAAAGAAGATAAAATGGGAATCCGCGGTTCTGATACGCATTCTTTGATGTTTAATGATGTAAAAGTTCCTAAAGAAAACCGAATTGGTGAAGACGGGTCTGGCTTTAAGTTCGCGATGAGCGTTTTGAATGGAGGACGTATTGGTATCGGCTCACAAGCACTGGGGATAGCTTCAGGAGCATTTGAGCTGGCATTGAATTACTCCAAAGAACGCAAAGCATTTGGTAAATTAATTTCACAACACCAGGGCATCCAGTTTAAGCTGGCTGATATGGCAACCAAAATAGACGCCGCCCGGCTACTGTTGATACAGGCAGCAACTAAAAAAGACAAAGGGGAGAATTTTGTCAAAGAAAGTGCCATGGCAAAACTCTATGCTTCGGAGATTGCTATGGAAGTAACAACCGAAGCTGTGCAGATACATGGAGGGTATGGGTATGTCAGGGAATTTCACGTAGAAAGAATGATGCGGGATGCTAAGATAACCCAGATTTACGAAGGCACCTCAGAGATTCAAAAAATTGTAATTTCTCGGGAATTGCTGAGATAGATAAAGTTTATTATTCTTGTAAAAATCCAATATTACGTACGAGTTTTTTTTTATTTTAAAGAAACTATATTAGATTTGATTAAGGTTCAGTTGGACTTAAAGTATTTTGAATTGCAAGAAAAATAGTTGAATGGAAGATTTTAATAAAATAATTGAATCATTAGGTGTAAGATACATAAAGGGGAATAATATTAATATTTTACAACCGGTAGAAATTGAAAGTTCCTATGATGTTGAAAACACAATTGTTCTTCTGCGGAAAGGTGAAATCAAATTTGGAGCAAAGGAAGAGATCTTAAAATCCGGAGAAATTTTGTTTATCCCCGGAGGTAAAACATTTGATATTTCTTATGGGAAAGATCCGGTTATTACGTTGACTAATGATGATTTTATCAACAAGAAAGAGCTTTACTTCCGTCATTACGAAAATGAAGTTTCAAATGATTCAAATTATGACAGTTTCAGCTACGTTACGTTTGAAGCAAAAGTATTCAATTCAGTAAATTTTTTCACTTCACTGGATATCCCTCCTTTCAAGATTCGAAGCGGGGAGATATCAAGCGTAATTCATCACATTGTACTGGAAAATGATTCTGATTTACCCGGCAATGAAAGGATAATAAAATTGTTGACAGAGCAGCTTGTAGTAGAAATAATCAGATATATAATAGTTAAAAATCTATTTGTTGAACAGCTGGCAACCAACAGTACCTATTTCAAAGATCCGAGATTGATAGATATTTTTGCTTATATCAAAGAAAATCTTGGTGGTGATTTATCTAATAAAGTCCTTGCAAACGTGGCCAATGTTTCGGAAGATTATGTCGGTCAATATTTTAAAATGCTTACCGGAATAAACCCACAGGATTACATCGAATACCAGCGAATGGAAGAAGCGGTAAACCTCCTGCGCACCTCAAAAAGCAGTATCAGGGATATTGGCAGAATGGTTGGATACAAGGATACCGCATATTTTTGCAGGAGATTCAAGATGATGTTTGGGATACCTGCCGGTAAAATGCGAAGAAGGGAATCCTTAATGAACCTCTAAAGACTTATTGATTCTTGCTACTAACTGAGCGGTTTCCACCAGAAAATCAACAGATTTTTCAATTCCATTCCCTACAACAATCGTATCAGCGCCGGCGCTTAGGGCATTTTCCACTTTATCAATGGTATTTAAGCCACCTCCAACAATCAGGGGCGACCGAATAGTTTTACTAACCTTACTGATCATTTTTGGTGGAATAGGATATTCCGCCCCACTGCCGGCGTCCATATAAATCAAACGTAACCCAAGCATTTCACCTGCCAGGGCGGTACAGGCAGCAACAGCCTCTTTGTCACCAGGTATGGGCGTAGTATTGCTAATATAAGATACTGTTGTTTGCATCGAACTGCCTGCAAGAATGTAGCCCGTAGGTAGAATTTCTATGTTGCTATTTTTGAGAACAGGTGCCGCAAGTACATGCTGGCCAATTAAATAGTCGGGATTCCGACCGGATATCAATGAAATGAATAGTATAGCATCCGCATTCAGATCTACATGAAGGTTTGACCCCGGAAATAGAAGAACTGGAATAGCAGACAATTTTTTTAAGGTATTTATAACCTCTGGAAGGTTATCTTTTGTTACAAAACTACCACCAACGAAAAAGTAATCAACATTGTTTTTTTTACTCAGGAGGACCAGATTTTCCAATTGATCCTTATTTTCAATTTTATCAGGGTCAATCAACACAGCAAACGACTTAATGCCTTTCTGCTTTTTGGTATCGAGATCATTCAGCAGTTTCATCCGTAGTCTCTTGTATCAAATCTAATCCGCTAATATATTCTTTCAACTTTTTCCGTGCATATGACAACAAAAATACGGCAACCATTTCTGTTCCTGCACTTGCAATTGCATGGAGAAAGGTAGGCTTCAATGTATTCGCTTCTTCTCGTATAGTTTCCGGATGTTCAGATTGTTGAGGTTTGTCCTTACTCATGGCCTTGAATAAAGAATAACCGAACATGATTACACTGCCAACTGTGATCGCAATTGTTGCAATCCTCTGAATTTCTGCAAAAGATTGTTCTAATTCTTCTTCGATTTTTTGTTTATAACTGTTCGCAGAGTCTTCCAGCTCTTGTTTCAGTATCTCAGTTCCTGTTTCCATCTTATTCTTTGCTGTTACTGTTGAGTATTTTTAAAAACATATCCTCAAGATGTTTATTGATACCAAATCTTTTATTTAAAAAAATGAATATGATCATCACAAACAGATACACCCCCGCCATAATAAAATAGCCTAAGAATGTGCTGTTGAGAAGGTTGTTTAATAAATTGCTTAATCCAACGGTAATAAAGAAAATGGCCATAAACATAGCCATTGATAAAATAAATAGTACGACAATCTTTGCCCCCGCCCGTGCTGCTTCTTCTTTAAACTCTATTTTGAACAATTCTATTTTTTTTTCCACAAAACCCATGAGGTTATCCAATATGGAATCAATGTTTAGAAACGAAAAAAGGCCTTTTTTATCTCGCACAGCATTATAATCTATCGATATGTGAAATTAGTGAAAATATTTAACCTTCCGAACTGGATAAAAGAAAATGAAATCGTGTATGTCAACAACCTCATAAAACCTTGTTGGATTAATAAATTAATTATTTATATGATCTTTTTTTTAATTCAAAGTTTGTCTTTCAATATCCGTGAGTCAAACTTGTTGTTTATGGGATTATTGTGTGGCCGTGAACTTATGATAAGCTTTACGAAAAAGCTCATTGATATTCTGACATAAAAATAATCCTGAATTCAGACTTATAGAATGGATCAGGGACTATAGTTGGGTGCCTGCCGGGTAATCTGGATATCGTGAGGATGACTTTCACGCACTCCTGCAGCAGTTACTTCTACAAATTTGGCTTCAAGCAGAGATTCTATTCTTTCGGCGCCACAATATCCCATACCCGCCCTTAACCCTCCAACCATTTGATGAATAACTTCGGATACGAAACCTTTGTATGGAACACGTCCAACAATTCCTTCCGGTACAAGTTTTGTGATATCATCTTCAGCATCCTGGAAATACCTGTCTTTCGATCCCTCTTCCATTGCCTCCAGTGAGCCCATTCCCCTGTATGATTTAAATTTTCTTCCTTCATAAATGATTACTTCTCCGGGAGCCTCTTCGGTTCCGGCAAGTAATGATCCGATCATTACACTTTGTGCTCCTCCTGCCAGGGCTTTTACCAAATCCCCGGAAAACCGGATTCCTCCATCCGCAATTACCATAACTCCGGATCCTTTAAGCGTTTTGGCAGTTTCCATTACTGCTGATAGTTGAGGTACCCCCACACCGGCAATTACACGGGTAGTACAAATACTACCTGGACCTACCCCTACCTTTACTGCATCAACGCCAACATTGGCAAGTGCTTTTGCAGCTGCACCGGTAGCTATATTACCAACCACCAGGTTAAGATCAGGAAATGTTTTTTTGATCTCTGCGGCAACATCGATTACGGCTTTGCTGTGACCATGAGCTGTATCAATGCTTACTACATCTACCCCAACTTCACGGAGCGAACTGATGCGGTCGGTGAGATCAGCTGTAACACCAACAGCTGCACCCACTCTCAAACGGCCAAATTCATCCTTGCAGGCATTGGGCCTGTCCAGATTTTTAAGAATATCTTTATAGGTGATCAAACCGGTAAGCACACCATCTTTATTTACAATGGGTAACTTCTCAATACGATATTTTTGAAGGATGCCCTCCGCTTCATCCAGGCTGCAACCTTCGCCGGCCGTGATTACATTTTCAGAGGTCATAATATCTTTTACCGGGAGTTTCATGTCCTTTACAAACCGTAAATCCCTGTTGGTAATAATTCCAATGAGTTTACCATTTTCATTGGTTACAGGTATTCCTCCGATCTTAAAATCACTCATTATTTTATTTGCATCCCCCACCAGGGCATTCACATTCAAGGTAATCGGATCCAGAATCATCCCACTCTGGCTCCTCTTAACTTTTCGTACCTGATTCGATTGGTTTTCAATCGACATGTTTTTGTGAATAAATCCAATTCCCCCGTCCAACGCCATAGAAATCGCTAATTCTGACTCCGTTACAGTATCCATGGCGGCTGAAATTAATGGTATATTCAATTTGATTTTTCCAGTCAAGAATGTGGTAGTGTCCGTTTGGCGTGGGAGAACTTCTGAAAATCCCGGGAGAAGAAGCACATCATCATAGGTGAGTGCTCTGTAGAGAATTTTATCGGATGACATAGCAAATAATGATTAGAATTATTTGCCGGACAAAATTATGGAGATATACTGATTTAAAAAATCAATTATTCTTCTATTTTTAACAATAGAATGAAAAATCATAATCCGCCAATCGTAAATAAGCAAAATTCATCGTTAATCTTTTTTATATATTTTCTGATTGTATTTCCAGCATTTTCCCAGGAATATTCACAAACAGGAAAAGCTTCATTTTATGCCGATAAATATGAAAACAGGCGAACAGCCAGTGGTGAAAAGTATAAGCATTCAAGGATGACCGCTGCTCACAAGAGCCTTTCGGAACAGTTGTAAAAGTGACAAATCTTGACAATAATAAATCTGTTGAAGTTAAAATAAATGATCGGGGACCTTTTGCAGAAGGACGGATTATCGATTTGTCAAAATCGGCTGCAGAACAACTGGATTTCATAAATCAAGGATTGGCAAATGTTAAAATTGAAGTCATTGATCCCGGAGATGGTAAAGGGAATAATTATCGCACGGACTCCGATATTTATAGCGAACCCCAGGATGAAAGGGAATTTTATGATTTCAATATCACAAGGATAAATCCAAAGGGGTTTGGAGTACAAATTGGTAGTTACCGGGAATTGGTCAACCTTGTGAGGCTTTCAGAAAACCTTAAATCATCGTATAGAAAAAAAGTAGTTGTTGGGGTAAATATTGTGAACGGGACAAAATTCTACAAGATTATTATTGGTCATGAAAAAACAAGGCAAAAAGTTGAACAACTCAAAAAAAAGCTGTTAAAACGTTATCCGGATTGCTTTATTGTAAAATATTCTGACATTTAACAGTATGAAACTACTAAATACTAGTAGAAAAGTTATATATTTTATATACCTTGTAATTATTATTGAGAAGAGTAAAAATGCTTATTCGATCAATTCCTGAAATAAATTTTGATTCGTAAAGAATATTTAATTTAATTTATAGTTGAAATACTACCTAAATAACTTTTTAATCTTGCAAAATGGAAGAACTTGATCCGAAATACGTTAGCTTTCTGGAAACATGGAATGAGTGGCTATCCGTCATTTCATTAATTTTTGTGGGTATTACAGTTTTACTTACACTGTATTACTTTGTACGGATGAGCAGTAAAACCGACCCAAAGGATAAACACGATTTTATCAATGCCAATGAAATTAAATTATTTTGGATTGCGATGCTTAGTTTGTCAATTGCCGGTGGGCTTTACCTCAATACATTGGGCACATCAACTGTACAGGAGGAAGTGATATGGTTTTTCGTAAGGCTTTTCGTTACGGCTAGTTTTACCACCATTTTTGCTTTGATATTTAATAGTCTTATCAATGTTTACTATCCTTTTCAGGTAAACAAGAAATTAAATAGCCTACGGCATTCACCTCGCATTAATCCCAATAACGGTAATATAATGAAGCTTCAAAGTGAAGAAGATGAAGATCAGTATATGACCGATGATATGATTGATGAAGAAGCCAATTATTTTGTTGATTACGATGTTTGGCTGGACGAGGCGACAGGTTATACTAAAATTGAAAAATATGATGGTTTGTCTCTTGCTGTTGAGTGTCCATCTTGTGGATACCGGACTTTGAGGGTTGTTGAAGACAAGGTATTGCGTTCCCCGACTATTGAGGAAGAAGGCGAGCTGGAAAACTTTTATAATTGTTCTTACTGTGGACATAAAGAACGCAGGGTAATCAAAACCCATAAGCTTCATTCAAGACCTGTAGTTTAATTTTCGTTGAAATATTAACTACAAAAAAAAACCCGGATGAATAGAATCCGGGTATTTTTTTGTTCCAATTAGATTTTTTCAGGTAGGTTCCAGACTTTTGGCAATAGCCTCAATTACTTCGCTAAAAACCCGTTCTGATGAAGAAAGTGCCCCCTGAACCGTGCCAGCATCATCATTTTTTGCCGTAGCTTCCCCCGCAAAGAACACACGATCTTCTAATGGCAGGGCTAAGATATCCCCACTCAAAGAAGAACCAATTTTTGGATAGCTGATAGCGCCTCTGATGTACGGCTCATTTGACCAGTTTTGTACCACACCCAAAAAATTATCATCCTGATCCCTTACAACAAGCCGGGAGGCATTGCCATTGTACAGGGCATCAAGTTCATCAAGCATTTGTTGATAAATTTGTTGTTCACTAAATTCACCAAGTGCGGTTGCTTTTGCACCCATAACAAATGCTGCCAGAACACTATTTGCCTTACTTCTTCCAATACCTGGTGCATAATATCGTGGAATCATACCGTTCGAAATTATAGATGTTGTTTTGGCACCCCAAAAATTGCCATTAAATGCAAGTGCAGCTTTGAGGCCATCGTCCATACCCAAATTATTGATTGCGTCCAATTTTAATGCCGGCAGCGTTGGTGAAAAAGAAATATCTCCATCACGGAGAATTGAAAGAGGGACCGTTACTATAACCATATCCGTTGAAATAGTTTCACCTGAAACCGTTCCTAATTCTACTTTATCACCAGTGTAGTCAATTGAAACTACTGGAGTGTTGTAGCTTATTTTTGGTAATATCTTTGAAAAGGAAGAGTTAATTACCGAAATCTGAGATTGCCCTTCCAGTATATGAATACCAGATCCACCCTTCCAGTTTTTTTGTTGTTCTGATATTCCCCGCATACCCAGAGTGGAGTTATCAGTTCCGTAGATATTACCAATTTCCGTATTAAGAATAAAGTGTACCCGTTCTTTGATCCCCGATTTGTTGATAGCTGCCTGTACGGAAACATCAGGTCCCTGGTAGTTGGGAATTTGCTCGCGGAATCCCTGAGATAATAAAAAATCAACATCGTTGCTGAAGTCTTCTGCAGTACCAATTTCATTATCCAGAACATAATGAGAAAGTATTTCTTTTTCAATTATGGATATTCCGGATTGTTCAATCAATCTATACCAAATGTTATCATTTCCCAGGATTTCATCTGTCCCCAATTCAAGAGGAAAATCTGAAAATCCCTGAAGGTACTTGATCCTGCCGCCATGAGTACCGGCGGCTTCATATATTTTCACATTTATTCCTTGTTCATTAAGAAGATACGCAGCGTATAAACCGGATGCGCCCGCACCTATAATGCTTATCGTACCTTTAAATGCGCTGTTGCCGTTTTGATCGATATTATTACAGGAAGAGATTAAAGATGGTAACATTATCCCTCCCGGAATAGTGTATGCCAACCTTCGAATAATTTCCCGTCTGTTCACAATAAATCAGATCATTTTATTGATCAAAATAACGAATGGATTCTTAAAAAAATTGCCAATATTCGATTTTTGGCTGAATATTAAGTTAAAAAACAGATATTTGCTGATCAATTGCAAAAATACATAAAATGGTAGAATTTTGGAAAGAAATTGTATCATACGGGGCTAACATCGATTTTCTGGAATTTGCCGGTTTGGTATTTGGCTTGCTTACGGTATGGTTTCTGATAAAAGAGAATATCCTTACATGGCCTGCCGGAATTACCTATGTACTCATCTCATTTGTTATTTTTTACCGAATTCGATTATACGCAGATCTTGCCCTGCACTTCTTTTTTCTGGTATTAAATATTTATGGCTGGTATTATTGGACAAAAGGGAAAAAAGAAACAGAGAAAGAATTAGCTGTTACAACGATTTCAACGAGACTTCTTGTAAGTATATCCCTTATTTCACTGACAGGCATTTATATTATGGGTACACTGTTTAAAAATTATACAGATGCGGCGGTACCTTACTGGGACAGCGCTACAACTACTCTAAGTTTTGCAGCTATGTGGCTAACGGCTCGAAAAAAAATAGAAAACTGGTATTTCTGGATTGTTGTTGATATACTGGCGACGGGCATTTATGTTTATAAAGGCATATATTTATATGCAACGTTGTACGGAATATATTTTTTCATGGCATTTTCCGGGCTGATATCGTGGAAAAAATCCATGATGGTGCATCAGGAATCTCAAAAATGATTAGAATTAGTATTACAGGCCCTGAATCGACGGGAAAATCCCTGCTGGCGAAAGGTCTTGCTGAAAAATTCGGGACACTTTTTGTACCGGAATACGCACGGCAATACCTCGATCAGATTGGAAGGAAATACAAAGAAAAAGATCTCCTCAAAATCTCGAAAGGGCAGATACGTATGCAAGAGGAAATTGAAAAACAATTGAAAAGGAACATTGTTTTTCTTGATACGGATTTGATTGTAATAAAAGTATGGAGCGATTTTAAGTACGGACACTGTGATCCCTGGATTATTCATCAAATTGAGTTGAATAAGAATGATTTGTATCTTTTAACTTATCCGGACCTTCCCTGGAAACCAGATCCTCTCAGGGAGCATCCATCAGCATCCACACGTATGAAAATTTTTGACCGATATGTGCATGAACTTGATAGCAGGAAATTACCTTATAAAATAATAAAGGGGCAGCAAAACGACCGGATTAACAATGCCATGGTTGCCATTTTGAGTCATTGCCCTAACTTGGAATCCCAATCATAACAATTGATTTTCACCAGCGAATTGTTATCTTTGTAGTATCTCTGACGGGGTGCCTATAATACAGGCTGAGATTATACCCTTTGAACCTGATTCCGGTAATGCGGACGCAGGGAAACTCAAAGTTTCAAAACCCTTTCGAGTTATTAATTTTTAATAACAAAGAAAATGAGGAGATTGATTTTATTGGTTATTGTCATCTTTGTTACCACCATTTCTTATGGGCAGTACCTTTTTTCCGGGTTGGTAATTGATAAGAATTCAGGTAATCCCCTGGTTGGGGCAAATATTCACCTTCCCGGGATGAATTATGTGACTATTTCTGATAAGAATGGGAAGTTTGAAATAGAGAATCTAAAAGGTGGTAACTATTCAATCCTGATATCTTACGTGGGGTTTGAAACTTATAGCGATACCTTCACTGTTGATAAGAACGTAGAAGTTGAGATTAGCCTGGTACCGACCACCATCATGACCGACGAAGTGGTTGTGACGGCCACACGGGTCATGGATCATTCTCCAATGACCTATACTACAATAACAAAAGAAGAGCTGGAGAAACAAAATTTTGGACAGGATATCCCAATCCTGCTCGAACAGTTACCTTCAGTGGTTACTACTTCTGATGCGGGAGCAGGTATCGGCTATACAGGAATACGTATTCGTGGCAGTGATGCCACAAGGATAAATGTTACTATTAATGGCATTCCATTAAACGATCCTGAATCGCAGGGTGTCTTTTGGGTAAATCTTCCCGATTTCGTCTCTTCTGTTGATGATATTCAAATGCAGCGTGGTGTGGGTACATCCACCAACGGAGCAGGGGCATTTGGAGCAACCCTGAACTTGAAAACCACCGGATTCAGAAGGCAACCTTATGCTGAAATTTCTAATTCTGTTGGTTCTTTTAATTCAAGAAAGCACACGTTAGCTGCTGGAACAGGACTGATGCACAACCATTTTGTATTCGATGCCCGGCTTTCAAAAATATATTCAGATGGATATGTGGACCGGGCCTTTTCTGATCTGACATCCTACTTTGTGTCCGCCGGGTATTATGATAAATCTACAATGTTGAAATTCAATGCATTTTCCGGAAAGGAAAAAACGTTTCAGGCGTGGTGGGGAGTACCCGAATCCAGGATCAATAATGATGTGGAAGGCATGCAGGATTATATCATTAATAATGGTTTGGATCAGGAAGAAGCAATCAATCTGCTTTCTTCAGGACGAACATATAATTTTTACACCTATGATGATGAGACGGATAATTATCAGCAGGACCATTACCAATTATTGTTTGCACAGGATATTTCTGAAAGATTGACATTCAATGCAGCTTTCTTTAAAATCCATGGCGAGGGCTACTTCGAACAATTCCGGAAAGATGATGATTTTTCTGATTATGGCCTTGACGATGTGATCATTGGAGGGGATACCATAACGTCAACTGATTTGATTAGAAGAAGATGGCTTGATAATGATTTTCTGGGAACGAATATTTCTTTTGAATATAACCCAAATATCAATTTCCAGCTTATTGCAGGTGGAGGATGGTCAGGATATTCAGGAAAACATTTTGGTGAAATAATTTGGGCAAGAACTGCAGGAAACACCTCCATAAGAGAACAATTTTATAATAACCTGGGGGAGAAAGAGGATGTAAATGTATTTGCTAAAGGGACATTTTCAGTTGGTGACAATCTGCATCTTTTCGGTGACATGCAATACAGGCGGGTTAATTATAAAGTACGTGGCATAGATATAGACCAACGCAACATTTCGGTAGATGATAGCCCGGGGTTTTTTAATCCAAAAATTGGAATAACTTATGACATCTCCCCCCAAACTTCGATTTACACCTCATTGAGTATCGGTAACAGAGAGCCGTTACGCGATGATTATTTAGATGCACCAACCGGTCGCACTCCCAAACCTGAGACGCTTTATGATCTGGAAGCTGGGTACAGAAACCGGTCCGCAAAGTTTTCTGTTGAAGTTGTTGGGTATTACATGTATTATAAAGATCAGCTGGTACTTACAGGAGAGCTCAATGATGTTGGGGCAAATATCCGGACGAATGTGGACAATAGTTTCAGGACAGGAATAGAGATACAATTGGCAGGTCGGATCTCACGGAAATTTACATACAGTATAAATGGGGCTTTCAGCATGAATAAAATCAAAGCTTTTGAGGAAGTGCTTTATGATTTTGGCCAGAACTGGGATGAATATAATATCATTAGAAATACTTTTGAAAACACCAATATTTCATATTCCCCTGAAATTGTAGCGGGAGGAATCTTAAGCTATTTCCCAATTTCAGACCTTGAGTTAGCATGGATTTCAAAGTATGTTGGTCAGCAATATCTTGATAATACCAGCAACAACCTACGGGCCATCAATCCTTATTTTAAGAACGATTTAAGATTCATTTATTCTGTCCGTCCGGAATTTATGAAAGAAATTAAATTGTCATTTCTGGTTAATAATATTTTCAATGTGTTGTACGAATCCAATGGTTATACCTATGGTTATTTTGGTGGTGGGCAGGAATTCAGGGAAAACCTCTACTACCCACAGGCAGGAACGAATTTTATGGCCGCATTGGTCCTGAAATTTTAATAATTGAATAATTCATCCCATGACTTTGACTATTCACCTTAATGGACATTGAGGATTATAAATTTACAGCCTGATTTTCCTTTGCCGAGCGAAACAATGCTTTAATCACTTTTGTATTCTGATAAGTATCTGACAGCGGAACCGGTTCTTCCAGATCTTTCATAATCGATTCTGAAAAGGCATCCCCCTGCAGGGTGAATTGGTTGCAGGCAGGAATGGAAATTACTTCTGAGGATTTCTCAAATTTGTCTCCTGAGTGAACAACTACCTCGGTAGGCCTGTCAATTGGCGGATTGAAAGGGATCCTGATCTCCAGCATCTTTTCAGTTCCGAAAAACTGCATTCGCTGATAAGGTACCAGTTGGGTAGATGCGGTGAATAATGTTTTTCCGGATGGGAATTCCATCAGGGCAGAAGTGATTCTATCAATGTTAAAATGGGGATCATTGGAAATACTTACAAAAACACGATGTGGCTCTTCGTCAAATATAAACCGCGACGTTGTTACAGGATAACATCCTATATCCCAAAGCGCACCACCGCCATACTCTTCTACATTTCGAATATTCCCGGGATCATCATTAAAATAGCTAAAAAATCCATGGATGAGTTCCAGTTTGCCTATTACACCCTCTTGAATAAGTTCTTTTACTTTCAACCATTGAGGATGCGATTTTACCATAAAAGCTTCACCAACCTTTAATCCGGTTTGCTCTTTTAATCGTATGACCTGCTCCAGTTCATCCAGAGTCAACGCCAGGGGTTTTTCACATAAAACATGCTTTCCGTGTTCGAGGCATTTCAGCGTCCACGGCACATGAAGATGGTTCGGAAGCGGATTGTAAATCGCATCAATTTCAGGGTCCTCAAGTATTTCCTCATAACTTCCATACGACTTCGGAATACCTAATCTGGCAGCACATTCATCTGCTGTTTCCTTTTTTCGGGATGAGATTGCAACAATTTCAGCATGATTACACTGCTGCATGGCCGGTATAACCTGGTTTGTGCCAATTTTTGCCGTACTCAAAACACCCCACCTTATTTTATCTTTGTTACTCATCTATTTTAGGTTTGATTTCTGAAAAATGTACTGGAGATTTCCGGTGTTTGGTTGCCTGCTCATAGGCATAAGTGTATTTAATGAGTGTGGGTTCATCAAACATCCTGCCCAGGAACTGTAATCCTGCGGGCAGATTTCCAGTGGTATATCCCATAGGAACTGTAAAGGCCGGCTGACCGGTGTGTGGAGCTATAATCTGGCTATTATCACCTTTATAGTCATCAATATTGCCCACTTTGGCGGGAGGGTTGTTCCAGGATGGATAAATAACAGCCCCGATTTTATGGTTATTCATTTCCTGCTCAATTGCATTTCGAAAAGCAATTCTGTGATTATCATTAAATGGATCTGAGCAGGGCGTTCCGTCCTCATGTACCTGGATTGAATCAGTTGCATTCATGAAGTATTCAAGGCTTCCTTTAATATAATCGGAGTTCATCCCTGAAGCTACAATTTCATCGAAGTTTTTTACAGGTGCATCCTTTCCGAGGGATTCAAGATAACGATTGATGTCATACCTGAACATCGGACACCATTGATGCTGGCTGAGACTGTCAAAATCAGTCACTTCAAAAGGGTCAATGATATCGGCACCTGCTGCCTTCAGATCTTCAATGGCTTTTTCAAAAAGTGCATGTATTTCAGGATCAACTTCATTTTCACTTAGAGTACGTAATACACCAATTCGGGCACCTTTTAATCCATCTTTATTTAAATATTGTGTATAGGATGCAGGTATTTTTCCCTCACTGTTGCGGGTTATCTCATCGTTTGGATCGTACCCTGCTATTACCTCAAGGATCCGTGTAGCATCTGCAACAGATCGTGCCATAGGGCCGCCTACATCATTGCGCATGTACAATGGAATAATTCCGCTTCGGCTGGTAAGTCCCATGGTTGACCGGAAACCCACCAGCGCATTGTGGGAAGATGGGCCACGTATTGAATTTCCGGTATCACTTCCCAGCCCTGCCGCTCCTAAATTGGCAGCTACCGCTGCAGCAGTACCTCCGCTGGAACCGGCGGGTACATGGTCCAGATTATACGGATTCCTTGTTTCACCTGCAGTTGAACTAATGGTAACTTTTGGACTGAAAGCCCATTCGGCCATATTTGAGTGTGCCAGCACGATGGCCCCGGCTTCTTTTAACCTGAGTACCTGATACGCGTCGGATTTAGCAATATTATCTTTGAGGGTAAGTGAACCGGCGGTGGTTGGTAATCCGGTTACATCAAAATTATCTTTTACAATCAAGGGAATGCAATGCATCGGTTTGAGTTTTCCAGTGGTTTTGAACTCTTCATCCATTCTCTTTGCCAGCGGAAGGGCCTCTGGATTTATTATCGTTATAGCATTTAATGTCGTTGATTGGTCATATTTTTCAATTCGTTTGATATAATCATTTACAAGTTGTTCGCAATTGCACGCCCCGGTTTTGAAAGCATTATGAATATCTGAAATAGTTGCTTCTTCCAGTTCGAATTTCGGGGGCGGGCTGCATCTCATAATTAATACTATCACAAACAAAAAATAAAGGGCTGAATAGAATCTCATTTTCATTTTAATTGTTATGTTTTTTATAAAAATGTACCGGTAGCAATCCGGTCTTTTGTATTCAGGTCAGGAATAATCCGGATGTTTTCGAATCCCGCGGCCGATAACAGCTTTCTGACTTCATTTCCTCTCGCTTCATTGATTTCGAGGTATAATTTTCCTCGCTGGTTAAGATTCCGGGCAGCAAGCTCGATTATTGCCAGATAAAAAACAAGCGGGTCTGTGTTAGGAACAAAAAGAGCTTTTGCAGGCTCAAAGTCAACTACATTTTTGTCCATCAATTCTTTTTCTTCTTCGGTCACGTAGGGGGGATTACTCACCACAATATCATTATGGCCGGGGTTATCGGCAATATGCAGTACGTCTTTTTCATGAAATTGGACAGATACATTGTTATTAACTGCATTTTGATTCGCAATCTTTAAGGCTTCACGACTGATGTCACAGGCATTAACAATTGCCTCGGGGATAGATTTTTTAAGGGATATTGCAATGCAACCGCTACCTGTACCAATATCCAGTATCATGGGCGATTTCAGTGTATTTTCTTTGATGATAAGATCTACAAGTTCTTCTGTTTCCTGACGTGGGATAAGAACATCCGGAGAAACTTTGATTTGCAGATCATAGAAATTTACATAACCGAGAATGTATTGTACGGGTTCATGATTGAGTAGTCGGTTTCTTGCTTCTTTTAACCAGATAACATTTAAGTCATCCAGCTCTACTTTCTCTTTTGTAAGTACCCTGTTGTAATCAATACCCAGATGTTCGAACGCAATTTTAGCAATACTCTCCACTTCTTTTTGATCGTATACCTTCTCTAAACCTTCAATGAATTGGTGATGAAGTTGATCCAGGGAATGCATACTTGTATTTAACTGGTTAAATCGGTTTACTTTGCTGCATAAATGTAGTAAAACCTTGACAAAGGATGAACAATATATGACCCGGGCTACAGATCTTGCCCATAGTGGACTGGGAATGGTAAGTCCAAACCCCCAGGTAGGTTGTGTGATTGTGAATAATGACCGAATTATAGGGGAAGGCTGGCACGAAAAATTTGGTGGCCCCCACGCGGAAGTAAACGCTATAGCAAATGTAAAAGACAAGAAGTTGTTAAATAATGCAACGGTATATGTAAATATTGAACCCTGTTCCCACCATGGCAAAACACCTCCATGCTGTGATCTGCTGATCCAATCAAAAATAAAGAGAGTTGTAATTTCAAATATTGATCCCAATCCACTTGTCAGTGGGAAAGGAGTGGAACGGTTACGAAGAAACAAAATACTTGTTGATGAAAACGTACTTTTTGAAAAAGGAAGGGATCTGAACAAGCGTTTTTTTACTTTTTATGAAAAAAAACGACCGTATATTATTTTAAAATGGGCACAAACATCCGATGGTTTTGTTGCACGCGAAAACTATGATTCGAAATGGATCAGTAGCGAATCATCAAGAAAAATTGTACATAAATGGAGGGCGGAGGAAGATGCCATCCTGGTAGGTAGAGGTACCATAGAACACGATAATCCGCAGTTGAATGTAAGAGATTGGAGCGGCTCAGATCCAACGAGGGTGGTGATCGATCCACAATTGAAACTGGCTGGAGACTACCATATATTTGATCAAAAAGCTAAAACGATTGTATATAATTTAATGAGTGAGCGCTCACAAGGCCTTCTTCAACTAATTCGTTTACCCTCATCAAATTTTCTATCAAATTTATTGAGTAACCTTGTTGAACAGGGCATTGCAAGCATATTTGTTGAAGGTGGCGCTACTACTTTGAAAAGCTTCATTGATTCAGGATTGTGGGATGAAGCGCGGGTATTTGAGGCCCCGCAAACTTTTGGGAAGGGTATTGAAGCACCCCAATTGGATGGTAATCCTTATGAAGTTGAAATGATCGGAGTGGATAAATTGTTATATTTTAAAAACAGGATCAATGAATGAAGAAATTGTAATAGACAAAAGTGCAGGGTTAGGAGCGCGTTACGAATCTTTATTGACTCAGATTGATGCCCTGGTTTCCGGAGAGCCCAACAAGGTAGCAAATCTTGCTAATATCACTGCTGCATTAAAAACAGGAATGGGGTTTTTCTGGGTTGGGTTTTATCATGTCGAAGGCGAGGATCTTGTGTTAGGTCCATTCCAGGGTCCTGTTGCTTGCACCAGGATCAGAAGAGGATCGGGTGTTTGTGGTACGGCCTGGGACAAAAAACATACAATCATTGTGGAAGATGTTAATCAGTATCCTGGACACATTGCGTGCTCCTCCGACTCAAAATCGGAGATTGTAGTACCGGTATTGAAAGATGGTGAAGTTGCACTGGTACTCGATGTGGATAGCGATAAATTAAATGATTTTAATGAAGTCGATAAACTCTACCTGGAGAAATTGAGTAAAACTATAGAAACACTTCTATAGCGATATCTCATTTATTTGAGTGTAGCCAATACTGTTTTACCTGCCCTGGTCACCTGGTTTATGGAGGTATTTATTTCAACGTCAACAGGCAGATAGACATCGAGTCGCGAACCGAATTTGATAAAACCAAATTCCTGCCCCTGGGCTACCTGTTGTCCTTCTTTTACATACCATTTGATGCGACGGGCAACAGCTCCCGCAACCTGCCGAACAAGAATTTGGATACTTCCTCGTTCCAATACCATCGTGGTCCTTTCGTTTTCAGTACTGGATTTGGGATGCCATGCAACTAAGTATTTGCCAGGATGGTATTTAAAATACTTGACAAGACCTGTTATTGGTGTTCTGTTTACATGCACATTCAACGGTGACATAAAGATGGAAATTTGAATACGTTCATCATGAAAATATTCTTTCTCCCTGGTTTTTTCAATCACAACCACTTTTCCATCAGCCGGAGCGTAAACCAATTTTTCATTGGCTTCAACAATTATTTTGGGATTTCTGAAAAACTGTAAAACAAGCAGGTATAGAATGATGCTTACTCCTAATATAATATTCATTATAAATTCCGAAGTACCTGCATATTGTGCCCCCGCGTTAATCAGGAACAAAATGATCAACAAGTAAAAAAGCAGTTTTCTTCCTTCTTTATGAATGGACATAAATCAGATTAAATTGAGATTTTAATATCCACCACGATACTTATAGGTTCTTGCTACTTTATCAATAGCGACCACATAAGCAGCGATTCTTAATGAAACATTATATTTCTCAGAGGTTTTATAGACTTTATCGAATGCGTCTTTCATGATCCTGTCAGATCTCCTGTTGACCCGCTCCTTAGTCCATTTGTAACCCAACCGGTTCTGAACCCATTCGAAATAGGAAACGGTAACACCACCTGCATTTGCGAGGATATCGGGGGCCACAAATATTCCTTTGTCATAAATAATGGAATCAGCTTTGAAGGAGGTTGGCCCGTTTGCACCTTCTATAATAATTTTTGCTTTTATATTGTCTGCATTTTTTTTAGTGATAACATCCTCTTTAGCAGCAGGTATGAGCACGTCCACCGGAAGGGTTAAAATTTCATCTCCTGGAATTTTGTCTGCACCTTCAAGGCTGTTAAGATTGCCATTGTTATTGTTTCGATATTCAATTGCTTTGGAAATATCAAGACCGTTTTCATTTACAAAAGCACCTGAAAGGTCGCTAATTGCAGTCACTTTTACTCCTCGTTCTTCTAACAGAAGTGCTGCAAAAGAACCCACATTGCCAAATCCCTGTATAGCACAAGTGGCACCATAAGGATTGATCTTGAGTTTTTCCATGGCAGCAAGTGCAGTTACCATTACGCCCCGTCCTGTAGCTTCTGTTCTGCCAAGTGAACCTCCCAATACAAGAGGCTTACCCGTTACCACTGCATTGGTGGTATGCCCTATTGCCCTTGAGTATTCGTCCATAAGCCAGGCCATTTCCCTGGGTCCTGTACCCATATCCGGTGCGGGAATATCCCTGTCAGGCCCAAAAATCTCTATCATAGACATGGTATAGGACCTTGTCAACCGCTCGATTTCACCCGCTGACATTTCACGGGGATTGCATATTATTCCTCCTTTTGCACCGCCATATGGAATATCAACGACGGCACATTTCCAGGTCATCCAGGCTGCGAGCGCTTTAACCTCATCAATGTGGACCCCAGGGTCATATCGGATGCCTCCTTTGGAAGGACCAAGTATGTTGGAGTGGATAACCCTGAAACCCTCAAAGACTTTTACAGAACCATCGTCCATAGTTATAGGAAGTGATACTATAACTTGTTTTGCCGGAGACTTTAAAACGTTGTAGATTTCTTCGTCCAGTCCTAGTATTTCTGATGCAATCTTGAACCTGGACATCATAGACTCGAATGGGTTTTCATGATCCCTGATTGGAGCCGGTTCTATATACGACATGATGCTTTTATTTAGCAATTTTAAATCGATTGCAAAGGTATCTTTCTTTTGATTGTCAGGTTGTTTTAAATCAAAATATTTTTAAAAATGTTGCAATAAATGGAAGAGACAATAAAAGGCTATCAAACCGATCCAGGAAGCCGCCGTGGCCTGGCAGGCCGGTTCCCGAATCTTTCAAATCCATGCTGCGCTTAAATAACGATTCGATAAGGTCACCGTATGTTCCTACGATTGAAACAATAAGGCCGATAATTATCCATTGCCAGGAATGAAGTATTCCCCAGTAACGATAAATCACCCAACTAACAGTAATAGCTGTCATCATACCTCCTAAAAAACCTTCCCAGGATTTTTTTGGACTAACACGCTCAAAAAGTTTCCTTTTTCCGAAACGAATGCCAGCAAAAAAAGCCCCGGTATCACTTGCCCATTGGATGAATATTATTCCCAGTACAATCTGATATTTATATTCACCCATTTGAAAGGCCGGCAAATGAAATAATGATATTGGAAGTGCAACATAAATGATTCCCAGGAAAGTTAACCCGAGATTTGTAAATGGTTTTGTTTCTGTCTTTTTGTATAGTTTAATCAGGAAGGCGATATAAATTACAGGAAGTAATAAATAGTAGTACTTATTTGGAACGTCCATACTTTGCTCAGCGTAGATAATGAGGTAGGTACTAATTCCGGCCATTGTTCCCCAAAATTTCAAAGGTGTTAAATCATCGAGTTTTAACAGTTTATAAAATTCAAGTTGTGTAAGGATAGCAATGATCAGGAAGAGCGCAAAATAGGTCCATTGTCCAGCCATTACTGCAAAAATCACGATAACAGCACCAACTGTACCAGTGATTATACGTTTGGTTAGATTATCGTATCTATTCAAAGTCAATCTCATCAGAAATTATTTTCATCGCCTTTATAATATCGTTGGAGTCAACATTTATTTCGTACCCCCCAAAGTTGTTATAACTGCTGTCTTTTTTATTAAGAATCACACAATTTATTCCTCTTTCTTCCAGAATGTCATTTACTATACGCGCTCTGTATTCGTTATCAGTATCATAAATGGTTTTCCAATTGCTCATTTGCTGCTTTCTTTCTGAAATAGGAATAGAACAAATATAGCAGAACTGCTGATACAACCATAGACAACAGCACATTTGATATGGGTACTGATTGAGTAGATTCAATGTCAAAATCAATAGCTCCCGCATTGTAAAAATAAATCATTAACAGTGTAAACCCATTGTTAATAAAATGAGCAATCATTGGATAAATGATATTTCCAGACCATAAATAAAGATATCCGAATAGCGCACCCAGGAATAACCTCGGGATGAAACCGTAAAACTGAAAGTGAAAGAAACTGAAAATGAATGCAGCAACCCATATGGCGATGTGTGCATTTTTTGTCAAAGCCAGGAGGTGGTTCTGAATAAATCCGCGAAAAACCAATTCTTCGCCAATTGCCGGAAGCAATGCTATTACCAATAGCCCAATCAAAAACTGAGAATTACTGTCAAAAGTAGTCATGAACCCGGTGATTAACCTGGCCCTGTTTTCGAAATCCCTGGCCCATGACTCAAACCCACCTAAGGATTCGGGAAGTTTTACATTTTCATTCCATTCAATAAAAATACTGTTGGCCCCCATGAAAACGATCACCAGCACAAGAACAAGCAATCCCGGGCCCGGGCTTGGAATTTCTTTGCCCAACATTTCATATTTTGTCAGTCCCAGGTAGTATTTTCCATACAAAAAAGGTGCTGCAACAAACCCTAAAAACGTGGCTATCCCCTGAAATACAAACATCGTCATTTTGATATCAGGATTGGCGACCGGATTGGTAATTGCTGCAATCATTTCCTCAAACGTGCCCGGATAGAAGGGCATTACCACCAACACTCCTATAAATGGGCCAATCAAATAAAACCCTACAACAGCAATGATCAGAATAAAAATAAGTGATTTTGCAGGATTGGTCTTATCCCAGTTTGGATGTATGGATGTGTAATACATGGGCGCAAATTTAATCCAAATATTGAATTTTGAGCCTTTGTTGTCTTTCTTTGCATTTCATTTGAGTAAACTCAACGGAAAATAATCTTTTGGTTACTATCAACAACATATCGCTGGGGGATTTTCCCTTATTACTTGCACCTATGGAGGACGTAAGCGACCCGCCTTTTCGGGCGGTTTGCAAGGACCAGGGGGCTGATATGATGTACACCGAATTTATATCTGCTGAAGGGCTTATTCGTGACGCCCGAAAAAGTGTGCAAAAACTTGATATCTATGATAATGAGAGGCCGGTGGGGGTCCAGATATTTGGAGATAAAATAGATTCAATGCGACAGGCTGCGGCGGTAGCCGAAGAAGCCAAGCCTGAACTAATAGATATTAACTTTGGTTGCCCGGTGAAAAAAGTGACAGGGAAAGGTGCAGGAGCCGGTATATTATTGGACCTGCCTAAAATGCAGAAAATGACGGAAGAAATTGTAAAGCAGGTTTCCCTTCCTGTAACCGTTAAAACGCGCCTTGGATGGGACGACAATACAATTAAAATTCTTGAAGTGGCCCAACGGCTTCAGGATGCAGGCATCAGGGCTTTGACAATTCACGGCCGTACCCGCAATCAAATGTATAAAGGAGAGGCAAATTGGAACCATATTGCCGAAGTGAAAGCACACCCTTCCATAATCATACCGATTTTTGGCAATGGTGATATTGATTCACCTCAAAAGGCTTTAGAACATAAAAATAAATATGGTGTGGATGGGATCATGATTGGCAGGGGAGCCATCGGAAACCCGTGGATATTCAGGGATATTAAACATTACTTTGAAACGGGGGAAATACTGCCTCCACCCAATATAAATGAGCGAGTAGAGGTAGTTAAAAAACACTTATCTTTTTCGGTTGACTGGAAAGGTGACCGTACCGGTGTATTTGAAATGCGACGACATTATTCAAATTACTTTAAAGGTATCCCTGGTTTCAAACCCTACCGGACAAAACTTGTTGAACTCACTTCTGTGGATTCATTGTATCGAACGCTGGATGAGATCGGAGAGGTGTTCCAGTCAAACTATGTCAATAACTGATGCAGTCAAAAAATCAGCAAAATACTCCATTGCTTACATGGGCCCTGTTGATCATTCTTTCTCTTATTTGGGGAACTTCATTTATTTTGATAAAAAAGGGATTGGTAATATTTGATCCCGGCCAGGTTGCCTCTATTCGTATTCTTTCTGCAGGCCTTTTTTTAGTTCCTTTTGCATTTGCCCGTCTGAATAGGTTAAGACGGCATCACTTTCTTAAATTAGTGAGTATTGGATTTGCAGGCAGCCTGATTCCAGCCTATTTATTTGCCACCGCGCAAACAAGGATTGACAGCTCAATTGCAGGGGTATTGAATGCAATTACTCCATTATGGGTTATCATAATCGGATCATCTTTATTCAGGCAGCAGCTGAATCTAAGAATATCTGCAGGAATGTTTATTGGGTTTGCCGGTACGGTATTATTGGTATTATCAGGCTCAACAGGAGTAGAAAAGGTCAATTATTATTCACTATTTGTAGTAGCAGCCACGGTCTGTTATGGGTTTAATTTGAACCTGGTAAAATTTAAACTTCCGGACCTGGATGCAGTAACGATTACAAGCGTATCGTTAGTGATGGTGAGCCCATTTGCTTTATATTATCTTTTTTTTAATACGGATTTCAGCAACAGGATTTCGATGGAATCCGATGTGATCCTTGCATTTGGAGCATTGATTTTACTCGGTGTTGTAGGCACCGCGGTTGCACTTATTATGTTTAATAGCCTCGTACAGCTAACTGACCCGGTATTTACAAGTTCTGTGACATATCTTATACCCATTGTAGCGATCATGTGGGGGATTATGGATGGCGAACAACTTGCCACCTGGCAATTTGCCGGAATGGGACTGATATTGGTTGGTGTTTTTATAGCCAATAAAAGCAAATAGAGATTTAATGGAAAATGTCAGTCCACATTTCCGTTTGCAGCAACATAATAATTCTATATCTTTCAAAAAAAACCCCTTATCAATTTGTAACTTTTACGTCTTCAATATTGATGCAATAGGTTTATTTGTGAAAATGAAAAATGAAGCCCATGCACGCATAAAGATTAACAAACTGCTTGAAGAAGCAGGTTGAAGGTTCTTTGACAATGAAAAAGGCAAGGCTAATGTTCTGCTTGAAAATCATGTAAAAATTACCCGACAAGAAGTTGATGCCTGGGGGAATGACTTTGAAAAAACGAAAACAGGCTCATTGGATTTTCTTTTATTAGACAGTGATGATAAGCCAGTTTGTGTTCTGGAAGCAAAAAAAGAAGATTTGCATCCCTTAGTTGCCAAAGAACAAGCAAGAAAATATGCTAAAAGCGTAGATGCACACCTTATAATTTTATCAAATGGAATTGTCCACTACTTATGGGATTTGAGTGCAAAGGTAAATTATTTTGGATAAGAAATGAATAATCAACCCAAATGAGCACAGAATTAAATCAACCCAATAATTTTTTGCTATACACTTCCGGGCATGGGGATGTAAAAGTAGATGTATTGTTAAAGGATGAGACTATTTGGCTCACCATCAATCAGATCGCAGAATTGTTTGGTATTGATAAAAGTGGGATTTCGCATCATATTAAAAGCATATACGAAACAGGAGAGCTACAACAAGAAACAACTGTTGCAATTTTTGCAACAGTTCAGATAGAAAGAGCAGGAAAATTTAGCAAATAATAAAGCTATTAAAAAACTAAAGAAATAATCCAAATGACAAACTCTGAAATTCTCCTATACCAAACCGAAGATGGACAAACAAAAATTGATGTTCGTTTGGAGGAAGAAACAGTTTGGCTTTCGCAGGCACAAATGGTGGAACTTTTTAAGTCAACGAAGCAAAACATCAGTTTGCATATAAAAAATATTTTCGAAGAAGGTGAGTTGGAAGCAAGTTCAACTGTCAAGGATTTCTTGACAGTTCAAACTGAGGGTAAACGAGAAGTTCAGCGCAAAATAAAATTATTCAACCTTGATGTTATTATTTCTATTGGTTATCGGGTAAAAAGTACGCAAGGCACCCGGTTTAGAATTTGGGCTACCCAACGCTTGAAGGATTATATCATTAAAGGGTTTGCCTTAAATGATGAGCGATTTAAGTCGGGTACTTCTATGAACTACTTTAATGAGTTGCAAGAGCGTATTCGTGAAATACGCATTTCGGAACGTTTTTTCTATCAAAAAATAAAAGACATTTATACCACAAGTATCGATTACATTGCCACGGATAAAAAGACAGCACAGTTTTTCAAGATAGTTCAAAATAAACTGCTTTGGGCTATAAGTAGTCAAACAGCATCTGAATTAGTGTATTGGCGAGCAGATGCCGGTTTACCACTTTTAGGGATGCAGTCGTACGACAAAAAGACAAATGCAAAAATCAAAAAAAATGAGGTAAGCATTGCCAAAAATTATCTTAATGAAGATGAAATAAAATTGTTTGAAAGAGATTGAAGCCGATATTAAAAAATTGAAGAAATAATCTAACAATGAAAAACCAAACCCAAGTAAAATGCCCCAACTGTGGCACCACTATAGATGTACAGGATATACTTGCGCACCAGCTGGAAGATGAAATAAAGCAGAAATATCAAAACCAAATAGCAAAGGAAAAGAAAAAGTATGAAACTGAATTTACTACCCTCAACCAGGCCAAAGAAGATTTTGAGCAAAAGAAAAAGCAGGAAAACGAACTGTTTCGGGAACGATTGGAGCAAGAAGTTAATGCTGAGAAAAAAGCCATAGAACTAAAGGTAAAAGCCAAACTTGAGGAAGAACAGTCGGAGCAATTTAAAGCCTTGCAAAATGAGCTTAATGAGAAATCGGAGCAGGTAAAAGAGCTTAATCGTTCTAAAGCGGAAATTGAAAGGCTAAAGCGAGAAAAAGGAGAGCTGAAAGAAGCGGCAGAAGCAGAGGCGCAGAAACAGCTTAATGAAACATTAGCTACAGAACGAGACAAAATCAGGCGAGCGGAGGAAGAAAAGAACGAATTGCGTTTTAAAGAACTACAAAAACAACTGGCAGACCAACGAAACCTGACCGAAGAAATGAAGCGCAAGCAGGAACAAGGCTCCATGCAACTACAGGGAGAAGTACAGGAACTGGCTATTGAAGAATGGCTGGCATCACAGTTTCCTTTAGATAACATTGCAGAAATCAAGAAAGGAGCACGGGGGGCAGATTGTATGCAGATAGTCAATACGCATAGTATCCAGAACTGCGGCACCATTTACTATGAGAGCAAACGCACCAAGGATTTTCAGCCCAGCTGGATAGAAAAATTTAAAGCCGATATGCGCGAGAAGGGTGCCGCCATTGGTGTACTGGTAACAGAAGCTATCCCGGCGGACATGGAACGCATGGGTCAGAAGAATGGCGTTTGGGTCTGCACCTTTGAGGAATTCAAAGGGCTTTGTTTTGTCTTGCGGGAATCGATAATTCAATTGAACCTGGCAGCAAGTTCTCAGGAAAACAAAGGGGATAAAATGCACATGATTTACGATTATCTTACCAGCAGTACCTTCCGTATGCAAATAGAGGCAATTGTAGAGGGCTTTTCAACTATGAAAAATGATTTGGAAGGAGAAAAACGGTCTATGCAAAGAATCTGGAAACAGCGCGAGAAGCAAATTGAGAAGGTAGTCACCAATACTATAGACATGTATGGCTCAATAAAGGGTATTGCCGGCAATGCTGTGCAACCGGTGAAGGCTTTGGAGCTTGGAGGGCCTTATATTGAGGAAGAAGAACAAAAGGAAAACTTACTTAATCGGATTTTACCGAAAAGGAAGGAATAAGGCTAGTATAACGTTCTTTAAATAGTATTACATATAAATATTTATGTATCATTGGTAAAAGATGCCAACTACAAAGAAGCAAAAATTAAATCCTATCGCTTCGGAACTGGAACAGTTGAGAATTATATCCAAGAGTCAAATGCCTCATCATAGAGAAGTAATGCGTGCGAAAATCATACTCAAAGACATTGAAAGCCGGACCATCACCAAAATAGCTAAGGATTTAAATACCAACCGTCCGTTGGAGGATCGTTGTATTAATAAAGCTATTGCCTGTAGTGCTATAACAGCCTTGAAATACTTACCTGGCTGCGGCGTAAAACCCGTGATTACGGAAAATGCCAACATCTGGGTACACTCCAACACCTGTCACCCACAGAAAGATGTCG
>SDBV01001209.1_pt1 | contig 38751 bp, 53 predicted proteins | sample 2277081 | NCBI WGS metagenome assembly SDBV01 (sample SAMN10402039, study PRJNA504765) | marine sediment metagenome | isolation source: marine sediment core GS10_PC15, 223 cmbsf | place: Arctic Ocean: Southern Knipovich Ridge | collected 2010 | reverse complement strand
CATTCTGATACGTTGTTGGGAGCTTCATTTGGTAATTCAATTTTTAATTTTTCTGCAATTCTTGCTAAACATGCACGACAATTATCAAACTTAATTATTGCAGCTTCATAGTCAGCCATAACATTTATCTTTCAAAATTATTTTCTGTTTTGTTTATTTTTATTATCTCAACATCCCTGTTGTGTTGCAAATAAAATAAGCCCTAAAAATCCAAGCCCGAAAGCTATAATAAGAGAAACAACCCACCAGATAATTGTTTTTGTTTTCATAACTTTCTCACATAAACAATGTAATATTTAGGGTGCAAACTCCACAAAACCCTTCCCACAATAGATGTCCAGCTTTTCCAAAGATCAAAATATATAATCTCCCAACCACAGTGCTTCAAAAGTTTATTAAATTGCTTCACTGTAAATTCATGGAAATGCTGATCAAGTGAATCGTTATCATTCCAATAAGTTTTCTCAAACGACCTTGGCATAGGAACAGAAAAAACAGCTTCTTTACATTTTAAATTTTTCAATACTTAAGCAGGTTCAATCAAATGTTCTAAAATTTCAAAACCAGTAACTACATCCATGTTAAATCTATTTAAACACTCTGGATGCTTATCTAAATCAAAATCAGTATTCGTTATTTTATAACCAGATTTGTGCAAATAATTACTTAATTCATTTTCTACTCCAAGATCTAAAATTGTCTTCGATTTGGAAACAAGCTTAGATATAAAATCAATCGTTAATTTATGTCTTCTTATCATCTTACCACCAAAATATTTTTTTTCATTGCACTGTTCCCCTAACCAGCCCAGTATGACGTATAGCCGGTTGAATACTCACTACGCAATGCGCCCCAATACTGCCAGGTCGAGTAAAACTATTCGACGTAACTTTCTGGAACGGTTGTTCGATGGTTGAGCCGTCGCCTATGTCGAGCCAATCGATGTTGTAAAACCCACTCGGCAATCCAGAAACTGTCAGATTCCCAGAGCCGTCATTGGCATAAAGAATATATTGTCTCAATACCGGGTTCGCCATCACGTAGTCTGTATCTCCGCTTCCGAGAGCGTCATTCGGACGAAGTACATTATATTCCGTCTTGTTATAAAAAGTAACAGCATCGCCACATGCTCTCAAGTAAAGGCTATCTGCTGCAACTCCCATTAACCTTAAAATCATGACTGTCTGACAACCCGCCATAGCAGATATATGGATAAATGCCTTAACCGTGTCCAATCCGGCCAAAGGTACGCTCCCGTTCCACCCCGATGTAGTATGTTGACTTTCGCTATGATTCAAATTCCACGGCTGCGATGCCGCAGCGCTTTCGTTGAATTCAGTTACCAACATATTGTGGAGACTGTCCAAGTCAATGCCAGTTAAAAAAACTGTTTGAATAGCAAATTGATTTATTGCTGTACTATCAATAAAATCGTAATTTAGCACTCCAGCAACATGTCCAACCTGATGTATCGCTAACGGCCATGTAGAACCAAGCTTTGCTCGCAAAGTTTCGGCCATTGCATAGGCTCTTTCTGAATGTAATTCTTCTGCATATTCCTCGCTAACATCCCATTGAACATTTTGAAACTGAGACAGTCTTACAGTAAGAGTATCTATTGCGCTTAATTCATCAGCGTGAATTGTCGTTCTTGTCGCCACGTTTTGATCGGCACCATCCATATCAGCATCGTCATCGTAAATTTGAAATTGAATTCTGATATTGGCATCTTCTAAAAGTTGAAACCATACTTGCATAGAGTCTAATGTTGCATCGTCGAAACCGCTTCCGGGGGTACCATTCCAGGGGTTATCATTTGCTCCACCATCACCGCCATTACTTTTAATACTCTGAAAATATATGGTGTTTGCGCCCTCGGTGATAATTCGATTTATAATTGCTCTCTGATTCCCAGCATAAAGGAAATCTTCAGGGTCTCCAGGACCGCACCAGAATACGGTTTTATCTGCACCATTAGGTTTATACATCATTGGATTTGCAGGGTCAATGATGGCAGCTTGAGCAAACAACAACGTTGGAATAAGTAAAAATAAACCCTTCGATAAACTCAGGATAAAATATTTCATACCAACACCGTCCCCGCATATTTCCAATCATACCAATCTATTCCGCCACCCTGAAAATTAATCCAGTTGGCTAAAATATAGACAATCAGCAAAATAGTAAGTATCTTCATTTTCATCTTGTCACACTCATTCGTCTACGAGTTGATGGTGCGCCACCCGCTGCTGCCTTAAACTCAACCGCTCCTATTCCCCAATCTGAAGCAAACCCAGTTGATACCCTATCGTGGGTCATTACTCCCCCATCTGACCCAGCTTGAGTGTTTCCTGCTCCAGTAACAGCACTACTCACGATCTCCTCCCATCTCTCAGTTTCATTTGCTCCTGCTGTTGCACCATTCCAACCACTAAACATACCACTAACTACTAATCCGTCAGATGTGGTTCCGGTGACAGTAACGGTTGCGGATGCACCGCTTCCCGTAGCTGAGTTAGGCGTTCCAATGGGTGTGCTTTGATCGACTCCCTTCATACTAATAACTCCAAGCACATGTTCATCAACGGTAGAGGCAAGGGTACTTGTTACTGTTTGTGCGCCCGTTGATTGTCCGGCAAGACTATATCCCGCATGACCAAAGAAGGTTCCAAAGGGTGCATTATCCCATTGTTCTGCCATACCGGTTCCATCGTAAGTCATACTTGTACTGGCTACGCCAGTCGAAACACTATTTCCGTTAGTAGCACAAACGGCACGATTAGAACCAGTAGATGTATGACTCAAGGATAATATGTTGTCCCCACTTGCTTCTTGTGCAGCAGTAACGGCATCAAAAGTGACCGAATGATGAACCTGAATAATAGGAGCAGGTTTTTCTTCTGTTTCCGCTACAAGCAGAGTTGTCTTTATTGCTGTTCCACTTAAAAGCTCAAGGGAGATAAATCCCTTGAATGATGTTTTTGCTGTCTCTCCTATTCTCTTCGCTGTCCCATTTATCATTTGTACGGGTAAATGATAAATGAGAGAATATTCCGTTATTTCATTCCCGTTCTTGTCTTCTCTAATTCCGCCGCTTGCTTGTCCAACGCATTGAAATTTTTCTCCATCAATTTCAGCAACAAGTATAACTCTTACAATCGAGGTTTTTGGCCAGACTGTAGCTATATCTAATGTAGTTGGCCGCTTAAGCCTTATAGTCAGAGATGAAGTGGTTGCACCAATATTAATCTTGCTCCCTGTAAAAGTGGAACTAAGATTAATTTGCTGACTCGGAATAAGTGTAATTTTAGTCTGCACCGGAGCCGAATCTCCAACAGGTGATGAATTTTTAGGCGGCTGACAAGCCAAGCTCCCTATTAACAATATTATAGATAAGTGTAATATTCTTTTCATTATTTACGGTTGATCAATAGTATAAAAAATAGTTACCCACAAATTTCTCGCCGATGAAGCCACGGCACTATTTACATGGAAGATCGGCCTGTTGGCTGGTATAGTCGCATCGCTGAATGAAGAGGTTGCTTCATAAGCATCTGCTACCAAAGAAGCAGTCATTATGTTTGTGCCCCTGGCTCGTCTTGTCGTATGTCCTCTGTGATCAAGCTGAAACGTCACCGTCCCAGCATCAGTTGCAGAAACAACAGAATCTATTGTTATAGCATATTTCAGTTCAGCGATGAATAGAGAATCGGCAGCCTTTACGGTGTCAAAAATAGTGTAATTAAACGTTCCGCTGATAATTTGCACAGGTAGAGCTGAGAATGTGCTGTCTGTATTTTGATCGCTCCAGTTTATCTCAGCCTCGCCAACTGAGCTTGTTGCCAAATCGCCGGCCACGATATCATTACTAAAACTCAAATTTGCATAGGGAACCGTTCCTGTTGCTATTGTTCCCAAAGTCACAATTTGTGCCGAACCTGTCCACCCATCTAAACCATCAGGTGAAACGGCTCTTGCTGGGTCTGTCCCTGTGTTGGTTTCGGCTATTGTGGCAATTTCGATTATGCCAGGAGTAGTAAGGTCTGCCGTATCAACAACGAAATCAACCGTCCCGTCCGTCTGTCCAGTTACTATAATTCCTGTTTCTGTATTTCCAGAGAATGAATTGCTATTTGTAACCACAACCGAATCAGTTGCATTGCGCATCATTTTCAAAAGAGCATCGCTTCCACCGTTGGCGTCTACCCAGATGCGACCTTTAGCTTTAAAACTATTTGTTAGAAAATTTGTATTGACAACATCTAAAAAATGCTCGTCGTCACTGGCAGCAGTTACGTCATATCCGGCAGCTTCAATAGTACCTGTAAATACTGCATCTCCATCTTCATCTAAAGTAAAAAGATCTGTATTACTTGCTTGTGTTCCTCTTGCTATGCCAAATACTTGTTGATTAGCTGTTGGAGTAGTTCCTACTAATATTTGAAACATTGGATCTGTTATTGCAATTGCTGCTGTTGCCGTTGTCTCAAAAATCAATTGATTATCAACAGCTTCATCATATTGAATAGACCAATCAGCATCGGTACCAAAATTAAAATCTATATCATCAGCAACTTCCCAAACACCACTAATATTTTCTGCGGCTGCTATTTGTGCATACTGAGTATGATCATCATCTCCTAATCCTGCAATACTGCCATGATCTATACTTCCTTCTGCAATATGTTCACCAGCAACAAAGTTAAGAAGATTATCATGATCAATATTATCTTCAAGATTGTCAGCAACTTCTTGTTGAGTTAAATACTCAATATCAGTTGCACCTGTAGCCACTACAAGAAACTCAGTTGCCAGAGGTGTATCTGCACCATCATCTAACTCTAATAGATTAATGGCATCTACTGCAATATCCCCAGCAACGATATTGTTAGAAAATGTCATTTCTGCATAAGCAATTGTACCATCATCAAGTAATTCAAGATCCGAAGATGATAATGAACCTGTACTAAACACAATTAAATTTGCACCAATATTAATAGCATTAACAATATTAGCATCACTTACATCAATAGCATCAATAATTCCACCACTTACTCCAGAAGATGTAACTTGAATTGCATCTGTCATTGTTGAAGTTGTGGTCTCTGCATTATCAATTAATAGAGCACGATCAAGAATTGTATTTGCTGTGCCTTCTTCATATAAAAGTCTTAATAAAGTAAACGTGTCGCCTGCATCTCCTGATTCACTAGTTGCATCAATACTGAATGCAATTAAATCATCTGTTGCTGCTGCATCATCTACCTGATTTATATCTAATGTAAAGGCTGTAACATCTCCGCTTGTTTGGCTAGAAACTATAATTTGTTCTGTTGCCCCAAAACCAATACTACCATTCCCTGCTGCGTCACCTATTGCATCCCAAGTTACGCCACCACCAAGAAAATCACCGGCATCTGCTCTTCTGAGATTGCCGTCAGTAGCATCTTCAATTATTATAAAGTCACCTGACACAGCAGTTACTAAAGACAATCCAGTTGAAATATCAATATCTTCTGGATCGCCTGTTCCAGCAGCAACACGCATTTTAATTGTATTCTGTGCCATATTAGGCAATTCAGTATTATCATCTGGCTGATCATCATCGCCTGTATTGCTTCCAGATAATACAGTAATTCCATCCAACAAATTCAGTTCTGCAAAACCTAAAGTCTCAGCAACTCCACCAATAAGTGCCCACTGGTTTGCACTTATCGTTGTTGCCCCTATTGTTTCAAGTTCTGCCAATTCTGTTTGTGTTACAGATACATCAGTAATGTCTGCCGTTGCAACAGAACCACCCGCTAAGAGTAGTGCTTTCTTGATAACATTATCTGTTTGATCACGAATTAATATTGTATCTGCCCCAGCAACTGCTGTCACCAACGTGGCTGCACTAAAAGCTGAGGCTAAGTCCTGCGTTTCTGGTATGTCATCGTTCATATCGTCAACAACAAAGTTGAGTATACCTGCACCAACACCGCCGTCCACATAAGTCACTGCAATCCTTGTTTCTGTATTTCCCGTAACCATACCGCCTACAAAATCTTCTACTTCTTCTTCGTCTAAATTGGTATCTGTCGTATGCGCTCCAGTGACAAGCCCTGAACTAATAATTGTATTCAAATTAGATAAACTATTAAGAGAAGTACCGCCTATAGAAATTACTGGAACACTAATAGTTCCTGAGCTTGGATTATAATTTAAATCCCCATCTGATTCTAAAGCAAGATTACCACCATCAAGATCACCATTAGGTAAAAATACTATTGCATTAGTTTCGGCAGTACTTTCATTGTCTGTAATAGTTACTGTTGTAGCAAGAGTAGCAAGATCAATAGTTATGTTATTCGGAACTTGAGCATCTATAATAGCACCTTGTAAATCTTGTAAGTCAAGAACAGGCTCTAATAATGTTTCAAATTCTGCGGTATTTACAGTGATATTTGCTTCGCCCGATGGGCTTTCAGCAGCATCAAAACCAGTCTGAAAATCAAGAACAGATATTGTAGCAGATACTGTTACATCGTCATCCTGTACCGTTATGGTAGCAGATCCAGATCCTGGGATCACAATATTAAGCGTATCAGAATCTTGTGTGGCAGTCACGCCTGCTCCTTGAAAATCTAGATGTAAAAACTTACCAACAAGAGATGACTCATCATAATACGTGGTGGTATCTGCCGTGGAAAGACCTGAGGTTGTTGCATTTGAAAAAGAAATATTTCCAAAAAACTTTAAAGTATCTCTTATAGGATACAATTCTTTGGTTCGCAGCCTCTTAAAAATCACAACAACTGCGTTGGTATCTGAGGATGAGGATCGACCTGTTACAATGAGTGAGTCTCCCCTTGCCATTATACGGCTTTGTGAAAATACATCAGTACAATTATACAATAACACAAACAATATAAAAATTATTATTTTCTTTTTAATTAATATCACACGTCCTTATATATGTTTCCATGTTTTTCCTGTTTTTATACAACTAATTGTAACTCTATTTACACCAAAAACTTCAGCAATCTCTTTATGTAACATATCTGAATTTTTTAAAAGCCATTTAATTATTCTGACTTTTTGTTTTGTTAGTCTTACATTTGGGTTATTTTCACACATATGAGACAAAGACATTTTTAATTTCGCTTCTTCTGACATTTTTTTACCTAATTTAATTTTTCTCATTTTATTTTTAGTTTCTTCAGAATGTTTTTTACCATAATTAGAAGATTCTTTTCTAGTTTTACCATATGTTGGGTGGTTTTTTCCTGATATTGCTTTAGATATTTTCCTTTTTGTTTCTTCAGAATGATTTCTTCCTAATCTACTTTCCGCTGTTGGGCATATATTATATCCAAATTCTCTATTACAGCACTTGGTCAAATCTAAATAATATTGTTCTCTTTTAATTAAATTCTTTTTATTCTTTACAATTTCTAATATTTCAAACTTAAACTTTTCTTCACCATGTTTGTTCCATGAATTTTGTAAATATCTATTTTCACGTCTATTATTTTTCAAATCAGATTTATGTTGACCCCATCTTTTCTTAAAACAAACCGCACTACCCACATAAATCTTGCCATTAACTAAATTTATAATCTTATAAATCCCTGAGCAATCTACTATTTTTATCATCTCCAATAATATTAAACATAGTTTTGCCTATATTATCTTACTGCTTACAGAATTATTTCTTGAATTTTAGTTAAACAATCTTAGTTCAAAAATTTATCATTGTTTGCTTTAATATGAGGATTATTTTTTAAAATAAACAAATAATTCTTACGCAAAAATTCCAATCTATCATTACTTTGTCTCAATAACGACGCAAAAGAGTTAGATTCTTTCCGCCAAAATTCTATATCTTTTTTATAAAGCTCGTCCATTTGCTGTTTGTACTTTAAATTATTTTTTTTAGAGTTAATATGCCCAATATGCCCAACTAAAAAACCTATTGTAAAAGTAAGAATAATTAAAAGAAAGTAATACATTATATTTTTCCTAGTAATTTTAGTTTTACATACCACAGAACAGAGCAATTAAAAAGAAGCGGATTTTTATCTAAAATACCATAACAACAATTACCTTTCATATAATATTTAAAAAATACAATCCCATCATCAATAGTCTTAATAGGAAAAAAAGCAAATTTCTTTTTATATGAAAATTTAATTTTTAAATCTATTGTTTTGGCCATCCTTCTTCAATATATTTTTTCGCCCCAATTGTGACAACTTTTGGTTTATGGGGTGGAAATCTTCTATCTATTAAACCATCTTTATCCAAGAAATGTTCCCTTGTTTTTCCTTTTGAATTAATCATAGAAACAGCTTTGTCATGTGCTATCTTTTTTATTTCATCAATAGAAAGCTTCCTGCCCTCTTTTCTATTAACTGGTAATTCCATAATAGAATTAGGCCCCCATGTATGATAAAAAAATCTTTTATAAAAATAATCATATTCATCCACATCATCAGGACAAATTGAACGCATATGAAATGTTCTCATATCAAATATCTCATACTGATCTCTAAAATGTACAGGAGAACCACCACCTACTGCCCATGCATTTTTACTTGCTTTGAAATAAATAGAACCATCATCAGTGAAATTATTAGGAAGAGCATTCACTTGATCCCATGTTCTATGAAAATCTGCATATTCAGCAAATCTATATCCTGTTACATCTTCTTCATTATTAGCTAAATTCTCCAAATTTTCTCTAGTAAATGATTCATCACATATTTGATCACTATCAAATTTATAAATCCAATCAGCCCTAGAATGATAAGCAGCCTGAAAGGCTAATGTTATATTTCTTGCTCTACCTCTTTCACATTTAGACCAGTCCAAGTCTCTACCTAATAGTTTAATAATACTTTCTTCAATAGGTCTTATCTGAGAGATCTTTTTATTAATATCAATTTTTTTTAATTGTTGTAATTCTCTCTGTAACGGTATATTATCTCCTATTTGAGGATTATTAACATCAATACCACCATTAACTATAATTATTTTATCAACAGCATTATAAATTGAAGCAACCCCCCATTTAAGCCACGCAGGATAACTGCCACAAGTACTAATTGCTATAATTTTCATTTAGAACTCCTTAATATATGTCCTGGTAATTGTCCCATTGATGCTTCAAAATTAATTCCAGGACGAGCTTGATTAAAAGGAATATTTAATTTTCTACGAACTATATCTTCTGCTTCATCTCTAAGCTTAACTACTTCCTCTGAATTTAGATAATCTGTCCATGTATAAGAAATATATTCTCCTGGTTCACCTTTATAATAATCTGCTTCCTTAGTGTAATCAACTTCTTTCATATAAAGTTTATCTTTATTATAACTATCTTCATAAACCCAATAATCATTTTCTTTTATTGCCCAATCAAAATAAGGAGCACCTGGCATTGGAACAATAGTTGTAATATCAAAATCATCAGGTTTAACATCTAATAACCAATCAATTGTTTCTTTAACCGTATTTTCAGATTCTCCTGGATGTGAAATTGACATAAGAGCTTTTACCTTTAGTCCCCATTTAGATGCTATTTTCATACACTTTGTATTATCTTCTATAGTAGCATTCTTTTTTATATTCTTAAGTATTCTTGGAGAGCCTGATTCAAATCCAATTAAAATCTGTCTAAAACCAGCCTCATACATAAGTTTACTTTGCTGATCATCAAAAAGCTCCGATTTTATGAAACCTCTCAATCTTAAATCAATTCCTTTTTTATTCTGAAAATCAATTAAGGCAGTCATTAAATCTAACATTGACTTGGAAATATTCAATTCATCATCAAAAAAATTTAAACCTTCATAGCCATAATTATCATAAATTTCTTCTATTTCATTTATAATAGAACAAATAGACCTATTACGCATAAATCTTAAATATGGAGAAGATCTTCCGCTGCAAAATCCGCAATGCATAGGACATCCTAATTGACTTATAATACTTGTAGCTCTTTTTCCATCTATAAAATAACAATATGAATCCATATCAATAAGTGAACGATCAGGGTTTGGTAAATTAGAAAATTGTTCATTACTTAAAAAAAATTCTGATTTTCGATCATCAACATCAATAACTCCATTGTTCATTTCAATAATTTTTTTTATTGTAAGTTCACCATCACCACAAACTAAAATATCAAACACATCAACTATTTTGTTTAGTTCTTTTTGCGCTCTTCCTTGATCAATACCTCTTTTTCTTTCTAATTTTGCTGCTGTATGAATTAATGTTCCATGACTTCCACCCAAAACTATTTTATATTGAGAATAATTCTTTTTAATAAATCTAGCAATCTCATAACATAATGGCATCTGTGGTGTAGTAGCAGACAATCCTATAAATAAAATATCCTCCTGATTTTTTAAATAATTATCAACTACATCTATATAATTTTTTATACCAGACACATCAAGCACGTCAACATTATAATCTAATTGTTTTGCAACTGCCGCAACTTTTAAAACACCCAATGTAGGAAATACTTTTTCATCAATTAGGAACGATGATGGAACTATAATAAACAAAATCTTATTTTCCAATTATATTGAACCTCTTTTATTCAAAACACCCCTTACTGCATCATGTACATTATTTAAAGAACCATCTTTTTCCAATAACCATTTGGCCTCACCTGCTGTTTCTTCACATTCCCTCACCTTAAATCCAAATTTTTCAAACATATCTCTATGTAAATAAGCAGGTAATACATTAGGGTGATGATGATCAATAGTTGTTGTTTCTTTAGATCCTTTTACATATGATGGGTGATTCAAATACCATAAACCCTTATCTTTTAAAACTGTAAATACTTCCATAATATGAATAATAGGTGCAAAACAATGTTCAAAACTATGACTCGAATAACAGCAATCAAAAGTTTCGGAATCAAATTCCAAACAATGCATGTCCATTACTTGTGTATCAATACCAAATTTTTCCTTTGCATAATCAACATTATTCTGTCCGATAGTTATACCTGTTGTCTTATATCCCAATTCATTTAATGCATTAACTTCAGCACCATCAGCACAGCCTATACATAATAGCTTTCCAACAGGAAGTTTGTCTAAAATATATTTTAAACCATCAGCAGATTTATTTGTATAGGCAATTGATGGGTGAAATTGCAAGTTGTTTATATAAAAATCAAAAGTTGTCATCTAAATATCCTTATATGTTATATACTTTCTTATTCTATTAATCGTAGAATAGTGTACTTTGTATTTTTTTAATAATTCTATAGTAGATATATCTGTTGATCTAATATATTTAATTTCTTTTATATTAAATTTTGAACGAGGATTTTTTTCTCCTGATAAATTAGATCCATGTTTAATTCTGTCCTTCACATTATTTTCATGTGTGTCCCATCTCAAGTTTTCTAATTTATTATTTTCTTTATTACCATCATTATGACATGCTTGCATTCCTTTAGGAGATTTCCCAATATAACACTCTAAAATAAATCTGTGAATTTTAATTTTTTTTACAATTCCACCACCTATATATAATGGAACATATAAATATCCAGAATCTGTATATATTTGTAATTTCATTAACCTTGGTTTATCTGGTAATGGATTATTATTCCTGTAAGGTTTTAAACTATAAACATTTCCATTTTTATCTCCTAAATAATCCTTATATATTGGATGTCTTTTCATAATATTATTCATTATTTTATCACCCAATATATTCCCCAAGAATCAGGAGGATTTCTTTTATTATGAAAACCACCACTCATTAAATTATTATCAATATTATCTTTTATAGCCCTAAAAGGCTCACTATTAAGTTTCATATTGCCTACATCATGAATTCCACAAATACCACCATTTCTAAGCATAGAAAAATAATTATTTATATCACTCTTTACAGACTGATATCCATGATCAGCATCTAAAAAAATAAAATCAAATGGTGCAAATTTTCTTACCTGCTCAATTATATGTGAGTCACTTGAGTTACCGTTTATTAAATGAATAGATTTATTAGACTTCTCCGAAAAATCTCCTGTCGTCCATACATGTAAATCAACACCAACAAATATATCTCCTAGTTCACTCCATATTCTAGCCGAACCTCCAAATTCTAAACCTACCTCTAATACCTTTTTTATTTCAATCTTATTTAACATTTGAACAAGATTCCACATCTCTGTTCTATCTTGTATTGGTTTTGCTGTCTTAAATAATTTATTAAATATTTGTTTATTCAAATAAAAACACTTTCTCCTTAATTATTAAAAAAACCTACAATTAATCCTGTTTTTGTATTGTATTCCTTAAAATAATCAGCATCTTTTTTTAATAATTTAGACGATTTTCTCCATTTAACACTACCTGATGAGTTATAATCATCTATACATAAAACCCCAGGTTTTTTTAAAGAATTAATTGCATAATCATATTCCTGTAATCCATGTTCTTCATCTTCCATACTATCCAACCAGAAAAAATTAAAAATTTTCAAGCGTTCCTCATCATAACCAGCAACATTAGATATAGATTCCAATGCATCAACACTATCACCATAAACAAAGGCCACTCTTTTAAATAAATTCCTTTTAAATAATTCTTGTTGACATATCTTAATGTGAGTCTCATTATTATCTATACTTAATAAAGTACCCCCAGGCAAAGTTAAGTACTTTACTATATTCAATGAACTAAGATTATCAAGATTTTCCTTTGTCCAAGCAAATGAACAACCTGTCTCAACAGCAAATATGGGGCCATCCAAAAATTCATTAACATCTTCAAACACTTCTTTTAGTATTATAATCATTGTTTCACTTATCATTTTTTTGATAACTGAGGATTACTTATCATTTTTTTGAGTAAATCTACTTCTTTTACTTTTTCTTTTACTACTACTTTTAGAAATCATTTCGGGCGGTTGATTAGATAATTTAATATTTTCAGGTTCTATTGTGGCATGAGTTACATTCAAAATTTTAGTAACATGTTTTGATGGAATAAACCCAACGTCACCTGTACTCATATTCCTAGCAAAAATATCATCATCTCTAGTATATTCCACCTCATACTCAGATGCATCACCTTTAATTAAAAATTTAACGCCATGCATAAATTCATTGATATTAAAATTACTCATAATATTACCTCCATTATAAATTTAATAAATTATTATTTGTTCTCTCAATACAAAAATGTTCTACATATGGATGTTCTGTATATTTTTTATAATTATAATTTTTTTCTATAATATAATCTATCATATTAACTTGATCACCAACAAAAGATCTAAATAAACAAAGTGCCTTTCGTTTATTACTAATATCAGATGTGGTTAATCCATAATAAAAATTTGGAGTACAAGAATAACCGTAAGAAATAAAAGATACATTATCAATTAAAGCTCCCAATTTTTCAAAATTATATCTAAAAAAATTAGCTGGACAAAAAATAACATCAGGTTTATAAAAATCTATTCTTTTTAATAATCTCTTATTAAATTCTTGTTCATTAATTATATAAATATTTTTAGAAACATACAATGCCTCCCATGTAAATCCTAACAAACTTGATATCTTTTTAATATCATTAAATTGACCATTCTTATATACTAATCTTCCTGTACTATCTTTATAATCTGAAATATCTCCATAAATAATACGTGGTTTATCTCTATCTAAGTGCTCCTTACTTTTTAGTTTGTCTTTATAGTTTGATAATAAACCCCCAAGATATGAAATCTCATTTCCTGGTCTACCCGTTAAAATAAGAATACGTTTCATTATTATTCATTTTCCCAATCATCTGTATTTCTATCAAGATCTTTCTTCATTTTATTTTTATGTGTTTCCATTATTTCAGATTCTAATTTTCTCATTTTATTAGATAATCTATCACTATTTCTATCTTCATTTTCAGTTAATTGCATTTTTCCATAAGTATCTATATCAATTAAAACAAGTATCATTTCTTTCTCACCATCAATAAAATCACATTGTTTTCTGAAAACTCTAAAACTACCCTCTTCAAGATGCAGTGTCATTCCCTCATTAATTTTTGTTATTGTTCTTTTTGGCATATTTGTCTCCATTGTATTATTTATAATTATACCTGCAACAAGATATCTGTTATCGTTTATTCCACCACATTATAGCCATCAATTTTTTAGAATGAGGTGTACCATTTCCTCGCCTAAAATGTTTCCCTTCCATTTCACAGCGACATTTTACATAATAACTATGTTTAGTCTTTCTTAATGACGGCTCGTTTCCACAACGTAAACATGGTAAGGGTACAACTACACAAACATTATTTAAATTTAACATTTTATATCCTTTATTTTTAAATTTTATTCTTCCAAATCTTTTTTTATATCTAATTCATTTTTTATTTCTTTCGTTGCTTTTTTAAATTCTTTAATACCCTTACCCAATCCTTGTGCCAATCCTGGTAAACGTTTAGATCCAAATAATAATAATATTATAAATAAAATTATAATAAGTTCTTGCATACCAATAGATCCCATTTTCTACCTCACTTATTGTTTTTCTTCTGTGTGCAGTGTTTTAAAATAATAAAGAAATGTTTCACGAATTTCACTACTTCCTGGATATTCAACTCCACATTTAGTTCTTGTTTCTGGATGTATATTTTCTTCAAAATATTTCTCTGCTATCGATTTTGGATATTTATTATAATCCCTATCCTTAATTCCTTCAAAAGAATATCTAATCATCCAATCTTTTAAGTCCTGATGAATATTACCTTTTTTCAAATAATTCATATAATCAATATAGGTTTTTGGTTTTCCTGTTCCGTCTTCTTCCATACATTTATCAACCAATTCTCTAAAGGGTTTCCATAATTTATTAGTTTCTCCAAGATTACTTGCATATATAAACCAATTTCTTTGTGATCTCTCCCAAATAATATTCTTACCCATTTTTCTATGCTCATAAAGAATCTCTTTATCCCTACCTAATTTTATATTATCAGGCAAATTTAAAACTTCTCTTGGATAATATTGCTTTGAAAACCCATGATGCACTTTTTGGCCAGACATGCTAAGTCCTGGTTTCCATTTAAAAATTAAATCTTTCCAATAATTATCAATACTTTCATTTACTACATTATTATTGATATCAAGCTCAATTCCTCTGCATCTCACCTTTAATAAAGTATATTTTTTCTGATCTGCCCACTCACATAATTTTCTTAATCTCTTACATAAACGTTTAGAAAAAAATTCATCTTCATCTGAAACTATAAACCAAGAATCTTCATTTGACTCTCTTATTTTATTAACAATATTAATATACTGATTCCGACTAAGTATAAAATCATCTCTCCAAGGAAAGTCTAATAAATATACCTTTCTTTTTTCCCTAGGAATTTTTTGCCCCTCTTTCAATATATGTAAATCATTTCCAAATATTTTTTTTAATCCATTGGCTGTTTCAGTTCCTCTTCCGTTAATAATTACTAAATGATCAACAAATTTATGGATATTAAGAATATTTTCTCTATTTTCGTGCCAGCGATCATCAACTATTTGGCAAAAATATAATGTCAAGTTTGGCATAATCTATTTCCTCAGATATTTTTTATACCAATCAACAGTCTTCAATAAACACTCATTCAAGTCGAAAGTTGTTCTACTAGGTAATGTACCAATCATAGATTTCAACTTATTTAATGCTAAATATTGAGTTGGGATTTCTTTGAAGTATATGTCTTTTTTCTTAATATTAATTCCCAGACTTTCTTTGCCCATAACTTTTAAAATACGACTAACAAGATCTTCTATTTTGAAAACTAAATTTGTCCCCATATTTACAGCTTTTCCACGGTTTGTATCAGTTTTTTTCATAAGTTTGAAAAGTATCTCACAGGCATCTTCGACGTACAAAAATTCTCTTGTGTAATCCTTCACATCCTGATAAAGCATTGGTTGAGAACCATTCAAAATATTTAATATTACACTTGGGACTATACGAGAGAAATTTAAATCCCTTGGACCAAATAAGTTTGCCCCCCTTACAGTAATCACAGGTAATCCAAAATTTCTACCATACATTCTTGCAATAAAATCGCTTGAAGTTTTACTAACCTCATAAACTGAAAAAGGATTTGGAAGCATATTTTCCGTATAAGGAAGAGCATCTACATGTCCATAATATTTGTCACTTGACATAAATATAATACCTTTTACAGATTTCATTTGTCTTACTGCCTCTAAGATATTTACAGTTCCCATTATATTTGTGGAAAAAGTATTAATTGGGTTCCTTTCTGAGATTCTAACTATCGCTTGAGATGCCAGGTGATATACTTCATTAATCTCATAATCACTAATTACACGATTAACAAAATTATAATCCGTTATAGAACCCTGACACCAAGTAATATTATTAAGCCCCAATAAATCAATGATTCTTTGGCTTAATCTATCTCTTGAAATACCAATAATATTACATTGCTTATTTTGTTTCTGTAAATAACGAACCAAATTACTCCCCAGTAGCCCTGTTACGCCAGTAATTAAGACATTATTCATTTATTTTGTCTCCAATATATGTTTCCAAATTTTTTTCCTTTTTATACAACTAATTGTAGTACAATGTACATTAAAAATAATAGCAATTTCCTTACCTCTCATATCAGAATTTTTTAGTAACCATTTAATTATTTTAACTTATTTTTCATTCAATTTATTACCTGGGCTATTTTCACCATATTGATTTTTTCTCATTTTAATCATTTTTAATTTAGTTTCCTCAGTATGTTTTTTGCCATAAAAATGATTATCTTTACCTTTTTGTTTTCCTTTATTTGCCAATGATATTTTTCTTTTTACTTCTACACTACGTTTTTTGCCATATAAATGATGTTTTTCTCCCATTATCTGATTCCCATGTTTCCTTCTATCAGCACAATTATTTTTAGGTGTGTCCCAACGTAAATTTTCTACTCTATTATCATCTTTAATTCCATTATTATGACAAGTTTGCATCCCTTCAGGACATTTGCCAATAAAAGTCATAAGAATTAAACGATGTACCTGCCTTACAACTCCTCCTATTTTTACTAATAAATATCCTTTTTTATTCTTACATAATTTTAATTTTCTTGGTACCAATGATCCTTGATGTTTTTTATAACTCCAAATATTACTATTTGTATCAGCATAATAATCTGGAAATCCTGGAATTTCTTTTCTCTCATATTTCAATTAGATCTCTCCTATTAATCTATTCTTTATATAAGCTAATGGTTCATAATAAAAAATATCATGTTCATCATTAACTACCATAACTATATTTTTAAACCAAACCCATTTTCCCTTATCTATTTTTACAGGATACCAAGCAAACCACTGACGTTTACCTATTGTATCATATTTATATATAAATTTTAAACCACTGTAAGCACCACTAGGAATAACAACTATTAATACAGCAAATAATCCAATTATATTTAATAATGAGAAAAAGAAAGTGAGAAATAAATCAAAAATTATACCATTAGATATATAAAAATAACGAATATTAATTGCAGTTATTATCCCCCATGATATAATACCACATAAAATCCAAATAATTAATAATAATATTAACATAATTCTTTTTTTAGTTTTTTTAATATTTTATTTATTAATCTCTCCCGAATAGAATCTGTAAAACATTCTTTATAACAATAATTATTCCATTTTTTTCTTATATATAATCGTTTTTTTTCTGTGGGATAATAATCAATTTTAAAATCATTATTATTTATTTCAAAACAAAAAGATATATGAATTATAAGTGTCTCACATAAATTTATTTGTTCTAAAATACATTTTTTACCTACAATATTTTCCATTAAAGATTTTATTACTATTACTCTGAAATCATTCATAATAATTAGGGTATTTTTCTTTATGTTGCTCAATTCTTATAGTTAATGTCTTGGGGTAGTTACCTTCATATTTAATTGTATCTTTCATATCCCATTCAAATTCATCAGTTTTTATATCTTTCCAATTAGGATGATAGGATTTTTCTATCCAATTCTTCTTCTTAACATAAACATTTTTATTCCTTATATGTCCAGCATGGTAAATCCTTATACTAGTTTTCTTACAATCAGGATGTTCAGATAAATTCATAAATGATCTTTTACTTTCGTTGTCATGCATATTTCCTATAATTAATCCGCAATTATATCCACCCATACTATCATGAGAATCAAATATAAAATTATTATTTTTAAATAATCTCGATCTATAATTATACCAATCTTGTCCTGTTTTAATATGATTAAAATCTCTATAACCATGAATAGTTCTAGTTGAATAAGCAAGATGCCCCAATTTCATTACATCTAATATTTTAGATTGATCTTCCTCAAATAAAATTTCATCTGCGTCCATTAATAAAATATAATCAGAAGTACAATGAGAAATAGCTATACTCTTTTGCAATCTTGTCTGAATACAACCAAGTCTATTTTCCCACGGATTCCAAAATACTTTCATTTTACCAGAATCTACTCTTTTAGAAAAAAATTCATTAATTAATAATTTTTCTGTTTCTCCGTCCCAAGCAACCCTATCCCCATCAACAACAATAATTTCATCAGCAATATCCCAAACACTGTTAATTAATTCCTTAAGATAAAATTCTTTACTTATAGCATCAGAACAAGCTATAGCTACTGATAATGTTGATTTATTGTTATTCATAAATTAAAATTTATCAATTAATAAAGCCACTATTGCAAATATTAGACCAATAGCAACTAATAATATTATCATTGTATTTTCATCAATTTCTATTTTCATTTTTTCTTCCAATTATGTTGAACTATAACAGCACCCTTACATTCTTTAATAATAAAATTTGCTTCTGTTCCGGGATTATTTTTATCAACAACTATTCTTGATACTGCTTCATTTAATTTTGGCATACTAATAATCCTTTAAAAACTGTTTATAATTATTTTTTATATTTTTATAATGATTGATTTGTACTATTTGTCTTTGAGATGATTTTTTGTGAATTATATGATAACCACTACCTGTTAAATATAATCTATTTTTATGTTCATATCCCACGATCTGTTCATGGACAGGCAAAATATATCTACAATAACTTCTTGTTAGCCGTATTTGATGATCAGGATAAATTTTAGTTTGTATTCCGTTTATATAGTTTTTACGTGGCAACCCATAAGCTTCTACTTTTTTATCATTTATCATATCAGGTAATTCTTTATAAAATTGATCTTCAATTATTTCATCAGCATCCAAAATTAAAGTCCAGTTATTTTTAACAAATACCATTGAAAAATTCTTTTTATCACCAAAACCAGCAACCTGTGATATTGTAAGTGGTATTTTAATATTTAAAATTTTCTTATCTGGATCAGGATAACTAATTGCTATATTATAAGAATTATCTAAAGATTGATCATCACATAATATTAATTGATTCACATGAGGATAAATATTATCAATAGAATTCTTTAAAAATTCTTTCTCATTTCTATATGTAATTATACCAGTTACACTATTTAATTCCTTCATAAACTATCCCTAAATTAAAAAGAATAATCAACTCTACAATTTCTTTTTTCAAACACTAAAAAATAACAATGATATTTTCTTGCATGACATTGTTGTTTCCACACTGTACCAAAAGCATTTAGTCTATTCTTTGCTAAAAGTATAAACATATCTTTTGGGTAAAACCCAATATCAATTGCCATATTTATAATAATATTATGTGAAAAATGATTCTTGCCACTACTAACCGTATCTTGACACTTAAAAATAACAATACCATCATTTTTACAAACTCTATATAATTCTTTTAATGTGTTAAAATAATTAATCTTTAATTGATCAAAACTTGTATACCCCTCAAATCTTTTAGCAATAATACTACTCCCCTTTTTATTATCCCTATATCCTTTACTAGTAATAACAAAAGGTGGATCATACATTATAGTATTAAACTTACTACTACTAAAGGGTAACTTTTCAGAATTTGCTTTTACAACCTCACTACTTTGTGGCTCCAAATCACTCTTATATTTAGGTTCTTTAATTATACCCTTATAAAAATTACCTTTGCTGTATGTTGGGTCCAAGTCAATATCACCACAACAATGTAATTTTAAAATATTACTAATTATTTCTTCTTGATTATACGAAATAGTTTTGATTATCTTCATAGTTATAATATAGCAATTAAATCAAATAATGCAAGAACTTTTTTATAATATTTCTAGAACTAAATTTTTCTAATGTTTTATGCCTTTCAACACAAGTTCTTCTATAAAATTGATCATGAAAGTTATATGCATTTCTTAGTGTTTCTATTAGGCTTTCCTTAGATGGTTCAATCCATTTTTGTCCTTCATAGAAACTTCTCGATAATTCTAATTTAAATACATCTTTCCATTTACTATCAAATAAAAGAGAATTTTTTCTATTTAAAAATTCTCTATGGCCACCTTTATCAGGTGCAATAACAAGTAGCCCAAAACCAAAAGCCTCACTAGAACAAAGTCCCCAACCTTCTCTACGACTGCTATTAATAAAAACATCTGCCAACTTATAAAAACTCAAAACATCATTATAGTATGCATCTCCAATTAATGGAATTACAACAGGATATTGACCAATATTTAAATTTTCTTTTACTTTTTTAATTGTTTTAATTACTTTGTCTTTAATATTACTTTCACTAAGATTATATGTTTTTAACAATAAAACAACTTTTTTATTGTGTTGAAATGCTCTACAGAAAGATTCTAATATAACGTCATATCCCTTCCCTATATGCCATTCTCCACTCCACAAGAAAACAAATTTATCTGTTAATTTATTAGATAGTTCTTTATTAACTTCTATATTCTGTTTAGAAAAATCATGAATAATGTGTGGGACTATATGAATATTTAAATCAGGCATAATCTTTTTAAAAGCATTCATTGAAAATTGACTAGGCGTTAAAACTAAATCAAACTTTGATAATCTTTTTTCAAAAGATCTGGGTATATGTGAAGTCTCCCAAACTGAGTAAAGCACATTCTTTTTGGCTTCAGGATTCATATACGAAACATTTGGAGTAGCACTACAAATAAAAGAATTGCATCTCATAAAAATATTATCAATACGTATCTTATTAAGTATATCCATTATTTTAGAATCATTAAATCTTTGATTATTCTTATGATCATAATTATTGACGTGGACCCGAATATTAATTCCGGCATTATAAAAACCAACAGCGTAGAAACGAGAGGCAGTTGCATAACCTGATAAATCTCCGAATGGCGCAGACATTATAATCATTTTATATATGACTCCATGTTTTTTCTCTTTTTATATCACTAATCACAGCTTGTTTTACACCAAAAACCTCACCAATTTCTCTTTGTGTCATATCTGAATTCTTTAATAACCATCTTATAATTCTAACTTTTTGTTCTGTTAATTTTGCATTTGAATTATTCTCACCAGACATTTTTAACTTTGATTCTTCAGAACGTTTTTTACCATAATTAGGGGATTTTTTTCCAGTTTTACCATACATAGGGTGGTTTTTTCCAATACGTTTACCCTTTCTTGCTTCTGACATATTTTTCTTTGCTTCTTCAGTATGCCTATACCCTAAAGGGCTTCCTGCTGTAGGAGAAAGATTATATCCAAGCTCTTTTTTACAGCATTGAATCAAGTCCAAATAATACTGCTCTCTTTTAGTTAAGCTTTCTATATCCTCAATAATTTCTAATATTTCAAACTTAAAATTTTCTTTACCATACTTGTTCCATGATCTTTGTAAATGTATTGAGTGATGTTTATTATTATTTAAATCATATTTATGCTCTGTCCATCTATATTTAAAATTAACCGCACTACCAATATATATTTTACCATTAACTTTATTTACAATTTTATAAACTCCTGAACAATCTATTTTTGTCACCTCCTACATGTTGGTTTTGCATTCCTTTACCATGTCCCACAAAAGTCTTAGTGGGCCATCAGTTTCCCAATCGCCTTCTTCCAAAAAACTACAATATCCGTTTTCTTGATATGGTTTATCTTGTCTAATTTCCCAATAGGAACAAACACCAATTATTCTAAGCTCTCCACTTTTTAATTCTTTGGTATGTTTATAACAATACATTCCCTTTGGTATTGAGTTAATATTTTTAGTAGACATTATAACACCTTTTACAATATTTCTTGGTTAGTTAAATCTAAAATTCTCTTATCTTCAAATGCTTCCTGAAGAATACTATCTATTTCTCCTGCAATAAAATCCCAATTAAACTGAGAATTTCCAACCACTCTTTTTCTGCCATTTTTGCCTAATTCCTTCCGCAAATCCTTATTCTTATAAAGATCATGTAGTCTTTCTGTTATCTGTTTTTTATTAGGAATTGGTCTTCTGAGTGAGCGATCTTGAAATGGAAAGAAATAATCAAATTCAGTATCGACATATAAAGCAGAATCCTTACAAATCTCGGGGGAAACAGTAGAATTAGGAGCAATTATAGGAAGTTCGCAGGCCATAGACTCTATAAAAGGAAGACAAAATCCTTCTCCTGCATTGGTACTTAAAAAACAATCAGCTAAATTATATATCATTACCAAATCTTGTTTTGAAATACCTTGTGCCCCAAAAATCCCATTAGTAAAAGTGACTCTATCTTTAATAGGTAGAAATCCTTTTTCAACATTTTCTTTAGAAAATAATTGAATCAATCTTGGAAGATCCCATCCATAATTTGTATGCTTCTGTGTATGAAGATGAAGGTGAGCGTTTGGTTTATCTTTAGCAAAATCAGCAAATGCTTCAAGTGCAAGATTATATTGTTTACGTACTTGGTTTACTCCAATCATCAATATCACAAATTTATTATCTAACTTTAATCTCTTTCTCTCCTCATCAACAATATTCTGATCAAGTTTTCTAAACATTTGTGTATCTACACCATGATATAAATATGGTACTTTAAAATCTGGATCAGTCTCTAATATAGCATCCTGGCCAAACTTAGTTAAAGTTATAGGATAATCAACATAAGTTTTAAGCATTTGTATATATTCTTCATACACTGGTTTTCCATCAACAGGAAACATACTGACCCAAGGTATATCTTTATTTAATCTTTGTCTTGCTTCAATTAATGGTTGAATAATTGGCATCCAACTATCATAATCATTAAGGGTAAACAGTAAATCGGGTTTAATTGCATTTATTACTGAATTAAAACGATCAAATCCTCGTGGATCTCCTGTACAAGGAAAAATATTATATTCTCCTGCTAATGGATGTGGGTCTGTGTTATGGTTGATTCCTAGAAACCATAAATTATATTTTTCTTTTAGTCTGGACCAAATTTCTCGTGTTACAATTCCAAAACCCGTATCTGCTTGTGGTGAATCGTTAAAAATAAATATTGTTTTCTTTTGTGACAATCAAATTCCTACTCCTTTTTAATAATTTTTCCATAAAGATTCTATTTTTATCTTTGAATTTCTATTACCATCTATAGTATTAACTTTAAAATCAATTCTATTCCAATTATTATCCTCCAATCTTTTATATTCTTTATTAATATAACCACTCAATAAAATTTTACATTTACAACCCAATAAAAAATTAATTAATTCTTTATGCTCATTATTATTCATATCTTGTAAATATCTTGTTGACGTTCTTGTTGAATGATGATAAGGAGGATCCAAATAAGCAAATGTATTACTATTATCATACCGACATAATAAACTAACACCATTACAGTTTTCTATAATCACAGAAGATAACCTATCATGAATATCTTTCAATCTATCTATTGCAGATAAAAAATCTGATGTAGATTTGCTCATACCCCTACGTATATAAGTATTAACGGAAAATCCCCCAACACCATTATGAGACGTTCTATTAACATAAAAAAAATAAAAGGCTCTTTGAACAAACGATAAATTTGTTTCTTTTAATCGTTGTTTAAATTCATTTCTTAATACTCTTGAATAAAAACTATTATCACACAAATGTTTAAATTCATTAAAAAGATTTTTATCTGATATAACTTTAAATAATGAATAAACATTATTTTCTAAATCATTATAAATCTCAATAGGAGATTTTTCTTTTGCAAATAAAAGAGAGGCGGCACCACCATAGGGTTCAATATAAATTCTATAAGAATTAAAATCAGGAAAATATTTAAGTATATCCTTAAACATAGTTCCCTTTCCACCAAAATATTTTATAGGCGACTTTATCATATATTTAATAATTTTTTCTTAACTAATTCCAACATTATCTTTTTATTTTCGGGCTTGTTTCTATCTGAGTATTTAATGAATCTTTCTATAGGAAATACAATATCATATCCTTTAATATTTATAAAATTATAATGATTAATGTTCTTATAAACATAACTCACAATATAAATCTTACCTGCCTCACAATTATAATATATCCCTGTAGATATACAAATAATTTTATCACCAACTTTAAATTGATTTTCCATACTTACAATATAGAAATTAAAAACTAAAAGTCAAGCCTTTATTTAATAAAATTTTCTTGTTCTTCTTCTATTTTATTAACTCTCTTTTCAACAGCAACTATATAATTATATGTTTTATTTTGTTCTTTAACTTGATTTAAAATTAATGTGAGTGTGTTTAAAGAATCTATTTTTCTTAACTTGGAACCAAAGATTTTAATAATATTTGAGCGTTTAACAAATTCTCTGATTTCTATCTCCGCCATCTCATTTCTTATATCGATCTCGGCAACAATATCTTTCGTTAATCCAGCACGTCTGAGAAGTCCGTTAGAGAATATTTCTTTGCTTTGGCGTTTATTGCGCAACTCATCATCCTTTGTCAGAAAAACTGATTCTCCTGGTTTAACGCAAACTGGTTCCGGCTTGTCCTGATAATCTGTACTATGATCTACCCAAACATCAACAGATCCTGTAGTATTAATATATTCAATTCGTTCTTGCTTTGTTGCCAATTAAATCATTACTCCCTTTTTTATAGTTGTAAAAGCCATTTGTTTTTTCCGCAATCCCAAATTTTAAAATATCCTTGTTCTTGTCTTAATTGTGTTTCGGTTTTATCTGTTAATTTTTCTTCTTCAGTTTTTCTTAGTGCTGATTTATGAAATCTTTTCTGTCCCTTACACCAATAATAATTAGGCTTAAGTTCTGCAATTTTCTCAAATCCTAATTTAATATAAAGATTACCAGTATCACGTCTATTATCAGAAAAAGAAATTATTGCCTGTCCATTTAATTTTGGTTTAACATAATTCTTTAACAAATAACTCCATAAACCATAGCATTTATAATCTGAATGTAAACATACTCTTTTAAGTTCCAAGTTAATTTCTTTAGATTGTCTACTAGGATGCCCAATACCTAATATTCCAATTAAAACATTATCATAATAACAACACCACAAATGTTTAAAACCAAGTCTACCTTCTGCATAATGATATTTATTTAAAAATTCTCTAATTTTATTATCAATACTTTCTTTATATTCCACTTTTAATTGTTGTGGTCTTATTTTAATTCTATCTTTATTAGTTGCCAATAGATTTTTTAAAAATGATTTTATTCGATTAGGATTTTCTATCCACTCATCTTCAAAAATACTTATATAATGAATATTATTTTCTTGGCAAAATTTATATTTTTTATAATCTTTTAATTTGTCACCAGTACATTCTTCACTATGCCAATAAAGACCATTATACTCAATTGCTATTTTTTTATCTGGAATATAAATATCAAATTCATATCCTTTAAATTTATATCTGTGTAAAGCATTATCATCTAATTCATTTTTTATATAATTATAAACTTCCTGTTCAGCAAAACTTGTTCCTGTATTGTGGCCACATGATTTGATTGCACCATTATATATTGCAAAAAACTGTGGTTTCCAAATTTTTCCACAAGAACAAATAATCTCAAATTTATTTCTACAGCCCTGTGTCCATTTAGGTGGTAATTTCTGATTAGGATTTATCTTACATTTATTAAATTTTTGATCTAACCAATATTCCTTAGATTTTATTAGATATTTATACCCACCCCATCTTTCATTGCCATATTTTTCATAATTATTTTTCTTTATTCTATCCTGAATTTCTTTAGATTGAAGAGGATATTCAGCACCAAAAGTTTTTATCATATTCTCTCTAATCTTTTTATTTATTTCAGGAACTTTAAATGGATTATCAAAACCATATCTTTCTAACATAGTTTGTTTACGTTTTTCAATAAACTCAGGACAATTTGAAGGGGTTTCTGTTCCATATCGTTCTAAATTAATTTGTTTAATCTTTTCTTGTATCTCTTCACGGTGAAGTTGGGTTGGTACTCCATATCTTTCCATATTTGTTGCTTCAATTTGTTTTCTAACATCTTTTGATGATAAAAATTCCTCTACTCCAAATTTTTCTAAACAAGTTTTTATTCTCTTTTCATAAGCACCTGGCGTTTTAATAGGATTATCTACGCCATATTTTTTAAGACATGTTTCTTTTATTTTTTTTGATTTGCATTCTTTATGTGCTCTACCATGATCTCTGATAACCTCTCTAAATACAGTTATCTTTTCTTTATTACAAACATCACATTTATGATAAATTTTTTTTCCTGAACCACCACTTAAATCCAAAGGAGAATAACCAAACTCGTCTATAGTTTTCTCAATAAGTAATAAATCTATTATTGAGTCTGGTATAATAAAATTTTTATTATTTTTTTTCATTAAATAATTTCTTTACTTTTTCTATATTACTAATTTCAAATAAATCAATACCATTTCTGTCTAAATCTTCCATATTATAAAATATCTTTCTCACAACTTCAGATAAAGAATCCACCCTATGTCTCTTCCTTAATTCATGTAGAAATAAATCATTGGGTATAGATGTTCTAACAACTAGTAAAATCGGTTTATCCGTCCATTTTTTTAATTCTTCCATAATACCTTAATATAACTATGTTATACATTAAAAGCAATAGAAAACAGATAAACTAATTATCTGCTCTCTATTTGTTAATTATTCTACGAAATATTAATGCGATAATTACGATCTGGTTCAACAACCAGCGATCCGTACTCTGTCCAAAAGTCGATAGCCCAGGAATAGTTAGCCCCACGAATTTCGTCAAAACTTTCCAGCCCCGGTGATTTTCTCGCGAACTTCAAGCTACCATCAGAAAGAATCTGAATATCGCTATTACCAATTACAGAAACACCATCAGCATTTTTGTAATCTCGCAAGTAAAAAATTGGTGTACCACGATAAACCGTTAAAAATCCACGTGCCTGAATTTCTTCCTTTGTCATGTCACCAAAAGTAGAAATGTTTGACTGATCAGCAATCTGATAAATCCAATTGAGTGCAGTAAATCTGCCAACAACAGCCAATGGGCCTGAATTAGTATTGTCGTGAACATAATCAATTGCCGTATCCAAAGCTGCTTTCTTAGTAGCAGTAGAAGCACCAGAAGCAAACGTTGCAAAATTACCGTCATTAACAGTAGACGTGATGCTATTATTCAAGGTTTCCCACATCTGCTTATTACGCTGACCCAATAAAGCCTCAGCAACTAATCTACGATAATCATTTAAAGTTCCATATCGACCAGAACGCAACTCATCAAGATCAAGCTCAGTACCAACATAAACTCTCTCAAAAGGAAGTGGAATACTATCCTTGATGATTCGAGTTCTGCTGCCGGTAGAGCCTGGATCTAAAACGTATGCCTTAACCGGACGAAAGGTATGGAACTGTAATACTTCACCAGGATTAAAAGTCTGCTCATCAGCTAATAGAGTAATTAAATCCTGAGTATAAACATCAGTTACGACAAATTCAACAATCTTCTCAGCCATTGCTCTTCGTTGATCAGGATTTCTGTGATCAAATTTCTTAAACGCTACAGCTAAAGCTTTAAGAGCTTCAGACGATATTTTCTTAAACAAACATACCAACCTCCTAATATGCTAATTAAAATTCAATTATATTTTATTAAATCTAAGCCTCGCCACTTACAATAGTAAACTCAAGACGATGTTTGTTAGCACTTGTATCAGAGTTAAATAAAGCTTCAACACGAGCAACAGAATCACCTGTTTCAGTTTCAGGAGTAGCTTCGATAGTTGCAGTACCGGATGCAGTCATTTTCAAGAAATCACCAAAAACAGCAGCACCAACATCCGTAAACTCAGTAGACTGAAAAGTACCTAGAGTATAAAAAGTACAAGATGCCCCAGCTTTAATCGTATCATTATCATCATCTGAACCTTCTACTTCTAAAAACTTCTTATCAATAGGAAAGGCACGACCACCAGAACCAATATATGCACGAACCAATTTCTTATCATCTAAACGAGCAAATCCTGGTTTATTTTTCTGACCAGCAGGAAGAGAAGTAATATCTCCTGCACTAAAATTTCCAGATTGTACAATAAACGAACCTTTTTTGTAAGTTGTTGCATCATTTGCCATATAACCAGTTTTGCGTCCATTTACAGGAGCATCAACGATTGTCAACACGGGTAAATTAAACCTCCTTAATTATCTTAATTTCTTATGTTAATCTTTTAACAATATTTATTGTTTTTCCTCTTCATATTTTCCATTAAAACCGCCCAATGCTATATCCAAAGAATCTTCCCACTCAAAGTTATCAGTCGATATATTAGCTGTTGAATAATCAGAAGACATATTTATACCTTTCTTTTTCTTATCAGCAAGGATCTTACCTTTATCAGACAAATTAGCAACCATATCTTCTTTATATTCAACAAACTCTTCATCATCCATTTTGCGCAACCGTACCTTAACTTTGTCAACACGCTCTTCAGCATATTCTACACCGTCTTCAGTAAGCTCATCATATCTTGATTTAACTAACTCATCAAGCTCAGTTTCTTTCTTTTCGTCCTCTACTTCTTTTTTGTACTCTTCAAATTCAGATTGAACTTTTTCAGCTTTCTTATTTGACTCTTCAAGATTACTATTAAAACCTTCTTCTTGAGAAGTAATCTTATCTTGCAATTCTTTTATTTTGCCTTCCTTATCCTGCTTTTCAAGTCTTGTATCAACTGCAGTATTAACCAATTCTTGAATATCAGAATCTTTTAAAAGATCTTCTTTTGTTTCAAACGATTTATACACTCTGTTTAAACCTCCCTTAGAAAAATTTGCATCAGATTTGTCATCAATTAGTTTCTTAGATATTTCACTAAATCTATTTTTTACAACATTCATGTCAATAATTTCATTTTCTTCAAACATTTTAAAAAGAGCAAAAAGAACTCTTTCTAAATTCTCCATACTCTCCCCAATACCTTCAGCAATAAACCCTGCATCCCAATCATCTAAATTCCTAACCGCAACAGTTAAACTAACAGCACCTTTGTCTGCCGGATTTTTAACAACAGCAACACCACCAAAAGTTATTTCTTTTAACCATCTAATTGTATTATTACCTGAAGAAAATCTATTAGAAAGATGATCGCAATAAGTAGACTGAGACTTAAAAGTATTATTACATTCACTACATTCAACATGTTTAAACCATGTTTCCATACTAAACGTTAAGTTACCTTCTTCGTGGCGATCTCTAATTTCTTGAGCCTCATCAGGAAACTTAAATTGATATACAACACCAGAACAAACTATATGTGGTTTAAATCCACCAGCAAATGTAAAAGTTGCATCAGCTTCATTTTCAATTAAAACAGAGTCATAAATACATCCCACAATTTTATCGGAATGCTCAATATTAAGATCTTTTAATTTAATTGTTTCAAAATTTTCCCTAAGCTCATCAATTAAAAATCCATCTTTATTAGCATTAGCACCCTCATGACAAAGAACAAGTTCTAAATATAAAAGATCATCATTGGGTTTATCAATTTTGTTAGCCTTAACTAATTTATCTTTTGTTTCTTTATTTATTTCATTTGGATTTAAAATTTTTGTTGCTATAGAAAGGGAATGTTTAAGAAATCCTTTATTGGGAATATAAATTTCAGGCAAATCTACATAGTTTCCTTTCTGTTTTTTAAAGTGTTCAATTTCTTTTAATCTTTGTAATGCTTCTTTTTTAGTATTAAATGAACCAAGCTTTTTGCCTGTTTTCGACAAAATTATCCATTTATTACCTTCTTTCTTAACTATTGCTCTTACAAGAAACAAATACACCACATCCTTGCCTGAATTAACTTACTGCTTAACAGTTACTTTGTTGCATTTTACAAAGTATTTCTTTTATCTTGGCTTTTTCTTTACTTCTATTGTATTTCTTTTTACTTTCATGTGTTTTGGTTGGTTTATGAAAACCTGATCTTATTTTAGATATTAAATTTTTTCTCATAATTTTTTACTCTTATTCTTAGGATTTTGTTTAACTATTTTATTTTTATGTTTACCAGCAACAATGGGATCTTCTTCCACAAATTCCAAAGTAAACCCTTGATGTGGATGACTAGGAAAAGTGGTAAATAACTGACTGAGAGTAAGAAAATTACCATCTATTTCCTTACAGAAATCACACGTTGTTAATTTATTTGTGTGTACTATAGCTCCTGACATTCCTTCTTGTCTCTTTTTAGAAAGAGTCTTAGCTAATTCAGCATTTTTTAGTGATTCCTTCACAAACAACTCAGCCCTCTTCTTAGCTTGTGCAATAATTCCACTGATTATTAAAGCTTTTTCATCTCCTATTTTCTTAATTGCTAATTTATTAATATTACTCATCACAAAATTTCTTAATCTATCTAAATGATTTTCATGAAAAAGAATTAATTTATTATTAAATTCTGTATCATTTATTTCATCATCAAAATTAGCAAATGTATCTGCTATTTGGTTAAGTCTAACAAAAGCAATTAAGACAATATTATCAATTTGATTTCCAGATTTCTTTTTCAACCCATCTATATCATTCTCAAGTTTATCAAACAACCCCATCACATCTTCTCTATATTTATCAGAAATTAAATCAGAAGATTTAGCGAATTTGATATCAGACTCAGTATTTTGTCTTTTTTCCTTTTCATCTTCATTTACAGTATCAGTTACATCACTAGGTCTACCTGGTGTTTTATCTTGTGTTTGTGGTGAAAAAGGAATATCAGGTCTGGAAAAAAGATCTTCTATTTCTTCATCTCTTTCTTTTATTTTTAATTCAACCATATCTTCATGGTTATATCCACCCTTTGTGTGAGCGGTTTGGATAGGCAAAAGCCCTCTGTCATAATATGCTAATAATAATTGTTTAATAGCCACATCATTTCTAAGATCAGAAGGAGACCATTCTAATGATTCTTTTCCAGTTAATTCAGATTCAATGTTATTCTCTTTTGCTATTTTTACAATTAAATGTTCAATGTAATTTTTTAAAACATCCCTAACTATTTCTAACTTTTTATTAAGAGCAATAACTGTTGTCCATGCTGCTGTGGCTGTTCCTGTACCATCAATTAAAATAGGAGGGACTCCTAATCCTTGAATTATAGCACGATTTGCTTCTGTATATTTATCAGAAAAAGAAAGTACTTCTCCTGATGGTCCAGCAGTTATCATATCAATATCATGTGGCCATACTAATTGTGTAGACGCTTGTGGATTATCAATTAAACCCTTAAATGCAGCAAGTCTGGAAGGTGAAGGAATATGAAATTTACTATCTTTATCAGGAGAACCAATTCTAAAAATAGTAATAAAGTTCATCAAACCATCAATAGTATTTAAATCTAACTGCCATAATTTTTGTTTATATGTTACAGCTTGTGCTAATTTAGTAAGATAAGGAATTCCCCACACATCATAATCTCTTGCCTTCCTTTTTATATGTGATACTAAATCATTATTTAATTCAAAAAATATTTTGCCAGAAAATTTAGGATCTTTAAAATCCTTCAATTCTTCTTTAAAAATAGGACTATCTGTATTTGGTTTTCTATTTTCAAATAGATCAAATACATTAGTTTTTGATTTAAATCTTTTATTTCCACCAAAAGAAAAAATCAATTTTTGCCCAAAATCAGAAAATTCAGCATTATCAATTTCAATATTAGCAGGATTTAATAATTTTACAGCAACTGGTAATTTATATTTTTTCCCATCAATATCAACACTATCCCAAATTTCTGCCGGAAAAGCATTTCCTGAAACAAAATATTCAAAAGCCATTGAACGTAATAAAGTATTAAGACCAAAAACAGAAAAGAAATTACTTTCTTTATTAATATTTTTTTGAAAATAATCAACTAATGTTTTTATAGTATTATCAAGCCCAATAATTTCAAACTCAGATGTACTAAAATCTATAAGAATTTCAAGACCTGTTGAAACAACATCTTCAAATCTAAATAGTTTATTTGAAATATCTATTTGTGTTTTTACATCATCTGAATTCTCACTATAATTTTTAAGATCTTGTAAAAATTTTATTGCTGTTTTTTCGTATGTTCTTATTGCAAGTCCTGTTGCTAAATTATTATCGGCTACATTTACAATACGAAATTCATGTTTTTTCAGATGAGACTTAAGAAGCTTACTGCTAATTTCTTTACCTGTTTTAACATTATAAGTTAAACCATCTCTCACTTCAACATTAATAATATCTTTAATTTGATTTGCCAATTACATCAAAACTCCTTAACTTGTTTTAAACCCACATCCCAACTGGCATTTCTTCTGGAATTTTTTCTTGCCATTCAGGGTTACGTTCTTCAATTAATGCATCAACTATTAAAGTAAGAGCAACTGCTCTATCCATTCTAAAATTATTTGGTACTTCAAAATGTAAATTAGAACCTCGTGGTTTAGAGGTTATCACCATTAATTCTCTTTTTGTTAAAAGAAGTTCATACCCTGCTTTTTCTATTTCTTTATCTGGATCTTTTCTTACATCAATATTAAACAAAACACGACCATGCTCCATTTCAGATTTAAGATTAGTAAATAAATTAGAATGTTTCGCACCTTGAAAGTTTATTAATCTTAAATATCTTAATCCATTTATACCAAGAGTACTATCCTCATCCATATCTAAAATTGGTAAGTGTATTTTTTCTTCAAGTTGATCATACCACGGTTTTGATAGCTCTTCTTTTAAAGCCTCTCCACCTCCACCTTTATCCATTTGTATTTTAATTACATTAAAATTAATAGTACAATATCTTATAAGATCAACCATTTGTTTATAAGTACCACCATTTATAGTGAACATATTAACTAACTTCACTATCTTACCCTCTATTCTACCAACACCTAATGAAAAGTTAGCTTGACCTGGTGCTTTTCCAATATCAACGCCTAATATATAATCGTGATTATTATTTATTCTTTTACCTTTTATTTGACTATAACAAGACATTTCTATTTCTACTAAATCTTCACATGGCGGTCTTGGTGTGCATGTTTCCTGAATTAATTTTGTACTAAAATATGAATTAGTTTCACGAGGAAACGTCGATAAATATTCCATTTTGAAGTCATCTTCAGTCATCTTATCTCTTTGTTGAGCAATAATATTTAAATCTGGTTCAAAATCGCTATCAGGATCTAATAATACATCATTATAATCATATACACCAAGATGATAATCAGGGTTTTTATCAATTAAAATTTTCTTTAAAAATATTTTATATCTTTCCCACAAATGACAATACCTATAAAACGCTGAAGATGACATTATTAATTTATTCTGTAATCCTTTTTTCTTAACAGCAAGAAAGGGTATAATAACTAAATCAACAATTGACTCATCAAATTGTGCAAACTCATCTAAACAAAGAATATTAAATCTTTCACCACGAACATTTCTACCTTCTATACCAACAGGTATGTTTTTTATTTCTGATCCATTAGTAAACAAGGCTATACTTTGTAAGGGACTTATTGATATTGGTTTTTTTAAGCTTGCTCTAAAACAAGGAGACTGATTATAAATTATTAACATCTCACGAAAAATATAATCTCCCTGTCTTTTAACAGGGCCAAGTGCTCCTATCTTAGTGTTTGAATAAAGCATTCCCCTTAATACAGAAAAAACAGCTAACAAATAGGTTTTCCCCACACCTCGGCCAAAAACCCAAAGAACATAAGGTTTCCACCAAGCAGCCCTTAATTCAATCCTTTGAAACCAATTTAAATTCATATTAAGTAAATCTTTTGCTGCTCTAACAGGTCTTAGTCTATAATATAAAACAGTTTTCTCATTTAGAACAAAACGTGTATCTTGTCCCTTCATTGTACGTGTAGATACTTTATTTTTACCCACTATACAGATGCTCCGTTTGAACTGTCTGATCCCAAAAGTTCTGCTTCAGAAACATAGTTTTTTTCAGGAAACATATCATGCTTACGTTTATATTCTATTTCTTTAATCAAATCTAATAATTCCTCTTTATCAACAGAAACTTGTTCTGCAATTACTTCATCAATTAATTTCTTTTTCTTTTTCTCATCAGAAACTTCTTTTATTTTAACTAATTTTTCCTCTACATTAATACTTAATTGACTTACATTGCCTTCAATATTTTGATCATACTCAACTCTTTGTTTTCTACTGACACCAAGAGCATCAAGATTTCTTCTATATCTTTCACTAATATCCTTAGTTAATTTTTCTAAATCATCATCAAGACTTATACGTGATAATCGATTAACCTCAAGTCTTTTCATAATAATTTCATCAACAACAATTGTATCAAGTAAAGCACGATCAGAACTTTGATTAAATTCAAAATCTTCTTTATATGTATAATACCTTTCTGCCATATAAGTTTTTTCTTCATCACTTAAATGAACATTATTCTTGATTAGGTACTCATCAAATTTACTTAATTCTGGATCTTTAATTTTCTTATCATTTTTATACTTAAGTTTTTTCATCAACCTACGTTTAACAGCTTTAGAATTAGGACCAAGCAATTGGACAATACGAACACTAAATTCCTTTGAAGCATTTGGCCATCCCCAAAGGGCTTTATCAATTGTCTTCTCTATTTTTAGTTCTATCTCAGCAGGAGTACCAAGTTCTATATCTCTATAATGTTTTCTTAATTTTTCTTTTGCTTTATTAATTATTCCTTGGACTACTTTTATACTTCTTTCACCACGATATGTAAATCTACCCACATGATCACTCCAATCTTTGTATAATATGCTAATAAGATTTACTGTTTAAAGCAAAACTTATTGCATTTAAAAGAAATCTTTTTAAAATTTAGGAAGATTATTAATATAGGAAAAAAATAGATAGGAAAATTAAATCAGAAAATTGATACGAAACCTTTAATATAATTTCCAATTTCTATATTATTTTTAATATTTCTCTTCTAACTAACATCCGTCGAACTGCTCTCATACCTGGAATACGAATATGTGATGTACCAATTCGTTCAATGTAAATAGGTATCTTTAATTCTACCGGTTTATATTTTTGAGCCAGCTTATTCCAGAGTATCCAATCTCCACCTAATCCAAAAACTTCTTCAAATCCATATTGTTTTAAAATATCCATCCTAACAAACACCGCACCACCAGCGATATAATTTCTTGTTTTCAATTTATCAATGTCAAATAAATTTACATCTTTCCATTTAAATTTGCTATCTTTTAATTGAAAATGAGTTCCATAATACCATTCTTTTTTGCCTGATTCTAATATACCTTTCTCAACCTCTTTCAGAACAGTTCGCCTGGGATCAATTTGAAATAGATAATCATCAACACCCATAAATGAAATATAATCCGACTGTATAATCCCTAATCCCTGATTTAATCTTACTATTTGTCCTCTGTGCTTACCATCGTTTATGCACTTCACATTCTTGAAATTATGAGAACATTTCTCGCCAAACAAAATAATCTCAGTGCTTACCATTTGGTTACGGATTGATTCAATACACTGTTCTACATACTGACAGTGATGCCAGCACGAGAGTATATATCCAAACTTGATTGCCATTTAATAGTCCTTTTCAATCCTTCCTCAATTGATATTTTGGCTCTAAAACCAAGATTTTTTTCTGCCAGTTCAAAAGATGCAGCCTTGACTAAATAAACATTCTCTGTCGGTATAACCTCAATTATTTTACTCGTCGAATCAGTCAACTCAACTATTTTAGCCGCTAGCCAGCGCATTGACATTGACTCAGCTTTTCCGATATTGAAAGCATAATTGTATGCCCCAGCGTTTGCCACCAAAATTGTACCTTCCACAATATCATCAATATAACACCATGATCTTTTTGCACCAATATGGACTCTTATATCCTCACCTTTTAGTGCTTTATCAATAAATTCACATAGTGCCGAACGATAACCAGTCGGCATCTCATTACCATAACACATAAAATATCTGACAATTACCGCTCTTAAATCATATTGTCTAACATAAAGATCAACAAGTTCCTCGCCCATCCACTTTGTCAATCCATAAACTCCCTGCTGTGCTTTATGAATATTGTTTCCTTCGTGAACCATAAATGGTAATTTGGGACGACCATTATGCTGCCAGCCCTTGTTAAACAAATCTCCATACACCTCGCTGGAACTAGCATAGAGCAATTTGCAATCATACTCAAGGCAGTATTTAATAATGTTATAAGTGCCAATGCAATTACTTTGAATAGATAGAGATGGACAATTGTCAGCCATCAACCGTCCGACCTCTGCCGCCAGATGAAAAACTACATCTGGGCACACCTTAAACATCTTGTTCAGGGTCTCGAATTCCTTGATATCACAAATAAAGTAATCCGGCTCAGACTTTATAAACCTATCTGCCCTATATACCTCATAGTTTTTTTGTTGAAGTCGTTCAACAAGCTTCTTGCCGATAGTACCCTCACTGCCAATGACTAACGCTTTTTGCATATGCATAATTCCTTCAACTCTTTTATCTCGGTTCTCAGTTCTCGCCATTCCTTGTTATCTTTTAATGAAATTTCAAGCTCCTGCTTCCATATAATTACCATATCAAAAATCATCCAAGATATTATTCCAATTGGAACAAGAGCATACCACCACAAAAATCCTGTATCCCGAATAATTGAATACACTATCATCATCCATGTTTGCAAACTGAATAAAAATGTGCTTCTCAATATTGCAATCCGCAGTTTACCTACCATGTTTTTTGCACCTCTCAATAGCACTCCTTGCTTCATTAATATCGGGTTCTCTTTGTGTCCAATAATAAGGTATTTTTTGAATATCACATTCTTGTCTTAATCTGCTAGCTCCATCATGACGATTAGGTCGCAAGTAAAAATCAATTATCGGAAACACCTTATTCATATCTTGCTTGCCATTCACAACAACAAAATTAACATCCGGCAATTGAAACTTTAACTCCAAATAAATATCATAACCATAAATCCAGCGCCATAACTTAGAATTTCCCCTGTCACCAGGATAATAGAAAAGTATATTAAAGCCTTGATGTTTCTTTTTCCGTAATGGTTCTGTATACTGCACCGGATCAGAAACCACCTTAATTCTTCCTTTAATTCCAAATCGGCGCAAATCTTTAATCAAAGCTTCATGGTCAACTTGATACTCATCAACAATTAAATCCAATAATTTTGCCCTGATTCTACATGCTATCATATATAAATATTTGTAGGGCTTTGTAGGCGGAAATTCTACAAGTATTAAACTATCGGTGCCAGAATAGTAAGAAATTAACTTCATATTATATAATTAAATTAAAAAATTGAACAATTGTTTTACCATACTTTTAATTCTTCATCTGTCATATAAGTGTAAATTTTTGGCTGCGGAACACCAATTTCTTTTATAATTAATGCAATCAAAAAATTACTAATTGACATTTCCTCTTTTGTTAATGAAATCAATAAATGTTCTTTTAACTCAGAACTTATTCTAAATTGAATTTTATTAGTTCTTTTTTGTCCATACAATGTATTAACAAAATCATTTAAAGATCTTTTGTTTTTATTTGGCTTATAATTCATTTTATATAACAATTAGTTATAATTTTTCCACCATTCTTTTAAATGCACTCAAATAATCAAGTGGCTTATTTAAGTCATTATCAATATGATCAATATCAACGGAAATATTTCCCACCCATAGGCACTTTTCAATTACAATATGATCAGGTATTTTTTCAGCCAGAACAGCTAACTCACTTTTTTTCATGTCCTCTCCAAAATTATAACAAGTTCATTCAGCCGATGCAAAAGCGGCACGGCTGATGAAAACGTTATACCTCTTACTCGATATTATCAACAAGAATATAGTCATCTTTTTCAATGCAAACGGGGCAAATTACATCCCCATAATCCCCAGTGTCGGCAATCTGCCCACCACCAGCAGCATCTCGACTTAAACCAGTCCGCCCACATTTAGGACATTCCGCAACCCACCACTTTTTTAGTTCTTCGGAGGTATAACAATTATTTGCAGCCGATACTACCGCCGTGTTTTTTTGTTCATTTTTCTCATTGTCTGACATTTGATTCTTCTCCTAATTTTTGATGAATTAATTGCACGCCTGAAACATGCGTTATGCCTTCCATTTGTCTAATTCATAAATCAAATGTTCATGCCATTCTGATACGTTGTTGGGAGCTTCATTTGGTAATTCAATTTTTAATTTTTCTGCAATTCTTGCTAAACATGCACGACAATTATCA
>SDBV01001208.1_pt1 | contig 38753 bp, 40 predicted proteins | sample 2277081 | NCBI WGS metagenome assembly SDBV01 (sample SAMN10402039, study PRJNA504765) | marine sediment metagenome | isolation source: marine sediment core GS10_PC15, 223 cmbsf | place: Arctic Ocean: Southern Knipovich Ridge | collected 2010 | reverse complement strand
TATTTCAGGTAACACCATCAGTAACACTGTATCAAGCGGCATTCAACTTGCCAACTCTCCAAATTCTAATTCTGTAATTAGTGACAATACCATCACCAATGCAAATACTGGTAACTCTGCTGATAAAGGCGCAATTGCAATATATCCAAATTCAAATGATGTTACAATAGAAAATAATATTTTGAATAACAATAATAATGGATTTGCTGTACGTGACAAAACTGGAGCAGTTGCTTCTGATGTTATTGTAATCAACAACAAAATTTCTAATAACACCGGATTTGGCGCGGTCAATCTTGCTCAAGGGGGAGGAACACTTGACGCAAGAAACAACTACTGGGGTGCTGCAACTGGTCCTAACACAGCAGGAGCAGATAGTGTAAGTGCAAATGTTGACTTTGCTCCTTATTATACAGATGTTGCTATGACAATACCATCAACAGAATATTCTGTTTGTGCTAGTGGATGTAATTTTGCAACTATCCAAGCTGCAATAGATTCTGCTGATGCAGGAGACACAATCAATGTTTCTGCTGGAACTTATGAAGAACTTGTTACAATCAATAAAGCATTAACATTAAGAGGAGCAACCTATAATGTAAATAAAAATGGTTATACTGTTCCAACAGATTATGCTTGGGATGATTCTGTTGAATCCATTATCCAGACTAGCGATGATAACACCATAGTTAAAATTAGTGCTGATGATGTAACACTTGAAGGATTTGTTATACAGGCGTTAAGTAGGAGTAGCTCTGGTGACCGCCATCTTGTTGAAGTTCAAGCAGATGGTCATGGTAAGGATTTAGAAAATATAGATATAATCAACAATGTAATTGGTCCAAATACAAATACTGCTAACCAAGATGGAAATAAAGGAAGGATGAACCTTTATATTGCTTTGAACCAATACCAAGAAACTCCTTGGGGATTGAATGATAGTTTAATTTCCGGCAATAAGATATTTGGTTCAGAAGGTAATGGTAATGCAGTATTTATTTGGGGAGCTTACTATGCTTATGGAGCTAGAAATCCTTCTCCTATGACTGGGACAATTATTGAAGATAATGAAATTTGTTGCGGTCATAGAAATGGTATTGAAATTGCAGGAGGTGTTTCAGACTTAATTGTACATAACAATGACATACATGATTTCAGTGGTCTTCCAGGAGATGATCCTGATATGTTAAAATATGGAAGTGGTATTCTTTTAATAAGGGGAAGCAGTGATAAAACAGATTGTAATGGACTTACTCCTGAAGATTTGACAATTGAAAATAACGAGATTTATGACAATGAGAAAAATGCTATCTATATGGGGCCAAATAATGATGGAGTAACTATTAGTAATAATGATATCCATGAAAACGGATGGGATGCTGTTAGAGTTGACCTTATAGGCAACTATTGGAATCCTGATTTTGATCCTAACCCCGGCCCATATACTTGTCTAGGTGGCAGCAGTGATGTTTCTTCACAGTCGAATAAAATTTACAACAATAACAAGGGGATACAAGTTATAGGAACTCCAACAAATGGTTTTGTTCTTAATGCAACAATCAACTATTGGGGACATCCAACAGGCCCAAGTGGTGCAACAGGTTCTGGTTATGGAGACAATGTAAGTTCCAATGTTCTTTATTATCCATGGTATACAGATTCTGCTTTAACAACCCTAGCTAATGCAACAACAACTCATAGTTCAACAATAGAAATACTGACAATAAATAATATGACTCAGGATAATGCAGAAATTCAAATTAATGCAACATTAAGCAATACAGGCTCTGCTTCTGCTCCAATGTATGATGCATCTATTAAACTTGACTCATTTTATCCAGCTTTTGCAACTGCTTCAGCACCAACTCAAAATTGCGGAACAATTCCTGCTGGTTCATCATGCACAAAAACATTTGATATAACAATAAATGGCGGAACAACCAGTGATACATATGATATATACTGGAAATTTAACTGGACAAATAACGATTTATCTCCATCAGATATATGGGTAGATGGGAGCACAGTAACTATCTTAGATAATCCTGTAATAACTGTGGTTGATGCTATAAATAATACAATTAACCATGGAGTAAACTCAACAGTTTACACAAAAATAAATTCAACTGGTAACTATCCTTTAAATAATGTGGAAGTAAGCTACACAGCAGGCAGTTTATTATCTGAATGGGTTTCTTTTTCACCAAGTTCTGTCAGTTCAATAGCAGCAGGTTCTAACACTCTGTTGGATATATCTGTCGCAATTCCAAAAGGAACATCTCCCGGTGATTATACTGGCACTCTTACTGTATCTGATGATTCTGCTGCATCAAAGCAGATAACTTTGAATGTAGAAGTCCCAACTGATAACTCATGGTATTCCTATCCTAGTAAAATAGATACATTCAGAAAGACAAATGTTGCAGGCACTATTGGAACTGTGTATATAAATAATACAGGAAATGTGGACCAAACATATACTATTTCATATGCTGGAACTATTCGTTATAATTCTGGGTTATGGGATACATCAAATCCAACCAGTAAAAATGTTCCAAAACAAACTACCCCTAGTTTTGATGTAAAACACATTGGAAATTATTTGATACCCGGCTCTTATGATTTGGATGTAACAATTAATGTTGGTTCTGCAACAAATATAACAGTCATGAATTTAATTTTAGAAAATGACAATCCAACAATTGATATTACAAATCCAATAAACAATTCTTTTGTAAAAGATACAGTTTCATTCACAGTTACAGCAGATGATTTAAACCTAAGCACAATTAAATTTTATATAGATAACACTGAGGTATTTGATGACATAAACCTGACAAAGACGTTTAATTGGGACACTACAAGTGGTTCTTATCCAGATAATATTTACACATTAAAAGCAACCGCATTTGACAGTGCAGGAAATTCCAACACATCAACCATAACTGTTACTGTAAATAATACTGATAGCGCACCATTAGTTGCAAATCCCTTGGCTGATTTTTCATTTGATGAAGACACAGTAGATACTAGCATTAATTTGAACAATGTTTTTGCAAGCATAGACGATGAAACTTTGACATACAGCTCTTTTATTAATGATACAAGTATAAGTGTTGCAATTAATCCAAGCACAGGCATTGCTACTTTAACTCCTGAAGGAAACTGGACTGGTGCAGCTGTTATAATATTCAATGCATCAGATTCTGCAGAAAATTATGTTACAGATGATGTTATAGTGCTTGTCAATAATGTACAGGATGCTCCGGTTATACCATTTTCTTTAAACCCTGATAATGGAACAATAATTATCTCTGCTTCAACAACCCAGGAAATTGCTTGGGAATCTGCGGATGTTGATTTTGAGGATATAACATTCAGCTTATACTTCTCAAATGACTCGGACAACCTTCCTTTAATAGCTACAACTCTTTGTGAATATGTAGATGAAGAAGACATAGATTGTGATGGAGAGTATGACGTAACAGGGCTTGTCCCAAACACAACATACTATTGGACTGTAAATGCCTTTGATGGAACAGATTATTCTGGAAATTCATCAATATTCCAATTCACTTATTTACAAGACTCCCAGCCGGAAATAACAGGATGGAAATGGAATACCAGCACAACTGAATCCTCTGAAACTAACAGTATTGTTTCGGAAAACAAGTCCATACAATTCTGGGTAAATGCTACTGATATAGATGGAGACGAGATAGGCTATGTCTGGTATCTTTGCGAAATAGAAGAGGATGGTGATTTGGACTGTGATAAATTGGATAATGATAATGGAATCTTAGGAACAGGGCCAGTAACTACCAACTTCACTTATGCGCCTGGATTTAATGATAGCGGCGCTATAGCAGTTAGAGCACTAATATTTGATAATAACACTAATTCTGTTCAGCAAGACTGGAACCTAACAATAACAAACACAAATAGAGAGCCTGTTTTAGATGCAATAAGCAACCAGAATGTAAATGAGGATTCACAATTAATGTTTAATATTACTGCATTTGACCCTGATGGAGATAGCTTAACCTTTACCTCAAACATAAACTCAATTTCATTTACAAATGCTGCAAATAATTCAATGGCAACAGTTTCATGGACACCAACAAATGATTATGTTGGAAACAATACAATAGAATTTATTGCCAGTGACAGCTCAAAGAATGATTCAGAGACAATAACAATAACTGTAACTAATGTAAATGATGCTCCAACAATAACATCATTCTCTCCAGCAGAAGATAAAACAATTGAAGAAGGTGTTGGAAGCCAGAGATTTGATGCAACCTTTACAGATGTTGACACAGGTGATGATGCAACAGCTTACTGGTTTAAAGATTCTATAAATATTGCTCCAAATTCTTCAAATGTAACAATAACAAATCTAAATGTAGGAATTTATAATATTACAGTAATTGTAAATGACACTTTAGGTTTAGAAGATAGACACGAATGGACTTTAACAGTAACCACTGGCATGATATCGGATGAATTAACTAGTCCAATTACAATCCTAAATCAATCCGAAAGAGAAAACGTTACTGATGTCACAATAAACCAGACCACGTTTGGAGGAATTGATTTTGGAAATGAAACATTAAACTTCAGCAGAGTGGCTGTCTTAGAAGATGCATTTAACATAAGCAACGGTGTTGTCTCTGTTGATACAGATACATACCCAGAATTAAACAAATCTGCATCAATAGTAATGAAAGGACTTAACTTTACAAAAGCACCTTTGATTTACTATAATGATGGATTTAGTGTTATATCTGGTGGAACAGTATGTCCAGAAACAATATGCACTGATATAACCTATGATGTTGAAAATGGAATACTAAGATTTAATGTTCCGCACTTTTCAACTTATTACACAGAAACAAACCAAACTAATGGTGCTCCAATAATAACTTCAACACCAGTAACAAAAGCAACTGAAAGAGTTCAATACACTTATGATGTTGATGCTGCAGACCCTGATGGTGATGTTTTAATTTATTCATTAATAGAAAATCCAGATGGAATGAGCATAAGCTCTTCAGGAGTGATTTCATGGACACCAACCTTAAGCCAGATTGGATTGAATAATGTAACCATAAATGTAAGCGACAGCAACCTGACAACCACACAATCATATAATATAACAGCTACAGAAGGCCCAAAACTTGCTATAACAGAGCTTAATGTAAAAGTAGACGGAAAGACTGACAAAAACCTTAATGATGGCGATAAAATAGGCAAAGAAGCAGCTCCAGGCTCAAATGTTGAGTTTAAACTGAAAATAGAAAACTTATTTACAGATGATGAGGACCTGGAAATAGAAGACATAGATGTTGAGATTACTATAGAAGATATAGACGATGGTGATGATCTGGAAGAAGATGCAAAAGAATTTGATTTAAAGGATGGAAAGAATAAAAAAGTAAGTATAGAATTCAAAATTCCACTAGAAGTAGAAGAAGGAATATTTGATGTAATAATAGACGTTGAAGGAGAGGATGAAAACAGGACAACCCATACAATAAGATGGGAGATTGGGCTTGAGGTAGAAAAAGATGACCATGAAATAAGGATAATAAGGTCTGCACTGACCCCGTCAGTAATAAACTGCCAAAGGCAAATATCCCTCAACACAGAGATAATCAATACAGGAACTAAAGATGAGGATGATGTGAGCCTTGAAATTACTAGCCCTGATTTAGGTATAAGCTCATTGACAACTGGCATAGAGCTTGATGAAGGAACTGATGACAATAGGTTCACAAAGTTAATTAGGGAATCAATAAGCACTGATGTTGCCCCAGGAGAATACCCAATAACAATTGACGCATACTATGACAGTACATTAAGCGAATCAAAAACAGTTGACTTAACTGTTGAGGACTGCGAGCTTGTGAAGAAAATTAAGAAAGATGTCAAGGAAAAGAAACCAGAAGTAGAGGTAATAATGCCTCCAGCTATAATTGAGAAAAAACCAGTTGCAGAGGTTTCATTTGCAGGAACAGACGAATATAGCACCTTATTGGCAATCTTAATAGTTCTATTCCTGGGAACAGCAGTATTTGTTGGTGGAGCAGCGTATATTATTTTAAGAAAGTGATTTCTTTATTTTTATAATTCAATTTTGTTTTAAATTTTATTGATAATTTTTTAATGTTTTTTTGTTCATTGTACTTTTATTAATTGCAACATCTTTTTTATTATCCAAATTATCATATAATCTATCAATCTTCTCCCAGGTCTTCTCCAGTTTCTTGTTCCCCTCTTTAACAAGAACCTTAAAATAATTTTCATCAATAACTAATTTCCCATTCTTGCTCACTATAGTCTCAATTTTCTCTGTGCTTATTAATTCAAGAATAATCTTGCTTTTCCCTATTGAAATAATTCCGCTTATTTTAAAACCGATATCCCTTGCTGAATTCAATAGTTTCTTAGCAGAATTTATATTTTCGCAGGCAACATGCAAAATAACCGGCTGTACTTTAAACCACACATCATCTTTTGGCAGTCTTTTGTTTATTATTCTCTGTATTTCAATAAATTTTATTTTTTTATGCGAACAAAACAAATATTGAACTTCATTCTTTTTGTTAGATTCCGGCAGGGTAAACACCAAAATCCTTCCTGAGCAGGAACTTGTCGTAAAGAAGTCATTAAGAGAATTAATTTTAGCAGCAAGTTTCTTTATTTTTATGTCTATACTCCCTTTTCTGCTTTTGTCTTTTTTCCTCAAAAACTCCTTTTTCTCTTTTTCAAAGTCCATAAAAACAAAGAATTGGTATTTATTTAAAAATTTACTCCTCAATAAAATCTCTCATCCTTTCCACAAAATCATCTGCAGCCTTATAATATTTATCATAATCACTTCCTTTTATTTCTTTTATCTCGCGGTGAGTTATCCCTTTCATAAGTGTGTAAAAATGCCTCATTATAGCTACATATCTCTTCTCCAGCAGTTTTTTCTTTACTAATTTGTCTTCCAGTAAATCTGCGACATGCTCTGGAGTAGGAGGTATTTCTCCGTGTTTCATCAAAGCTGCATGCGCAGCATCAATGACACCCCAGTATAAATCAAGAGTAGCCTGCATCAAGTGCCATTTGCTGTTATGCAGTGTGTTTGGTGCCCGTATATAATAAGTCCATATGCTCTCTGAAGTAGGCCTTATCTTTCCTTTTTTTAGTAAAGCCTGCAGGGGCTCAAAAAACCCGGAATCTATTAAAGCAACACCATCCCTTAAAATGTTAATGCCAATTGGGTCCCCATTTCTCATATATTCCCAAAAGGATGTAAATCTTAAAGTAGTTATATGCAGTCTTGTTGAAACTTTTACAATTGTCTTGTTTACAATAACCCGGTAAGCTTCAAGCACTTCAGGACTTAAGCTTACTGTAAGGTCATCAATAATAACCAGAATATCTATATCACTTTTTACAGTTGCTTTTTTCCTTGCACTAGAGCCGAATATTACCACAGCCCTTATTAAGCCACCCATCTCTTTATAAATATCATTTGCGAACCTGTAGGATATATCTACATCATGCCTTTCATATTTCTCCAGGTTAGGATGCTCCTTTCTAGGCAAATCAAACTTCATAATAACAAAACTTAATTAGAAATTTATAAATGTTTATGACTATTTATGAATGATAAAAGAAAATAAGAATAAAAATTCACTTAGTATACACAGTAAACAAATTCCCATTCACCACAAACTTATCCTGCGCTTTAAGGTTCTGCGGATGGAAATGATGGCCGTAATGCAGTACTTTTCCCCTTAACTCATTCAGCAGTTTCTTTTCCAGACCGCGATGCATAGGCCTGTCAGGGTAGACAAACACATAATCAAATTCAGATATGCTGTGGTCGTAAAAGTCGTTATTGTAAAAAATTGCATTGGGTATATTTAGTTTTCTCTGCATTTGCAGGGACTTCCTGTACAATTCGTTGTCTATTTCAACTCCTACAGCTCTTTTGCAGAACAAAGCCGCAGTTAACACAACCTTGCCGTCCCCGCTGCCCAAATCAATAAATGTTGCGTTTTTGTGCAGCCTAATTTTTTTAAAGGCTTCATAAACTTCATCAGCTATTACACCCCCCCAAAAGCCTTTTCCAGTGCTCCATAAAGGCAGCTTGCCACTTTTCAAAAGCCCTCTATAGAAATCATCATATTCTTTTTTTATCTCTGCAAACACTTTAGGTTTCATATACCCTGCAAAGAAAGGACTGGTTTTTATATTTTGTTATTCCCAACAGGCGTTGTTGAAAATATAGGTGTCATCAATTTGTGAGGCTCTAAATGATAAACATCAAGCTGACAAGGGGGAAGTCCCTCACGGGGAATGTCAGCTACCACAAGTTCCAGCAAAGCCGAACCAGATGACACCCGACGTGAATTGCGAGCGACTCGCTTAGTCGCTCGTCGCGATTCACGGAGATTTTCAACAACGCCTATTCCCAACAGCAAAACTTAAATATATTCTCCATTTCATTTCCAGTATGGTCGGAAACCTATCTAATTTCACAAAGATAGACATTTTAAGATGCCTGTTAAAGATAGAAAAACCTGTAAGTAGAGTTCAGCTTTCAAAAACTCTGGACTTAGGCGAAGGGACTATTAGGACAATTTTAGATATATTGAAGAAAAATAAGCTTTTGGAGTCAAACAAACAAGGCCATTATTTAAGTAAAAAAGGCAATAATTTAATTAACAATATTAAAAAAAATATTAATATAAAAAATATTGAGTTAAAAAAAATATTTCCAAATAAGAAAAAAACAATTGTTCATATTAAAAATTCTAAAAAAATTGAAAAATCCTATATTTTAAGGGACGAAGCTGTTAAAAATGGTGCTGATGGCGCACTTATATTTATCCATGACAAAAGACTAAAACTTTGTGATTCGGATTCCGAACAGGATTTCAGCGAAATAGAAGATAAATTTGAGTTCGATAAAAATGATGTTGTAATAATGGCTTATGCAGATTCCTACAAGCTTGCTGAACATGGAGCATTAGCAGCTGCGATTAATATCAATAACGATTTAAAAAATATAATGCACAGGCTGGAATAACTTCTGCGATAATTATTTTTGATAATAGAAAAGTATTTATAGTTGTGCAGTTGGATATAATATCCAATGAGGTGGCATCTTTGGGTAATATTGAAACTATTCTAATAAGCTTGATTACAAAGAATTTTGTTGGCATAAAAAGAGGAAAAAGGGCAAAGAATAACGGTAAAAATATCAAAAGGAAACTACAAAACCCAAAATTTTCCATTTCTACTATTTCGATAAATTCTGCATTAAAGGAAGTTAAAAATGAAAGCAAAGAAAAAAAATCGAAAGAAGATAATTTGGAAGAGACTACTGAAGAAGAATCAGGGGACAAAAAAGAGATAATTGTAAATGGCGGTTATGGAACCATAAGTAAGCATTATGGCACGTCTCAAGTTACCAAGTACGTTAATTATGAAAAGATATGGAGCAACATTGGCACTTTTAAGACGCAAGGTATGTATGATAATCTTGCAGGAAGCTTTTCTCAAAGTGAAAATAAAAGTACTGGAGTATTGGTAGATAACAAAGTTATAGAAAAAGCAGAGCGGCATTTCAAGTATTTTGTACCTGGTGATATAATAGGAGATGTTGGGCTTGTGCCGCCAGTTGGAGTAAATATTAATTCAAAGGATTGGGAGAAATACAGAACAATGACTCAAATGTCTATTTACCGGCCTCTGCTTGCATTATTCCGTGCAACAGCATAATCACTCCAACCCAGCATATTTCTTTATTTTGTACAAAGCAGCCCTGCTTGCTACCAGCATATCTGCAACTTCACGGCTTGCAGATACATATTTAGTTCTGTCAAGCCTTTCCCCTATCTTATCTACAGCACCCATCTGTTCAGATGATAAATGACCTTCCATACTTGCATATGTAATATCCTGTAAAGTAGAATAGTCATTATAAACTTGCTTAAAAGGGACATATGTCTGTTCTTCTTCTGTTTCAGGAGCCTCTTTTTTTACAGTCATCTCCAGTTGTTCTGCTTCTTCCCTGAATAGTCTTCCAATATCAACTTCTTCCTGCTGCGGCGTAATTTCTTCAGCAACTTCTTCTGTCTTTAGGTCTTTTTCTGAATTTTTTATTAATTCCCCTATATCAGTCATCTCAGCTTTTCTTTTTCCTTCAAGTTCCTTCAACTTTTTTAGTCTATCGCTGGGTTTTAATTTCTTCAGTTCTTTCTTTAACTTCTTAATATCCTCATTTTCCGGCATTTTTACTACCTAAATTCAGTGTTATTAAGAGCTCTGAGAATATAAATGTTTTTGTTTACAGATGCTTTAACACACATTATCTAATACTCGACAGGCAAGCTGTCTAACAGCTGCTTTGCCTCTGCATTGTCAGGATCAACCTTCAGAATTGCATTAATGTTCTTTTTTGCTTCTAAATTAAGCCCCTTTTTTAAATTTATTTTTGCCCTGTCCAGTTTTCTGGCTATTAATCTTGTTAAAAGTGTTTTGTTGTGCACACGCTGTTCTCCTTGGGGCGTAACAGCTCCCAACTCTGAAAATTTAGAAAGTCTTTTTTCAGAAGTCTTTACTTTATTTTTTATAATATCTGATATTACGTTCATGTTATCATCAGCGTTCCTAAATTTAAAGCCCTGGGTTGATTTCTTAGCTAATTGCAGCTGCAGCTTGTTAATCTGCGATTGTATACTTAATTCTTTATAGAGTGTAAGCAAACCCTTTCCTAATTCTAATTTTTGCGCTAAAAATCCGTTTGGCAGGGTCCTATAGATTTCAAGCGCGTTCTCATAAAAGTTTTTTGCTGCTTCTACTCTGCCTATCCTGCTGCTTGAAAACGAATTCTTAAGAAGACCATCTACTTTTGCGATAGACTCATTGAAATCCTTAATGAACTTTGAATCAATCTGGTCATGAAGCTTTTCATAAAGCTGAAAAATTTCTTTGTTAAGCTCTTTTTTTTCTTCGAGAAGAAAATCAGGAAGACTGTTTTTCATGTCGCTTATTTCAGAATACAGCCTAGTTGCGCTTTCATACTTCCCTCTTTCCAGTTCATTGAACGCTTTGTCTATAAGCTGTTTTATTATGTTTTTTTCCCTTCCTATTGTCGGCAGTAATTTATCTAACTTCCCTCTTATTTTCTCTGCTGATTTATTGAGCTCTGCATAAAGCGCATTATCCCATTTGAATTTTTGTTCTGAGATTTTGCTCCAAAGCTCAAAATAATGCTTAACAGAATCTTTCTCTTCTTTAGTGACCTCAATAGCAGCAGGCTTTTCCCCTGTATCCACTTTTTTTCCGGATTGGATTTCCTTATCCAAAAATTCATCGACATCCATTTTTTACTGAAGATGGCCTAAATATTTTTTCCATAATCTTTCTATTTGTTCCTTCGAAAGATTCTTTGAATTTGCTTTTGTATAAAAGTTTTCTTTAATTGAATCAAAATTCTCTTGGAGATATTTCTTCCATAAATCATTCATTTTTTCAGCAGATACATGCCATTTGCCTGCTTTTTGAAAAAATTCCTCTTTAGTTACCAGCTTTTTTGCGGTAGTGCTTTCTACCTCGATTTTTTTTTCTTTGTCCTGGCTTATGTAGATAAAAGGCGTAGTAAACTTATACTCTATCCCGAATATTCTCTCTTCAACAAGAAAATCAACTAAAGCCTGCACAGTGTTATTGGGCATTTTTAGTATTTTTGCGGCTTCCTCCACAGATATTTTTTTTCTTGACTTTACCAACTCGTACAGGTCGTCAGCACATGTCTTCAGAAGAGTGTTGGCCATTTTCAAAGTTTATAGCATAAATTTTATAAATTCAACTACTATAAATCAAACGAATTTTAAAGATATAAAAACTTTGTTTGTGTTTTTTAAGTAGTATCATTCTGGTGGTGGGCATATTTGTTCATCAGCTGAAAGCTTATATTTGGCTAAATGGTTAACATCAAACTTAAAATTAGGAAACTCGGTATTTATTTCATTCACACTAACCAGTGTATATGGAGGGCTGGCACAATTTTCTACACTGCTCCAGTACAAGTAGCCTGCATAACTCACATCCTTATCCGAAACAGCAGGATTATTAGGATTAACAAGGCTTTCAATACCGCAGCAGCCTGATGCTGAAATGTCATTTGTAAATCTCATTAAAAAGCTTGGAGCATTGCTGTTTTCAAAATGTGTATAATTCCCATTCCGTATAAAGTCTTTTACCTTTTCAACATCCCACTCATCAAATTTAGTGCCTGATTTATTTATTATGTTTTTATAACCTCCGCTTGTTTTGACTAAATAATATGGATCCTCAAAATTTTCAACACTTATTTCTGTTTTTATTACAGCAGTTCTATTCCATGATGCTGTTTCCGAAGAAACATTAAATGAGAGATTAGCATCAACACTAACAAACCAGGGTGTTATTTGGTATACCTTGATGTCGCTTACGCCATAAACAGTATCTACATTAAACGTGTTCTTAGCTGTTGTTTTTACTCTATCAAGCCAGTCATTATAGGTATTGCCGGTCATAATGTCTCCAGTATAATAAGTATCTATATCCACACCCCCAATAGTCCCATCCAGTAAAACTTCTTCGAAATTAGCTTCAAAATCAGTAAGAAACACTTCTGTACCAGTCCTTATTGTTTCTGCTTCCATGTATTCTATCAAAGAAATTATAGTCTTTCTTCCGGTTGCTTGTAATGTTCTTTCCAGGTAAACGTTTTCCAAATCCAGAACATAGTTATTTACATTTAAAACCCTGGTTCTGGTAGCCTGCATGTCTCCACTTAAAGTTATATCGGGAGGTGTAAATATCATTATGAGTGCCGCTATTAAGGATATAGCTATAAATGTCAAAAACATCCCTTTTTTTCCTAATTGTTTTACTGCCATACAAGAACCTCTGCATTGTAAGGGCCAAACATATCCCCTGTTTCCTTGTTTAATATGCCGTACACTATTTTTTTAGAAGGGATTATAACTTCTGTAGCTTCTTTTGAGTTTAAATGTTCCGGGGAAGGGTTTTTTGGATATATTAGTGTGTCAACACCTAAATCATGAATCCAAAACTCAAATGAATATTCCTTTGGGAAGACATTTTGTATTAACTCTGCTATGAATTGTTCAGTTATATCAAGGTAAGCAGCATCATCTTTGCTTTTTTCGTAAAATTCTCCTATCTGTTGCAATAATGTATTCTCTCCATTAGTTATTTTCCCTTCCTTCCATAATGTACCTCCTAAACCAGCATAAGCATTATCTACATCTTTAATCTTATTGTTTGCAAAAAAATCCATTATATCGTCTGACAGAATCGCTGGCTGCTCTATTGGCGGAACATTTACATATAATGCAAATACCAAAAATACTCCAACTGCAAGAACTCCCAAAGCAATTATAGAATCAATAAGAAAAAAGTATCCTTTTCTACCTAAACACCTCTTTTTCATAATATTGTTTTAGAAATAGGTATATAATAATTTTACTATTATTGTATAAGATTATTGTCTAATTCTACGAAAGGTTTTTTAAAGGAGTAAATAATAACTCTACCTGATAGTCTTTTTACTTAAACAATAATTCTACCACAATTATATGTTCCTCTTCATCTTCATATATATTTTTTTCGAAGAAATCAAAATCTTCTTTATATTCTTCAATACAATCCTTTATTTTTTTGATATTTGACTCGCCTATTCCATGAATATGAATAAATTTAATACCATATTGTTTGCATAATCCTAATTTTGAACTCATTTCATGAGGAATACTTTCTAAATCCATATGACTATGAACAAAAACAGCTATTATTGATTTACTGATTATAATATCGTATAATTTTAAGAAATCAGATTTTGAAGAATTATATAAGGGCATCAAAAATTCTTCAAAGTAACCCGCTGTACAAAGATTTGAAATATTGTTACCCCTATCCCCAAATCTTACACGTATATCACTCTTTAAATTAGTGATGTTTTTTCCTTCTTTAAATTGGCTTCTTAAGAACAAAGCCGAATTTAATGCTTCATAATCCTCATCGGGAATTATCCCTTTAAAAAAAGTAAGTATATTCTTATCTGGATTATCTTTATTATACTTATATAATCTTTCAAGAAGGTCTTTTACATCAATTTCAAGTAATTTATGTCCTTCCTCGATAAACTTTTGAGTTGAAGGACGTAATTCTTTCGCTATTTCTTTTGGAATTTTATCTAGATTTAAATGTAAAATTTTAGTCTTAGGATCATAATAATATCCAGTTTTTTCATCAATTTTGTTATTATAGGAGTCTCTTGTAATGTTTATCAAAGAAAAATGGACATTTTTAATATCGATAAGTTTTTCTAGTTTGTCAAACCAACCCATTTTAAGATTTAGAAAGTCTCATCAATGAAATAAGGTCTTTCTTTATAAAAACCTCTGAACCTGCTTTAGCTCCCCCAAATTCATCAAATGAAACCTCTTCCCCCTCAATAGTTCGAACTCTTTGTGTAGGTTTATTTTTTTCAACTATAAAGTTCTCACTATCTAATTCCTTATTTAAGAAATCCAAAATATCTTTTTTGGCAGATTCATCAAAAGTTAATTTAGGTTCATTTTCTTGTTTCATTTTCAATACCCCCTCTCAATATGAAAACTAGTATTTAAAGCTTTCTATATGTGTATACTAGTATACATATATTATCCAAAACAATTATTAAAGTCTTTATGTCGCCTAATAATGAAGATGATATAGATTATATAAAAACTTTGCTTAATTTATGGACAAAACAAAGTAGAAATTATATATTACTGCTCCTACAAATGTGCGAGGATTTCTTTGGTAAACAAAATAATCTATCTTTCTTTTGTAAAGGTAAAGTAATACACGTACCAGCCTTCATCAATATCTGGATCATCTCCTCCAGGATATGCCTCACAACCGTATTTTTGTGCAAGCTCGGTCTCTTTTTCTTGTGCTTCTTCTTTAGAAAGAGGGCCTGCAAGCACCTGCCAGTTAGCAAATCCATCACATTTATTTTGCCAATATTGTTTTCTTTCTTCCAAATTGGTTGTAATACCTATTCTACATGCCATTCATAACACCTCCTTGATTTTTAAGTATTTCATAATAGGATTGTATTAATATACTTTACGCGCAAATGTCCAGTGGTTTATAAATGACTTTATAGTCAAAACAGATGTTTATGGCCAATGTCGGGGTTTATAGCCAAAGCCCATTTATTCACAACCCTTTTATAGAATTAATTATTTACTTTCTCTCTTCAAATAAACCTCAATAACAGCATTTCCTTTTTCATTTGGCTCTGAAACAACAGCACGTGCATAGCCCAGGTTAAGGGAAGCTATTTTTGCAAAAACCACGCTTAAAATCTTATTCATTGCTAAAGCATTGCTTTTTTCAAAAGGTGCTTGCACAATTTCAACAAAGATTTTTTCATTTGCTAACTTTACCTTGAAATCACCACCAAGCTTTTTTCCAATATCTGTATAAGCATCTGAAATTTGGCCAAAACTCAACTTTTTAACACCATAAAAATTCAGGTACATGCTGTTAATCTCTTCTCCAAAGCTTATTCCTGCCTTTTCAGAAGCGCTTCTAAATTCATCTGGAGAGATATTAGCAGCCATATTAGTCATTATTTTACTCAAAAAGCTCTCTTTACTTAGATTTACAGGAATATACCACAATTTAGCCATTCCAAATGGTTTAAAGTCAATTAAAGCCTTTTCTTTAATAATTGCTAAATACTTAGTTATAGTCATTCTATTAAGACCTATATAGTTAGCAATATCAGAAGAAGTAACTCCTAAAGGGCCTTTCTTGATAAAATCTACAATTTTCTTCTCAATTTCTAAGTTAAACATCTTAACACATTCGTATTCTGCTTATAAAGAACGTACAGGCACTGCTTATATATAAAGATTACTATTATTGATAATCAATAACCGAAAAGTTTATATAGTTCTTATGCTAATATTGATAATCAATGTCTATAATCAGGCAAAATAATAATAAAAAATTAACGGAGGTGAAAAACCAATGGAACAAAAAATCGGCCATTATTCCTTTATCGGCGGAGTAATAATCGCAGTTATACTTGGTCTTGTACCATCAGCTACATTAGGAACAGCCGCAGCTTGGCTAACATCTTTGTTAGTTATACTGGGTTTGATAGCAGGATTCCTTAATGTAAGTGGTAAAGAAACCAAAGAATTTATGCTGGTAGCAACAGTATTGATGATAGCTGCATTTGTTGGAAATGGTTCACAAACTCTTGGCGGAGTACAAATTATAGGACCATACCTAAGTGGCATCTTTACCCAAGTCCTAGCCTTTGTTATCCCAGCAGCAATAGTTGTTGGATTAAAGGATATATGGGCATTAGGACAAAACCCTGAGTAAAGACTTTTTTTTCTTTTTTTTATTTTTTTTCTTAATAAGTTATTTATATCTCTAGAATTTACTTGTTCTTATGAAGATTCTTAACAACATTGAGCTAATAGATCTGGCAATTTATACCAATAAAACATTGATATTTGCAGATTTTCATATTGGTTATGAAGAAGCATTGAATAAACAGGGCTTGTTAGTCCCTAGATTTCAATTTGATGAGATAATGAAGCGCATTGCAAACATATTCTCAAAGCTAAAGAACAAAGAAGTTGAAAGGATTATTGTCAATGGAGACCTAAAGCATGAATTTGGCACTATTTCTAACCAGGAATGGAGACATACATTAAAGCTGCTTGATTACTTCAGCAAGCATTGCAAGGAAATTATACTGGTTAAAGGCAATCACGATATTATTTTAGGCCCAATAGCAAAGAAAAGGAACATTAGGGTCGTTGATTATTATTTAATTAGTACGGCAATTAATAAGTCCAATGAAAAAAATTCAATAATCGAAAAATTCAATAAAAAAATAATTGTTAATAATAAAATTATAAATAAAATAATAAAAAACAATGTAAAAAAATTAAAAATAAATAATGAAAAATTAATCAATGGAAAAAATAGTATTGGAAACAAAATTCTCGTAATGCATGGAAACAAAATACCCAATAAAGACCTATTAAAAGGCATTTCTACTATTATTATCGGCCATGAGCATCCTGCTGTTTCTATCCAGGAAGGCCCAAGAACAGAGCTGTTTAAAGCCTATTTAGTTGGCAAATGGAAAAGAAAAAACCTAATTGTCCAACCTTCATTCAATTTAGTCACAGAAGGAACTGATGTCACCAAAGAAGAGCTTTTGAGCCCGTTTTTGAAGCAGAATCTAGGTAGTTTTGATGTGGTTATTGTAGCTGATAAGATGTATAAGTTTGGCAAGATTAGAGATTTGTGAAAAAATAATATTTATTAAGCTTAACTTGCGAATCGTTCTTGTTCTTCAACAATATCATTTAATCCCCTATTCCAATAAGTTATATCACTTTCTTCAGAAGGATCAAAAACACGTTCAGTTCTAGTCAAAATACCGCCTTCAATTGAAGTTTTCCCTGTGTTTTCATCAATACGGAAAAGATAAAGTCTTCCATCTTCTCCAAGTCGTTCTTTTTCCTGTGCTAGAATTAAATTAGGTCTTGTAGACTGAGTTTCATAATTAAAATTTTTTAATGCTTGTAAAATGACATTATCATCCAAAATACGATCTAAAGTTCTGAGACATTTTTCTTGATTTTGTTCTGGAGAACTCCCTACTTGACTTTCTTCTTTAGAAACGCCTCCAGATTCAAGCCACCAAGAAGGAAAAACAGTAGGATCTCCTTTGTACTCTCCTTGGCTTACATTTTCTACTGCATCCATATATGCATTTGGGCCGTAAAGCACCCATTAGTTCACCTAGTGCGTTAACTTTAAGATCTTGTGTAACTATTCCAATATCGCGTGGTAAAGGTTCCCAAAAATCTCTTCCGGCTGTGTGCCAAATAAAGCGCGTGATATTATCATGTAATAAAAGGGGACTATCTTTGTCCCACTTACTATAAGATGACTTTCCACTTGATTTTATCCTTTCAAACTCAGCAGAGGTAAGATCGACATCATCTCGAGTATGTTTTAGGAATGAAAACATTTTTAAGTGTGATTCTACATATTCTCCATATGTAGTTAGTGCACTGGTACGACCATTTCCAAATCTAGTACCAATTACAAAATAATCTCTTTCTCTTCCACCCTCAAATGCTCCTCTTTCTGCTTGTTCAAACAATCCTTTTGGAATCAAAGAATTATCAAATCCAAATTGCTGCAAAACAGGAGCTGCTCTTATAAGGTATCGTGTACTCATTTTAATCACTCAACATTGAATTGAAATAACTCAAATTTAAAGACCTATGAACGTCCTGTTTTTTCCATACGCATTAATTTATCAAAACTGTCGTCATTTGTTTCATACATAATTTTGTATCCATCTTCTTCAGCTTGTCTAATAGCTTCCCTTAACTCCCCTATATTCTCAAAATTAGGAGGATTACCCTGTATATGAACTGGGATTGAATCATCTAATTGTTCAAATGCTCCTCTTTCCACAAAGATTGTATACCCAGGTGTTATAGATTCAACGAGACGGTCTACAGTTTTTTCAGAATATGCGTCTGGGTACTCTGGTATTGGATTTGTAGCACTTCTTACCCCAAGACGACACGCTGAAGATCTTTTAACATAACCTTTAACTTCTGATGGCAATTCTACTGTACGTTTTTCTAAGTCAGATTTAAGTGCTTTAGGCACTTTTTGCATATCGGTAATATATATTTGCGAGCCCATTTTATCCTCCATTATGTAAAATAACTTTATTAATGGAGATGTAAATTATAACTGTTTTATAAATTTTTCTGTTTGTAACTACTCCCAAATAACTACCCCTCATACAACTTACTCAATAAATCAGCCTTTGTTATCAAGCCAATTAACCTGCCGCTTTCAGAAACTAATACCATTGGATAATGTTTCAATAAACTTGAAATTATTTGAACAGATGCTGTTTTTGAGACTATTGGAGGAGCTTCTTCCATTATATCTGATATTTTTTTGTGTTTTTTAGTCATTAATGCATCCAATAAAGTTGATTCTGACACTAAACCAACTACCTTATGAGCATCAATCACAGGCATCTGGGAAATTCCGAATTTCTTCATTTTGTTTACCGATTCTTTAACATCATTCCCAGGAACCAAACTAATAATTTTTTTATTCATCAACTCTTCTGCTTTTACTTCCTCTTTATTCTCTAAATCACTCAAAGTCTCAAAAATTTTTTTAGTTTTGGTAAAAGTAGGATCAATTTTTCCGGATTCTATTTTTGCAATCAGGCTTTGGGAAACATTTGCCCTTTTAGATAGCTCTGTCTGCGTTAATCCGAGATTTTTCCGGATTTTCTTGATTTCATTCAATTCATATGGCATACAACAAAGAAATCATCAATAGTATTTATTCCTTTCGGAATATTTTTGTCAATAAGCTTTTTATAGTAACTCAGGAAGAATATAGTAAAATGCTAAAATCTTCAATTTTTAGACGATAAGGCATTTTCTATAAAAACAAACAAGGTGATTTGAAAATGGTAAAAGTGGAATATTTTACATCTGAAAGTGTAACTGAAGGGCATCCAGACAAGATATGCGACCAGCTTAGTGATGCAATATTAGATGATTTAATCAAGCAGGATCCTAAAAGCAGGGTTGCAATTGAGTGCTTGACAACAACCGGAACAGTTCATGTTGCTGGCGAGGTAACAACAAAAGGATGGGCAAATGTGCCAAAGATTGTTAGAAGTACTCTAAAAGAAATTGGCTATACTGATCCTGAATTTGGAATTGACTGTGAAGATGCTGGTGTTTGGGTAAGCATTCATAGTCAAAGCTCAGATATTGCACAAGGAGTTAATGAAAGTACAGGAGAAAGCAAGGAACAGGGAGCTGGTGACCAGGGAATGATGTATGGTTATGCTTGTAATGAAACACCAGAGCTAATGCCATTTCCAATAATAATGGCTCATAAATTGACAAGAAGGCTTGCATATGTAAGAAAAGAAGGCATTGTTAAAGGTCTGGGGCCTGATGGAAAGAGCCAGGTAAGTGTGGAATACCATGACGGCAAACCAAAAAGACTGGATGCAGTTGTTATAGCACAGCAGCATACAGAGGATATAGCTGAGAATGAGTTAAAAGAGCAGATAAATGAGCATGTCATAAAACCAATTTGCAGCGATTTTTTAGATGAAAATACAAAGATACACATCAACGCAACTGGTAAGTTTGTTATTGGCGGTCCAGAGGGTGATACAGGAGTAACTGGAAGAAAAATAATAGTGGATACTTACGGGGGTATTGGAAGGCATGGCGGAGGAGCTTTCTCAGGAAAAGACCCCAGCAAAGTTGACAGGGCAGGAGCTTATGCAGCAAGATATGTTGCAAAAAATATAGTTGCTGCAGGTTTAGCTGATAAATGTGAAGTTCAGCTTAGTTATGCAATTGGAGTTGCAGAGCCAACTTCTGTTAATGTAGATACTTTTGGTACAAACAAAGTTGATGAAGAAAAGATTATTGAGCTGGTAAAAAAACATTTTCCATTAACGCCAAAATGGATTATTGAAACTCTTGATTTGTTAAGGCCTATTTATAAGAAAACTGCATCTTACGGCCACTTTGGAAGAAATGATCCAGACTTTACATGGGAGAAAACAGACGTGGCTCCAACATTAAAAAAGGAAGCAGGATTGTAAAAATAATCCGTCGTTAAACCCATTTTTTTATTTTATTTTTTTGATAAAGTAGCGTTTTATCGCCGAGAATTCTCTTGAAATTTGGTGAAGTTGTACCCACAATGTTCACCTAAAGGCAAAAAGAGGCACGTTAATAGAGATTTTTCTAAGTAAATAATCTATTATCTATTATATTTAAATCTATATGTCATAAGATTTAAATAATATATTGAAAATTACCTTGAAATAGGGTATGATATTATGCTTAAAGTAAAAAAAGAAGGAATCATTTTACGTCCGACAAAACTGGAATTTGAGAATGACGGTGTTTTGAATCCGGCTTGCATTAGAGTAAGTAATAATGTACATATGTTCTACAGAGCAGTAAAAAAAGGAAATATCTCCACAATAGGCTATTGTAAGTTAGAAGGCCCATTAAAAGTTGTAGAGAGATTAAAAAAACCATTTATGTCTCATGAGTTTAGTTATGAATCTAAAGGTCTTGAGGATCCAAGAATTGTTGAGATTGATGGAACATACTACATGACTTATGTAGGCTACGACGGAAAAGCTGTTCGTATAGCCTATGCAACAAGCAAAGACCTCAAGAAATTCGAAAAAAAAGGCGTCATTTCGCCTGAAATATCTTATGACAAAGCAGAAGATTTATTTAGAACTTGTAAAAAGAACTTAAAAGATAGATATTTCCTTTTCGGATCATACTATAAAGATATAGTGGGGAAAAATGCCTTATTATGGAACAAAGACGCGTTTTTGTTTCCAAAAAAGATTAATGGCAAATATGCTTTAGTCCATAGAATAATGCCTGACATACAGGTAATTTACTTTAATAAATTCAAGGATTTAACTTTGGATTACTGGAAAAAATACCTGAAAAACTTATGCAATTATGTAATCCTAGAAGCAAAACATTGGTATGAAACAAGAAACATAGGTGGTGGTTGCCCCCCAATAGAAACTCCAAAAGGATGGCTAATGATTTACCATGCTGTAGATGACATGGATGTTGGAAGGACCTATAGGGCAGGAGCTGCGTTGCTTGACAAAAAAGATCCAACAAAAGTTATAGGGCATCTCCATGAGCCGCTTTTTTCACCTGAAGAAAAATGGGAGAAAAAAGGAGTTGTAGGGAATGTTGTATTTCCGACAGGAGCAGCCCTTTTCGGAAAAAGGCTTTACATTTATTATGGTGCTGCAGACAAATATATTGCTGCTGCCTCTGTTAATCTAAAAGAATTAGTTGATACATTAATAAAAGAAGGCAAAAAATATCATGTCTGAGTTTCTACTTCATTAACTTTAGGAATATTAATAAATCAAGCATAATTCTTCAACAATTGAAGATGAAAAACAATAAATCAAGTGTGGCATTTGTGTCGAGCTATCCGCCAAGTCAATGCGGTATTGCTACATTTACCAGAGACCTTACAAATGCTCTTAATAAAACACTTTCACAATCAGCCAAATCAAAAATAATTGCTATGGATAATAATCAAACTAAGTCGTTATCATACCCTCAAGATGTGATGTTTCGTATAAAAAAAAATATGACAAATGACTACATTCTTGCAGCAAAAAAAATTAACAGTATAAAATCTATAAAAATTGTCAATATACAACATGAATTCGGACTTTATGGGGGAAAATATTTGAATTACCTAAGTCCTTTTCTCGAAACTATAAACAAACCAGTGATTACAACCTTACATTCTGTCATACCAGACCCGCCAGATAACATAAAAAGTATTGTTCAATATCTAGCAATGAAATCATCTTCATTCATAGTAATGGTAGATAAAGCAGTCGAAATTCTCAATAAGGATTATGGAATAAACAATAAAAAAATTGTTGTTATACCTCATGGTATCCATGAAGTGCCTTATGAATCCAGTATTATTCAAAAAACAAAATTAGGATATAACGATAGACTCTTAATATCTTCATTTGGCTTAATTAGTGACAAAAAAAATTATGAAATAGTTATTGAAGCACTTCCCCAGGTTGTTAAAAAATACCCAAATTTACTGTATTTAATAATGGGAAGAACACATCCAGGAATTGCAAAAATTGATGGAGAAAAATATAGAAACTCATTAAAAAAATTGATTTCTAGATTGAATTTAGAAGGTAATGTCAAATTTATTAATAAATATTTAGATTTAAATGAACTTCACCAATACCTTAGAGCAACTGATATTTTTGTTTCTTCAGGTAGAGGTTTAAATCAAATAGTAAGCGGCACTTTGTCATATGCCCTGGGCTGTGGAAGGCCGGTCATTACCATACCTTTCTTGCATGCAAAAGAAGCCATCACTAAAGACAGAGGCATATTAGTTGAATTGGGAAATTCAGAATCTTATGCAAAAGCAATTATAAAACTCTTGTCAAACCCAGGACTTAGAAAGAAAATGGGAAGAAATGCTTACGACTACAGTAGGCATATGTTATGGAGTAATGTTGCAGAATCTTATATGAAGGTTTTTAATGAATATATGTAATTAAAGACCAGCCAAATATTCCTCCATATCCTCTTTGCTTACAGTTGCAACTGCAATTACCTTATCAGCTGCACCATAATAATAAAAGTAAGTTCCCTTAAATTCAACTAATCCTGAACCAAAAATAACATTATTAACCTTACCATTTACTTCATAGTCTTCTGTTGGCGTCATTAATGGTTTGTCCGCTCTGTACAAAACCTTTCTCGGATTATTTTTATCCAAGAGAGCTAAAGAAGGGTGAAATTTAAATTGTTCATCTGCTGAATTAAAAAATAATACCAATCTATTATTATACACAAAAGGGGGTGGACCAGTTTCTACATATTTGTTATCAAAGTAACCTTTCCGCTTATCTAAAATAGGTTCTTCATCCACATCCCAATTGATTAAATCTTTTGATGTTGCAATCTTTATGTTTTGTCCTCCGATAAACATGTAATATTTCCCATCTATTCTGTCTGGAAAAATTGCCGCAGCCTTGATGTTCTTATGAATGATTCCTTTCTTCTCCCAATTATACATATCTTTTGAGGTGGCAAGAGCAGTATAGATATTTTCACTTCTTTCAGGATGCATACCATCATAAGCAGTATATGTTAGATAAAATGTACTTCTTATTTTTGTAATCCTTGGATCCTCGCATCCACGCTTCTCCTCAGGCATCGTAGGCCTAATAATGGGGTTGTTTTCATACTTCTCAAAATTATAGCCATCCTTGCTTACTGCAAGACATAATTGTGAAACCGCATTCTTAGGCTTATCTTCAGCCCGGTATATAAGAAATATTTTATTTTCATGAAGAATTGCACAAGGATTGTAAGTAGCATCCTTTTCATAATCCTTCCCAGTATCTGGGACTATTATAGGATTCTTCTTGTATCTTTTAAACACCATACTTATCTAACTTCAACAAAGTTTATATAAAACTTTTTCTTTTTTATAAAATCCTCTTTTAAAAGATATCTTTAAAAACTGACATATTCTTGCTTTTATAGAGATGGAAAACAAAAAACAATCGGTTATTACATTTTTAAGTACTTATCCTCCAAGAAAATGTGGGATAGCAGCATTTACTCAAGATTTATCTACAGCTATAGATAAAATAGCTAATCCTAAACTTAAATCTAAGATTATTGCATTAAATGATAATGGAAGTTCTTATGATTATTCTGATGGTGTATTATATCAAATTAATGATATATGTTCAGAGGATTACATAAAAGCTGCACAAAGAATAAATGAAAATGATAAGATTAAGTTAGTAAATGTTCAGCATGAATTTAAGCTATTTGGTTCTGATTATGGTGATAATTTGATTGCGTTTCTTGAAGCAGTAAAAAAGCCTGTAATAACCACTCTACATTGTGTGCTACCAGGACCATCGAAACATAGAATAGATATAGTACAAGCAATTGCAAAAAACTCAGAATACCTGGTCGTATTATCTAAATCAGCAATTAAAATTCTCAAAGAGGATTACGACATAAAAGACAAAAAAATTGTCTTCATACCACATGGTATCCATGATGTTCCATTTGAAGAAAATGTAAATTTAAAGGAAGATTTGGGTTACAAAGACAGAATTATTCTGGCATCATTTGGATTTTTAAGGCCGGGCAGCGGAGAAAGATCATCTGGCAAAGGCTACGAATATGTACTGGAAGCGTTGCCAGACATAATCAAGCAATTTCCTAATGCTCTCTACTTAATAATCGGTGTAACACATCCTAAAGTTCTTAAAAAAGAAGGAGAAAGATATAGGGAATCTCTTGAAAGCAAGGTAAGGGAATTAGGATTAGAAAAAAATGTTAAGTTCATCAACAAATTTGTGGATCTTGAGGAATTATTCCAGTATTTGAAAGCAACCGATGTATACATATGCTCTCCTCTCAATCCAAACCAAATAGCTAGTGGCACACTGTCTTTTGCAATGGGATGCGGTTGTGCGATTGTTTCTACACCATTTCTAAATGCTAAAGACATATTGACCGAGGAAAGAGGCATATTACTAGATGATTTCAAAAACCCACCTTTATTTAGCAAGGCTATTATCAAATTACTATCTAATCCTACATTAAGAAATAAAATGAAAAAGAATGCATATGAATATACAAGACAAATGATATGGCAAAATGTCGCTGCGGAATATCTAAGAGTATTCAATAAAGTGATAAAATTAAGTGAAGGTGTGGCAAAAATACCCCTAAATTGAATAAAACCTAATGATTGTCCTTACTTTTAACTAGTTTTATTGGTTATTTTTATTAATTATAATTTATAATGCCTCTTTGTTGTCTTTCTAATAAATTTTACCGCAATTCAAATTGAATATAACGGATAAGCTAAACGACCGAGCCCCGGTAATCCTGGGGCGAGGCTCAAGGTGAGTAAAATTTTTCTCGGTGAGGCATCCCTCACCAGAGTTAAAAATTTTGGGAACACTCGAGACTTTTTCTGAAAGAAAAAGTTACAGGAGCACCGCAGGGGCTTTGATGCCCCGAGGAGCGGACGCGTTTAGCGATTGTTATACGAAAGCGAGGCTTTGATGCCGAGCGGCATTTATTACGTCCTGAGAACTTATTCTTTCCGTACATCACGCAGACAATGAAGCATGTCGAGTAATGTTCACGAAGTGCTTGCGTTTAATCCCCGTTATGCGATTTTTCAATTCGCATTGTCAGGATTAAGCGAAGGAAAGAAGGCTAAGTTTCAGGTTAAAAACTATTAGGCTTGATATATAGGCGACTTTTAGTCGTCTAGAGGACTCTTTAGTTAGAATCTTTGAATATTTTCGGTAGGTTTTTATGATTAGATTATAATCGTAGGCTATGACATACGTATTCATAGATGAAAGTGGTGATTTGGGGAAAAAACAAGGAACTTATTTCATCATGGCCGGAATAGCTACAGATAACCCTGAATTAGTCCGTAAAATAATAACTGAGAAATTCGAAAGCAGTTTTAGGAAATATCGTGTTGGTTCTGAAATTCGAGAAAGGGAAATAAAGGCACATTTTTCAGGTTCTGTTACCAAAAAATATGTACTTTCCGAATTAAGCAAGATTGATTGTGACATATACATAGTTGCAGCAGAAAAAGCCAAAATATTAGACAGATGGGGGCCAAGTCCAGAACAAAATAAACTTTATCATGCCATCTGCTCACGTTTATTGCGAAAGGTCGGAAGAAAAGAAGACAAGATTTATGTCATAATGGATGAAAGGCATAAAGCGAGACATCTGAAAAAATTTTTCAAAAATTATGTGGAAAAGAATTTTCTCAGAGAAGGTCAGAAGATAAAATTCCGTCAAGTACCATCTCATGAAGATGCAGGACTACTTGTTGTGGATTTCGTTGCATGGGCTTTAGGTCGAAAATTTAACTTCGATGATGAAACTTATTCAGACTTGCTAAAAACAAAAATTAGAAATTTTGACGCTATGGATTCATGGGGGCTAGGTAAAGAGCGTCGCAAGATTGGGAATGATTTTAAAGGTGTAATTATTGAGGAAAGCCTAGAAAATAGTAAGGTCCTTAAGAGAGTCAAAATCATTAAAACAAAAGTGGAAAAAATTCCCAAAAGATATAATATATCTTGGCTTTCAGAATGGACTAAGCATATTATTGTCGTACCGGAAAGTGAAGCAGAGGAAATTGCAGAAGAGATACGAAAATCTTTGGATAAAAAACACGATAATTGGTACGCTTTCTTTAACAATAAAAAAATACACCTATCTGTGAATAAAGATAAGGTCATCAAGACGGACAAGCCTACTGATAAAGTCAGGCTCTATAATTCAGTCTAAGAATTGCCTAATAGTTTTTAACCCTTGCTTCTCGAAGATACAGAAAGAATTTCCAATAAATAGCGAGCAATGTGGCGAGCCTAACTATTGTCCCGAAGGGACGGAATTATTTTTCTGCTTTGTTTATTGAGTGCTTTGATGGACAAAATAAATATCATCTGAGAAGTGCGGCAGCAGGACCGTAATAAATGTTTGTATAACAACTATTCTACGAACTTTGGATTTTCAATATGCTAAGAGTGTAAAATTTAAGGGTTTCAGAAACTTTCCAAAGCTCTGGAATAGGATAGTTCAAAAAAAGGGGTGTCAGGAAAAGCTGTGTTTCATTTATAAATAAACTCTGCCCAATCTGACTTTTACCCCGAAAACTATAAAAGCATCAAAATTTAAGGAATCATTGTCGAGAGATTTTTCGGCTTATACCTACTTTACATGGGAAAAGACAGATATGGCAAAAACACTGAAGAAGGAAGCTGGGATTTGAGAACATTCTTTTTCTTTATTAATTCTTATATGACTACTTATAAGTAACTAAAATAACAAGATTTATAAATAATAAGATTATATCCTCTGATTATGGGAAAAGACGATTACTTTAACATGGCTCTTTTTGGTAATAGTCCAAGAGAAAGAAGAATAGGAAGTTTACTTACTACAGCTTTAAGCTGGAGTGCAAGCACAGGCGGAGAATTACAAACTTTTGAACTTCATGTTAGCCCTCTACAAAAAGAAAGAGTTGTAGAATTGTCAAAAGAAAAGATAGAGAATCTTGAGCCTTATATTAATGAAGTAAGTAAATGGATTGATGACCATCCTTCAAACTGGTCTCTACAACAAATTAGAGAAGAGATTGCTCCTAAATATGAATCAAATTTAAAAAGAGATAGTGAAATCAGCGATTTACTGACTTCAGAAAAAGAGAAAGTATTTGACGATATTGCTGGCAGATTTAAAGATTTAATGGTTAATCTTTTCTCTGGTTCTTATCTTATAATGGAATCGCAAAATTATGGAATAATGAGAAAACTTCAGGAAGATAACCCTCAGCTGAAAGATGATGCTGATCTGAATAAGCATATTGAACAGTATGGGGATAAATTAATTGGCATTGGCCAGAGATACGCTAAAGAACCAAACTCACCTGAAATTTTAGCAGAATTAAGGGATTTGGAAGAATTTATGAATTCGAACATTGCAGGTAGATTGCGCGAAGAACATGGCATAAATGCAGATTTTAAATATGATACATTTGCAGGCAGAATGGGCAGTGCATATCTTGATGGAGAAGATCAATTTTTTAAAGTCTTTGATAAAAGAACATCAGCCGATTTAAAATCCAGAGATAATGTTTCTTTCCATTTTAATGGTATGCTTGAAGGACAGTATAAGTTAGACCCATTATCTGATCTATTATTTAAGGAACAGATATCTGAAGAGCATAAAAAGATGAATTCTATGCAAAAATATAATATGGCGAGACTTTCATCCCCAATACACTTCAGAATTCAACTGCCAGATGTTTTTGGGCCAATTGTGCAGAAAGTGTTTGATTCTGTATCACAAGATTATAGTGGCAGGATAGTTTCCCATTCTGAACTAGTTCCATATAAGTCTTAAAAATAATAAAATTAGAATTCAATTACCAAAAACTTCCTCACCATATCTCTGCTTTGCCCTTGTTTTTAATTCACTATACTCTTTTTCATTGAGGCTTAGATTGTCTTTCATTTCTTCAAAACTAGAGTACATACCTAAAAAGTTCAATGCCTTGTCCACTTTATTCTCATCATAACTCATTAATATCACCCTTGAAGGGGGTCTTTTTATTTAAATTTTGATTTAAAAAGGTTGCTGTATTTTGATATAGTGGAGTATATATTTTGCAGTGGAGCAATCATGATTTTTCTACCACTGGACATTCACGCGTGAGCTATTTAAATAAAAACAATATTTATGGTTTAAAATGTATAAAATTAATGACAAAATAGAATTCGATGGTGATTTAGCTAAATTAGTAAGCTATTTAACCTTTGACGGTCATTTAGCAGAAGACTTGAAGTGTTTTTATTTAAGTGCTAAATCTAAAGATACTTTACTAGAATTTGAGAAAATTGTATACAAAAAGTTTGGAATACAAGGAAGGTTGGAGGAAGGAACAGGTTATGGAGAGAGCTACAAATATAGAATCTTTAACAACAAAATATGCAGATTTCTAGAAAAAATTGGAGTTCCAAAAGGAAGTAAAGTGATTAAAAGTTTTTTAATCCCTCATTGGGTCAAAGATAATAAGGAATTTTCTAGAGAGTATCTAAGAACTGCTTTTGATTGTGAAGGTAGTATTTGGTTTGAAAAGCAACCCAAAATAAGACTTGGCATTTTTAAAATAGAAGATATTCTTCCTAATGGGTTTCAATTTTTGGAAGAAATGAAATTAATGTTAAATATGTTTGACATCAACTCTACTAAAACATGGCTAATGAATGGAAATAAAAGGAAAGACAGCAAAGTAACAAAAGGCTTGTATTTTAAGATCAAACAAGGTAGTTTATTGCAATATACTAAAGAAATTGGCTTTAACGATAAGTTTAAAAATGAGAGATTAATCCTCATGGAGAGAATGGGGCGTTGCTCTCAGCATGGGTCTTATAAATGAGCATGAAGCTGTGGGGTAACTTGGCTAGCCTTTCTGGTTTGGGTGTGCGATTTGGAAAAGTCGCGTCTAAAGACCAGATGATCCCGGTTCAAAGAGCCCTTTTTCATAGAAGCATAACGCTACTGGGGCTGTGAAAGTCCGGGCAGCCCCATTTTATGTTAAGATTAACCCGGTTGTGCAGTAAAATTATCATGCTGGAGGGTGGGGCCGAACCGCACGAACGAAGTGAAGTGTGACGCGTGCTCTGCTGTGTAGCACTAATGGGAGGTCCAAAATTTAGCGAAGCTAAATTCGTACATTGTCAAAATGGAAAAAGTAGAAAAATTAGGTTCTGCAAAAAGATTCGGCTCTAGGTATGGCAGCAAACCAAAACACAAGTTTGCTAAAATAGAGAAAGAGCAAAGGAAAAAACATAGATGCCCATACTGCAATAACATAAAGGTCAAACGCGTAGCAGTTGGAATATGGCATTGCAGAAAATGCAATTCAAAATTTACTGGAAAGGCATATTCTATTGCAAAGGTAATAAGTGTTGATGAAACTCCTGTTAAGGATGAGAAAAATCTGGAAAAAATAGAAAAAACTGAAGAGGTTGCTTAGAATGGTAGAATACAAATGTTTTAACTGCAATAAAAAAGTTAACCAGGATTATTTGAGAAAAAAAATCAGATGCCCTTATTGCGGCAGCAAGATACTTTTTAAACCAAGGATAACCCCTACAAAAGTAAAGGCAAGATAAAATGGCAGATATTTCTAAAGAATCAGAAAAGAAGCTGAGCCAGCTGCAGATGATAGAGCAGAGCATGCAGAATTTATTAATGCAAAAGCAGCAGTTTCAGCTGCAGCAGGTGGAAATCGAATCAGCACTAAAAGAATTGGAAAATGTTAACGAAGCGTATAAAATTGTTGGGAACATCATGGTTCTGTCAAAAAAGGATGATCTTAAGAATGATTTAAGTTCTAAAAAAGAAGTCGTAGGATTAAGAATAAAAAATATGGAGAAACAGGAAACACAGCTGAGGGATAAAGCAACTAAATTACAGGCCGAAGTCATGAAGGAGATGGGTCAAGATTGAACTAAAAATGGAACACAAAGATATTGAAAGTATAAAACCAGTTCTAGATGAATTAAAAGATGATGCTGCTGTTCCGAGGAATGTTAGGCTAAAGATAGAAAAAATAGCGGAACTTCTCAATGGGGAAACAGAGGTGCAGATTAAAGTCAGCAAAGCCCTGAATGAACTTGAGGAAATTGCTGATGATGTAAATTTGCAGTCCTACACAAGAACACAGGTATGGAATGTAATAAGTGTATTAGAAAAAGTAAAATAATGCTTAAATAATGAAACTTGCACACCAAATTAAGGCAAAAGTTTTTTCTTATGAAAAATTTAATGAAGATGATAAGCTAATTCTTGATAAATTTCTGCAATTATTTCCTTTTAACATTAAAGATGAGAAAATAGAGCTTAAAAAAACAGAGATAATAGGATTTAATGAAAAGGGAATAACAATTTTTGATGTTACTTTGGCAAAAGAAAAACATACAAGCAAATTCCTGGAAAATTTGATGGAAAATTTGGATAAAGAGCAGAAAAAACTTATACTTTCCCAGCTGGAACAAAGGCTTGATGATAATATTGATTTTTTCCTGAGGTTTGACAAGGATGAATACATAAAAAACAATAAACTGGTTCCTACAGATTCCGGAAACTGCTTCCATATCAAAACGAGCATAGCTGCTTTTCCAAAGAAAAGGGAGATTGGACTGGATATTGTTAAGAAGATTCTTAGCTAGTAATATATAAATTTTCAATATTGAAAAGAATTAACTTCCATTATTCTGGCTTTTTGCTTGTTTAGGCTATTAATTATCCATTACTTGGGAATTTAAGGCTAAATTGGCTTTATTATGCTTCAAAAGGCCATTAATCAGCTTAATTGTTAATTGGCATATAATAAAGAATTTAAATGAGTATTAATTCATCGTCGTAAAACTTGGGGGGTTTATTTTGTTAGAGTCTGTAAAACAAGCAAAAATTGGAAGTATAGTTCCTGTATACAAGGAGCTTGATGAAGAAATAGATGCTTTAGAGTACTTTGCAAAGCTCTCAAATTACGGAAACAAGAAAAACTCCATACTTCTGGAAGACAAAGAAAAAAGTATAGGCAGTGCAAATCCTTGTTTAATGGTTGCAGGAAGTGGTGAAGATTTTGAGATAACAGCATTAAACAATGTAGGAAAAAGATTCCTGAATTTCATTAAAAAAGACTTTAAGTTCTGCAATAAGGTCGTATATGGCCAAGGAAGGATATACGGCAAATTAATGCCTGTAAAAAGGGCAGTAAGTGAAGATGAAAGGCTGAAATCAAAAACACATTTGGACATAATAAGGGCAGTAGCCTTTAAATTTAAGCCAACTTCAAGCTTTCCGCAGTATTGCGGATTGTTTGGAATGATTTCTGATGATTTTGGCAAAACAATTCCTGACAAAGAAAACATGCTCAAAGACCTGAATTATGTTTTTTACTTTCTTGATAACATGTTTATAGTAGACCGCAAGATAAAAAAGACATATTTTGTTGCAAATGCACTGGTAACCGACAATAACAGGGAAAAAACTTACAATGACTGCTCTAGAACAATAAATAACTATGAGAATCTTGTGTCTAAAAAAGCGCCCAAGGGAAAAAAGCCAAAGAAAAAAGAGCTGAAATTAAGCTACGATGCAGGCAATGATGAATTCCTTGGAGTTATGAAGAACTTAAAGAAAGAAATAGCTGATGGCAATATAATGTACGCAGCGCCTTCAAGAACAGCAATAACATCCTATAATGCAGAACCTCTTGATATCTATGCCGGAATCAAGAATGATGCACATAGTTTTGTTTTTTATATCAATGATAAACATGGTGTATCTATTGGCGCTGGAACAGGCGCAGTCCTGAATGTTAAAGGTGAGTCTGAAAAAACAGTTGAATTGAAAATATCAGCAAGTACAATATCGCGCGGCAAAGTAAAGGATGAAATAGAAAAAGATCTTGACAACAGATACGAGGCATTGCTTAAAGTTGATGAAAATGAGATTACTTATAATATGATGATGCTGGATGCTGCAAGAAACGATATTGCAAGAGTTTCCTTAACAGGCACAAGATATGTTGATAAGATGCTTGCTGTTGACAAGCAAACTGAGTCTCAAAATCTTGTTTCCAGTGTTAAAGGTATTTTAAATGAAGATTTGGATGCATTGCATGCGTATGCAGCAGCCTTTAATCCAACTGTAGCAGATGGCCTGCCTAAAATGAAAGCTGTAGAGATGCTCAACAAACTGGAAAAAGGAAAAAAAGGCTTTACTTCAGGTTTTATTTTGTGCATAACACCTGATAAAAATCTTCAAAGCATTGCAGCAAAGCCCATAAGGATAAAGAAAGACAAAGCATACCTTAAGGCAAGCTATAGAGTTTTCCATGACAGTGATGATGATAATGAGTTTAAGGCAGGCAACAAAAAAGCAGCAAAACTCCTGGATGCCCTTAAATCTGGTGGTATAAAATGAAAGTCCTTTTTATAGACAACTTTGGTTTATCCACATACAACCTGGTTGATGAATTTGAAAAAAAAGATTGTGAAGCAATGGTTTATGGAAATGATACTGATATGAAAGTAATAGGTACTGTGATAAAAAAATTCAAGCCAAAGCTGATTGTCATAACACCAGGACCTGACAATATAAACGATGCTGGAAATTCTGTCGATATTATAAGGGCATATCAGGGGCAAATACCTATTTTTGGAATTGGTTTGGGCCTTGAATGTATAATAGAAGCATTTGAAGGCAAGGTCAACAAGTTTCCGATTAATCATGGCAAAATAAGCAAAATAAGCCATGATGGCAAAACAATATTTAAGAAAATAGGCAATCAATTTGTTGCAGGAACATACAGCCCCTTGGCAGCATCCGATGTTCCTTATGACTTGGAAGTCTCTGCAAGAAACGAAAATGATGTTGTGATGGGTGTAAGGCACAAAGAGTGTTTTGTTGAAGGCATACAGTTCAACCCTGAAAGCTTACTGACCCCGCAGGGAAGTTTGCTTATAGAGGGCGTTATTAAGGGGATTGGGAAGAAATAATTCATTACTTCTAAGTAACAAAATAATAGAAAGATTTATAAAGGAGAGAATTTGGTCTATGACTATGGTAAGTGCAAAACAAAAAAAACAAATGACAGAATTTGTTGCAGAACGTTTAGAGGAGTCGGAGTTATATATAATAGTACAAAGGGAGAACTCTCACATTCTTGTTACCGAGAAACCTGAAATCAGAGAGCAACCTAAAACTATTGATGTTCTTGCTCACAATTACCGCAGAACAATGGGCGATCTGGGAAGCACTTTAAGGTATAATAGGTCTGAAGGCATAGGAACTGCGCATATATTTTACAAAGATGATGAAACATTTATGGTTAGGCTAGGCAGCAGAGGCAAGATCAAAGATGAAAGAAGCCTAAAACGTTATCTCAAAGAGCAAATAGATGATATGATTCACTTAAGAGACCTTGAAAAAGAAGTTTTAGGAATGTCTGGAGGAGAACTTGCATATTACCAACCGGAAACAGCACGTTTAAAAGAAAGCATTAGGATATTTGAAATGGTAAGAGTTGCTTTGGATTATACTCACATTAAACCAGGAGATCTTGGGTATGGTTTTGTACGGGATACAGTTTCCAAGGACTACAAAGAGGCACGCCAAATTGGAGCAACAATTACAGGCCCAATTGAATTATTAGTGGGTGGTAAGGATTATGCAGGTATAACTCCTATGGAACCTATCAAAGCAGAACAACCTAAGCTCATTTAGCTATTAACAAACAAAATGCGCGCAAAAAACTATAATAATCAGGTAGCATCTTTTACACCTTTAGAGCCTCAGCATATGGTGAGGGTTGCCTTGGTAGAAGGGCTTAAGCCAAAATATGATAATGGTGAAAGGCAGAGATATAGGAGACTTTTAAAGGATTATACCAATGTTGACGAGTCAAGAATAGATAAATTATTTGATGTAATAAGGACAGAACAAAGAAGTGGGCAACAGGAGAATTTTTTAAATGCTTTAGTTAATGATGTTGCTTATGATTCTGGCAACTGGAAATCACTTGATTATGAAGCATTGAAAAAAGAAGGGGTCATAATTGAACACAATGGCAGGTTAAAGAGCTTAGCAGGTTTAGTGCAGGAAACAGACGAAAGCAAAGTCATATTTGTGCCTTCTGTTGGAGGGAGAGCAGTATCACCTGAAGATGAACCTGATTATTTTAAGCATATTGACTGGAGAAGTAAACTGGTTCTTAATGGTCCTGATGTTGTAAAAAGATTTGCATTAGATAATGGCATAGAATTACCTGACAATTACCTAAGCAATGGAAGAATGACGAATGAAGTCTTAGACTTACTTGAACAAAATGGTTTTTATTTCACTGAAGCTTTGAAAACTGCAATTGAAGTATTAAAACAACCAGAATATAAAGACAGAGTAATCACAGCACTGGCAATAAAAAGAAAAGATGGTACAGAACTCAGACTGCATCCCCATGATTTTCTTGAAGCAGCTGAATTTTATTCTTATTGTTTGGAGCATAAAGCAAACATAATTGAGACTTTGGGTAATAAACTAACTCAGGTAGGTGATAAATATCATGGAGCAAATACTTTTGCAGTGCCAAAAAGAATACCCTTTAGAAGAAAAGGTTTCAATAAGGTTGAGTTCCACTATATGCCGGATATACAAGAAGATGGTGAGCATCCTTTAGATTGGATGAGTACAAGAGCTACATGTGATTGCCCGCATGCATTAAATATGAGGAATTTTGAAGAAAGAAGAGGAAAAACAACTAGAGTTGTTGAAACAATGGATACTCACGCCAATATGGTATTCTTAGCAATGTTAAAGGAGAAACAGATTGGGATTAGCCATGCAGTAAATAATATGAGCCCCATACCAACAGAAGAACTATCTGTTTTTATTGACAAAACAAGATATAATCTTGTTCAGGAATTTACAGTAATGGAAGAGAATTCCATTAAAACAAAAAGAACCCGTGTTGGAGAAGTAAATATAGAAAAAATAATTAATGAATTAGCTAAGAATCCTGAATGGACTTTTGAAAGGATGTACTACCAGCCTGGAAAGGTTGGAAGACGATTTCTTAGACAAATGTACATATAAACAAAACCAATAAAAATAACATCAAATTAACTTATTCTATGGATAGTATAAAAACAATCTACAACAACCTCTATTCTAATTTTGGAAAGCAAGGCTGGTGGCCTGTAACCAAACAAGGAGTTATTCCAAAATATCACAAAAGCATTAAATTAAATGAAAAGCGCAAGCTGGAAATCTGTTTCGGGACAATATTGACTCAATATAGCCGAGTTAGTTAGTTTTATTTTATGCTTTTTTTAGTTACTTTTTGTCTGTTTCTAGGTATTTTAGTTATATGATTTCGAAGTCAAAACTTAAATAGTATCTTGGCTTTTGGAATGAAAAATGAGACAAACAACGTATGAAAAACTAAAGATTATTGTAAATGAGATATCAGGAGCCATCCGAATTTCTTATTGGGCATTTACGCAAAATGGGGCATTTGTTGCAGCATGATCTGCAAACAGCTGCATTGAACTGCGGGCAATCGACAACATCGTCATTAGAAGAACATTTTTCGCAATTATCACCGCTTGAAAAACTATTGATATCTTCCTTTTTCTCCTCTTCTTGTGTTTCTTCTTCTGCCATATTACTCCACCCCATAGGTTCTCTTAGTACTTTTTAACAATAGTCGTTTCCAGAACCTAAGTTTTCTATCATTGTAACTAAATTCATTCACAATTTTTTTAAGATTATTAGGTAACTTATTATATCCCCATTGGCATCTCTTTTTAGTCTCTTCTAAACTATTTCGTTCAAAGTAATAAGGTAAGTTTACATCGAAAAATGAAATAGTATCGGCATTTTTTAAAACATTAACTCTGCTATCTCCTTCCACCTCATGGTGACGCACTAGAAAATAAACATCATCAATTAATTCTTGATTTATTTTACAATCTTTCATTAATTCTACCATAATTTTAGCGCTGTTTAAAGCGTGGGCATCTTTAAACTGATAGTAGCTTTTATAATCCTCCCTCTTAACTTTTCGTTCTTCAATAGCTCTTTCTATATCATGCCCTAAAGCAGCTATTTTTAATGCTTCGTCAGCGTCAGGCTTTAATTTAAGCAGCCACTTCAAAGTATTTTTTGAATGAAATGAATCTTCAGGAACAAAAGATTTTTTAATAATCTCTTCAATCTTCTGTTTTACGCAACCGATATTATTCATTTTGTATAATTAAGAGAGGATTTTATTCTCAATAACTTATAAACCTGCATATGGGTTGTTGCAACTACATCCCAGGATGTCATGAGGGCATAACTTTTTACCTTATCAATAATAGATTCTCTAAAGTTATTATCGACTAGCAACTTTATTAAAATTTTAGCCAATTTAGATGAATCATTGGGATTAAAAACAAGTCTCTTTGATATTTCTTTTGGCACTTCTTCAAATTTCGGAATTTCGGATACAACCATCGGCTTGAACGATCCCATTGCTAAATGGAGACTGCCACTTCCAGAATACCATTTTTGTATATAGGGAAAAACCACAGCATCCGAAGAGTTAAAAACTAAGTAGATCTCTTCATCTGGTATATATCTTTTCGCAAATATTACATGATCTCTTACCCCAAGCTCTTTGACTTTTTCTTCATAGAGCCGTCGACTTTCAAGGTCTTCTTGAACCCCATCCCTGATATATCCAGAAAAGAAAATATAGGCATTGGGTACTTTTTTAAGCACTTCAGGCAAAGCCTCGATTATCAGCTCTTTATTTTTATGCTTGCCAAAAAATCCAAAAGAAAGGATAATTTTACCATTTTCTGGTAATTCTAACTTTTTCATTGCTTCTGTTTTATTTACTTGTTTCAAAATTTCTGTGCCATGAGGGATCACATGGATGAGCTTTTCATTTACGTTTTGTCTGACCAACTCTTCCTGCATGGAGACCTGATGAACAATAATAGCGTCAACCAGTTGACTCATTCTGAGGTTATATTCTTCCATACTCATAGCCTTTACCTTCCAGCCATGACTTTCATTTGTATGTACAGTATGAAGAGTTAAAACAATCTTAGTACTCTTTTTTAGCTCTTTAAGTAAATTTAAGAATCGTTCATCAGGATTGAAGATTGCAAACTCATGCTGAATATGAACGATGTCAGAAGAAAACCTCGCCATAACTTCATTTATTTTTTGCACATAGTCCTCTTTTCTATCAAAGCAAGGCACCACCTCAAACAATTTTTCTTTGATTTCTTTCGCACCGTTTTCAGCTATAATTGAGATTTTAACTTTTTTGTTGATCCCCGACAAAGCTCTGGACAGGTAATTTGTGTAAGTACCTATTCCACATCTGGTTGGTGGGTAAGTTGAGATATAGCTTATATTCATTATCAGCACCTCTTAATTTATTCTCTAGATTTACTTAAAACCACTATTCTTCTGACAACCTCCATATTTGTTAAAGCTGCAATTAAAATAAGAATTAATAGTGGCTGGTTTAGTAAAGCACCAAGAAATATTATCAACATTCTAACATCACGCGTAATTCTGAAATAACTATGGAGGTGTGTCTTCATAAAATGATTATATTTATCAGATGTATAGCTAGTCATGATGGTACCAAAGATTGCCAAAAAACCTATGGTTATATATAAAAAATTGTTATTTATAAGATAAACGTAATAAGTTAAACCAAACAGAAGGAATGCATCAGCATGCCGGTCTAGAACAGAATCAAACCAACCGCCAAAGCCTGTAGCTTGAAATTTTAATCTTGCTACTTCACCATCACAGCCATCAACAATTGATGAGATTTGCGCAAGAATTCCACCAATAACTAAATTA
>SDBV01001207.1_pt1 | contig 38778 bp, 37 predicted proteins | sample 2277081 | NCBI WGS metagenome assembly SDBV01 (sample SAMN10402039, study PRJNA504765) | marine sediment metagenome | isolation source: marine sediment core GS10_PC15, 223 cmbsf | place: Arctic Ocean: Southern Knipovich Ridge | collected 2010 | reverse complement strand
CGTCACATCTTGATTTCATCCTACCCTAATCATATAAGATGTAAGCAAGAAAGCATGAAGTAGTACATTTCGTACTTCGAATGCTTTATTGCGCAGCAGATGCAGTGAATCAGGGCCAGCTAGAAGTAGATGGAGTAGCCTATGCCAAGTACAGTGACAGTGGCGTCGTAGGAGTTGTCGTCCTCGTCCTCAAGCTTCATCATGCGGTAGTTGTACTCAAGGTTCACCGAGGTCTTCTCAGAAACGAAATATTTTGCCCCGCCCATGAAGCCCGTGCTGAAGCCCTTGAGTTCGTCCGTGCCGTCCTCCAGGCCATACACGCCCGCCTGCACGCCAAGGTATGGAAGGAACGAGGTCCTCGTGCCTATGAAGTGGTACTTGAACTGAAGCTCGAAGCCGGTCTGCGTGGTCTCGGTATCCCCGAAATCGTTCTCTATAACATTGAGGCTGCCGGCCAGTTCGATGGCGTCGGTGAAGAAGTAGCCGTAAAGGATGTTGATGATGGTGGTGTTAACTTCAGCGCCCGCCTCATCGCTCTCCATCTTCTGGCTGCTGATGCTCAAGCCCAGCTCCGAGGTGCCTGCCTCTGTCTGGGCCCAGGCCGGGGCAACTGAAACAAGCAGTATGGCCAGAACCAGCATGGCTGTCATTCTCATGGGCGATCCCTCCTGTGCATCAGTCCTTAATAACCAGTACAGGCAACGGGCAGACTTAACTATTATCTTGCTGGGCCGGGCGGTTGTCAACCATAATACACCTCTGCATTGCCCGTGGTATTGCCTCGTGGCGGTTATTCCATACCTTTTGCGCATGTCTCGGGGCTATGCCACATAGCACTGAATGCCCGGTACAGTGCGGCGGGAGAGCCTTTATGGGGCCTGAGGCGCATGTGATATAATGAAATACCGGGCCTGCACGCTGCCCCGTAAAATGACCGCGCACAGTTAAGGAGACACATGAGACTTGCGGCCCTTTTTCTTTTTTCTTTATTAGCCGTCGCCATTATCGCTCCGGTGGACGGGGCGCTGGCTGAAGAGGGTTTCCGCATCTCAAGCAACAGGGAAGTACGCGAGGTGACGCCCGAGGTCCCTGTAAAGGTTAAGCTCAAAAAGCTGGCCGACGGCACTTACACATGGGAGATATCGGGCACGAACGTCCAGAGCATTATTGAAGCGGACCGTGCCCTTAGAAAATATATCAGGGAAAACAGCCTCAAGAAGAAATAGTCCTGAAACCATCATTTTTTTACAGGGAGGACCCCCATGCAGAGCTACAGCGTAAGAGAAGTAGTGGAAATGGCCGTGAGGACGGAAAAGCTGGGCCATGAGTTCTATACAAAGATGGCAGTGAAATTCAGTAGTGACCAGGGCCTCAAAGACCTGTTCACCCTGCTTGCCACCATGGAGCTAAAGCACGAGCGAATATTTAAAGGTATCCTTGGGAAAATATCGGACAACGAACCAAATGAGTGGGATGAGGCACTTAACTACCTGCGTGCCATGATGGAAAGCCAGTTCTTCCTTGGAAAGGGAAAAAGCCTGCCTAACCTGGATAAGATTAAGACAATGCTGGAGGCCGTGGATTTTGCCATCGGTTTTGAGAAAGAGACCACTTTATTCTTTACCGGCATGAAGGACGCGGTAGCAGAATCAGACAGGCCGCATGTGAACGAGATAATAGAAGAAGAGATGCGCCACATAGCCATACTTACCAAGTTCAGGGAGTCAATAGAGTCCTGAAGGGTAAGCTATTCATAGTCGCCACACCCATCGGCAACCTTGAAGACATCACCGCGCGCGCGTTGAGGGTATTGGGAGAGGCTGACGTGGTGGCCGCAGAAGACACACGCCACACCCGCAAGCTCCTCACGCATTTCGATATCCACACCCCGCTCATGAGCTACTGGGGCGAGAAGGAGAAGGCCAGGGCCGAGGACGTATTAAAGCGCCTTGCCGTGGGCGAGAACGTTGCCCTTGTTACGGACGCCGGCACCCCTGGCATATCAGACCCCGGAGCTGTTGTTGTAGGCCGCGCACTTGAGGAAGGCTACGAGGTAGAGAGCATACCCGGGCCATCAGCAGTAACAGCTGCGCTCAGCGTTTCGGGCCTGCCCACCGAGGAGTTCACCTTCCTGGGGTTCATACCCTCAAAGAGCGGCTCAAGGCAGAGGGAGCTCAAAAGGCTCTCACTGGAGCCGCGCACGCTTGTGTTCTATGAGAGCCCGCACCGGATAATCGATATGCTCATTGACCTGGAAAACGCATTTGGGAAAGATCGCAGGGCTGTTCTTTTTAAGGAGATCACCAAGATGTACGAGACCATATACCGTGGCACAGTGGCCGAGATCCTCGACCGCCTTGAGCATGACACCGTCGCCGGGGAGTACGTTGTGGTGGTGGAGGGACATACGAGGCAGGAGGCATCGGAGGAAGAGGCCCTGCAGGAGGTGGCCGCCTTCATGAAGCGCGGCCTTGGCAGAAATGAGGCTGTAAAGACCGTAGCAAAGCAGTACGGGATAAGCAAGAAGGACCTCTACGCCCTGAGCCTTGAGCAGAGAGAGAAAGAGTAATGGCGCAACACACTTCCAAAGCCCTCTATGCATGTCTCGTTACAGTGCTTTTGCTCTCCACCGTCCCAGGCTCCCTGACCCCGAATGTAGACATTGAGTTTTCCGACCTGGTGGTGCATTTCATCATGTACTCGGTCATGGGCGCGCTCTTCTTTATAGAGTTCAGGAAGAGCAGGGTTAGCGCATTGAACAGGACACCGGCCCTCCTTGCAGTTGCCCTTGCGGCACTTTACGGATTTGCCATGGAGGTTGCGCAGTACTACATCCCTGGAAGGCACTTCTCCCTTGCCGATGCCGCAGCAAACTCACTTGGGGCCTTGGCTGCCGTGATATTAATGGACCAGTTAACAAAGATGAGACAACCCGCTGACTCGGGAGGTGGATAATGGGTGCTAAGGTGTTTTTTGCGTCTGCAAGGGTCTTAAAATGGACTCATGAGGACAGCCTGCCGGGCAAGCTCGAGCGCCTGCTCAAAGAGGCGGGCCTTGAGGCGCGATTTCAGAAGGACGAGGCCGTGGCTGTGAAGACCCACTTCGGCTCTCACGGCGCGCACCGCATCGTAAGGCCGATATTCTTAAGGAAGATCACCGAGGCCCTGCGTGAGGCCGGGGCCGTCCCTTTTGTCACGGACACCGTGCGTATCAAAGGGCTTGAATACCTGGAGGTGGCAAACTCAAACGGGATAAACCACCTCTCGGTTGCTGCGCCGGTGGTGCTTGCTGACGGCATATTCGGCAATGACAACATATTGCTCGATGCCGGAGACCCTCTGGGACAGGTGGCTGTGGCAACAGCGATCCATGACGCTCCCGGCATGGTCGTGGTAAGCCATGTGAAGGGCCATATAAACGCAGGTTATGCAGGGGCCATAAAGAACCTCGCAATGGGCGGGATAAGCGGCTCGCACAGAAGCTGCGGGTGGAAGTGCGGGAGGGGCTCCATGCACATGATCGGCAAGGGCCAGTTTGGCTGGGACGCTGACAAGTGCGAGTTGTGCTACCAGTGCCAGGAGGTCTGCCCCCTTGATTGCATAAGCTTCCCTGATGAGAAGTTCGAATTTGACGATGACAAATGCTGGCGATGCGGAAGGTGTGTGCGCGTCTGTCCGGCGGATGCCCTTGAGCACGAGGGGGCGGATGACGAGACCTTCATGCGTGGCCTGGCCGCAGCCGCAAAGACCGTGCTAGGCACCTTTGCGCCAGGCAAGGTGCTGTATATAAACTTCCTGCTTGATCTGCAGCCGGAATGCGACTGCATGCCCGGCGCGGACGTGCCAGTGGTGCAGGACCTGGGGCTTATGCTGTCCGATGATCTTGCCGCCATCGAACAGGCAAGCATGGACATGATCGCAGAGGCCCCGGCACTTGCCGGCTCAGCTGCCGAGGGGCTTCAGACTGCTCCTGGCAATGACGTGTTCAGAGCGCTTCATAATAAACCCTGGGAGATACAGATCACAGAATGTGAGCGCCTAGGCCTGGGCACGCGGAAATATGAGCTCATCGAGCTATCTGCCTGATTTAAAAGGATTGTTATTTTTGCTTAACCCCCTCAGAAAAGGGGTAGCCGCTGTCCATTGGGGTATGGACAGCGGCTTAGGGGAGGTAACGATACTTAAATATTATAATACACGTCATGATGCATCCTGTCAAGCAAAATTTTAACCTACCTTATATTTCAATATTTAGAATATCTATACTAGTCTCCTGGTGATTCAGCAACTATGAATTGGTATCAGCAGCCGGGCTCATATGAGCCTGTTGTGGTAATATACTTCCCAGTGCCAACAGACACTCCGTAATAGGTCGTGACAACCGCATGAGTATCCTCCTAAAGGTGCCACGGGCACTCCGCCTAAAACAAATAGTATTTATACAGTAAAAGTCTCTTTGAACACATATCCCTAAAAGGACGGAAGTCGGAACGAGTCGCTCACGACCTGAGCGCTCCAGTTAAATGGGGCCTGTGGCCCCCACCAGTTAAAACGAGCCCGTGGCTCGCTCCAGTTAATACCAGCCCGTGGCTGGAAGGCCCGTGGCCCCCTCCTAATGTAAATAGTATATCTACAGGAATAGTTTCTTTGGACACATATCCCTAAAAAGGATTGAGGCTGACGGCCACCAGTTAAAAGGGGCCCGTGGCCCCATTGCGCGGGGTGACAGTGACAAAGTATACTTAAATAATTATGAAATTAAAATCCATTCTCCTGGCATTGATGTTCATTGCACTGGTATATGCCGCAGCTCAGGCATATGCGTTTACAGTTGTTGTGCATCCTTTAGATATCACCCGCGGGGACCCCTTTGTCGTGGTGGTAAGCAATACCACAGAGCCCCCTTCGGTTGAGTTCGGGGGGGCAGGGCTGCCCCTTAGCTCCTGTGGGGAGGCTTGCTATATCGCCCTTGGCTTAGCCCCGCTTGATACAAAGCCCGGAGGCAGTCCTCTAAAGGTATCCGATGGACTCTTGAACGTATCACTGGCCATCCAGGTGCATGAGGGTGAGTTTGCCTCGCAGAGCCTGACCCTTCCAAAGGACAAAGTTACGCTGAGCCCTGAGGACGAGGCGCGCGCGGATGACGAGGCTTTGCGCATGAGGGGGCTCTGGGCAATAGTGAACCCACGCCTGTGGGAGGGGGACTTCATCATGCCCCTTGGGGGAAGCATATCCACCGGTTTTGGCACTGTGAGGCTCATGAACGAGACAAAGCGCAGCATCCACAGCGGGCTGGACATCAGGGGCGGGTACGGCACTCCCATACTGGCTGCCAACACCGGCAAAGTGGTCATGGACGAAGACACCTTCTTTGGAGGCAACACTGTCATACTGGACCACGGCATGGGCCTGTATACGGTCTACTTGCATATGCAGGAGAGCAGGGTCATTGTGGGAGAGGTCGTTGCAAAGGGCGAGACGGTGGGGTTTGTTGGCTCCACGGGGCGCTCCACCGGGCCACACCTTCACTACTCGGTAAAGCTTGCTGCCACCAGCATCAACCCCCATGCTCTTACAGCGCTTCCCCTTGGCAGGGCTCAGGCCATGGGGCTTGGAGGGGCCTCTGTCCTGGAAGACAAAATTCCTTCTTCTACACCCCCACTTTCCACCACACCCCCTCTCACCAAACAGCAGCAAGTCCAAAGGCAATGAACCTCCCTGTCGGCACGAGTCGCTCACGACTGGCAGAGGGTCATGGACCCAAGACCACAGGGTATCTAAAAAGGCATGGAGTTCAACTCACCGTGGCAGAGACCACGGGGTATAAGGGCACTGGTGCCCAATAATCAGGCAGGCTCAACTTTAAGCACTGACTCCAGCACATCGCGCTCCACCGGAACACCGAACCTGCACTATACGGGGAAGCTTACGGCCTCGAACGTGAATCCGCACGCAATGGAGCGCACCCACACAACCCCTCTTTTTAAAGGCCCATATTGTCAAGCAGCTTCGCCTTTAATGCCTTATGCTCCCGGGGGGTTATCTCGCTTTTCAGGAACCGCTCCTTCAATGCGCGGAGTTCACTCTTTAGTACTTCCAGTTCATCCTCTTCAGTTGCTCCTGCCTGCAGTGCGCCACCGGCAGCCAGGTTGTCCAGCCGGTCCTCCACAGTTTTGAGTTTTCTAAGGAGCATGGCATCGCTCTTAAGCTCTGCCAAGGCAAGCTTCAGCGGTGCGTTGCCGTACCAGTGGGAGTAGTCCGGGTTCTGGTGAAAGGCACCCTTGTATGCGCTCATGTAATGGAACATCATCATCCTGAAGTAATTGGCTTCGGGCCGGGAGATATCCTCGTAAGTCATAAGCGGGCCAAGGGTAAACTTCTTTCCAAATATAGGGTGCTCCGGACGCTCTGAGGGCATGGGCATGAGGAGGCCCTCTTTATGCAGTTCTCTTACGACCTCCTCTGCTTCGAGAAGCAGCGCGAGGCTCTGCCTCTGTATCGCGTCGGCCTCGTCCAGGTTGAGCTTGGAGAATTTCCTTGTGTGACAACGCAAGCAGATCTCCAGCATGTAATCCCGCTCAGAGACAGCCGTATCCGCGGGCTTGCCCGTGGCAATACCCCTGCTGACGTTGTGGGTGCCTTTATACATATGGCATGTGACGCATGTGGGCGCATCGGGCATTCCCCTCTGCTTGAAAATAACGCCGTGGCGCGAGGACTTCCACATCTCGTATTGAGCGTGGTCGGGGCCCATATGGCAGGTGCCGCATGTCTCGGCATCAGAGGCCATCGCCAAGTCTGTCCCGTGGATGGTGTGGCATGTGTCGCAGCGGTTCTCCACCTTATGGCACGAGAGGCACCCCTGCGACTGCATCTCGGGAGATTGGGCCAGGAACATGGCGCATTCAGAGTTCTCCATGGGAATAGCCGTGTCTGTCTCATGGCAGAGCGAACAGCTTGCCTCCAACCCGGGGGAAGCGGGCAAGTTGCGCGTGCATCCCTGTCCTGTTTTCAGGGCAACCCCATGCCGGCCCTGGCTATGCCCTTTGCCAGCCTCACCGTGGCACCTGGCGCATACAGGGGCTAATGCCTTCTTCTCCCCCAAGTGGGCCGCCTTGACGTCAGAGCCATGGCAGGCTTCGCATCCAACATCTGCATCCCTGTGTGCGCTCCTCTCCCAATAGCCCACCACTCCCGGGGTCGTCTCCGCGTGGCAGGCCAGGCAGTCCTCCCGGGTGTCCTCAGCAGAAGCAGGTCCTGAGACGCCTAACAATAACAGCCCGGCAAGAGAAAGTGTCATGGCAAGGCATCTGAACATTACTCGTCCTCCACAGAGAGGTTTATCTGCCTCTCGTAGCGCTCCTTGTATTCCTGCTCAGTTATGAGTTCTTCCATTAGCAGCTCGCGCAGCATGCGGATACTCTTGAGGCGCCTGCCCGGAAGCAGGGCATCTTCTCTTAAGAGCGATGGCGTGACCACGTCTCTGAGAAGCCAGAGTCTGCCGCCAGCGGACAATGCCATGTCCGTGCCCTCAGGGCTCCACCATGCCATGGAGCCAGACATCTTCTCTGGGCTCCTGGAGCCATTGCCCAAGACGGGCATCTTGCCCGTGCCGTCAGAGTTGATAATATGGCCCCCGAAATATATCTGGCTTCCGGCGGGGTTCCACGAGGGGTGGCGTCCTTTAATGGAATCATCCACAGATGTGAGACTGCCATCCATCCCCAACAGCCTGAGGTCCCCATCACCAGTGCTGATGGCCACGCGCATGCCGCTTGGAGACCAGCTTGCCCCCTCCGGCACCCATACCTCCTCCAGACGGAGCAAGTTGGTACTGTCTCCCAAAAGAGGGTCTATGGCGCTTATTATGACGTAGTGGATTGCTGCCGGAGGTATGACAATTTTCGCAAACAGCATCCTCTCTGTTATGGGGCCGGGCCCTGAGGGAAGCCAGCTCCTCAGATGGTCATATCTTATTGCGCCGGGCATATATATCCGCCTGATATGAAATTTCTGTTCGAGCGAGTCCTTTTCAGGATCATAGTGGTAAAGCTCGTGGGTCACGTCCGGCCCTATCCGGAGCTTCTCAAGGGAGCTTCCAACGAGCAATACCCCTCTGGCATCGCCCAGAGGGTATGCGGCTGACGCCCTGAAGGGGATGGCACGGGCCCGGACTTCAAGCGTGTCCGGATCTATGATGCCAAGCATCGTCTTATCCCCCTTCAAGTACAGGGCAAGAATACCCTGCTCATCACCACCCCATGCAACAAAATAGGGTTTGCCCAGAGGCAGTTTCTCGCGCTTGCCCGTAGCCAGGTCATGCACATAGAGCTTCCGGGCGATATAGGCAATCCGTCTGCCATCAGGCGACCATGCCGCCATGCCAGGGGCCGGGGTGAAAGAGCTCGTGAGTTTTAGAGGGTTTAGACGCTTCTCAGGCAAGGGGGATGAAGCCCCATATGCGGGCAAAACGGAAAGTACGGAAAAAAGCAGGATAGCTGCCGCCAGGGCAATGGTGAATTCTCCAGTATATCGAGTCCTCATTATTCGCGCCTTTCTGATAATCCGCATTTATTCAATTGTATAGCATAAAGGCCACTAAGTGAACCTCCCTGTCGGCACGACTCGCTCACGAGCGGCAGAGGGTCATGGACCCAAGACCACAGGGTATCTTTGAAAAGGCATGGAGTTCTACACCCCGCGGCAGACACCACGTGAAATGCACTGGTGCATTTAAAACGCATCCATCCAGTATTTCATACCGCACCTCCTACCCCTTTGCATATTGCCTTCCGCTCAAGGAGGCGGCATGCCACTGGTATGGATCCGCTGTTCTAATATGCAAGGATAAAAAAACCCGTGTACCCAGGCCTCAGGGAAAAACACGAAGCCAGGTCAGGGACAAAGGAGCGTCTCAGTCTTTAAGCACCGACTCCAGCACATCGCGCTCCACCGGAACGCCGAACTTCACCGCGCCTATGCGTTCGGGCAGCACAAAGCGCACCTCCCCGGAGACCGACTTCTTGTCGCGGGCCATGGCTTCCATGAGCGCGGAGGTTTCCAGATCGCGGGGAAGTTCATGTGGCAGGCCATAGAGCCTGACCATCTCCTCCACCCGTGCGGCATCGGCCTCGGGCATCCGGCCCATGCGTGCGGCAAGCCTTGCTGCATGGACCATGCCTATGGCAATGGCCTCTCCGTGCAGAAAGCGCGTGTAGCCGGAAGCTGTCTCAACGGCATGGGCAATTGTATGGCCGAAATTAAGTATGGCCCTCATGCCGCCCTCGCGCTCGTCGCGCGCTACTACCTCGGCCTTGATCTGGCACGCACGAAGCACGATGTGCGTAAGCGCCTCTGGGACAAGGGCCATTATGTCGTCCTTGTGACTTTTGAGATAAGCGAAAAACTCGCTGTCCCATATTACGCCGTATTTTATGACCTCGCTCAGACCAGCACGAAGCTCACGCTCCGGCAGTGTCTTAAGCGTGTCCAGGTCAGCCAGCACAAGCGAGGGCTGCCAGAAGGCGCCTATCATGTTTTTGCCAAGTGGGTGGTTAACGCCGGTCTTTCCGCCCACGCTACTATCCACCTGGGCCAGCAAGGTTGTGGGGACCTGCACAAACCGGATACCGCGCATGAAAGAAGCCGCGGCAAAACCCGCCATGTCTCCAACCACCCCGCCTCCGAGGGCCACGATAGTACACGTGCGGTCAAGGCCCTGCTTCAGGAACTCACCGAATATTATCTCCAGCCACAGCAGGCTCTTGTGCTCTTCGCCATCGGGTATGACAACCTCAGCCGGGTCGAATCCGGCCTCGGTCAGGCTCTTGCGCACGGCAGCGCCGTATAGCCCCCATACGGTGTGGTTGCTTAAGATAGCCACGCGCGAGCCTGCGCATACCGGTTTAAGCCTTTCTCCAAGAGATGCTAAAATTCCCTGGCCTATGAGGATCTCATAGGACCTGTCTCCAAGCTCGACTCTCAGCGTTTCCATCCAACACTCTCCAGTATCTTCCGGGCGACCTGCATTACGCTTGAGCCCCCCGTATCAACCACAATGTCAGCGTTGCGATAATACTCCTCGCGCTGGCTCATCAACTCCCGGATGCGGGCAAGGGGGTCGTCCGCCTGCAAGAGCGGCCTGTTCTCAGCGTGCCCATCGTGACAAATTCGCTCATGGACTTCCTCGGCTGTTGCCCTTAAGTTCACGACCACGCCGCCGCCTGAGCGAAGGGCTTCTATGTTCCTGGCCCTCAGTACCGCGCCCCCGCCGGTGGAGATGACCTGCCCCCTGCCCCGGCTTATGCGCTCTATGGCAGCGCTTTCCATATCTCTGAAAATGCCTTCACCGTCGGAGTTAAAAATGTCCTTGATGCTTCTGCCGGCCTCAAGCTCTACCTCGGTGTCCACGTCCACCACGGTGTAGCCGGTGAGACTTCCAAGGGTGCGGGCAACCACGGTCTTGCCCGTGCCCATGAACCCTGTTAGCGCTATATTACGAGGCACCGCCACCGCGGCGCTCCCCACGAAGTTCTAAAGTGGCTATGTAGGCCTCAAGGTTGCTCCTGGTCTCGTCCATGGAGTCACCCCCGAACTTCTCGGCTAACGCCTCGGCAAGCACGCAGGCGACCATCGCCTCTGCGATCACCGAGGCTGCGGGCACCGCGCAAACGTCAGAGCGCTCGTATGCCGCCTCTACTGGAGAGCCTGTGGCCAGGTCCACGGACTTCAAGGGACGCTTCTGTGTGGGGATGGGCTTCATTGCCGCCCTCAACACAAGCGGCATGCCGTTTGTGATGCCGCCCTCTATACCGCCTGCATGGTTTGAGCTTCTGTGCGGAGGATATACCGCCCCTATCTCGTCCATGGCCTCATACCCCGGGCGCCTTGCGGCCTCAAACCCCAGCCCGCACTCAACACCCTTTATGGCCTGCACGCTCATGAGGGCCTGGGCGAGCCTGCCCTCCAGACGGCGGTCCCAGTGCACATGGCTCCCAAGTCCAACAGGCAGCCCCAGGGCGAATACTTCAAAGATCCCGCCAAGGGAATAGCCCTCTTGTTTCGCCTTGTCTATGGCTGCCTTCATCTTACAAGTCGCCGCCTCATCCGGTGAGCGAAGCTCCGTGCCTTCAGCCGCGCGCGCAAGCATCTCATGGTTTTTGTCCTCCGGGAGTTCCGCCTGAACGTCACCCACAGAGAGCACGTAGCTGCCTATAAGTATTCCGAACTCGGAGAGATAGCGCTTCATGACAGCGCCCACTGCCACTCGCATGGCGGTCTCGCGGGCGCTTGAACGCTCAAGCACGTTTCGTATGTCATCATGTGCGTACTTAAGCGCGCCTGGCAGGTCAGCGTGCCCCGGCCTGGGGCGCGTCACTGCCTCGATGGAGCCCTTGTCATCTGCCTCTGAGGACATGCCCTCTGACCAGTTGGCGAAATCGCGGTTCTCTATCTTCAGGGCGATGGGGCTCCCCAGGGTGCGGCCCCAGCGCACGCCGGAGAGTATCTCCACCGTGTCGCTCTCTATCTTCATCCTGCCGCCGCGGCCATAGCCGCCCTGCCTGCGTTTTAGCTCCACGTTAATCTCAGACGCGCTAAGCTCCAACCCCGAGGGCATCCCTTCGATTATCCCCATAAGGGCCTTGCCGTGTGACTCTCCTGCTGTTAAGTACCTGATAGCCATGGTCTTTCTCTTTCTAAAACTCCCTCTATATAGAAGATATTCTGATATTATAACCGTTTTTAAAAATGAGCGGTAAGGCAGGGCCACATGGGGGGCTCATTATAAACAGGGGATGGATGCCTTCAGAGGCAGACAAACGGACAGACCAGTCCATGCGATCTATTTCAGTCCATCTCAGTAAAGGAAGCAATGGAAGAATTATTCAGCGGGTCTCTGACGGAACCATCCTTATTGAAATGCTCTCTGATGGCACTTACCTTGTATACTCTTGCCACACCGGTATCGGTCCTGAAAACAATCTTCCTGCCATGCAAGCCTCCTACGTTCCACTGCCTGACGCGAATCCCCTCTGCCGCGAGCACCTCGCGTGCAAGGGCGATGTTCACTGCCCCGATATCAAAACTCAGGTCAATTACCTTGCCCCCGCCGAAAACACTGCACAAAAGGTCTTTCTTGCGGCACCCCATGTTGAGCATCCGCTTTATAAGACCCCTGATGGCAGGCTCGCCGTATCTGAAGGACTCAGGCACCGAAAGAAGCTTCGAGGAGTTCTCAAGCGGCCCCACGAAATGGTTAATGCCTCCAATGCCCAGCACGGGGTCGGACAGGCATACGGATACGCATGAGCCAAGCACCGTGCTCACAGCAATGGGACGCCTTGTGACATATATCTCCCCAGCGTAGAGATACCGATTGCCAGGCCTGATCAATAGCATATGAGAACTCCGGGGTCAAAAATTAGTTATAGGGTATGACAGATTATACGCTATGTAAGCACAATCAGGAGAGGCTGGTCAACCCGGTCATGAACCGGATTTACAAGGTCGCGACGACCCGACCAGCATCCTCCTAAAGTAAATACTTTCAATACAAGAAAAGTTTCTTTGTACACATATCCCTAAAAGGATCGAAGCTGGACGCTCCGGTTAAATGGGGCCCGTGGCCCCCGTGGCTCGTTTTATGAACTCCCGGACCTTTGCGTGGTCCTTGAGGCCGGGGGCCATCTCCACCCCGCTTGATACGTCCACGGCATATGGGCGCACTCTTTGTACGGCCTCTGCGATGTTATCCGGGGTGAGCCCACCGGCAAGTATTATGCGATGCGTGGCCGTGGCACGTGCGGCAATATCCCAGTCAAACACCTCGCCCGTGCCCCCGTGTACATCCGGGTGGTATGCGTCAAACAAAAAGGCGCTTACGCAGGAATACTCTGACATCTTCTGGATCACCTCCGGGCCCCTGACGCGAAGGGCCTTTATAACGCGCGGGAACATGGAGCAGTATGAGGCGTCCTCATCCCCGTGGAGCTGGGCCACGTCAAGCCCTGCCGTGCGCATTGTCCTTGAGACCTCCATCTGCTCCATATCTACAAAGACCCCCACCGTGCTCACAAAAGGTGGAAGGGCGGTTGCTATGACACCCGCGTCCTCTGGCCGGATGTAGCGCGGGCTCTCCCGGTGGAATATGAACCCCACGGCATCGGCCCCAGCGTCCACCGCAGCCACTGCGTCCTCCAGGCGGGTGATGCCGCATACCTTTACCCTGACCGTGCTACCCCCCACCTGCGCCCCCCGTCCCGCGAAGCCGGTCTATGGCTGCGGCCATGTCGTCCTCGCGCATGATCGCGGTCCCCACAAGCATCGCGTCCACCCCGGCCTCTTCAAGCATCTCTACATTGTCGCGCGTGGATATGCCGGACTCGCTCACCACAGTAATGCCGGAGGGTATCTCGCACATCATATGGAACGTGTTGTCGAGGTCCGTCTCCAGTGTCCTCAGGTCACGGTTGTTGATGCCCACTATCTTGGCCTCTATCTCCAGTGCGTGCTCAAGCTCTTCAAACTCGTGCACTTCAAAGAGCACGTCCATCTCAAGTTCCTGCGCAAGCTCCATAAGGTCAGCAGCCTGCGAACCGCTGAGGGCCATGTCAATGAGGAGTATGGCGTCAGCCCCGGCAGCGCGCGCCTCATAGACCTGGTACTCGTCGAATATGAAATCCTTCCTCAGCACAGGAAGCGGCGAGACCGACTTTGCGCGCCCTATGAAATCCAGGCAGCCCTGGAAATAATCCTCCTCAGTGAGCACGCTCATCGCATCTGCGCGTGTAGCGTAAACTTCCGCTATGTTCTCCGGGACAAAATTAGCCCTGATAAGGCCCTTTGATGGCGAGGCCTTCTTGAGCTCCGCAATAAGCCTGATCGGCTGGCCCACCCCACGGGTGAGGGCAGCCCTGAAATCCCTCGGCTCATCAGCCTGCTCCGCCCGCCTTCTAAGCTCCCCTAAAGGGGTGTGCTCCTTGGCCTCAGCAAGCCTGACTCTCTTCTTCTCCACTATTTCCATAATTATGCTCATGACCGGATTGTATATAAACCAGTGATTTTTTTCAATCTTTGCCATGGATATGTAAAGGGTTGTTTTCACAGGCATGTATGCATTATTATAAATATGAAACAAAATCGTCATAAAAACCGAATCAACCGGAGGTATAGCACATGCTTACAATTACGGATCTGGCGGCTGCGAAAGCCAAGGAAGTGCTCGAGACTGAGGGCAAAACAGGCTGGGGCCTGAGAATCTTCATTTCTGGCGGAAGCTGCTGCGGCCCTGCCTATGGCATGGACCTGGATGAGAACCCCAAGGAAGGGGACAAGATCATCGAGAAGGACGGTATGAAGGTCTTCATGGACCCCGAGAGCACAGAGAAGCTCAAAGACATGCAGGTGGACTATGTTGACGACGGCCAGAACCAGGGCTTTGTCATCAAAGGCATGGGCGAGGAACCCGACAACGGCAACGGCAGCGGCGGCTGCGGAAGCAGCTGCGGCGGCTCCTGCTAGGGGTCACGGACCCCTTTTAAACTGGAGCGTCCAGCTTCGAACGTTTTTTTTGAACTGGAGCGAGCCACGGCTCGTTTTAACTGGAGCGTCCAGGTCGTGAGCGACTCGTACCGACTTTAAACGCTTTATAGATATGTTACGCAAATCAAAGGGAACCCTTTTCAGGGTTCCCTTTTTTCTTGGTACTTTCAATCTGGAGCGCACAGCTTCAGGCAACATTTATTGATATGAAAAAACGGGACCGGCATCGGTCCTATTTTTTTTGCTGCTTTCCATGCTTCTTGCTCTTATGGAAGCAATTGCGAGCCAGAAGGGGACGGCCCCTCTGGCAGACATCTCCAGAGGGACCGTGAGGGACCTTTTCTAGAAAGACAGTGATACAGAGACGCCTCCATAGAAATGCGCGTCATCACCGTCTGCGTCTGTCATTGCCGCTTCCGCATCATCGCTTAGAGGCATGGTGTAGGCAACCATAGGCTCGACGCTTATGTCCCCTATGGCGTAGCTTACAGAGGCATAGGCCTCGGCGTTATGCATGGCGGAGTATTCTTCTCCATCAGCGTTGACGCCCACAGCGCCGTTGTCCGAGAGGTAGCTCACATAGCCGCCAGCGGAGAACGATGTTGTATCGCTCAGGTCCATGGCATAGTCTGCGCCAAGCTGAGTGTATGAGCCTGTGCCAAGGTCATAGTCGTAGTACATCGTGATGTAGGGCGATATGGGGCCGATATCAGTGCCCACCGATATGTATGCTTCCTGGGTGTCGGAGCCGAGGATGGAGTAGTAGATGTAGCCCACCTCAACGCTCACCGCCTCTATGGGGAGCGCGTATGAGAGCGTGATGTCTGTCTCTGTTAGCACAGCGTTGTCATCCGGCCACACTGCGGGGTCAGGGTCCATGTCTATATTGGTCCAGATGTTGGCGCCAAATGAGCCACGGACAAAATCAACCGAGGGCTGCAGGACCGTGGACTCGCTTAGACGCACGCCCCTCCACATATAGAGGCTCATGGCGCTTACCGAAGCGCTCGCCGAATTCCCATCCCCCGCGTATGCCGTGGGGGCCTGCACGCTCATGGCCGTGAACACCATTGTTGCTATGAGTGCTGCCATCACTATTGTTCTCATTATTATTTTATCCTTCGTCTGTTTTATGGGACCCGGAGCACTGGTGCCCGGTCCTTTTTATTGACCTGTGCTCGTCCTGCCTATTTCTCAGACCCTGATCCGCCGCAGATACAATGCGGTGAACCAGGTACTGCATATTTCAGAGTTTCTGATTCGTCCATATACAAGTAAGAAGTCGCGACCAGCCACGGGCTGGACTTCCTAGGTCGCGACGACCCGTAGTGTTTCTTCGCAGGGCCAACAAGAACGCCTTAAACATGAGATGCTCTCGTTACTGCTCCTGAAAACGATTGCGGCTGACGGGCTCCAGTCTAAAGGGGGTCCGTGACCCCGAGCGGCTTATTACGCAGTAGATGGACGAATCAGAGGCTGTAGCCTTCTTCGCCGTGCTGGCTAAGGTCAAGCCCGCTTGTTTCTTCCTCTTCAGAGATCCTGAGGCCCATGGTAAGGTCTACTATCTTAAGCAGTATGTAGCTCACCACCAGCGAGTAGGAGATCGTTGCCACAATGGCGATCAGCTGCTTTATTACGAGGCCGGGGTTTCCGTTAAGCAGCCCGTCCGTGCCGCCAATGGCAGCTACCGCGAATATGCCCGTTGCCAGCGCGCCCCATGTGCCGCCTACGCCGTGTATGCCCACCACGTCCAGGGAGTCGTCATACCCGAGCCTGGGCCTCATTGTCACAGCATAGTAGCAGAGCACCCCGCTGCCAAAACCAATGGCGATTGCGCCCATGGGGGTCACAAATCCGGCTGCCGGGGTTATGGCCACAAGGCCAGCCACTGCGCCTGAGACCCCGCCAAAGGCTGTGGCCTTCTTCCTGTGGAGCGCTTCCACTAAAAGCCAGCCAAGTGCCGCTGCTGCTGCTGCCGTGTTGGTGGTCACAAAGGCTAATGCTGCCAGGCCGTCTGAGGCCAGCGCACTTCCTGAGTTAAAGCCGAACCACCCGAACCACAGGAGGGTCGCCCCAAGCACAGTCATGGGAAGGTTATGAGGGGCCATGGGCTCCTTGAGGTAGCCTTTTCTCTTGCCAAGCACCAGGGCCGCTGCAAAGGCCGCTGCCGCGGAGTTGATGTGCACCACCGTGCCGCCCGCGAAATCCAGCGCGCCTATCGTCGTCCCTATCCACCCTCCACCCCAAACCCAGTGTGCTATGGGCGAGTAGACGAAGGTGACCCAAAGTATGCTGAACACGAGCATGGAGGAGAATTTCATCCTCTCGGCATATGCCCCTGATATGAGGGCCGGCGTTATGATGGCGAACATGCCCTGGAACATCATGAACAGGAGGTGAGGGATAGTGCCGTGTGCCTCCGTGCCCACGCCCCTGAGCCCTAACATGGAGAGGTCTCCGATGAAACCCCCAACGTCATTGCCAAATGCCAGGGTGTAGCCCCAGAGTATCCATACGATGCTTATGGCACAAAGCATTATGAAGCTGTGCATTATTGTGCCAAGCACGTTCTTGCGCCTGACCATGCCTGCGTAGAAAAATGCGAGCCCAGGGGTCATGAGCATGACCAGCGCGGTAGACATCAGAAGCCATGCAGTGTCTCCGCTGTCTATGGCTGACTCAGCACTTTCAGCAAATGCCGGTGCGGCCATTACCATAAGCATGGGCATGAGCATCAGCATTACGGTGGATATGATCGTAGATCGCCTCATTTTCAGATCGCCTCCCTTCCGGTTTCACCTGTTCTTATCCTGACTACGTTCTCAAGGCTGTGTACGAAGATCTTTCCGTCTCCGATTGAGCCTTCTTCCCCGCCGGTTCTGGCCGCCTTTGTTATGGCCTCCAGTGCGGCATCGAGCTTGTCTACAGGCACCGCCACTTCGAGTTTGAGCTTGGGCAGGAAGTTCACCTCGTACTCCATGCCCCTGTAAACCTCAAGATGGCCCTTCTGCCTGCCAAAGCCCTTTACTTCCGTTGTGGTCATGCCCTCCACACCGATCCCGGTGAGAGCCTTTCTTACATCGTCAAGCCTGAAGTGCTTGATAACCGCAACCAGCATTTTCATATCCAGCCACCTCCTTCTTTATTCGGTAAACGGTAACCGCTTACCGTCCGTAGTATTGCATATCAGATCCCATAAAATCAAGCAGAATTCTTTTAAATAGTGCTATCACGTTGTTTTTAAAGCTTATTAAGCTCCTTCCTTAAGGACATGGTAAATCTACTTTGAGATGACAAATTTGCTTAGTTCTATTAGGACGGCAATTATCAGACATAATTGACCAACCATCTTGGCATGAGGAGAAGAATGTGTTTCCATGAACTGGCGGGTTGATGCTATATGGCAAGCCTTGCGCCGCCTTTGATGTATAATCACGTGAAATGCAAGCAACTGCCCTCTTGTTTAGGGCATATCAACCTTGAACAGGACCTCTTTAAATGATACTCCTTGTATACCCGCCCATCGCAAAACCCTCTGAGCCACCGGCTGGGCTGGCAAAGCTCTCCGGGGCATTGCGGCTCCATAACATCCCGCATAGCGTCATGGACCTGAACCTTGAGGGCCAGCTCTTTTTACTTAACAACCGCATCGCCGCAGGCACGGGCGACACTGATACATGGACCCGCCGGGCGGTAAAGAACATCGGAAAAAACCTGGAGGCTGTCAGAGCCCGCAGCACCTACGGAAACATTGACCGCTATGGCCAGGCAGTGCGGGAGCTGAACCGTGCGCTTCAGAGCGCGGGTGCGGCCCTTGACAGCAGTCTCTCCATCAGCCTTGCCGACTACAGCCACGAGGGCCTTTCTCCCCTTTCAAGCTCAGACCTTCTGAGGGCTGCTCGGGCCCCGCGCAAGAACCCCTTTTACCGGTTTTTCAGCGAGCGCATCTCAGGGGCAGTTGAGAAAAATTCGCCAGGACACATTGGCATATCCCTGAACTATCTCTCGCAGGCCCTGAGCGCATTTGCCATGGCAGGGTTCATCAGGGAGCGCTGGCCTGATATCAGGATAATCATGGGCGGGGGCCTTGTCACCTCGTGGTCAGGGCGCTATAGGCAAGAGAGTTTCCCCCCGGATACTTTCAGCGGGCTAGTGGACCACTTTGTCTCCGGCCCCGGGGAGCAGGGCCTTCTTTCGATCCTCGGTAATGTTGTGGCAGAGAAAATGCACATCAGGCCGGATTACTCAGGCTTTGCCCTGGGCGAGTATCTCTCGCCCGGCGTGGTGCTCCCATACAGCGGCTCTTGCGGGTGCTGGTGGGGCAAATGCTCCTTCTGCCCGGAGCAGGCGGAGGGGAACGCCTTTCGGAAAGTCGCAACAGCAAATGCAATGGACGACCTGCGAGGGTTATGCAAAAGCATGAAACCCTCGCTTGTCCACCTGCTTGACAACTCTGTAAGCCCTTCTCTTATAAGTGGGCTCATGGACAACCCGGTGGGAGTGCCCTGGTACGGGTTTGCCAGGGTGTCGGAGGAACTGGCGGACGATGAATACTGCGCCAGTTTAAAACGCTCGGGATGCGTTATGCTCAAGCTCGGCCTTGAGTCAGGGGACCAGGGCGTGCTTGATTCCCTTAAAAAAGGAATCGACCTCACCACGGCCTCAAGGGCGCTTCGCGCGCTCAAAAAGGCAGGCATAAAGACCTACGTTTATCTATTGTTCGGTACGCCTTCAGAGTCAGAGGATGAGGCAAGGAGCACGCTTGAGTTCACGGCAGCGCATGCGGATGCCATAGGGTTTTTGAACCTGGCGATATTTAATATGCCAACCACAGCGGCGGAGGCTCAAAAGTTCAGGGCAAGCGGTTTTAGAGAAGGAGACCTATCCCTCTACTGCGACTTCACGCACCCGCGCGGATGGGACAGGCTGAGGGTCAGGCGTTTTCTGGATAGCGAGTTCAAGAGGGACCGGGCAATATCAGAGATTATAAACAGAACCCCACCCATATTCACCTCAAACCATGCGGCGTTCTTTATATAGATGAGAAGACGCCCTTCAGCGTTTTTTATGTAAGCCAGAAGATCCCCCACCGGAGGTGGTTATCTCTTTGTAGCGAAAGCAGCCGGTCTCGTGGTCGTTGACCATGCCCACGGCCTGCATGAAGGCATAGCACACGGTTGGGCCAATGAACCGGAAACCCTGCCTTTTAAGCTCCAGGCTCATATGCCTTGACTCCGGGGTCTCGGCAGGGATATCTCTGTGATCTTTAAACCTGTTCGTCCTTGGTTTATCGCCCACAAGGCCCCCCAAACTCCAAATAAACTTTGAAAAGCTGCCGAATTTCTTCTGTACTCTTAACACGGCCCTTGCGTTGCCCACCGTGCTCTCGACCTTGAGACGATTGCGGACGATGGAGGGGTCTTTTAGCAAGCGCTCAACTTTGGCGCTATCAAACCGTGCTACCTGTACGGGGTCGAAATCCATAAACAGCCTGCGGTAGCCCTCGCGCTTCTTTAAGATGGTGGACCAACTCAGCCCGGCCTGCGCGCCCTCCAGTGTGAGCATCTCAAACAGGTGCTCGTCGTCATAAGAAGGCACGCCCCACTCTGTGTCATGGTACTCCACGTATTGCCTGCCCCCCATGGAGGCTGGCTCCTCAGGGACCCATTGGCATCGCTTCATCCATCCACCTCGCTGTTCTTAGCTCCACCGGCGGAACCGCCTGGCATCCAGATGCGCGTGCTTATCTTTCTCTGGTCAACCCCATGGTAGCGGCCCTCTCTCAAGCGGTCAAGGAAGTTTTCCTCAGTAACACGCCCCTCAAACTCGGTATAGCACTTGCCGACCTCGCGCGGGGCATGCGCGTCGGAGCCGCCGATAAAAGGAAGGCCGAGTTCCAGAGCAACATCCACGGCCTTAACGTTCATGGCGTGGAGGTTGCACCCGTTATAGCCTTCCAGCGCTGTTATTCCTTCGAGCTTGTGAAGCAAGTCGCCCATGCCGATGGGCCCCCTGAACGGGTGGCTCGGCACAGCAACACCGCCCTCTTCTGTGACCGCCCTTATGAGTTCCTGCACAGGCGCGCCCCACATGGAGAGCCTGTCAGTGTCCACGCCATAGATGAGGATATGCCCCTCGGCTGCGGAGAACTCAACGCCACGAAGTATGAGGAGCCGGGATGCGTACTTCTCCTTAAAGCCCTCTGCATATTCAGACGCCTCAAAAGAAGAGTGCTCTGTGAATACTATGCCATCAAGACCCTGGGCTATGGCGTGTGCCACCACCTCCTCGGGGTCCGAGTCGTTATCACCGCTCTGGCAGGTGTGTATATGAAGGTCCAGCCTGAAAGCCATAAGGGCCACGCTCCTTTGTCAGATTGCCACTGATTGATTATAACCCTCAGATGATGAAGATTATTTGAAGAATAATTGTACTTTCAGGCCATGTGTTGTAGCATTGTATTATCTGCTGTGCTTAATACATTACCTTCAAGAAGGAGTGTTTAAATATGAGAGAGATATTCGAAAGCTCGGAGATAAACGGCATGGAGCTCGCTAACCGTCTGGTGCGCTCCGCCACCTGGGAGGGCATGTGTGAAGAGGACGGCAGGCCCACCCAGAGGCTTGCGGACCTCTACCGTACGCTGGCAAGCGGTGGGGTTGGGCTCATTATTTCTGGATACACATTCGTGCGGCCCGAGGGCAAGCAGATGCCAGGCAAGATGGGCCTGTACTCAGACGATTTCGCAGACGAATACGCCGGGCTCGCAGGCGCGGTGCATGACAAGGGCGGCAAGCTCTGCATGCAGCTCGTGCACGCCGGGGGGCAGACCACGGCACAGGCCGCGGGGCAGGACCCTCTTGCGCCCTCTGCGGTGGACGCGGCCCAGTACCAGGGGGCCATGAGCGTGGAAATGACCGCCCGTGACATCAGCGAGGTGGTGGCTGCCTTTGGCGAGGCCGCGCGCAGGGCAAAACAGTACGGGATGGACGCGGTGCAGCTGCATATGGCCCACGGGTATCTTGTCAACCAGTTCCTGTCGCCCCTGACCAACCAGCGCACTGACGGCTACGGCGGCAGCATAAAGAACCGCACAAGGTTCATGATGGAGGTCTATGAGGCCGTGCGCGATGCAGTGGGCCGGGACTTTCCCGTAATGGTAAAACTCAACGGCTCTGACAACCTTGAGGGGGGCCTTGATGTTGCCGATGCGGTTGAGGCCGCGCGCATGCTGGGACAGGCGGGCATCGACGCCATCGAGGTAAGCGGCGGCACCCCGGCATCAGGGGAGATGAACCCCGTAAGAACAAAAATCAACTCGCCCGAGCGCGAGGCCTATAACCTTGAGCTGGCCCAAAAGATCAAGGCCGCTGTCTCCTGTCCCATCATATCCGTTGGCGGGTTTCGCACATTTGAGAAGGTGGAGGACGCGATAAAAAACTTTGTGGAGTACGTATCGTTGTCGCGCCCCCTCATCCGGGAGCCGCACCTTCCAAAGCGATGGGGTGAAGGCGACAGGTCCCCTGCCACGTGCATCTCCTGCAACAAGTGTTTTGTGCCTGGCATAAAAGAAGGCGGCATCTACTGCGTGGTGGAGAAGAAGGCGCGGGAGCGGGCGGAAAAGGACTGAGCGCTGGTCTTCGCAGAACACAACGATCTCAAGGGGCCCGTGGCCCCGTTTCTATGTGGCACAAGCGGTCGAGGCGAAAGCCTCCGGTTAAAAGGGGCCCGTGGCCCCTGGATCGTGTGTGTCATGAAAACGGTCGAGGCGAAAGCCTCCAGTTAAAAAGGGGCCCGTGGCCCCGTTCCTATGTGGCACAAGCGGTCGGGGCGAAAGCCTCCAGTTTAAAAGGGGCCCGTGGCCCCGTTCCTATGTGGCACAAGCGGTCGGGGCGAAAGCCTCCAGTTAAAAAGGGGCCCGTGGCCCCTGGATTCTGTGTGTCATGAAAACGGTGGAGGCTGACGGCCTCCAGTTTAAAAGGGGCCCATGGCCCCCCCCTAGGTTTTTAGTGTTCTGATCTTGGCGATCTCTTCTTGATAACCATATATATGGCCGCCCGCGCTGTAGGCGTACATGGGGCCGCTTAGGAGCCCGGCCTCTTCGGCCACGTACTGCTTTAGGAGTTCTATACCCCCGAGGTTCGAGGGGAATCCGGCCCAGAGGTCCCATGAGCGGAAGTAGACCGTGACGGTGAGAGTCATCTTGTCTTTATTAGAGTCGGCTTGTTCTGAGGGGATCACTTTGAAGTCGATGAGGCGCAGGCACGGGGGGTCGAGCTTGCCGTCGTTGCCATAGCAGGTGTCCAGGTCGTCGGGGGCGGCGATCTCCACTGTGGCCTGGTTGGTGAGCGGGGTCTCCTTGAGCATGGCGATGGCGCGCTCAAGCTGGGTGCCGCCCTTTGGCATGGGGTGGTGTATGCGGCTTGAGTACCTGTATGTCTCGTCCTTGGAAAGGGTCGGGTCCATCAAGTAGTTTGCAAAGTAGTCCTCTATGTAGTCCATTGTGGTTGGGGACGGGATGCCCAGGGCCTTTGGTATCTCCGGCACGATGTCCATGGAGGGGTGCTCGATGTAGACGGCCATGCCCGGGTACTGGAGGCGGTATTGTTCTTTCTCGAATGATCCCAGCTGTATGTGCTGTTTGTAGGAGTTGTCGAAGATATTGTAGATAAGCTGAAACCATGCGTCAGATATGGTCTTTGCATTAAGGAAAAAAGGTTCCATGCATGATCCCCCCGCTTTCTTCAGGATAGACTATTATACTGGTTTTGCCTGATATTTCGAATATGGGCATGGCGCAAGCGTTAAGGACTTCTTCATATAGCCTGCTGGAATCAATTGCGGACTTCACCTGCAAGCAAACAGGGCTTCAAATTATGATAACTGTGGATTTGCGGCGGGCTCGCACTAGCTTAATCCAATGCCCTATCAAGGGCCTGCTTCAGATGGTGCTGCTCAAAGGGCTTGTACAGCAACCCCACGTGATTTGTCTCCTTTGCCGCTTCTGCAAATTTACCATCCGCATGGGCTGTCATGAAGATTATCTTGCACTCATTGCCCTGGCAGATCACCCTGGTGGCTTCTATCCCGTTGAGGCTGCCTTTCAGTACAATATCCATCAGCACGAGGTCGGGCTTTTCCCTGCGGGCGATCTCGATCGCTTTTTTGCCATTGTCCACTATACCCACCACCTCATGGCCCAACTGCTCCAGGTCCATCTGGGTCTTCATGGCAATTATGCCTTCGTCTTCCACAATAAGTATCCTAGCCATTGCCGGTATTATCCTTCGTAAGTTCGAGCTTCTCGGGGAAGGTCAGCTTAATTATTGTCCCATCGTCACCTGCGACCTCCAGCTTTGCATCAAGCTGCTCTGACAGTGCGCAGACTATTTTCAGCCCAAGGCCCTTTGAGCTGGAAACATCAAAGCCCTCTGGCAACCCTTTCCCATTGTCCCTTATTGTCAGCAATACGTTATCATCGTCAACCTTGACCATGCTTATGCTTATCTCCGGGTTGTCCACGCCATCGAATGCGTGCTTAAAAGCATTGGTCAGGAGTTCGTTGATTATCAACCCGCATGGGATCAGATTATCAATATCCATCTCAATTGCCTCTACGATGATGTCCGTACTGACATCCTTCCTGCCCATGAAGGCGCTCATTACATCCTGGGCAAGGGAATTTACGTAATCCTGCACATCAATATGGGCGAAGTCACTGCTCTGGTAGAGCTTCTCGTGCACCAGCGCCATGGAGCGTATGCGGCCCTGGCTCTCTCTGAACAGAGCCAGGGACTTCTCATCTTCAATATACCCTGACTGCAGGGACAGCAGGGAGGAGATAACCGCCATGTTGTTCTTGACCCGATGGTGGACTTCCTTCAGGAGGACTTCTTTTTCCTTGAGTGAGTATGCAATTTTGATCTCTGTAGCTTTTCTTTCAGTAATATCCCTGGTGATGGATAGAATATGAGGTTCATTATTCAAGGTAATGACACTGGCGGACATTAAGCCTGTTATTATTGTGCCATCCGCGTATTTAAATTGTGCTTCAACATTCTCTGCGTAACCCTTGCTACTGATCTCATCAACCAGCCTCTTGCGGTCATCAGGGTCACACCATATATTCAGATCGAGGGAGGTCCTGCCTATGATCGCCTCTTTTGGGAAACCACCGATTTTTTCAAAACCTTCATTAACATCTACATATGTCCCGTCCATTTTCGTAATACTGATAAAATCAGGAGAAGTATCAAAGGCCGTTCTGAAAAGCTCCTCGCTTTCCTTTAAGGCCTCTTCAGCCTCCCTGCGCTCGGTGATGTCCCTGGCAAAAGCACAGTTGTATTCCTTGTCGCCGAACTTCATATAGTTAACTGATATCTCAACTGGGAAAACGCTTCCGTCCTTTCTTTTATGCACTGACTCAAAAACAAACGACCCGCGTTTCCTTAATTCCTCCCAGTGTGAAGGCCAGACATCCTCAGAGAACTCAGGGCCTATTTCGTGGACGTCCATAGTAAGCAGTTCTTGCCTTGTATAGCCCAGGGCCTGAGTTGCCGAATCATTGACATAGGTGAAACGTGCATCAGGGCCCATCCAGTAGACTGCGTCCCTTGTTTTGTCCATGGAGAACTGAGTGCGCAGCAACATCTCTTCCGTCTGCTTGCGTTCGGTCATGTCCAGGACTGTTGATATCATGAGTTTATTATCCTGAATTGGAGTGTTTTGCGCAGTGATGAACCTTGTTTCTTTTCCCTTGCGGGTAATCACCACGTCTTCCCAATGCATCTTCTCGGGGTCGCCTGTGGCGCAATCATCCACCACCCTTTTTTTAATGTACTCCCTGTATTCAGGGTCTTCAAAAACAGCAGTCCAAAAGGCGTCCGGGCCAGCAAGTTCCTCTCTCGTAGTACGGTAAAACACAGGAAATTTATCATTCATGTATTCAAAATCCACGGTGGGGTCAACGGAGTTCACTGCTATGCCTATTGGCAGATTATCCAAGACCGTTTTGATAAATGCTTCACTTTTAAACAGATCATTCTCGACCTGCTTCCGTGCGGTAATATCACGTACGAATACATAAAGCACTTTTTCGTCCGGCGAGTACATAGTGCTTATCCCGACATCTATAATGCTCCCGTCCTTCTTTTTGTGCCTGCTTTCAAACTTGACGCTTCCAAGCTCCATGATCTTCCCGATACGCCTTTTTGTGTCTTCGGGGGATTCAACTGCCTCAACATCCATAATGTCCATGTTCAGCAATTCGTCACGGCTGTATCCGATCATCTGACAGTATGAGTCATTTACTTCAAGCAACCGGCCTTTAAGGTCTACAATCCAGAAACCGTCAATGGATGTGGCAATGATCGATCTACGATGTGACTCTGACTGCTTGAGACTTGTTATGTCCAGCATTACACCGATGAGCTTGACCGGTTTGCCGCCCTGGGATATAACATTGACAATGTCGTGCAGCCAGACTATTGTCCCATCAGCCGCAATTGCTCTAAAAACAAATGCGTGGTCCTTACCCTTGCCAGTTTCTGTTGAACAATAATTAACTGCATACTCCCTATCCTCTGGATGCACGGTTTCTGCCCACAGTTCAAAGCTCGCCCACCTCTCAGGTGGATAACCAAGCATTTCCTCTATTTGAGGGCTGACATAGGTGAATTTATTTGTCGCAAGGTCTAATTCCCAGTGTATGGCGTTGGTGAATTCAACAAGGGTCTTAAAAGTCTCTCTGCTCTCACGAAGGGCTTGCTCTGTTTCCAACTGACGCTTCTGCTTAAGCCCCATCTCGGCCAGTATCTCTGTAAGTCTAGCCAGCACTTCCAGGTTCTTTTTGTGTCTGTCCTCGGTGATGACCGGCACTCTTCTCATGGCTTTAATATAGGTTTCTTCATCAAACCCATATTGTTTAGCCATCTCTCTGAAATGCTCCTCATCTGGCGGCTCCAGGAAAAACTGTCCGGTGAAAGCATTGCCCAGGTGTTTGCCGTCAACTACGATCGGCGTGGCTGTGTCTACAAGCCCATGAGGGCATTTGTATACTACTTGAGATATACCCTTTGAAAGCTCGCCCACCAGATGCGTATCGCTCTTGATGCATTCTTTCTCAGTTTGGGGATTCGCCCTATGGAACTTGGTGCAGATATCCTGCCAGGCGGTGGCGGTAAGGATATTACCTTCAATGTCAATTACAGCCGATGGCAGTTGATGAAGCTTGTCAAAGCTGTCAAACAATGCCTGAAGCTTTGGCACATCCAATAATTCCCCAAGCTTGTATTGCATATGCAATCCCTCTAACATCATTAGTCGGATCAGCATTCCACATAGCATAGAACGCAAAAAGGCTGCATCAAATGCAGCCCCCAGTGGAATATTTAATTATACGGTTATATTACAGTATTGTAAAGATTCCGGGTCAGTCAGGATTAGGCAAAGATGCCGTAAATTCATTGGGGAAGGGATAACGTGCTGAATTTAGTCCTAAATAAGTGAGTTCGGGACTATAAGAAAATGAAGAAGCTGCCCCCCCATCCCGCGTTCATCAGGATTTACTATACTAATTTTGATTAATAAGTGTATGGAAGAAAAACCTTGATTATTTCTGGTTGCAGGGGATAGGATAGGGGTGTTGGCGGGGGGAAGATAGGTATTGTGTCCCTCTATTTATGTCTTTAGACGGGAATTGGAATCCCAATCTGAGTAACCACTGGTGTGTATATATCTATGCTTTCTTCTGGGGTTGTGATGGAAACAATCAAGGAATATCTGGTCTGCTTATTCCATTTGCCTAGATGATTACGCTCCCGCCACCAGCCTACAGCAGGATAAACTGCTATTATATTAGAGTCTGCCAGTTCTGCTGCATTGCCTGTCCAAATATCAGAGTGAATTGAACCTTTATTTCTAGCTTGCGAACCGATTACCCAGTAATCTGATGAGCTTTGAGTGTCTGGTTTCTTTTCATCTTCTTCGAGAGAAGCAACGTTAATTCTTTTAATAAATTCAGATTGTAATTCGCCAGGAGATTTAACATCAAATCGAAGGGCATGTGATGCATAACGATATCTATCTTTCCATCCTATTTCTCCTGGACCAGGTTCGATAAAATAAGATAGCGTTATACGCATTTGCACTTCCGCGCTATCAGGGAGAGCATGAAGAGCATCTTTTGGCCAAGGCAAATCATATAAATGCATATCCTTTGTTCTATAACCACTACCGTTTTCTTTTCTATCAAATGGCTGTATTGTCGACTGAGAGATAAGCGTTAAAGAATTAGATGCGCTGTACAATGCACTTTCAAGATTAGGCACACCATATCCACAAATGCGCAGTAGTTTCTTAAATTTTGTTTTAGTGTCATATTTTTGAAATTGTCTTTTAAGTGTTTCAGGCCATTCAGCAGAATGTACCATAAGAGCGCGAATAGTTTCCGGCCAATAATCTGGGTAAACTGTTTGGATTTGCGCTGCGAACCAAGCTGCTTGAGCGGTAGCTGCACTCGTCATGTTAAATGGATAAAAGTGTTTTTCTTCAGGTTTGAAAAAAGTTGACAATAATGACAGTTCATCGCACCCAGTAGCATCGCCACTTGTATTTTGAGCAATATTACCACTTTCCATAACAATTTCAGGCTTAATTGGCCATTTATTCTCCCATGTTAATGATGTTGTAGTATAAGGCGATAAGCCATCTCGTGGAGCAAGGGGTTTATAGCCATTCAGTGTTGGGTCAATAATGTTGTCAAGGATCGTATAACCACCAACAGTTAACGCATTCCATGATTGAGCTGGATCATGGATGGATTCAGTAATCTGAAAACCAGGGTAATTACTTGCAAGTTCTTGGTCAGTCTTTTTAGGATTGCCAGCACAGATGATGATAAGTCGTCTTGTGTCGTCAACAGCACCAGATGCTAGTTGGTCAACTTCTCCAGACCAGGAACTTGGACGACCGCGATCACGTGTGTCAGTGGCAGTAACTGCCATGCAAAATATGCGCTTTCTTTCAGGAGCCTGTAATTCTGCAAGACTAATTCCTTGTGCTGTCATATATCCCCACAATTCAGACTCTGTTTGACCTGTAATAGGAAGGATTTTTACCGACTCCAAGCAATGTCTCAAATCTACTGCTTGATTTCCTTTAAGACATTTAATTAAATCGCCGTAGGTAGCAAGTCCTGCCATCAGGGTGCCATGCTTGTCATGGTCATGGGTCCCCCATTCTTCTTTGACAGTTTGGCAATCCTCATCGGCTAGCACTGGTGCTAATAGTGGGTGTCCATTGTTAGCGCCAGTATCCAGAATACATACAGAAACGTTTGAGCTGGAATCAACCTGTACTCGATCAAGTAAATTCTTTACCCATTCAGCCTGTTCCGTGTTATTCATTTCCATCCAAAAAGCAGAGGTCTCTTTAGCAAGACGGTACTCTGCAATATCATCAGATAAACTAATCAATAGTTCCATCTGACTCCTATTTAGCTGAACTATCTTGATTGTCCTCTCTGGAAAACGAATAAGACCTATTTTTGAAAGAATTTCATTTTCTTCCAACAAGCGTTCAAAGCGTTTTATGACATCATCCTTATTGTTACTTAACCAAACTTCGCACCATTTAGATTCGTCACCAGGGATTATTTCATGGGGATCTTGCCAGAATGATTCAACTATGGCATTACGGATGCCAGAAATACTATTTACAAGGTCAGCGTTAGATGGTTTCCCAAACCTAGTGTCTTTTTGGGCGTAGTCATCCAATTTTTTAAAAAAGAAACTTCTTTTATCATTAGAGACATAAACAGTAGCATAAGTAGTCGTTAACTCTTCCTCATCGCCTGTTTCCTCATTGATGGTCGTTTCTGTTTCGGTGCGGACATTCAGCAGGCGTATTTGTTTTGACTGTAGATTCTCAAGACTCTTAGTAACTAAATCAGCATTAGGGTCGCTTTTAAACTCAAGATAAATACCCTGCCTATCTGCGTGGACCACTGCTTGTTCACTTTTTGCAGACTCCCATGCTTGCTTGAGTTTACTTGTAAGATATGCGCTATGTACTTGACGATTACGAACTGGGATTCTCTTTTTTGCTCCTCTTGTGCTAGTACTTGTGAAAGGATTTGTCTCTGGAGGAATTTGAAGAACTATGTGAGGATATTTCTCTCCAGGCATTAATTCTGCCTCTTGCGATCAGAAAGAATGTCTTGTCTCTCGTTAAGCATTTGCTGTAACAAGGAAGAATTAACTTTTTTCATATCATTTAAAATGGCTTGTTTAATAGCATCTTTACAGGCTTGATCAATTTCTGCATGACTCAAACCCTTGCTTTTCGTTAATGCAGATTTCCATGCAAAGCGAGTTGGCATGTAATTACCTAGAAGATTTGAAATTAGACGTTTCCTATCACCTGAATGAGGTCGGTCATAATAAAGCATATCGTCAAAGCGTCTAAAAAGAGCATTGTCGAGCAACTTTGGATTATTAGTAGCTGCTACAATAAGACTATCAGATTTGTCTTGTTCGATAAATTGCAAGAAGGAATTCAGGACTCGTCGCATTTCACCAACATCATTATCAAGAGAACGCTCGCCACCTATAGCATCAAACTCATCAAAAAGATATAATCCTTTTTCTTGTTTTATAAAATCAAATATCTGCCTGAGCTTTGCACTGGTTTCGCCCATAAATTTTGTAACAAGACGATCAACTTGAATGGTATGCAAAGTTAAGCGAAGTTCATGTGCGAGCACTTTTGCAGTCATCGTCTTTCCAGTTCCTGGAGGCCCAACTAGTAGCAATTTTCTACGATGTGTTAAGCCATGTGATTTGAGTTTGGTCTGTTGTCTATATTCCATTATTATTCGGTCTAGTCGTTTGCTTAACACAGAGGGTATTACCAATGCAGATTTTTGAACATCTGGTGTTTCGGCTAGTATTAAACCCCATAAGTCGCGAGGAAAGGGGCTTGATACCAATCGTTTTTTACGTTGTTCTTTATCAAGAAGTTCACGAATCTCGTTTGCAAGAGTACTGTGACCCTGCTTAGCCTCATGGGCTGCGACTTGTAGCGCAATAGTGTAGAAACGCTCTAAGTCATCATTGAAATGTGATCGTATTAAGTGTTTTATCTGTTCAGCAGTAGCCATTATTTATCCCCTCACCACTATAATAACATGAAAAACAACGCAGAATATGACAACATTTCTCTAGCTAATGCTTGACTAACTAAAGTACATTTGACAAGCCACCTTAAGCATGATATATACTTAGCAGAGTAAGGACGATCCCTATAGCTGGGGGGCGTCCTTTGGTGGTTTTTATAGATGATTAACTTAGGTTCATATCAGCCCCGACCAGGGGGCGCAATACCCACCCACCCAGAACCCCTCCGAACCCAAACCAAACCTCGAACAACCTCGAACACGTGCAATGCCCCATTTACACTGGCAAATCAACCGCTTACAGCAATTAAAACCTCCAACCTCGAACACATAAAAGAAAAGGGGTCAGAGCCCCCTGTGAAACGACCTCGGGCACGAGCATATCCACCGCCCCGGTATAAGGTAATGTATAATTACACAAACCATACAGACCGTATACAGGAGGCTATGCCATGTTTCCGATAGTCAGGCCAAGAAGGACAAGGAACAGCGCGGTCATGCGCAGGATGGTCCGCGAGACCAGCCTCAGCACGGACGACCTAGTCTACCCCATGTTCATAGTAGAGGGCACGGGCGTGCGGACGGAGATATCCTCCATGCCCACATGCTTTCAGGAATCCATTGACAAGGCCGTGGTCAACGCAAAAGAAATACACTCCCTTGGCATCCCGGCTGTGATCCTGTTTGGCATACCCGAGCACAAGGACGCCGAAGGCACCGGGGCCTACGACGACAACGGCATCATCCAGCGCGCCATCCGCGCCATCAAGGCAGCCGTGCCGGAGCTCTACATCATCACGGACGTCTGCCTGTGCGAGTACACTGACCACGGGCACTGCGGCATAGTGAGCGAGGGAGAAGTGCTCAACGACCCCACCATACTGCTGCTTGCGCGCGAGGCCGTGAGCCACGCAAAAGCAGGGGCGGACATGGTGGCGCCCTCTGACATGATGGACGGCAGGGTGACCGCCATCCGCGAGGGGCTCGACGACGAGGGTTACACGGACATGCCCATCATGAGCTACGCGGCCAAGTACGCAAGCGCGTTCTTCGGCCCCTTCCGCGAGGCAGCCGAGAGCACCCCGCAGTTTGGCGACCGCAGGGCCTACCAGATGGACCCGGCCAACCGCAGAGAGGCAATGAAGGAAGTCGCCCTGGACATCGAGGAGGGGGCGGACATCGTGATGGTCAAGCCCGCGCTCAGCTACCTGGACATCATCTCCGACGTGCGCGAACAGTTCGACCTGCCAGTTGCCGCGTATAACGTGAGCGGGGAGTTCGCGATGGTGAAGGCCGCAGCCAAGATGGGGTGGGTGGACGAGGAACGCATCACGATGGAGATACTGACCTCCATCAAGCGCGCGGGCGCGGACATCATACTGACCTACCACGCCAAGGACGCGGCCCGGGCACTGGGGGGCTGATGCGCCCCGGGCTGTCCCTGCTGGCAGCGATAATCTCGACGGCTCTCATCTCCGGGTGCTTCACCCCGCAAAGAAGCAGGCTTGAGCATGTGCTTGCCGGGGCCAGCAACAAGGCAGAGGGCTCACTCGTCATAGAAAGCTCGGTCTATCACAAGCAACAGCAAAATATGGGAGAAGAAAAATGGGACGCCTTCATCACCATCCGCAACAACGCACTCATCTCCAGCGACTGCGTTATCCTGCTGAGGGTCTACAACAACAAGGGGAAGATGCTTGACGAGTACCTGATCTTCACTGACACGCTCGCGTACGAGAGTACCGTAACCCACCACGACGAGATGTATATAAAGAACGAGCACCTGGATCATATCAGCTTTGCAAAATACGACTTCAACTGTATCAAGAAGGACATACTTGGACGCTAGCCCGATTATTGCACTTGGGGCCATCTCATGCTATATATTAGACAGGCATCCGCGTCAATATATCCAAGGAGGTCGCCCCATGCCGGTGGAGCTTACCTGTAACAGCTGTAACCAAACCAGCACCTTCGATGACAACGAGCCCCCCCAAGGCGAGGTGGAATGCCCGAAGTGCGGCTCAACGATCCGTGTGGATGGGGGCGACGCTCTCTCGGAAACCATGCACATAATAGATATGGACGAATAGCCCGTTCTGTTTCATGAAGAGCGTGGCCCCTCACGGAAGGGTTTTACTTTGGCTGATAACGGTTGAGGCTGACGGCCACCAGTTTAAAGGGGGTCCATGGCCCCTCACGGAGGGGTTTTACTTTGGCTGATAACGGTTGAGGCTGACGGCCACCAGTTTAAAGGGGGCCCGTGGCCCCTCACGGAGGGGTTTTACTTTGGCTGATAACGGTTGAGGCTGACGGCCACCAGTTTAAAGGGGCCCGTGGCCCCTGGCCCCATGGGTCAGAGCTGGCCGCGCTCCCGGAAGCTGTAGTACCCGTCGCGGCATATGATGATATGGTCGTGCACGGCTATCTGCAACCCCTTGGCGACCCTCACCAGTTCGGCCGTGATCAGCTTGTCTTCCTTTGAGGGACGGCACGCCCCGCTTGGATGGTTGTGCACAAAGATCAACGCCGTTGCACTGTGGTAGAGGGCGCGCTCCATGACCTTGCGGGGATAGACCACCGACTGGTTCACCGTGCCCTCCTGAATGACCTCGTCCGCTATGACCTCGTTGGCCGAGTCCAGGAACACCGCAAGGAACTGCTCGTCCCTGAGGCCCGCGAGCTTGACCCGGCAGTAGTTAAGAAGCGCTCCGGTGGAAGATATGGCTTGTGCCCCTTTACGGGTGCGGCCTCTCAGGTACAGGGTAGCGCAATCCTTCAGGACCTTCAGGTATGTGGCCGAGTTCTCGGTAAGGCCGTCAGTGGCCTGGAGCTCCTCAAAAGGCGCGTCAAGCACTCCCTGCGCTGAACCGAATTTTTTAATGAGCTCCTTTGCAAGGGGTTTTGTGTCCCTTCGCGGTATGGCGTAGGTGAGCATGAGCTCGAGGGCCTCGTAGTCCTCAAAACCCTCCATCCCGGTCTTCCTGAACCTCTGGCGCAGGCGTAAGCGATGTCCACTGTAGTGGGGCTTGTCCATGGGGACTATTATATCAGCCTCGCTGTATCGGCAGTTTGCAAATCTCCACACCCGCCCGTATCATAGCCCTATGGAAATGAAGGAATTCATCGAGATCATGGCCCGGCTGAGGGAGGGCTGTCCCTGGGACAAAAAGCAGACGCACCAGAGCCTCACGCCCTACCTGGTGGAGGAGACTTACGAGCTTCTGGAGGCACTGGACTCCGGAGACGACAACGCCATCTGCGAGGAGCTTGGCGACCTTCTGCTCCAGATAGTCTTTCATGCCCGCCTGGCCCAGGAACGCGGTGCGTTTAATATGTCAGATGTAATTGGAGGCATATCAGAGAAAATGATATCCAGGCACCCCCATGTCTTCGCGGACGCGCATTATGAGACCGCAGAAGAGGTCGTGGGCCAGTGGGAGCAGAGAAAAAAGGAAGAGGGCAAGATGCGCGATAGCCTTCTGGACGGGGTGCCGCAGACCATGCCCTCGCTCTTGCGGGCAGCGCGCCTCCAGAGCAGGGCCGCAAAAGTGGGCTTTGACTGGGAAGAGATCGAGGACGTCATAAAAAAACTCGAAGAGGAGATCGGCGAGTTCCGCGCCACCCTTAAAGAGCGCAAGCCCGAAGAGGTGGAGGACGAGCTGGGGGACGTTTTTTTCTCCCTTGTCAACGTGGCGCGGTTCGTGGGAGTTAATCCCGAAGATGCGCTCAGAAAGACCATAAGCAAGTTCATCAAGCGATTCAGGCATATTGAGATGCGCGCCTCTGAGCAGGGCCGCGAGCTAAGCCAGATGAGCCTTGAGGAGATGGACGAGATCTGGAAAGAGGCAAAGGGGCAGGAGTCAAAAGAGAACAGGTGAGCAGGGGGCTACGGGCTGCCTAAAACTACCCCTGTCCAGGCAATTTTGAAAGAATTAATTCTGGTTCTTCTTATTGAAAAACCCTGCTACAACAGAAGAAGCGGCAAATGAAAGTCCACCCCCCACAGCACTAAGCAGCACAAGCAGAGCGATGGCAACCGGAACCTCTTGCTCAATAAGCCCCAGCCCGAAGGTGTATGCCGCAGCCAGCGCGCCAAAGAGCGCGGAAGACACCCCTCCAAGCAGCGCTCTCTGGTCCTTCCTCGCCCTCAGGCCGATGGATGCGGCGCACGCCAGGGCAACAACCACAAGCAACACCCCGTGGCCGGCCCTGTTTATTAAACCCGCGCGCTCAAGGTTTGCGCCTATGCCGTCGGCAAGCACAAAGGCCACCAGCTCGTAGAGGATGTTAGTTATTGTCGGCCTGCTCTTGTTCAGAGATGCTCTCCAGGCACGCCCTAAGCGCCCGGGCCACCTCTGACCCGTCGCCATAGCGTTTCTTTATGCTTTTTACCAAAAGACCGTCTATGACCTCAGAGCAGCATTGGGGAATGTCTGCGGAGTGCGAGGTGACCGCCGTGTACCTGCATTTGGTGATATTGAACATGATCGTTGCAATGGAGTCCCCGCCAAAGGGTTTCTCTCCGGCAAGGAGTTCGTAGAACATCACGCCAAGGGAGAAAAGGTCAGAGGCCCCGGTGAGCTTCCTGCCCTCCACCTGCTCCGGTGACATGTAGCTTGGCGTGCCCAGCACTGTGCCGGTCTGGGTCTTTGAGGACTCCACCACGCGCGCTATGCCAAAATCCGTGACCTTCACCGAGCCCTCGGTAAGGCGCATGATATTGGCGGGCTTTATGTCCCTGTGCACCACGCCATTTGAGTGCGCGTATGAGAGCGCCCCGGCAATGTCGGCAATTATCCTTATGACCTCCCTGTGCGGCAGCAGGTTCTCTTTTGAGCAGTATTTTTTCAGGTCCTCGCCCTTTAGTACCTCCATAGCGAGGAACGCAAGGTCGTGCTCCTCCCCGGCGTCGTACATTGTCATTATGTTCGGGTGCGAGAGCCTGCCGGAGGCCTCGGCCTCCTTAAAGAACCTCTCCTTCACAGACTCAAGCTCATCCGGGTCCACGTCCTCGTAAAGCAGGGTCTTTATTGCCACGTCGCGGTTGATCTTGGGGTCGCGGCCAAGGTACACGGTGCCCATTGCCCCGCGCCCGAGTTCTTCGATCACCTCGTAGCGGCCCATGGTGGGGCGCACTTCCATGGTGCCGTCTAAGACAGTGCCTTCGGGGTCCGCCACAGGCCTGACTTTTAGCATGGAGCCCACCGTTGTGGAGAACATGTTCGCTCGCGCCTCAACGTCCCTGTACGGGCCTGCCTTCAATATATGCCCATAGACCGCACCCACCTTGTGGGGCATGCGCTTGCGCTCAAAATCAAGGGCAAGGTTGTACAGGAGCTCCTTTACAGAGGGGTCCGTGACCGGGCACTTCCTGAACTTCTCAAATGCCATGTCCAGCATGCCCTGGCCCTGGAAGGAAAGGCCCAGCATCTTGTTGTTCTCTATGTTCTCTGCAAGCGCTTCGCCCCTCATGCCGAAGCTTACGTACTCCCTGGCCGCCTCAAGCGCAAACCCCGTTAACAGAAACGCGGTGGCAAAGGCGGGCATGAGCCAGTAGCCGGCAACATAATAAAGCCCGAGTGAGACGCCCAGAAGGGCCGCCAGCATAATAGCCATCATAAGTGCGCCCACCTTGAGGTGCACCCTTGGCAGCACAACAGCAACGAATATCCCAAAGAGCACGAATACGGCAAGCTCCAGGGGGAAGGCCCAGGAGGGGCGAATCACCTGTGAGCCTGAGAGGATGTCCTCAATGGCCCTTGCGTGAAGCTCCGCCTCCGAAAGCCGCAGCCCGTCGTGCGTTGTGTAATGTTTTGCGTACCTGGACACGTCTCCCAATACCACGGCCTTGCCCTTGAACGCGCCCTCTGGAACATCCCCCCTAAGCAGCGCCGAGAGCGCATACACCGGCGGGCGGCCCGTGGTCCCATAGAACATCCCAAAGTCGCTGCCAGAGGGGACCTTTAACTCCCCGAAGGCCATGCCCTCCACACCCCTGTCCCTGAACATCCCTTCGTATTGGGTTATAAAAACCCCTGAGTGCCTGAGGGCCAGGCGCAGGGCAAGGGAGGGATAGAGCCTTCCTGCGTGCTCGATGACCAGATTGTGTTTCCTTACAACGCCGTCCGAATCTTCCAGCACATTAATATGCCCAAGAGCGCGGGCCTTTGATGAGAGAGCGTCAAATGGGTACTCCACGCTCCCGGCCAGCGGGACCGGGTTATTAAGCAGGTGCAGTGGGTTCTTGAATTTTCCAATATCAGCCGCAATATTTTCGGGCCATCTCACCGGAGGCCCGGCATGGAGCGCCTTGCTTGATATAAAATCGGGCGGAGTGGTCCCGTCCTTGCTCTCAAGACCGAAGTACAGTGGAAATACGAGCTTGACCCTTACTCTGAGGGCACCCAGCAGGGCCGCGTCCAGATCAACCCTCTTGCCTGCCTTGGCAAGGTCGGAGCCAATGCCCCTTGCGGCCTTTATCTTCATCAGGGCCTTGTCCTCAACTATGGAGTTTGCAATTAGCCTGAACTCAGCAAGGGCGGGGGCATTGTCCTTTTGTGGGAACTCCAGGGCCAGGGCTACTGTTTTTGCTCCCATCTTAGACAGTGTCCTGATAGCTTCTGCCACCTCCCGGCGGGGCAAAGGGCCATAGACAGAGCGGGAGTAATCATCAAGCCCCACGACTGCCACGAGGCCTGCCGAAGGGGTGCTTTTAAGAGATGAAAGCGTGTCGTACCAGGAGCGCTCAAGGCCGAGAAAAGGTGCAGCTTCAAGCAGAAAGCTAAAAAGCACTATGGCGCTTAAAAGAGCGCCCGGGAACCACCTCTTTCGTGCAATCTTATGCACAACGGCCAAAAGAGGGGCCAGAGATCCTCTGGTCATATTTAGCATCGAGGACATTCCCATGAGATCAATTAATAAACTTTCAGCTGTTTAAAAAATATATCAATAGTGTGCCCCAGCCTGGTTATATACGGTTATGTACGGTTATGTACGGGATTATAACACTAATCTGAAGCGAGGGATTATTTAATGCACCAGTGCATTCCCCATTGTCTCTGCCACGGGGTGTAGAACTCCATGCCTTTGTAGATACCCTGTGGTCTCTGCCACAGGAAGGTTCATTTACGCAGCAAATGAACGAACACAATATACCAGAGCGCGTTGTTGGCTATATGTACGATAATGCTTCCCCACAGGCTCCGCGAATACTCATATACAAGGGCCAGGAGCACGCCCTGGGCAAAGGCCACCGGGGCCAGCCCATGCATTATCGCAAACAGGAGCGTTGAGCCAAGCACGCCCGTGGCCAGACCGTACCGCCCACGCAATATCGTGTAGAACTGCCCGCGATAGACCGACTCCTCAAACACTGGCCCAATAATTACTAAAGCTAGTACATAGAACGCATTTTGGTTAAGTGTGACGCCATCAAGAAAGAGCCTCACGCCCCCGCCCGCATCCGGCGCGGTCAGCCAGAGCACCCAGAGCCCGGCAAATGCTGCCAGCACCCCGAGGGCTGTAGAGGTTATAAACCGCTTTGGGTGTTCAGGCGGCTTCAACGAGAGCGGGCAGAGCCTCCACAAAAGGGCAATGGCGGCCAGGTCGATCAGAAAGAAACCATAGAGGTAGAATATGGGGTATTTGATGCCTGAGAAATACGCTCCGTATGCCCTTGTCATGGCTATCAGAAAAATGGCGACAACAAAGAGCGCTACTAAAAGCTTTCTGTCTTTATCGCCGCCCATATGGTGCGATGCCTCCTGCGCTAGAGTGTCCTGTTACGCTTATTGCACTAGCTGCTACGGACACTTTACTGTCTTGCTTCAAGCCACTTACCACGAAACATCACTTGTTAAACTGGTTCTGCCAGTCAGGGACTGGTTTTATATTCTTTGCAGTAGCTACAAATTAATGTAACCCCTCACGGGTTCGAGGTGCTGTAGATTCCGTGATCAGAGTCAAGTGTTATTATCCCACAGGTCGTTTGCTCACCCAGTCCTCCTGATATGGCACTCCGTTTCTAAGCACGCCAAGCGCGATCACCAGGAGCTTTCTCAT
>SDBV01001206.1_pt1 | contig 38790 bp, 47 predicted proteins | sample 2277081 | NCBI WGS metagenome assembly SDBV01 (sample SAMN10402039, study PRJNA504765) | marine sediment metagenome | isolation source: marine sediment core GS10_PC15, 223 cmbsf | place: Arctic Ocean: Southern Knipovich Ridge | collected 2010 | reverse complement strand
TAACACAGCATAAATCAACCCTCTTCGGATCTGTCGATACGCGGCCGAATCACCATATGAGCCACTTTTCGGTTTCTTGGTGCGCGATCGGGCAATCTTCAACAGAAGAGCGCTTATTTGAGGACTAGCTGGAAGCGCGCCGGTAGACTCGGAGGTGCCGGGTTGACGATCTCGACCGCGAGTGGTTCGGTGATCTCGACGGCCACAGGCTCAACAATCGCAATGGGGGTCGTGACCTCTACCGCCAGCGGGGCGTTGATGACCTCGACCTGCTTGGGTGCTTGGGCTTGTGCTGCGAGCGGAACGATCAGGGCTGAGACAAGGACTGACAGAAACAGGCGCATGGGAACCTCCTTCGGGGGTGTTTCGATCCTTCGTGGACTCACGCTCACTGACCCACCCACGAGATCGGCGTCTCGCGCGGCGTACAGTCCGCGGGATCTGCAACGATGCGCAGTGTGCCGCTCTTGTTCTTTACGCAGGCGTTGATGATCTGCTCCGGGTCGGGGTCGGGTGGTGTGAAGCAGGGTTCGGGTTTGACCTTGAAGGGGGACGTGAATGTGGGTAATGTAAATTGCAGCGTTGAAACAACGCCGTGCGCGATGCCGATGGTGGTTAGGCAACCGTGGATAACGTCATTAATGGACTGGTACCCGACATCTTCCGAAACGCCATTTGGGTCTGCATATACGATTGAAGAACCCACGCGGCGGGAATACATAAATCTACTGCTTGGAGCGTGCACGATGAAGGAGTCCGATACGCAATCGGGCTCAGTATAGAATAATTTCTGTTCCTGAAAGCCCGATATCCTCCCATGACCTGCCCGAATAGGGACTAGATTCCCGTTATGGTTGAGGAAGGCAATCACATAGGGGTCTTCGTAATGCTGCACGCGCGCAATCCGTGCACCAGTACTATCAAAGACAGCCGCGCAATCCGCAGACTCCTGCGCGCCTGCTGAGATTGGGATGAGAAGCGCAGTAACAAGAGCGACCAAAAGACAAGAAACGTACAGGCGCATGGGTGTCTCCTTCGACGGAGGAGGTAAGCCTAGTGATCCACAGGGGTAGGTCGTTGTTGCGTCCACTTTTTTGCAAGAACGTCTAGTTCATCAAGGCGTCGTCGTGCAACAGTTTTTCCAACATCAAAGGTCGCCGCTATGTAGTCTGCGATCTGCCATCGCCTGCGCGGTCCGGCCATCAACCGCGTCTCTTCGAGCGCTTCTTGCGCCACGATAACCATCGTCGGAAACGGCACCAGTAGTGCAGCTGCAAAACGGTTCGCCTGCCATTCCATCCACTCGTGTGCTGGCGGAGTGGGAAGCACGCCTTCGCGGATGGTGCGCGTGTAGTCTTCGACGTAGTCGCGCCGAAGAACCTTCAAATGCCGGTGGAGAGTGAAGTGACCCAGCTCATGCGCGAGAACGAACCTCCTCCACGGCCCTTCCAACGCGCGGTTGATCTCGATTCGCGGAGTGCTGAACCAACACCTACCGAGGACATTTCCAAGATCGGCGGAGGGTTCGTACTCCAGCACGCGGTCATCGGCGAGTTGCCTCACGAATTCCTCAACCGGAATCGAGCGTGGAGCAGCTACTAGCACCGAATCAAACGCCCGAATTGTTTGCAGCGCGCGCTGCTCGACCGCTTCAGCATCCAGCACTTCGACGCCGTGGCGGTCCACCTGGATGTTGCTGTCGTGTGTGATGTCCACGCGGGCGACATAGTAGCGCGTGCACCCGCGGAGCACCTCACCCTAACTGCCAACCAAAGAAGCAATACCCATGACCCCTCGAAACGTATGAAGCGAGCAGCGCGGACCCCAGCCCAAAGCCGAGATGCCCGAACTGCCCCGCTCCCGCGCCTCTGAACGCTGTTGCGAAGGCGAGTGGAAGGGGCGTGGGGAGGGTGCGTGCTACCGTTCCGGTGTCAGGCGCTCCTGCCCCAGCGCTAACGGTTAGCGCTGTTCGGTGCGGATGAGCGCCCAGACGGGGGCGGCGGAGTTAGATCTGTGGAGTGTGTGTTCTGCGATCTGATTGAGGGTTTGGCGCCTCTCAGTGAGGTCCATCGAGATCGGCAGGTGATCGCCTTCATGGACATCCAGCCAGTTAACCCTGGTCATGTTCTGGTAGCTCCAATTCAGCATTCGCCCGTTCTCGCCGATCTCGATCCCGAGGTGGGAGCTCAGCTTTTTCGGGTGGCGCAGCGTGTCGCCCACACAATCCGATCCTCGCAACACCGTGCCGAGGGCGTCAACCTCTTCTTGGCGGACGGGGAAGTCGCCGGACAAGAAGTGCTTCACGTGCATCTTCATGTCTTCCCCCGATACGAAGGAGATGGCGTCGGGCTCCGTTTTGGGCCGAACTACTTCAATCTACCGCACAGGAGGCAGCTAGACGCCACAGCGCATGAGCTGAAGTCCTTATTGGAGTCATCCGCCTAACAAACGATCGTGATTAAAGTCAACCCTTCACCGTTGCCAGACCCTCCGTTCCCGAGCGAATGCATTGAGCGCGCCGGGTAGTGTCCGGGCCATGGCGATGGGTGCGAGCTGGGGAGACGGAGGCTGCGGTAGATTCGATTGGATCAGTTGTCTGGATCGGCGAACAGCGACTGGCGGTGGAGTTGGCGGCCGACTGCCCGACGCTGAAGCGGCCTTCTTCGCCACCGTTCTTTTTCTGGCGGCGGGATGCTGCATTGAGGTAGAAAAAACATCGCTGCCGGAGGCGTGAAAGCGATGCGAACAGGTTTCTTTTCCCATCTACCCGAGTGCGCTCTTGGCGTGCGGACGGCGCTCATGTGTGCTTTCGCCGCGGCCGCGATCGTGCTCCCTCAACAAGGAGAAGCCATGGATAAAGTAGTGCTCAATTCCAGTGCGTTCGAAGCCAACGGGCTAATCCCCGCCAAATACACCTGCGAGGGAGAGGACGTGTCCCCGGAACTCACCTGGTCGGGCATACCGAGCGGAACCACGAGCCTCGCTCTCATCGTTGACGACCCGGACGCGCCCGATCCCGCGGCTCCCAAGATGACGTGGGTCCACTGGGTTCTCTACGACGTCCCGCTCTCGGCGAAGGGGCTGCCCGAGGCGGTCGGGGCGAACTCGCTGCTCCGTGGGACACGAGAAGGGCTCAACGACTGGAAGCGCACGGGCTACCGAGGGCCGTGCCCGCCGATCGGCCGTCACCGCTACTTCTTCAAGCTCTACGCGCTCGATACAGAACTAGGCGATCTCGGCGAGCCGACGAAGGCGCAGCTCCAAAAGGCGATGGCGGGACACATCCTCGGTGAGGCGCAGCTGGTCGGCACCTACCAGAAGTCCGGGAAGTAGGGGCGGCTGAACTACAACACACCGGAGGAGCGCTTCCATGCAGCCTAGGTCGTGTTGCACTTCAAAGTTGATACTAAGCGGCGCAGCCGCTACACGGCATCGACCGGGGTCGTCGGCCGTCCCCACGCTACCCGCTCGAAATCGGTCTATTGAGGAAGTACCAAGCGGCTTGCGCGGAGAACGTGAGAATCGAGACGCCGAGGAAGATGACGGAAGCATTTTGCAGAAGATCGAGTGCCCCTGCGCCACTGCGAGGGTCATAGACCCGCTCAACCAAGACAACCGCGAGCATCCAGAGCGTGGAGGCTCCGAGGCCTACCGCGAGCGAGGTCTTGATCCGCCTTCCCATCCGCCTTGCCCAAGCCGGATGGTTCTCCGCTAAGCGACTGATTCGGACGGTGGAAAGGCTCACGAGCGCGAACACAAGGGAGGCTACTACTGCGACCCCTGCGTGGCCGCCGAATCCGTGCGTAGCCACGCCGGCGGCTTCCGCCAGCGGCAGGCCGGCAGCCCTGGCCGCGCAAGTGAAATAGCGCGAGTTGTGGACAGCATCGCCTACCACAAACAGGAGGAATGCGACGAACCAAGAGACCGCCGCCAATGAGTCGCTAGGGCCCAGGAGCACGGATGTCAAGAAGGCGCCCCCAGCCAAGAAGAGGAAGGCCACGACGGTCCGGCTCCCCCAGGCAGGTGATTCGATTCTAATTTCAGGGCTGACGAACGTTGCCTTCACTCGCTTGGAGACCTTGAAGTAAGGGATCCAGACGGCAGCCCCTAGCACGTCGCGCAGGAGTTTCTTGACCGTCTCGATCGCGAATACCTCGGCGCCAGCCCCGAGCTCAAGAAAGAGTAGGAGGATTGATGAGCACACGCTTGCCGCTAGGAGGGCGATTACAGCGGCGGGTGCCTCGCGTTTCCTTAGAAAGAAAAGCGTCGCAGTGTAAATGGTCAGCGCCAACAGCCCGAGCGACACAAGGATCTCAGCCGCATACAATACGCCGTGCCCCGCCGCAGCGACATCAGAGAACAGGGCGACCGAAATGACTAGCGAGACCACTGAGATTATCGGAGCAAGGACGAAGCAGACCGTCGGAAGAAGTAGCCAACCATCGGTGACGCCGAGCCGCGCCTCAGCCGGCGCGACACCGGAGGGGGGCAGTTGCGTGGGCAGAGGAACCCCACGTTCAGTCAGTACAAGACTGATGGCTTGGAAGGCTTCGGCTCTCCAGGTGCCGCGATCATTGTTGATCCAGATATCCACAAGCTCATCCGTCTTGCGGTCTCGCATATTCTTCACGAGATACTCAGGCAAGTGGCTCATATCGCATCCTCACCGGCGCTGGCTTGCGTGGGCACGCGGTTCCAAATGAGCTCTCCCTGGCTTCGAGCCGCTTGGAGCGTCCAGCGACCTCCCGTGCGCCGTCAGCGGACAGTCCGAGCGGACACGCTGCTGTCTAACCTCTTGGCGCTCAACTGCACCAAACAGCGCTAACCGTTAGCGCTGGGGCAGGAGCGCCTGCCGCCGGATTGTAGCATGGGCCGATTGGAATGCGTTATGCCACAGCAGCTTCAGCGCGTTGTTAGGCCGCGGATTCCATAGACTTGGTCTACTTGATCCACGCTGAGATCGAAGCGGTCACGAGCCCAACGTTGTCGTCCGCATCCAACACGGCGTCTAAGAGTCGGAGGTGGAACGGCTCAAACGCTTCGTAACGCTTGAATTGCGGCCTTTTGACTCGGCGCTTGTATGCGATTACGACTTCACCCATAGCAGCGGGGTTGGTGTCTGAAAGGTTCGCGAAGAGAAGACGATCTCCGTTCTTGACTTTCGGGATCGGTTTAAGAGTAGACACGAGAAATGGCCCTGCCTCATCCAGGAATCGAATCGCGACTTCGGAATCCGCTAGGAGCGAACCGCCTACTCGATCGAGGTAAAGCAGCGAGAGCTGAAAATTGTACTTCTCAAGCGTGGGGCGTCCTTCCGAATCCCGTTCGGAGACGGGGATGCTGAATAGGTTGACCTCGTCGCGTGGCAATTCGTTACCCCACTGATCTCGCATCGTAGAACGCGTAACCTCTTCTAGGATTCTGGTGTATCGTTCGCGGGTCTCAGCATCGTAGTCGGCAGTGGGATGAGGGAGCCTACCGAAGAGCACGTAAGTGTACATGGCGAAGTTTTTGAGCTCGGAGCCCTTCTCGTGAAACGTTGACCATGCGCTGGTCCTAGGCGGAGCGGAGTCCGCCTGCGGAGCGGAGAGTTCCGCGTCGTACGTTCTTTCGCAGGCTAGGGAGAAAATGAGTGAGAACGCCAAGAGGAAAAGAAGCCTAGGAGTTGTTTTGACGAAACCCGGGACGATCAGGCGGGCACACAATAGCTGGCAGCCGAAGGCGAACGCGGGAATCGAACTCGCCTTGCACCTAGCGATTCCAGGTACTTAGCAATGGAAGACGTGGTGCCATTGTGGGGCCACTACCAATGCTCGGTGATCAGTCCCCATGTGTTTGAAATCGCCTCAAACCGCGGCCTCTAACTGTCCACGATTCCGGGGGAAGTCCAACTCCACTCTTGACCTCAACCTCACCACCAGTTAGAGTGCCGCAGAATACATGGGTAGCCGTAACAGGCTATAAATAGGGAAGACGGTGAAAGTCCGTCGCGGGCCCGCCGCTGTAACCGGGACGAAAGCCACAATCACCACTGTTCGAATCGAATGGGAAGGTGTGGTTAGTAGTACGATCCGGAAGTCAGAAGACCTACCCATGAACATAGCAGCCGGACCTCGTGGACTTTATTGGCTACGGCTGCACGAATATCGTGGATAAAAACGGAATCCCGAACCTAGAAATAATAGGTTCGGGGTTTTTTGTTTTTCGAGAGTGCGAATGGGATTTTTACCCGTCAATCTCAACATCGAAGGCCGACGATGCGTCATCGTGGGCGGCGATGCTGCAGCTCACCGTAAGTGCTTGAAATTCCTCCGCCACGGTGCGGATGTCCGCATAATCTGTCCCCTTTCCGACATCACCTGGCCCGAGACAGAAATCGATCTCGTGCGCAGACCCTTCGAGCCCACGGACGTCCAAGACTCCTTCTTGGTCGTGGCCGCGACGGATAATCCCAAGACGAACAGATTGGTGGCACAGGCCGCCCGCGCCGCGGGTGCCCTCGTACAACAAGTCGACATGAACGAAGGCAACGACTTCACCCTCCCGGCGACCTTGGAGAACGAAGAGTTTAGCCTTTCGATCGCCACCCACGGCGCCAGCTCCGCCTTTGCGGCCTGGCTTCGGGATCAAGTCGCGGCCTGGTTGGAGCCGGGCTTCGCGGCCTACTGCGCCCTCGCGCGGGGTCTGCGCGGAGAAGTCGCGGCGGCTCTACCCCTTTCCCTGCGCCACGCCTTCTTCACAGAACTATTGCGAACCGATGTCCTCGACCTCTTGATTCAAGGTCAAGGGGAACGCGCCGAGGTCGCCGCGAGAGAGTTGCTCACACAATTTCGCGAGGGCGACCCTCCGCCCACCGCGAGGCTCGGAAAGATCTACCTTGTGGGCTCCGGCCCAGGGGACGCCGGCTTGATTACGATCAAGGGTGCGCGCTGCCTCCAGGCCGCGGAAGTGGTCCTGTATGACAACCTCGTGAATGAGGACATCGTGGAGCGCTTCTGCGCGCGCGCGCAGAAGATCGACGTCGGAAAGCACAAGGGCAATCACACGAGCAGTCAAGAAGAAATCATCGCCATGCTGATCGAGCAGGCACGGCGAGGAAGGACCGTGGTGCGCCTCAAGGGCGGTGACCCCTTGATCTTCGGGCGCGGCGGCGAGGAGGCACGTGCGATCCGTCACGCCGGCATCACCTTTGAATTCGTTCCCGGAATAAGCTGCGTTTCCGCGGTCCCCACCTACGCTGGCATCCCCGTGACCGACCGCGAGGCCGCCTCTTCCTTTGGCGTCTACAGCGCCCACTTGAAGGCCGGGGAATGGATCCCCGACGACCGTTGGCGCGGCATTGCCCAGGGACCCGACACCCTCATCTTCTTCATGGCCAAGACCCGCTTGCGCATGGTCGCAGAGAAACTGATCGAGTATGGGCGCAGCCCGTTTTCTCCCATCGCACTCATCATCGAAGGGACGACGAACCGCCAGCACACGATCACAGGCACACTGCGCTCCGCTCTCAGCTGTGAGGAAATCCCCGAGTTCTCCGGCCCCGGCCTCGTCGTCGTGGGGGACGTGATCCACGAAATGAATCACATGCGTTGGTTCGAAGGTCCGGGTGTCGTCTACGAAGAGATCGCCGAGGGGGGGACTCTATGTCCGAAAAAACCTTGATCCTCGTCCGGCACGGCGACCCCCTCGACAAATGGGTTGGGCGCTTCCTCGGGAGCACGGATATCCCACTGAGCGAGCGCGGGCAATGGAGCGCCCAGCGCCTAACAGCGCGCCTTGCGCCTCTGGTTCCCTTCGCATGCGTTAGCAGCCCACTGCAGCGCGCCCAGCAGACCGCTGAGATCGCGACCACTGCATGCTGCGTAGAGATCGAGGTCGACTCCAATCTTTGCGAGATGGACTTTGGCACGTGGGAGGGGCTCAACTTCCAAGAAATCCTCACGAAGGACCCTGAACTCGTAAAGGACTGGACCTCGGGCTCCCTCGACTTCGCCTTTCCCAACGGCGAAGCCATCAAGACCTTCGTCGAACGCACGAAGAGGGCCTGCGAAGCCCTCACAGAGAGGACGGCCGACACAGTCGTCGCCTTCGCCCACGGTGGGGTCATTCGCTTTGTTCTGTGCCACCTCCTCGGCCTAGACGCGAAGCATCCATTCATCTTCGACGTGGGCTACGCATCGATCACGCGGCTTTCACTCAACGATGGCTATGCGGTTCTACGGGGCCTGAACGACCAATGCCACCTGGAGAACCGGTAACGTGGCGCGCACCATCCTCGTCACCGGCGGCTGCCGAAGCGGGAAAAGCCGCTATGCCATGGAGCTGGCGCAGACCCTCGGCGAGCGGGGCCTCTATATCGCAACCGCCGCGGCCTCGGACGCCGAAATGGAAGAGCGGATCTCTCGCCATCGCCAAGAGCGAGAGCGGTGGGGCTGGTCAACCCTCGAGGAGCCGACGGATCTGTGCGGCGCGCTCTGCCAAACTTGCGAAGCCGAAGTCCTGCTCGTCGATTGTTTGACGATCTGGATCAGCAACCTGATGTTCGAGGCTTCGAAGAACGACACCTCCCTCGATGAGGTTTCCGTTAGCGACCATTGTCGCGCCCTAATCGACGCCGCGCGAAGGCATTGCGGAACGGTGATCTTCGTCTCCAACGAAGTGGGCATGGGAATCGCCCCCGAAAACGCCACGGCACGACGTTTCCGCGACCTGGCGGGTCGCTGCAACCAATTGATCGCCGCTGACTGCGACGAAGTCACCCTCGTAGCCAGTGGCATTCCCCTCCACCTAAAGGGCAAGCAGGTCTAGGAAAAGACTCTATGCGTATCCTCGAACAAACCTTAGAAAGGATCCGCTCCCAAGACACTGCGGCGCGCCAAACGGCCAAGGATCGCCTCGACCAGCTCACCATGCCCCATTGGGCCATGGGCAGGATCTTGGATCTCTCACTGGACTTGGCCGGCATCACGGGCTCGCAGCGTCCGCCCTACCGACGTCGCACCATCATTGCAATGGCGGCCGATCACGGCGTGGTTGCCGAGGGCGTTAGCAGATACCCCCAAGAGGTCACCGCCCAAATGGTTCACAACTTCGTCGCAGGCGGCGCCAGCATCAATGCCATGGCCCGTCAAGCGCGAACCGATGTCCTGGTTGTGGACATGGGCGTAGCCGGCGACCTCAGCGCACTCTACGCCAATGAAAAGCTCGTTTCGAAGCGCATTGGTGCAGGTACGGGGAACATTGCCAAAGAACCCGCCATGAGCCGCCAAGAAGCGGTTCGCGCCATCGAAGCAGGCATCGAAATCGTCAATTCCATCGCCGACGAAGTCGACGTGTTCGGAACGGGCGACATGGGGATCGGGAACACCACTCCCAGCACTGCGATTCTAGCGGCTGTTACTGGCATGGTGCCCGCCGACGTCACCGGTGTGGGCACCGGCATCGACGACACACAACTCCTGCACAAGATCCGGGTCATCGAAGCGGCCCTACAGGCCAACCGGCCCGACGCCAGCGATGGGATCGACTTATTGGCGAAGGTTGGTGGTTTCGAGATCGGCGGGATCGCCGGGGTCATCCTCGGGGCTGCCGCCCAACGCAAGCCCGTCGTCATCGACGGTTTCATCTCTACGGCCGGCGCATTGATCGCGCAACTCCTCGCACCTGCAGTGACAGACAACCTCATCGCCGCCCACCGCAGCGCGGAGCGCGGGCACCGGACTGCATTGGCCCACTTGAAAAAAGAGCCCCTGCTCGATCTCGACATGCGACTGGGCGAGGGCACAGGCGCCGCCTTGGCGATGAATCTCGTCGAGGCGGCTGCTCGCCTCCTCACGGAAGTGGCGACATTCGAGGAAGCGACTGTGTCAGAGGCGAAGATGTGAGACGCTTCCGGACAGCCCTTCGATTCCTGACGATTTTCCCTGTACCTGGATCCCCAGAGCGCAGTGGGGAGGCGATCGCGGCGAGCCTGTCTCTTTTCCCCCTCGTCGGCATTCTCATCGGCGCTCTCGCGGCCAGCGTTGCGCTGCTCGCGGCGAACCTCCTCTCCCCTGCGCTCCTCTCCGTATGTATCGCCTTGATTTGGGTTGCCGTCTCGGGCGGCTTTCATATCGATGGCTTGGCCGATACCGCCGACGGTTTCTTCAGCTCGCGCCCCCGCGAGCGCATTCTCGAAATCATGAAAGACGGTCGCATTGGCGCCATGGGGGTCATCGCCATCTTCTTCGTGCTCGCCCTCAAGATTGCCGCGCTTACGGGCCTGCAGCAGGCCGAGTTCTGGCGCGCCGCCCTCTTGGCCCCTTTGGCCGGCCGCTGTGCCATCGTCGTACTCGCCGTGGCCTTGCCAAGCTGCAGCCCCAACGGGCTGGGCAACCTTTTCTGTTCCGGCCGCAGCGTGGGCGAAGCCCTATCGGCCGTCGGCATTCTCGTCGCAGCGGGCTGGTTCGTAGCGGGCATTGCGGGCCTGGTGGCCGGCACCGTTTCAATCCTGGGTGCACTCCTGTTCGCCCTGTATTGCTTCCAAAAGATCGGCGGGGCCACGGGGGATGTCTTCGGCGCGGGTTGCGAGATCGCCGAGGCAACCTTTGTTCTCACCCTGGCAGCTCAGTCCGCAGCAAACATGATTGGATAGGTTCATCATGAAATTTGGGCACGGTGGAAATCAAAAGGAATTGGCGAGCAAAGCGGGATGCTCTCCCGAGGAGCTCCTCGACTTCAGCGCCAACATCAATCCCCTGGGACCACCCGAAGCATTGCGCGCCACGATCAGCCGAAGTCTTTCCCGTATCTGCCACTACCCGGACCCCAACAGCTCGAGCCTCGTGAAAGAAATCGCAGTGCACCACGGCGTCCCTGAAGCCAGCATCGTCGTCGGCAACGGCTCGACGGAGCTACTGTACGCCCTCCCCGCGGTCTTGGCTGCGACCACCGCGCTGATCCCGGTCCCGAGCTATATCGACTATACCCGCGCAGCAGAGCGCGTCGAATTGCGAACGCAGCGCGTAGCACTGTGCTCTCCCGAGAATCTCTTCCTCGATCTCGCAACGCTCGGCGAACACATTCAAGAGGGTCAACTCGTCTTCATCGGCCAGCCCAACAACCCCAACGGCGCACTCTGCGAATCATTGGCACTGCGTAAGCTCGCCGAGGCGCACCCGCACACATTCTTTGTGATCGACGAAGCCTTTGCCGATTTCGTTGACGGGTATACGAGCATTGCCTGTGCTGCCCTCGACAACGTCGTCGTCCTGCGCTCGATGACGAAGTTCTACGCCATCCCCGGCCTACGACTGGGATACGCCATCGCCCCCCCTGAAATCGCACAGCGCTTACGTGAGACGATTACCCCCTGGTCCGTCAACGTATTGGCACAGGCCGTCGGCACGATGTGCCTCAGCGGGGAGCGTTACGCAGAAATGACCCGCGCCGCAGTGCCCCCGCTCCGCAAGGAACTCGCAAGTGAGCTCGCACGGATCCCGGGCTTCAAGGTCTTCCCCTCAACGGTCAATTACCTCCTCCTGCGCATCGATCAACCCAGCTGGTCGGCGCCGCGCCTCGCCGAGGAGCTTCTGCGCAGGCGGATCGCGATCCGCGTTTGCGATAATTACGAGGGACTCGACGAGCGCTTCTTCCGCGTAGCCGTGCGCACGCGCGAAGAAAACGAGCGACTCTGCCAGGCGATCGCACAAATCCTCGGCGCCCCGCCGCGCCGCGCGCCTGCGAAGCCACGCACGCCGGCCCTCATGTTCCAAGGCACCGCTTCGAATGCCGGCAAAAGCGTCTTGGTCTCCGCCCTGTGCCGCATCCTGCTGCAAGACGGTGTACGCGTCGCGCCTTTCAAGGCGCAGAACATGTCCCTCAACTCCTTCGTCACCCACGATGGGCTCGAGCTGGGGCGCGCCCAGGCCGTGCAGGCCCAAGCCTGCAAGCTCGACCCCGATGCCCGCATGAATCCCATCCTGCTCAAGCCCAATTCCGACACGGGCTCACAGGTCATCCTGCACGGCAAGCCCGTGGGCAATATGCACGTCGAAGAGTACATCCGCTTCAAGCCCGAAGCCTTTCGCGCCGTTGCGGAAAGCTACGACTCCCTGGCGGGGGAGTTCGACGCCCTAATCATCGAGGGCGCGGGTAGCCCCGGAGAGGTCAATCTCAAGTCCCACGACATCGTCAACATGCAGATGGCTCGCTATGCCAACGCACCCGTCCTGTTGGTGGGCGACATCGATCGCGGGGGCGTATTCGCTTCCTTCGTCGGAACCATGGAGGTCTTGAGCGAGTGGGAGCGAAGCCTGATCGCCGGCTTCGTCGTCAACCGCTTCCGCGGAAATGCGGCCCTGCTCGACGACGCTTATTTCTATATGCGACGTCATACGGGAAAGCCGGTGCTCGGGACGGTCCCTTTCATCAAAGATTTGGCACTGCCCGAAGAAGACTCCGTCGAATTCAAGAGCGGCGCCCTCGACGAAGCTGCACGCGGCGAAGATAGCGTCGAAGTGGCCGTGATCGATTTCCCCCACATCTCCAACTTCACGGATCTCGACGCCCTGCGCATCGAAGACGACGTCCACCTTCGGATCGTGCGCAATCTCTCCGACCTCGACCAACCGGCGGCAATCATCCTGCCTGGAAGCAAGAGCGTCATCGCCGACTTGGCCTATCTCCGTAAAAGTGGTTTGGCCGCACGCATTCTCGAACTTGCAGAGAAAAAGCAGACGCAAATCGTCGGGATTTGCGGAGGATTTCAGATGTTGGGCCAGGAAATATGCGACCCCCATCGCATCGAATCCACGTGCGAAACACGCCAGGGACTCTGCCTTCTCCCCATGCAAACCACCCTCGAGCTCGAAAAGACTCTCACGCGAAGCACTGGAACCCACGTCGCCTCGGGCTGTCCGATCTTCGGCTATGAAATCCATCACGGCGCAAGCACAGCCGCGGATCTCATCACCACCATTGCCGCCAGCGACGGGACGAGCCTCGGGCACGGCCTCGAAGACCATCGAGTTTGGGGCACCTATGTGCATGGCTTGTTCGACGCCGATGGCTTCCGGCGTTGGTTCATCGACCGCTTGCGCGTTTCACGAGGGCTAGCGCCTCGCGGCGAGATCTGTGCCGCCTACGACATCGCGCCCGCCTTGGATCGCTTGGCCGCGGTGGTACGCGAGAGCCTTCCGATGGATAAGGTGTACCGGATCATGGGGTTGTGATGCCGATCGAATTCCAAATCCTTCTCGCGTTTGTGATCGATCTCGCCCTCGGCGACCCCCGTTGGTTACCGCATCCCGTGCGTTGGCTCGGCGCCACAGCTCTGCGCGTGGAGGCCGTCACGCGGCGTTATGTTCGGCCACCGCGAACGGCGGGCCTCGTCGCAGCGGCCCTACTCATCGCCGGCTGTGGTCTCTCGGCGCACGCCGCCCTCTCCCTCGCGCAGCGAGTCGACCCGCGCCTGGCCGACGCTCTCTCCATCTATTTAATCTATACCACCATCGCTACCCGCGACCTCATGGATCACAGCCGAGCGGTGTTCAAACGGTTGATGGCAGGGAATCTTCCCGCCGCACGCACGGCCGTCGGCAGGATCGTCGGGCGAGATACCCATGAGCTGGATGAAGCAGGCGTGACCCGCGCTGCAGTGGAAACGGTGGCCGAGAGCCTCGTCGACGGCATCACTGCACCACTGCTCTTCGCCTTCCTCTTCGGCCCCGTAGGCGCCGTATGCTACCGCACCATCAACACCCTCGACTCCATTTTCGGATACAAGAACGAGCGTTACCGCGAATTCGGTTGGGCCGCCGCGCGCATCGACGATCTCGCCAATTGGGCTCCCGCGCGGCTCACCGCACCGCTGATCGCCCTTGCCGCAACCGTGCTAGGCCAGCGCGGGTACAACGCCCTCGCGATCCTTCGCCGCGACCGCGCCTGCCACCCCAGCCCCAACGCGGGCCTCTCCGAAGCCGCTGTCGCCGGCGCGCTCGGCGTGCAGCTCGGCGGCGTCAATCGCTACTTCGGCGAGCCCCATGAGCGCCCGCAACTCGGCGATCCCATCGAGCCGCTGGAGCCCGCCCACATTCGGCAGGCGAATCAACTCATACTCGTGAGCACCCTCTTCTTTCTCGCGCTCGGCATCGCCTGTCGAGTGATCCTTGGAGGTGCGAGCTAATGGAGCGAAAAGCGGCGCGCCTATTGCTTTTCACAGGGGACGGCAAGGGCAAGACTACAGCCGCGCTCGGCCTAGCCTTGCGCGCGCTCGGCCACGACAAACGAGTATCGGTCCTGCAGTTCGTCAAGAGCGATGCCTCTACGGGCGAGCGCGAAGCCTTCGCCCGCTTCCCTGAGGTCGAGTTCGCACAGTTGGGCTTGGGCTTCTTACCGAAGCCAAGCAGCTCACAGTTCGCCAAGCACCGCAAGGCCGCCGAGACAGGCCTCGCACTCGCGCGCGAGCGCATCGCCGAATGCGAGGAGGGCGTAATCATCCTCGACGAGATCTGTTTCGCCGTCGCCCGCGGGCTCCTGGCTGAAGAGCAGGTCATCGACACCATCAAGCAGGCACCTGCAAATTCGATCATCGTACTCACCGGACGGGGCGCCACCGAGGGCCTCACCGCCTTGGCCGACACCGTCACGGAGATGCGTTGCATCAAGCACGCGCTGCAAGCGGGCGTCCCCGCGCAAATCGGAGTCGAGCGATGAAGCGCGAGTGCCCCCGCATCGTTCTCGCAGGAACCCATAGTGGCGTCGGCAAGACGAGCGTTTCCCTCGGAATTACGGCAGCACTCACCCGACTTGGCCTGCGGGTGCAGACGTTCAAGGTCGGACCCGATTTTCTCGATCCCACCCACCTGGCACAGGCCTCGGGGCGCCCCTGCTACAACCTCGACGGTTGGATGATGGGCCGCACTTACGTCAGTGAGCTCTTCGCCCGCGCGACGGCTAACGCAGACATTGCAATTATCGAAGGCGTGATGGGGCTCTTCGACGGTGCGAGCGCGCGAACCTCCGTGGGGAGCACCGCTGAAATCGCTCAGTGGCTCGAAGCGCCGGTAGTTCTCGTCATCGATGCCCATGGCGCAGCTCGCAGCGTGGCAGCCCTGGTCAAGGGCTATTCCGAATTCGAGCCCACTGTGTGCCTGGCCGGTGTCATCGCCAATCGCTGCGGTTCTGCACGCCACGCCGAATTCCTCGTGGATGCCCTGACCTCTGCCTCTCTGCCGCCACTCATCGGCGCCATTCCACGCGGGGCGTTCCCCTCGCTACCGAGCCGGCACCTCGGTCTCGTCACCGCCACAGGAGACGCCATGGGCGCGGCGACCCTCGGCGAACTCGTCACTGCAACGGAAGAATTTCTACGCCTAACAGAACTTAAAGAGATCGCCGCTTCGGCTGCGCCCATCGACGTGCCAGCGCCTGCGGCTCGTGTTTCGGCGGCACCCCTTCGCATCGGAATCGCCCGCGACGCCGCGTTTCACTTCTATTACCAAGATCTCTTCGATGCCCTGCGCGAGCGCGGTTGCGAGCTGGCATTCTTCTCGCCCCTCGAAGACGCGAGGCTTCCCGACGGCCTTGCCGCCTTGGTTCTCGGTGGCGGGTACCCCGAGGAGTACGCCGAGACTCTTTCAGCCAACCGTGCAATGTGCACCGCGATCCACGCCTTCGCAGATTCCGCGCGCCCGCTCTACGCCGAGTGCGGAGGGCTGATTTATCTCACCGAAGCCGTGACCACCCCGGCCGGCGAACGCTTTCCCCTCGTAGGTCTGCTACCAACGAGCGTGCGCATGCTCCCGCAGCGCAAGATGCTCGGCTATATCGAAGCCGAGCTGTTTTCCGATGCCCCCTTTGGCAAACGCGGCGATAAGCTGCGCGGCCACGAGTTCCACTACTCCGAGCTCGAAGACACCCTCGACACGCACGAGCAATGGCAACCGGCATACCTCGCGCACCGCCCGTGCGGCGATGCGAAGCGCGTTGAGGGCTTTCAACGCGGTGCACTCGTCGCCAGTTATGTGCATCTCCATCTCGCCTCACGGCCCGATGCGATCGACAACTTTCTAACTCTCTGCAGGAGCAACCCGTGACCACCCTAGCCGACGAAACGACACCACGAGAAACATCGAGCGCGGCCGAAGCTGCTTTGGTGCGAGGGCTCTATGCCTCCCCCATGAGCGGCTCCGAGATCGAGGCACGTTCCTTTTCCATCATCGACAGCGAAGCCTCTCGTAGCGGGATCGCCCCTGACCAATGGCAAATCATTCGACGCATGATCCACACCTGTGCCGATTTAGAAATCGCCAGCAGCGTACGCTTCTCGCCCACTGCGATCTCATCCGGCATCGCCGCGCTTCGCAATGGCAGTCTCATCTACGTCGACTCGAATATGATTCGGGCTGGGCTCTCCCTCGCGCGCCTCCAATCGGCAAATAGCGCCTACGAGCCCAACCGCGTTCTGTGCCATGTCGCCGACGAAGACATTGCATCCCACGCGCGCGAGTCCGGGCTTCCGCGTTCCCTCTTCGCGGTGCGCAAGGCCTCACACGCTCTAGATGGCGGGGTCGCCGTGTTTGGCAATGCCCCCGTCGCCTTACTCGAACTAAACCGCATGATCAAAGAAGAAGGCATTCGACCTGCCCTCGTGATCGCGATGCCCGTCGGCTTCGTTCACGTCATCGAGAGCAAAGAAGAGTTCATGAAGTTAGGCATCCCCTTCATCGCAACTTCGGGGCGAAGGGGGGGGAGCCCACTCGCAGTGAGCGTCTTGCACGCTCTTTGCAATCTCGAGCGAGACGAGAGTCTCGTTAGAGAAGAAGGGAGGAATGAATGAACGTTCAATCCAAGAAAGAAGTCATTGCCTTTCGGAAATCCTGCAAGGCAACGGGTACGGGCCTTTCCCATTACATTTTGATGGACAAGAAACCGGCCTAAGGCCTCCGGGCCCCAGCGGGAAGGCGCGTGAGTTGCGCCCTCCCGCTGGTTTAACCATTCGCATACCGAAAAACAGGTGAATACGACATGACTCAAAAACTGATCGTGCCCCAAGCGGCCTCTTCGCGCGGCCTTCAATTCAACTCGGGATGCGGCCCCGCTTTCCAGCCCCTCGACATTGGACACGACGACTACTTCGCACTCATCGATCCCGACATCGCCTTTTGGTCCCTCGTGCGCAAGGACAAGCTCGCGGCATCCCTCGAGACGAACTCACAATTCATGCGGGAGCTCATGGAGAAGCGCCAGGCCTTTGCCGCCGAAATCCACGCACTGCGCTTTCAACTCAAACCTTCGGCCGTGTATTTCAACCCCACGGACCGTTGCAACTTGAATTGCTCCTACTGCTACATCCCCGAGGACTTGCGAAAGAACGGTACGACAATGTCGCCCGAGCAACTCATCGACGCCCTGGGCATTCTCCTCGAATACTTCAAGGAAACGGCTCCCGAGAGCGAAAGGCCTCAGATCGTCTTCCACGGGGCAGAGCCGCTGGTCGCCAAGAAAGCGCTCTTCGCCGGAATCGATCGCTACCTCGATGACTTCCGCTTCGGCGTCCAAACCAACGGCACGCTCCTCGACGACGAGACTGCGGAGTTCCTCACATCGCGCAATATCGGAATTGGCCTTTCCCTCGACGGAGCCGAAGCGGCGATTGCCAACCGCACGCGCTTTACCTGGAACGACACGGGTGTATACGACAAGGTGATCGAGGCCTTCGATCGCCTCAAGGGCTACCACAACTACAACGTGATCTGCACCGTGACGCGCGAGAACATGACCGAGCTGACGAGCATGGTGGATTTTTTCCATGAACACGAAGTTCCCGTATGCATGCTCAACCCCGTGCGCTGCACACGTGAGGGTGCGCGGAAGATCAAGCCCCTCGACCACGAACTCGTGCCCCACTACCTAAAAGCGCTCGATCGAACCTATGAACTCTTTGAAAAAACGGGACGCAGCCTAGTGGTGGCCAATTTCGCCAATATCCTGGCCAGCATCGTTGCGCCTACGGCGCGGCGCCTCATGTGCGACATCTCGCCCTGCGGCGGCGGGCGTTGCTTCTTCGCGGTTTCGGCATCGGGCGATCTCTTCCCATGCAGCGAATTCGTCGGTGTCGACGAGTTCGTCGGCGGCAACCTCTTCACGGGTAAGATCGCCGATGCCCTCGAGACCCCTGCCTTCAAGCTGGTCACCGAGCGCAAGGTAGAAAACATCGATCCCTGTTCGCGCTGTGCGATTCGTCACTTCTGCGGCTCGCCCTGTCCCGCCGAAGCCCATGAGATGAACGGCGGCATGGACAAGCCCGGCGCCTTCTGTGAGCTCTACGAAGAGCAGACGCGCTACGCCCTGCGCCTCATCGCCGACGGCAAGCTCGACGCTTTTATGTGGGATGGCTGGGACGACGACACTGTCACGGAAATCGACATCCTGAGCGTTTGATTCAAGGGGACGCCGCAGCGGCGGCAAAGGAGCATCGAATGAGCCCAGAGAAGAAACGCGCCATCATCATCCTCGGACACGGCAGCCGCGTGCCCGACGCCAGCACGGCCATGCATGTGGTGGCCAGGGGCGTCAAGGAGCGCCACGGATATGCCATCGTCGAGACCTGCAACATGTCCCGCCTCGGACCTCACTTCGATGAGACCTTTGAGAAATGCGTCGAGCAGGGGGCGACGGAGGTCATCTTGATCCCCTACTTCCTGCACGAGGGCCTACACATTCAAGTGGACATCCCGACGATGATGCAGCATGCGGCGGGCCGCCACCCCGATGTGCGCCTGGTACTGGGCAAGTGCCTGGGCTTCGACGATGCCCTCGTGGACTTGGTTGATCGGCGCATCTGCGAATCGGAGCGTCTCCACGATGTGCGCGAACTGGCACTGCCGTTGGAGGAAGAGTTCCCCCTGCCCAAAGACCAGCTCGCATACATCCCCATGACGCCACAACAAGCCCAGGAGTGGGAGCAACGCATTCGCACTCCAGAGGGCCAAGATGGCTAAGCGGCTTTGTGGAATGGCAGCCGCCGGAGCAACCGTCGCCCTCGCGGCGAAACCGGCGTATGCCATGCACATTTCCGAGGGGATTCTACCAGCGCCCTGGGCGGCGCTCTGGTTCTTCCTATCGCTGCCCTTTCTCTATTGGGGCGTGCGGGATCTGCGCATACGCAGCCAAGACGATCCCCTGCTCAAGCCCTTGCTAGGCTTGGTGGGCGCGGCCGTATTCCTTATTTCGTGTATGCCTGTCCCCGTGCTCAGCGCCGGGACCTGTTCCCATCCCGTGGGCACGGGCCTCGCCGCGATCTTGATCGGGCCGGCGCTGACCGTTGTGATAACCAGCATAGCGCTCCTCTTGCAGGCCCTTTTCCTGGCACACGGCGGCCTAACGACCCTGGGCGCCGACATCTTCTCCATGGGCGTCACCGGCGCTTTCGTCGGCTACGGCGCCTTCGTCGCGGCCAGACACGTCGGCGCCTCCCTGCTCGTAGCCGCCTTCCTTGCGGGCCTGCTTTCCAACTGGGCGACCTACGCTGTCACCTCCTTCGAGCTGGCCTCCGCGCTACACGGAGAGGGGGACTTCGCCTCGATGTTCACAGCCATCCTTCTCGCCTTCACACCGACCCAGTTGCCCTTGGGCCTGTTCGAGGGCGCCATCGCCGCGGGGGCATTGCGTTTCGTCCACGCCCGGCGACCCGAGCTCATACGCCGCATTGCGCCAGGGGGTGTGCAATGAACTCAGCGTTTTCGGTCGCCCTTCTCGCGCTCATCCTCACCCTCGGCGGCCTTACCATCAGTGCCCAGGCCGACAGGCCCTGGGTCGGTGTCGACGAGAGCGTGGTGGAACGCTTTGCCGAAGAAGCGGGGCGCCCCGCGCGAGATCCGTTCATCAACACTGACCAGGGGGATCTGCTCCTCTTCGCATTCCTCCTGGCTGGTGCGGCCGGGGGCCTCTTGGCCGGATACCACTTTCGCGAGGTCTTCCCACCAAAGAGCAATGCCCGTGAAAAGGAGAGGCATGTTTGAACTCTTCTCGGATATCTTTGCCTGTCGCGACAACGCCCTGCGGCGCGTGGACGCGCGCGCCAAGCTCGCCATTGCGGCGGCAATGATTCTGGCCTCGCTCCTGTCGGAACAACTCCTGCTGCCGGCCCTCTTCTTTTCAATCTGCCTGTTCACCCTGCTTTGCCTGCGCATACCGGCTCGCATCGTGATCTTACGACTCGCCATCCCTCTGGGCATCGTTTTCGTATTGGTGGTTCTGAATGGCTTTCTCAGCGGCACACACCCGATCTTTTTCGTCTCGGTTTTCGGGCACCCCTTACAGTTCACAGTCGACGGGCTCAGAGCCGGCCTGGTCATGGGAAGCCACGTGCTCGGAGCGGTCTCGGTCATGCTCACCCTCAGCGTTTCAACCCCCACCCACGAAATCTTCCACTGCCTGCGTTGGCTGAGGATCTCGCGCAATTGGGTCGAAGTCGCGCTCTTGATGTACCGCCACACCTTCAGTCTCGTCGATCAAGCCGCCGAGCTGGAAGCCGCCCAACGCGTACGCCTCGGTTATACAGGCCTGCACCGCTCCTTGACCTCGGCCGGGGCTTTAGTGGGCTCCGTCCTGATTCGCTCCCTTGAGCAGGGCGTTCACACCCATGAGGCCATGCAGGTTCGCGGGTACACCGGGCATATGCCTTTTGGGCCCATGCCGCGCATGAATAATGCAGACCGCGCGCTCATCGTAGTTGGCGTGCTGTGCGTATTCTGCGCCTACGGATGGCTGGAGGTCCGATGACGGCAGCCACGCCTCTAAAAGCCGCGATCGAAGTTTCCTGCGTCTCCTACACCTACCCCGAAGGCACCGTGGCGCTTTCGGAAATCGATCTCGTCATCGGCGAAGGAGAATTCGTCGCCTTGCTTGCTTCGAATGGCTCGGGGAAGACGACCCTCATCAAGGTCATGATCGGTCTGCTCACGCCTCGATCCGGTTCGGTGAAGATACACGGGAGTGACATACGCCACATCTCTCGAAAGTTGCTCTACCAGCAGATCGGCCTCGTCTTTCAGAACCCGCAAGACCAGCTCTTTGGCGCAACGGTCCTCGAAGACGTTTCCTTTGGCCCGAGAAATCTCGACCTCCCCGAGGCTGAAGTCCGTGAACGCGTGCGGGAAGCGCTTGAGTCCGTGTGCGCCTGGGATCTGCGCGAGCGCGCGATCCACCACTTGAGTTTTGGCCAACAAAAGCGTGTGGCCATCGCCGGCGTGTTGGCGATGCGCCCCTCGATCCTCATCCTCGACGAACCCACGGCGAGTCTCGATCCGGCCGGCGAGGCCATGATTATGCGTCTACTGAACGAGTTCAATCGCGAACGTAATATGACCATTGTGCTCGCCACGCACTCCGTGGACGTATTGCCGCTGTTTGCAGACCAGATCGCCGTCTTGCACCGAGGGGAGCATGTTCGCTGGGGTACGCCCGAGGAGATCTTTTCGGATCACGAGATGATCGAACGCACGGCGCTGCGCTTGCCCTGTATCTCGAGTCTCTTCCACGAGATGAGGCATCACCACAGATTGAAATTCGAAGACTTGCCCCTCACCGTTGGCGAGGCCAAGCAACGCCTGCTCACCCTGATTCCCGATGATCTCATCCCCGGGGCGCAGGAGGGCGAAGCATGAAGACTCCGCGCACGGGCTTCTCAACGGGGGCATGCGCCGCCGCGGCCGCGAAGGCCGCGACGCTGCTTCTGTGCGACAGCTTCTCGGGGACGGATGTCGATATCCCCATGCCCGACGGGAGTCGCGAGCAGTTTCACCTCTTGTATGCCAACCGGAGCGGATCGAGTGCCGAAGCCGCCGTGCGCAAGGACGCCGGTGATGACCCCGATGTCACCGACGGCTCTTCGGTGATCGTAGCCGCGTCCTTTTCGAGCCTCGACGGCATCAGTTTCACCGCTGGCGAAGGCGTCGGCACCGTTACCCTACCCGGCCTATCCCTGCCGCCCGGCGAGCCCGCGATCAACCCCGTGCCCCGGCGCATGATCCGCGAAGCTGTGCGCGAGGTCACGGATCGCCCCTTGGGCCTGACGGTTTCGATTCCCGGCGGACGCGAACTCGCAGAGAAGACCTTCAATCCGCGCCTGGGGATCTCGGGCGGCTTGTCGATCCTCGGCACCTCGGGCCGCGTACGCCCCTTCAGCGCCGAGGCCATGCGCACAGCCCTGCTCTGCTCCGTCGACGTCTGCGCCGCCAGTGGCACAAAGCACCCCATCCTGGTACCAGGGCGAATCGGCAAACAGGCCGCGGAGCGCCACTTCGCGGTATCCCCACAGCAAGTCATCGAGATCGGCAATGAATGGGGCTTGCTCTTGGAGCGCGTGGCGCACAAATCCTTTTCAGACCTCTTGATTCTCGGTCATCCTGGAAAGCTGGCCAAGCTCGCCAACGGCCAATGGGATACTCATTCGTCCCGTTCGCGCAGTGCAGTCGAGGTTGTTTCCAGACTTTTCGAACAGACCCTAACGCGGCCTGCCCCGGCGACTCCCACCGTGGAAGGCCTCTTTTCGGTTCTTTCCGGCAACGAGCGCCAGCGTCTCGGCGACCGCGTCGCAACGGAAATACGCGCCGCCATCCGCGGGCGCATCGGCGAGCACTACCCCTTGGCGATAGTGCTCACGGATATGAAGTCCGAATGGATCGGCGCCGCAGGAGACCTTTCGCCATGGCAGTAGCAAAACCCACGTTCTGTATCGCCGGCTGCGGCCCCGGCGCCGCGGACTACATTAGCCCCATCGCGCGTCGCGCCATCGAAGGTGCCGAGGTCTTCGTCGCCGCGAACCATCTTTTGGCCTTGTTCCCCGAGCTCGACGTGGAGAAGATCCCGTTTAACGGAAACGTCGAAGCCGTACTGGAAACAATCGCCCAGCACGCGGGCCGACGCGTGGCCATTGGAGTGAGCGGTGACCCGGGCGTTTCCAGCCTGGGCCAGTCCGTGGTGCGGCGCTTTGGCAGACACGCCTGCTCCATCATTCCCGGCATCAGCTCCGTCCAAGTAGCTTTCGCGCGCCTAGGCCTGGAATGGAGCGACGCGCGTATCTTCAGCATTCACGGGCGAGCCAAAGAGGAGATCTCCGCGCGCGACCTCGAAGGCGCCCGTAAGATCGCCGTGCTACCCGGTGGTCCCCAATCGGGTGCAGCCCTCGCGGCGCTCTACCAGCGCCTCGAGGGTGAGTGGAAGCTGTTCGCCTGCGAGAACCTTACCCTCGAAGGTGAGTGCGTCCTCCCCATCGAGGCGCAATCCCTGCCTTCTCAGCCCCGCTGCTCACGCTCCATTATCCTGTTCATCCAAGAAGGTTTGCTGCGATGAAGTGCGGAACCCTCTACGGCATCGGCATTGGCCCAGGAGACCCCGAGCTCCTTACCTTGAAGGGTGCGCGCCTCCTCTCCCGCTGCGAACACGTGTTCGTACCCAAGGGACGAATGCAAGCCGATAGCGTCGCACTCGCCATCGCGCGGGAGCACATCCCGGAAAGTGCCAGCATCCACGAGATGGTCTTCCCCATGGTGACCGACAAGGAGGAGCTAAAAAGGCACTGGCGCAGCGCAGCCGAAAAGGTCGCCGCGGTGCTCCAAAGCGGTCAGGATGCCTGCTTCCTCACCCTCGGCGACCCGCTGCTCTACTCGACCTATATCTATCTCATGCAGGCCCTCGCGGGCCATTTCCCGGAAACCCCCGTCATCACCGTGCCAGGCATCATGGCGTTCAATGCAGCCGCGGCGCTAACCAACACCCCCGTCGGTATTGGCAAGAGTCCGATCTCGATCATCCCCACCGCCGACGATCTCGCGCAAACGGAGCGCGCCCTCGAAACGGGCGAGTGCGTGGTGCTCATGAAGATCGGCAAGCGCCTACCCCATATCCTCAACTTGCTGGAGCGCCACGGCGCCCTGGAGCGGAGTGTCTTCGTATCTCGTGTGGGTATGGACAACCAGCGCATCGAAACCGACCTGCGGCGCCTTCGCGAGGATCCCGAGGCCGGCTATCTCTCCCTCATCCTCGTCCAACCCAAGAACGGAGCCTCGTCATGAAGATCTACTTCGTTGGAGCCGGCCCGGGCGATCCCGAGCTGACTACCGTCAAGGCAAAGGGTTTGCTGGAAAAAGCCCAGCTCTGCATCTATGCCGGTTCGCTCGTCAACCCGCGGGTACTCGACTATCTCCCCGAGGCGTGCCGCAGGGTCGACTCCGCGGGGATAACCTTGGACGAGACCATCGCGCTATTCAAGGAGGCCAAGCAGGCGGGGATCGATGTCATTCGCTTGCACAGCGGCGATCCTTCCATCTACGGCGCCATCGGCGAACAGATCCGCGCGCTGGCAGAGCTTGAAATCGACTTCGAGATCGTGCCTGGCGTGAGTTCCTTTCAAGCATCGGCTGCGGCCCTGGGCGTGGAACTCACGGTTTCCGATGGTTCGCAGACGATCATTCTTACGCGAACCAAGGGCCGCACCCCCATGCCCGAGGAGCAGGACCTGAAACACCTCGCCCAGACAAAATCCACCCTGTGTCTGTTCCTTTCGATCCACAAGCTCAAGGAGAGCGCGACAATCCTCGCCACGCACTATGGAGAGGATTGCCCGGTGGCCGTAGTCTACCGCGCCTCCTGGCCCGACCAGCAGATCATCCGCGGAACGCTACTGAGCATTGCCCAAGCAGTTAAAGACGCGGGCATTACCCGCACCGCGATGATCATCGTGGGCGACTCCCTGCGCGACACGACGGCGGTGAGCAAGCTCTATGCTGCGACCTTCACGCACGGCTATCGAAAGGGAAAGCCCGCATGAAGACCGCGCTCATCACGCTCTCCAATCAAGGGGCCCAGGTCATAACGCAGCTCCAAGGAGATCTGCCGGCTGCGACCTGCTATCTCCACGAGACCGTCGGAGAGCAATGGCAAGGGATTCGCTTCGCGCGCATCATCGACCTTACGGAACGGATCTTCCATGACTTCGAAGGCTTGGTGTATGTCACGCCATGCGGCATGGTCGTCCGCGCTATCGCGGCACATATCCAACACAAGACCAAGGACCCCGCGGTGGTCTCCGTCGACGTCGGCGCGCGCTATGCCATCAGCCTCCTCTCGGGCCACGAAGGCGGCGCCAACGACCTGGCGTACCGCGTGGCCAACAGTCTCGGCGCCGAGCCTGTCATCTCGACCAGCAGCGAGGCGGCCAAGGACATCATCGTCGGAATCGGTTGCCGGCGGGGAGTTCCCGCCGCAGCCATCGTCCACGCCGTTCGGGAAGGGCTGCGTAAGATCGAGCTGGAGCCGCGCCACGTCAGGCTACTGACCTCCGCGCAGGTCAAAGCCGATGAGCCGGGGCTTCGCGAAGCAGCAGACGTGTTAGCGCTACCCCTGCGCTTCATCCCCGACGAAGAGATTCGCAACAAGCCCAAGGAGTTCCAAGAAACTCCGGCAGCACAGCGCAACGTAAACCTACCCGCGGTGGCCGAGCCCACCGCGTTACTCGCAGGAAGGAGAACGTCATTATTGCTTCAGAAGACGGTGTACGAAGGAGTGACGATCGCAATAGCAAGGGAAAACTGTCCGTCGTTGGCATCGGCCCGGGACATCCCTTAGATCGAACGCGTCGCGCCGAACAGACCATCTTGAATAGCGAAGTCATCGTCGGCTATCGCCGCTATATCGAGCTTGTCGCCGACCTGACGCCGGGCAAGCGGGTCGTCTCCTCGGGCATGATGAAAGAGACCGAGCGTTGCCGCGTCGCTCTCGAGATCGCGGGCGACGGCCAACACGTCTCTCTCATCTCCTCGGGCGATCCGGGCGTGTATGCCATGGCGGGCCTCGCCTTGGAGATTGTCGAAGCCGAAGGTTTCGACACCAAGATCGAAATCGTTCCCGGCGTGTCCGCCGCCAGCGCCGCTGCCGCACGGCTCGGTGCCCCGCTGATGCTTGACTATGCGTGTATCAGCCTGAGTGACTTGCTCGTCCCCTGGGAGACGATCCGCCAGCGTCTCGAGGCTGTTATCGCCGCGGATCTCGTCGTAGCCCTCTACAACCCCCGCAGCAAGAAGCGCCTCGCCCAGCTCGACGAAGCCGTGGAGATCTTCCGCAAGCATCGCCCGGGCAGCACACCCGTAGGTATCGGAACCGCCGTCAGCACCGACGAAGAGCAAATCGTCCTCACGGATCTCGATCACGTCATCGATGAGAAAATCGGCATGCGCAGTGTCCTCATCGTTGGAAATCGCAGCTCCCGACGTTTCGATCGTTGGTTCATCACGCCGCGAGGTTATCGGGTGTGATCCTCTTGTTGGGTGGCACGAGTGACACGGCGCCCTTGGCAACACTCCTCGCCGAGGCCGGGTTTTCCGTGCTCGTCTCCACGGCCACGGACAATGCCCTTGACATTGGCAACCACCCCTGCGTCGAGCGTCGCAGCGGCCACCTCGACGCCAAGGGAATCGCTGAACTCGTAAAAGAACGCGGCATACGCGCCATCGTCGACGCGACCCATCCCTACGCAACGGAAATCAGCGCCATGGCCACCGCGCTGGCCCATCAACTCGGTCTGCCCTACATCAGTTATCTCCGACCAGCTGGCCTTCCGAAAATCGACACCGACTACCTTCACTTCGCTGAGAGCCACCAAGAGGCGGCACAGCTCGCAGCATCTTTCGATCGCCCCATCCTTCTAACCACGGGATCGCGCAATCTCATCCCCTACAGCAACGAGGCCAGCAAGGCCGGGCTCCCTCTCTTTGCGCGCGTCCTCGACTGCGAAGCCTCGATACGCGCTTGTCGCGAAGCCGGTCTCGCGCCCGATGCCATCATCACCGGCAGGGGCCCCTTTACCCTCACCCAGAACTTGTGCCTAATTCGGCAATACCGCATAGGCGTCCTCGTCACTAAAGACGGCGGCAGCGCCTCGGGGATCCAGGAAAAATCCGATGCATGTCTCGAAGCGCACTGTCAGCTAGTCGTCGTGGAGCGACCTCGCGCGTCTTACGACGACTCTCTCACTAGCTACGAGGCCGTTGTCAATCGGCTATGTCGTCTACCAGTTCACTAATACGCAAACCATATCCGTTCGAACACGCACACCGCTCAGCTCTCATTGTGATATTACGAATCAAGCCGGACGTTATTCACTAGCGTAGCTTCTCCCGCAGTACTTCGTATGGCGTTTTCCACTGTGCGCGCCGTGTGGTCGGTCGTAGTTGTAGAAACCCTCCCACGCAGCCAGCTTCTTCTCGAGGTCGACGTCGTCGCGATAGGTGAGTAGTTGATAGAACTCCTCCTTGTCGGTTCGATGCGACCTCTCGACCTTGCCGTTGAGCTGAGGAGTGCGTGGTTTGATGTAGACGTGCTCCATGCCCAGGTCTGCGGCATGCCAATGAAAGAGCGCCTGGAACTCGTGGCCACGATCCGTTTGGATGGTGCAGATTCGAAACGGAAATTTGTCGACCACGTAGTTGATGAAGTCGATCGCGTTGGCCTGGGTGTGGCGGTGATACACCTTCAGCGCGCGAATTCGCGTGGAGTCGTCGATCGCCGTGTACTGGTAGCGCCGCACCGGCCCGCCCTTTTTCCGCTTCAAAGTCAGGAACTTGACGTCCACCTGCACGCGGTGCCCGGGAACCCGTTTCTCGTAACGGTGAGTGTGAACCGCTCGGCGGCCGACGCGATTGGGGAGCCGGTTCAATCCGTGCCGCTTGCACACGCGATACACGGTTGCGTCTGAAGTCTTGATGTCGTGGTAGCGTTGCAGGTACCAAACGATGCGAATGGGCCCCGTGTAGTATGTGCGGCGCAGGTGCAAGATCTTTTCCACCACTTCGTCCGGCGTCTTGCGCGGGTGATGATGAGGCCCACAGCGCCGGCTATTCAGCCCCTTATCGCCGAATTCACGATACCGATCCCGCCAGAGATAAAAGGTCGATCTCGCGATCCCGAAGCGCCGGCAAGCCGTATGGATGTTGCCGTTCTTCTCGGCGTACTCGATCACTCTCTTCTTTCGCTTGATTTCTCGCTGCTCCTCGCTCACTTCGATCCTCCGGTTTCCCCCATCTCATCATGATGACAGGATGTCCGGCTGGATCTGTAATTTCACAGTCAGCCAACTGTCCAAGCTTGACCAAGAAAGGCGTCAGTGGCACTAGCATTGTAGCCCTTCTTGATTGCGTTAAATTGCTGCCATGCGAGACCCGCGAAATCGAATCCCGATCAACCGCCTCTATGTACTAGGGGCAGGTGCGTCCTATAGCGCAACGCAACGGGTTCGCGGCGATGTGCTTATCGCCCCGCTTGACAAAGATTTTACAACTCGGATTGCGGACCTAGACACCTCGCGCCCGATATGGGTATCTGCAGCAGTTGAGCGTCTGGTTAAGACCTGGATCGATCAAAACGACATCCGAAATTTGGGACTTGAGGCAGCGATTATCCGCCAACTTAGTCATATGCGGTATTTCGAATCGATTCACCCACGTAGGCGCAGCACTATCGAACCGGCCGAACTAGTCGATCTAATTGCACATCTGATTACATTCATTCTACGACGAACCCGTGAGTCGACCGCGCTTGCCTACCGCCAGCTCGTTTCGAAGATATTTCCACTTGGAGAATTCCGTGAAGGGCGGGAAGAGAACCGGATTATCACGTTCAACTATGACGACCTGATCGACAAACATTTATTGGCGCGCTTCTCGCCTGAACGAATCTACTTTGATCGAATAAAGAGGCATTCAGAGCAGAGCGACCGCCGAAAAAATCGATACGATGATCCGCTACTTGTCAAATTGCATGGCTCGGTAAACTAGCGATGCGAAACTCAGGAATTTCAGCAAATTATCAGTGGAGAATTGTTCGATGATCGACCTTATAAGATTTCTAAGGTTTGACTTGACAATAAGCGATCCCCTTCTCCCAATGATTCAGCATCCCCCTGCATCATACCTCCGATACCGGACAAACCTTTGACCAAGGTTTCGCTTTTTCAGTTTCTTTGGAGACGAGCTGCCGAGTATCTATCACAGGCACGAGAAATCATTATTTGTGGTTACTCTCTGCCAGAAACCGACCCGCTTGCACTTTCGCTATTCGGTAATGTACAGAACTCGCGTCTCCGACAGGTCACTATCGTAGACCCGAACCCCGCAATACTTGCACGCTGGCGTAGCCTTTTGATTAGACGAGGAGTCGCGCCGAGTCAGTGGACGTATCACTCGGATTTCTGCGAATACGTAGATAGTCTGAGAGGGCGTTCTCCCTGATACGCCCCTGACCTGCCTGCATTAACTGGTCCAGCTCTGGCTCGAATCGAAGGAATTTTCCGACACAGCAGTATATCAAAAGCGATTTGAATTCCTGTACCGTTACGCGAGATTCTGGGAAATCCTACGAACCGCTATCAGCTGTTGGGTCAGCAGACCTGCGAACACACGGCATGCCATCGTAGGAGTCAATTTTCACGCGAGAAATATCTAGCGAACGGCTTGCGGTTTTGGAAGCTCTAGCAGGCTGCGGAAAAACTCCGTGCAGGCCCTCTAATTGGATGGTACACCGGTGATGAGGGTAGAGAGATGCGCGGAACCGATCAGGATCAGTCCACGATGTTCAGCTACGTGTCTCCAGAAGCGCGGATTCCGGAGGACCACCCGCTTCGTGCGACGCGGGAGATGACGAACCGAGCGCTGGCTCGGCTGGATCGGAAGTTCCGGGAGCTGTACTCGCATACGGGTCGGCCTTCGGTACCGCCGGAGCAGCTGCTCCGGGCCCTGTTGCTCCAGGTGCTCTACTCGATTCGCAGCGAGCGCATGCTGATGGAGCAGCTCGAGTACAACCTGTTGTTCCGCTGGTTCGTGGGTCTCGAGATGGACGATCGCGTGTGGGACGTGACGGTGTTCACGAAGAATCGCAATCGACTTCTGGAGAGAGAGATTGCGGAGAGCTTCTTTGAGGCGGTGTTGGAACAGGCCCGGACGGAGGGACTGTTGTCGGATGAGCACTTCACGGTGGATGGCACACTGATCGAAGCGTGGGCCGGCCAGAAGAGCTTTCGTCCCAAGGATGAGGATGGGGGGAGTTCGTCGAGCGGGACGCGTCGGGGCGAGCGAGATTTTCACGGAGAGCGGCGCAAGAACGACACGCATGCCTCGACGACGGATCCGGACGCTCGCCTGCTCCGCAAGGGGCCCGGGAAGGAAGCGAAGCTCTGCTTCCTGGGTCACGTGATCACGGAGAATCGAAACGGCCTCGTGGTGGCGACCGAGACCACCGTGACGACGGGAACGGCGGAGCGCGAGGCGTCGGTGAAGATGATGAAGCGGGTTGCGCGCGCACCGCGCTCGACTCTGGGCGGAGACAAGAACTACGACACGCAAGAACACGTGAAGGCGCTCCGGGCCTTGGGAGTGACCCCGCATGTGGCTCAGAACAACCGGAACCGCCGCAGTGCGATCGACGACCGGACGACGACCCACGTGGGCTACGAGATCAGCCAGAGGAAGCGCAAGTGCGTTGAGCAAGTGTTCGGCTGGGGGAAGACCATCGGTCCAATCCGGAAGGCGAAGCACCGCGGGGTCAAACGGGTGGGCTGGATGTTCACCTTCACCCAAGCCGCCTACAACCTTGTGCGCATGAGGCCACTGCTATGCCCGACCTAAGGTTCTGCGGCGAGAGGAACGCCCGCAAGCGACTACCGCACCACCGAAACGCGGCCAGCGGCGTGGTTCCACTCGACTTGATGGAAAATATGTCCACAGACACCCGGATCAGCGCCCGCGGACGGCGTTCTTCCGCAACCTGCTAGTTCTAGAGCAAACCGTCGCCCGCGTGATCTTTGAACTCCTCGGCACGCCTGACGTATCCCCGCAGAGTCTCCACACGGCGGTGAAGGCTCACGTCCATTGTGCGGAAAACGGACGCACCATTTTCCACAGCGCTTGTGCAAAACCCCGCTCTGAGACTGTGCCCACCAAACTCTGAAGGGTCCAGACCAGCCGCTTCCACATAGCGCTTCACGACCTGGGCGATACTGAACGGCGTGAGCGCTTCGGGGAACACGCGCCCGCCCCTTCCCATCCGCCGGAAAACGGGGCCTCTGGTGATCTCAGCGGAAGCCATCCAGTCATTCACCGCTTCCACAGGGCACGCTTTCCGACCTCGAACGATCGGAACGACAGCGCCCTGGCCCTCTTGGTCCGTTTTCGAGCGGCGAATCTGAACACGAAGACCGTCGGCGACTTCTTCGAGATCCTCGACTTCCAGAATTGCCAAAGTGGATCGTCGGAAAGCTCCCGCGAATCCAAGCAACAGAAGAGCACGGTCACGCTTGCCGCGTAGCGAATCAGGAATGTGTTCCAGCAGCGAGAGAAGCAGTTCACTCGTCAGCGGCTTCTTCTGCTTTGGGGCAACGCCGAGCGTTCGACGGATTCCGCGCAGGGTACTTCGAACGACTTCTGACTCCGTGGGTGTTTCATGCCCTGCTGCTCGGTGGAACAAGCGAATCGCTGCCGCCCGGCGCGAGATCGACGAAACCGCAAGACCGCGCTGCGCCTCGTGCGCGAGGAAGCTCGCGACTGTCTCTGGCGCGGCCGGGATACCCTGAATCCCGCGCTCGCTGCACCACGCCTCGAAGGCCCGAATGTCGCTTCGGTATGCCCGTCGAGTCGCCGGGGACAGGCTCTCCCGGGCAAAGTCCCGGGCAGCCTGAGCGTCGGCTTCGAGGGCTGCCGGTAGCGCTGTCGAGGTGGGTTCGAGGGCCTTCCCCACGGGGAGTTTCTCCTTTCGAGAAGCCGGGGTTATCGCAACTTATTGAGGTGGTTCGGCCCCATGTCCGTGAAACTTGAGCCGAGGTCGAAGCTCGGGGGCTGCTCGGACCGATTCGGTTGTCGGTTCAAGCTGTTGTAGCGCCACCTGCGCACTATTTGCCGAGGCGATCGTGTGCTCAAGTTACACACGATTTGTGCCGAAAAGCCTTACATCAACTTCGGAGGGGAAACGGAGCTGATGGGTTGCGGAAATCGGTCTACGAGATCATCACCGAACGAATTCTGGAGAAGCTGGAACAGGGCACGATTCCCTGGCACAAGCCCTGGGCGGGCGGCGGCTGCCCCCAGAACCTCGTCTCCGGCAAGGAATATCGGGGCGTGAATATCTTCCTGCTCGGAAGCCAGGGCTTCACGTCACCCTTCTGGGTCACTTTCAAGCAAGCGAAGCAACTTGGGGGCAGCGTCCGCAAGGGTGAGCGTTCGACGCCGTGCGTGCTCTGGAAGTGGATCGCCCGGAAGAACGAGAACACGGAAACCGGCGAGACAGAGACTAAACAGATCCCGCTCATCCGCTATTACTCGGTCTTCAACATAGAGCAGTGTGACAATCTCAGGCATGCGAGACTAGAGGCCCAAGCGGAAGAGCCCTCGCCGTTCAACCCGATCGAGGCCGCCGAAGCGATCGTCTCGGGTTACCCCGAACCGCCCACCATTGCGCACGATGGTCGCGCCTCGGCGTACTACCGACCTGCAACGGACTCGATCCACATGCCGGAACGAGAGGCATTTGACTCCGAGGCGCACTACTACGGCACCCTGCTGCATGAAATCGGGCATTCGACGGGAAGCGAGAAGCGGCTCGCTCGGCCCGGCGTCACCAACAAGATTCGCTACCGAAGCCACGATTACGCGCTCGAAGAACTTGTGGCGGAGATGTCGGCAGCCTTTCTGCTCGCCGAGGCTGGCATCGACTCCGAGGGACTCATGGAAAATTCGGCAGCCTACATCTCAAGCTGGATCAAATCACTGCGCGACGATCCGCAACTCGTCGTGCGCGCTGGTGCCCAGGCACAGAAGGCGGTCGATCTCGTACTCGATCGGAGCTTCGAGCCAGAACTTCAGGCCAAGGCCGCGTAGCCGTTACCTCGGCACCACCGGGAAACGGGCAGAACGCACCGCCAGCAGGAGACGACGATGAACGAACGCGAGGAACGAGCACGCGAGGCAGCGCGGAATCTGGCGAGCGCCGTGAACGAGATGGGCTTCGACGTGGACGTGTTTGCGGACGAGCTTCTGCGCCAGCACCGAACGCTGCAACAGAACGCTTTTGGGGCGTTCCTGGCGGTCATCGACAAGTGGGCTGGACTGCCCGCCAATCGCTTCGACCTGCGGAACGGGTTCACGGTGGAGCAGAGCCGCAAGATCGTCGAGGCTCTGGGATAGTACAACCTCAAGCCGCCGTTCATCTAGGCGAGTGATGTGGATGCCGAAAATGCTCGGGTACAGAAAGTCAACCAAAATGGCGCGGATACTTCGGGGGGAAGAACTGTGTCGCGAGAACGGATCAACGTCAGCTTGACCGAGGAGGGCCTCGCCATCCTCGACCGCGAGCGCCAGAGCATGGGTTTGTCTCGGAGCGCCATGTTCGAGGTTCTGCTGCGGTTCTGGGTACGCGACCAGCGACCCGTAGCGCAGGGTCACGCTGCGCCGGAAGGTGGCGAATCGGAAGAGCCGCCTCGTCGGAAACCGAAATCGAAGAAGAAGAGTCGATGACAGACCGGCTTTGCGTTCTCGCGCGGAAGATCGGCGGTGGAGGTGTAGACGAATGAAGAAATTCAACGCAGTAGATTTTTTGCGCGCCTTGGTAGACGACGTGGCCTCCAGCGAAAGGGAAGGAAAACAGTTCGCAGCGGACCCCTCCATCTTGGGGCCACTGCTCCTCAGTGTTCAGGAGGAGCTTACCGTTCTCGCCCTTCGTCATGACGCGCTGAAGAATAGGTTCTGGCAAATGCGCAAGGGTGACGACTCGAAGTGGCGGGTTTGCTCGGCAGAAGTTTCCTCAGAGGTCTTGGATGGCCAGGGGGATGGATTCGACAGCCCCGAGGAAGCACTCGACGGGGCTATTTTGCGATGCGCGCTCAGAGCGAACACCGAGTGAGTGAGCGAGCCGTCAAGGTGGGCAAGGAGTCGAAGTTGCTGAGACGAATCCTCGAAGCTATCCACCGCGTCTCCAGCGTACTGGCCGAGATGACCGGACAGATCCTCGATTTCCATCTCGCCTTCGCGCGCCATTGGACCGCGCGTTTCCGGCGTCGATTTATCAGCACGGATCTAGGCGTCTTCAGTCTCGCTGATGAGGTTGACTTCTTGAAATTCTGCCGCGAGCTGAAGAAGCCGACCGACTCAGAGCCGCAAGCATGGCGCGAATGGGACGATCCCTTCGAGGGCGTGACGAAGTTCTACCACTGCTGACGCCCTGGTCACCGGCGAGGCATTCTGCGGGCGCGCACGGTGGCGGCCAGTGCGAAGTGCAGCAGCATCCGCAATGACGGAGCACAGGATGCGCCGGGGCAGTGTCGTGCTCGATGACGCCCTCCGGCCACAGGGCATCGCCCAGGTCGTGAAGCACTACGCCGAGAAGGCGGGTTACGACCCGGCCGACTTTTCCGGGCATAGCCTGCGGTCGGGGTTCCTCACGAGCGCCGCCGCTCGGGGTGCTTCGGTGTTCAAGCTCATCGAGGTCAGCCGCCACAAGAGCACGGACACGCTGCGCGGCTATATCAGGAAGGTCGAGATCTTCGAGGACCACGCGGCCGAGGGACTGTTGTAGCCGGAAGGACCCATTCAGAGGTCGAGAGCGGCCTCGCCCTTCCCGACACTACCACAGTGGCGCATCCATCGTGCATCTTCCTTCCCATATGCTACCGTCCGGCACCATACGGTAGTTTTTGGTAGACAGGGGGCGAGATGGATAGCGGTTGGCTCACGATCGAGGAGACGGCGAAGTACCTACAGATGGGGAAGACGGCCCTCTACGACCTTGCGAGGGAGGGGAAGATCCCGACCAACCGGGTGGGTGGCAAGTGGCTGTTCAACCGGTCGGACCTCGATAGCTGGGTCCGGTCGAACGTGCCCATCGAGGACTTCTTCATCAGCACCCAGGCGCACATCGAAGAGAACCTGAAGCTGCGAGAACCGCAGATCGAAGCGTATCAGGCGATCTACGCCTACTTCGCGAAGGGTGGCAAGACTGCCCTAGTTCAGATCCCAGTGGGCTGTGGGAAGACCGGCCTTGCGGCTATCGCGCCCTTCGGCATCGCGCGAGGTCGCGTCCTCGTAGTCGCGCCAAACCTCACTATCAAGGATGGCCTTTTCGAGTCCTTCGACGTGACCAATCGCCAGAAGTGCTTCTGGATTACCCGCAAGGTCTTGGCCGACTCGGCAATGATGGGTGGTCCCTTCGCGACCACACTGGACACGGGCAACATCAGCGTTTGCGAGAAGTCGCACGTCGTGATCTCGAACGTCCACCAGTTTGCGACCAACCCGGAGAAGTGGCTGAAGCGATTTCCCCGGGACTTCTTCGACCTCATCGTTGTCGATGAAGCTCACCACTCTCCCGCCGAAAGCTGGCAGAAGGTCCTAGATCACTTCCACGATGCGAAGGTGATCAACATGACCGCCACTCCCTTTCGCAGCGACGCGCAGAAGATCGAGGGCGATCTCGTCTACCGTTATCCCTTCAAGAAGGCGACCTTCAACGGCTACATCAAGCGCCTTACCGCTTCCTACGCCGCGCCCAGCGAGCTGGAGTTCACCATCAAGGGCGAGACGAAGACCTACTCGCTTGATGAGATCTTGAAGCTCAGGGACAAGGACTGGTTCAGTAGAGGCGTCGCACTTTCCGACCCCTGCAACCAGACGATCGTAGACAACAGCCTGGAGAAGCTGGAGAAGCTCCGGGAGAACGGGACCAACCATCAGCTCATCGCAGTTGCCTGTAGCGTCAATCATGCCCGCAAGATCACCGCATTGTACGAGGCCCGGGGCTTCAAGGCCGATCTCATCTACGGCGAAATGGAGGAGCACAAGAAGGCGGAGGTAAAGCGCAGGCTTACCAGTGGGGAACTCGACTGCATCGTGCAGGTCCAGATGCTTGGCGAAGGCTTTGATCACCCGAAGCTAAGCGTTGCCGCGATCTTCCGCCCCTTCCGAACCCTGGCTCCGTACATCCAGTTCGTAGGACGGATTCTCCGTGTTGTCGTGCAGAATTACCGGGGCCATCCCGACAACTACGGTCATGTCGTAACCCACGCGGGCATGAACCTTCAGGAGCGCCTGAAGGAGTTCAAGATGTTCGAGAGCGATGACCAGAAGTTCTGGGAGGAAGTCATCGGTGGCGTCGAGCCCGAGCCTCCGGCAATCGTGAGTTCCGGGGAGGCGAGGATGCGCCTATCCGAACCGGGCGTCGTGAACTACGAGATCGTCGATACCTTGATCGAAGAGGAGTTCATGTCCGCCGAGCAGGAGGATATCATCCGCGAGTTGCAGGAGAAGTTGGAGTCGCTGGGCCTGGACCCCGATCAGGCCACAAGTATGGTGCTAGAGCGCCAGCAGCAGACCGTGGTTCCCGCAGCAGAGCCCTTCCAAGTCCTGCCGCAGCGAGAGTGGGAAATGCGAAAGAAAGAGCTGAACACCCAGGTCAACAGAGCCGCGCAGCTCCTCGTAAACCGGCTGGGTGTCCGCAGAACCGGCAGAGACCTGCCTCGGCAAGGGGTAGCCTCCACAAACAACTTCATCGCGTGCGTCACGTTGATTAACAAACAGGTCAAGAAGAACAACCCGAAGCCTCGCAAGGAATGGACCACGGAGGAATTTGAGGCTGCCGTTGACGGAATCGAAGATATCCTCACCTCCCTGACGAAGCGCTGGAAGGGGATTCTCAGTGAGTGAGCCGAGGGGGAAAACGCCGTCGCTTCTTTCCATGTCCACCGGAACCCCTGCGCAACACGTCTGCGAGCGGTCCACAAAATGCGGCCGCTGCAAGGAAGCTGTCAGCCTCAACGAAGATTGCTTTCGGATTCCCAGGCAGAGTTCTGGATTCACTAGAAAGGTCATCCACTGCGTTTCCTGCACCCGGAAGATTGTTAGGCAGACACGCAAGGATCTCGAAAAGGTCGAGGAGCTGCTGGAAGCCAGCTAGGCCGCCTGTCCATCTTGCTCCAGTAGCGCCAGCTCTCCGGGTTCGGGCAGCACGAGTGCAACTTCGGTGTCGGTCATGGGGGCTCCCGTCTGGCCACGGGATTTCGTGCTGGCGCTGCTGCCACCCGGGGCCGTTTGCAAGGTCGGCGAACATTGCCACCTTTGGTTTCGACTACATCCGGCCGATAGCCAGTGTCATGAATGCCAAGAACTACGTGGTGCGCCCCTGGACCGAGGAAGAGAACGCAGATTTCAAAAAGTTCTGTGCCTCGATTGGGGAAATGCCCGATGACCCGGAATGGGCCGCCGCAATGGAAGACGGAGAGATTGATTTCTTCAACAACGATCCGTTTTACAACGTGGACCTTCCACGCGCCTGACATGGCTGGATGTCGCCGAAGCATTCTGGAGAGCTTGGGAAGGCGACACGGCCCAGCGCATACTGAAGGCCCACCCCGGTGTGCTCGCCATCATCGAGCCGTCCCTCGGCGAGACTCCGCTCGGCGGACTGTTTGTTATCGGCGGACTTCCGTCAGGCGGCAGCGTCACCGGGACGATCGGGTAGCCCTCTTCGTCACATTCGGACCCGTCGGGTAGAAAATGCCTGGGACTCACCTTTAACTTCCCCCTTTTGCGGAGCTGGCCTCGCGGGTGCCATCATTGCCGTTGGCATCAAGCCCATTGAATGCACCGCGTAGCGATCTCGCGCCGCCCTTGGCTCGCTGGTGTCGCGCGAGCTGACTGGCAGGTAGCCGCCACAGCACACCGATGCGGATCGCGTCAAGGCGACCGGCCAATAGCTGGCGATAGATATGGGCCTCGGAAGTGTTCGTTCTCTGGGCGAACTCATATGGGGTGAGGAATTCACCCGTGGTTGAGGTCGTCCACAATTTCTTTCGACTCATTGAGTTTCCTCCTGCTCCCGGTCTATCGGCGGCCGGGCTTCTACCTAGATATAAGCGGGGAGGAGTTGAGCAGAGTGGAATCGACGCTCTCAGTGTGGGAACCGCTAGCCAAGATCTCAAAGGAGCCCCAACTGGCGAGGTCTGGGGGGGCCTTACTCGGGAAGTGCGACTCGCCGCCGATGCCTAACGAGACCGCGCAGAGCAATTCTCAGGCGACCGACGACCCGGCAGAAACCAAGGAAACATCACATGCTCCCGGGTCAAAGTATCCCACCGACAGCCGGTGGCCGGTGGCCGGTTCTAAAATTGACCCTATTTTACAGTCAATTCGACCTTATTTTACGGCTTTATGATGGGTTGACCGGTAACTATGGGCTGGCATGGCACCTTTCCCACATCATCCCACATCGGTTTTGTGTTACATAATGTGTGCATTGATTTTTGAAAAGCAAAGATAGATCGAGTCGAAAGGGAGTGCCCGCCCAACTCTTATCAGTCCCCGGTTGTCAATACGCACACGTCTCTCGTGCGTTCGGTAAAACTGCTTCAGATTGGTTGGTTTTGGAGCTGGACCACTTTGTCCCATTTGGTTCTCCTCTTTCGCTACCCTCCCGAGGAAGCGCGTTTCCTGCGCGTGGAGGGGATGATGTCAGAATCCCAGAAGCAGACGCGACCGATCGAAATCGTCGAGTACCAGGGCAAGACGGGATACATCCAACCTGCGGAAGACGGGATGTTCTTCATTGATTTGCCGTTGATGCGGAAGGCGATAAAAGTGCGTGAAGACGAAATCCAACACACCGGAAAGAAGACTATCCTGGAGTGGTATGATCCCGTGTGATTCTTTCGTTCAGACCCCCTCTAGCCGAACCTGACGGAAAATTACAAACATCCATGTTGTCCCATTCGTTCTCCTT
>SDBV01001205.1_pt1 | contig 38799 bp, 23 predicted proteins | sample 2277081 | NCBI WGS metagenome assembly SDBV01 (sample SAMN10402039, study PRJNA504765) | marine sediment metagenome | isolation source: marine sediment core GS10_PC15, 223 cmbsf | place: Arctic Ocean: Southern Knipovich Ridge | collected 2010 | reverse complement strand
ACGGGAAGTGGCTTGTATTCACCGCCAATACGGGTTGTGGTAATGATCCCCTCGATATTGATCGCCGCCATATTGTGAGGGTCCCGGTGGACAAAGCAGAACAGGAAGTGATGACGCCGGGCGAGGGTATTGAATGGACACCGGTCATGACCGGGGATGGCGCGGGATTGGTCTATCTTTCAGCAACAGCTCAAAGGCCACCGGTTCCTGCGGTAATGAATTTGAAAAGCAGGAAGTCAACTTTATTGGCTGCCGATCACATACCAGAGGACTTTCCTGCAAATAAGCTTGTTACACCAACCCAGGTAATATTTGATGCTCCTGATGGCACCCCCATTCATGCAACAATGTTTAATACACAAACCGGCGGAAGCAAAAAACCTGCGATTGTTTATGTTCATGGCGGACCTCCCCGGCAAATGCTCCTGGGGTGGCACTACTCATCTTATTACTCGAATGCCTATGCGGTGAATCAGTACCTCGCCAGCCAGGGATATGTGGTCCTTTCAGTAAATTTTCGATTGGGAATTGGCTATGGTTATGAGTTCCACCGGCCTGTAGACGGAGGCACAAGGGGTGCTTCGGAGTACCAGGATGTAAAAGCCGGGGCAGAATGGCTGGCAACCCAGGACTTTGTAGATCCGGATAAAATCGGAATTTACGGAGGCTCCTACGGTGGTTATCTTACGGCCATGGCCCTTGGACGGAATTCGGATTTGTTTGCTGCCGGTGTCGACATCCACGGCGTTCATGAACGAACGGTTAATCGCACAAACAACCTGGTAAGGCCAAATCGATACGAACGGGCCCCGGATGCAGACAGGGTCCTGCAGACAGCTTGGGAATCATCGCCTGCATCGACTGTGCCCACCTGGACTTCGCCTGTTTTGATCATCCACGCAGATGACGACCGGAATGTGGCGTTCAGCCAAAGTACAGACCTGGTCCAACGGCTTGAACAAAAAGGAGTTGATTTGGAAACGCTGGTGATCGTGGACGATACACACCATTTTATGATGCATGCCAACCAGATGAAAGTAAATACGGCCGTGGTTGAATATTTTGGTAGAAAATTGAAATAGATTCAAACCTGTATTTTTATTTAATGCACTAAGGGTCTTTGGGACGGGCATTTTCTTTAATAGGTATTTTGCGCTGGTGGAACACAGAGGTGAGTAAGGTGATGAGAATAGCACACCTGTTTACCGACAAGTATGTGCGCTTATTTATAGCGTCGTCTTAAACCAGAAGTTCTTAAAACCATATCCAAGGCACCATTTCATTCCAGACTGTTACAAAATCGTAAAAATATTAGTTAGTTTGGTTGTCAGGAATGCACGATAAGGAATATTTTTCTCATCTATATGAAATAGCAAGTCTTCTGAACAAGGAGTTTTCCCTGCCTTCAGCTCTTCGCAAATCACTGGAAAAAACAGTAGAACTCCTTAATCTCGAAACAGGCTGGATCTGGCTTGTGCAAGCAGATAATAAAACTGTATTCCTGGCGGCAACTTATAATTTACCACCTGCATTAAGCAATCATCCTGAGCGGCTATCAGGGTGGTGTTATTGTATAAAAAAGTATTTGTCAGAAGGTATTGAACAAGCCACGAATATCAGTGAGATCACCTGCACCAGGCTTAAGGATATTTCAGCCGGTACCTGGGGCTTAAAGTTTCACGCCACCATACCCATAATTACTAACGGACAGAAAGTGGGACTCATGAACCTCGTTAGCAAGGAAACCAGGCAATTGAACGACATGCAACTATCTATTTTGAATACCATAAGCGAACTGATTGGCATGGCGATCCAGCGCACTCGTCTGCAGGAATCTTACAGGAGCAGAACCACTGAATCGGATATTGAAGTTCATGAAGTACTTGAGCGGGTGTTCCAACCTCAAATAGCTGCGGTCATATCTGGGCTCAATGATTCAGCATCATATATACATCAAAAAGATAATTCTAAAGTGCTTAAAAGTATTAGAGCGTCGCTGAACAAGATGGAGGAACTGCAACAGCAGGTTTCCTTCTTCGTAAAAGAGTCGCAAGAGCATCATAAGGATGAAAATACCGAATATGAGTTCCATTATCCTTCCTCCCCGCTGACAAGTAGGGAAATGGAAGTATTGACTCTGGTAAAAAAAGGATTCACTAACAATCAAATTGCAGAACAGCTTTACATAGCGGAGCGCACGGTCAAATTTCACATTACCTCTATTTTCTCCAAACTATTTGCAAAAACCCGGACCGAAGCCGTGGATACTGCCTTGCGTCGCGGGTTACTGAGTATGTAAGCTATTTGAATTGATCCCTGCCCAATAGTACAGGTGCATTTCTATCCCTAAGTACGTTTTTTACCAGTCTTGCCCTCGGGATATTTGCATGGAACAAAATCATAAAATTATGACAACAAATAAAACAGCACTTATTACAGGGGCATCAAAAGGCCTCGGTTATGCCCTGGCAGAGAGTCTTGCAAAGGAGGGTTGGAACCTTCTGATCAATGGCCGTAATACGAAAGAATTGTTAGCAGCAAAAAAAAGATTAGCTGCATCTACGGAAGTAATTGCAATCGCAGGAGACGTTCGGGATGAATTGCATCTTCAGGTACTTGCGGACGTGTTGAAAAAGAAACAATGGCAGCTGGACTTATTGATTAATAATGCTTCTGCATTGGGCATTTCTCCATTAAAACCATTGCTCGACCATCCTGTTGAGAACCTGCATACTATATTTCACACTAACATGATCGCACCTGTTTCTCTACTACAAAAAGTAATATCCTGCTTCAATAATGGAGCTAAAATCATCAATGTTAGCAGCGATGCAGGACAAGAAGCATATGAGACCTGGGGTGCTTATGGGGGCAGTAAAGCCGGATTGGAGCACATGACAAAAATTTTGGGAAAGGAAAACCCTGAATATTATTTCTATGCTTTTGATCCGGGGGATATGCGAACAGACATGCACCAGTCAGCTTTTCCTGGTGAAGATATCTCTGACCGCCCGTACCCTTCAGAACATGCGGTGCCCGCAATGGTTCAGCTTATTGATGGTAATTTACCAAGTGGCCGATATACGATTTACTCATTTGAAAAACAATCTGTATGAATATAACATCGAATATTATACAGTTTGAATTACCAGGACACCTTGCATGTCCAAAGCCTACTGAACTCCGAAATCTGTCGCGAGATGGAGTCCGGTTGCTGGTTACAACGGGGTCAGGCCATGTAGAGCACACCGCATTCAGTGATGTAGACAAGTACCTACAAAATGGAGATGTATTAGTGGTCAATACCTCGGCTACAAGAGCTTCCGCAATTCCCATAACGCTGCCTTATAATCGAAAAGGTATGGCACATTTCAGCACAAGGGTAAATAAGCACGAATGGTTGGTTGAGATAAGGGAAATAATGGGGGATAAGACTGTGCGATGGAAAGAAGGAGGGGAAGAGTTGGAATTTCACCTTCCCGATCGAGCTAAAATCATGTTGAAAAGAAAGTTCTATGAGGAGCGTGAATTATTGCATTTATGGATAGCTGAGTTTAATACCGGACAGGAGCATGAAGCTTATTTGGCTGAACATGCACAACCAATCAAATACGACAAATTGAATGAACCTTACCCTCTTGATTTTTATCAGACGTTCTTTTCCTTTCAGCCTGGCAGTTCGGAGTTGCCTTCGGCGGGGAGAGGCTTTACACAAAACCTTGTCAAAAGGCTTTTGAAGAAAGGGGTGGACTTTGCACCCATATTGCTTCATACCGGTGTATCGAGCCTTGAGGAATCCGAGCCCCCATATCCTGAATACATGGAGATTAGTCCTGCTTCAGCTGCGATAATAAACAATGCCAGTGAGGAGGGAAGAAAGGTCATTGCTACGGGCACTACGGCGGTCAGGGCTGTCGAAAGTGCTGTGAATGAAGCAGGCGAAGTGCTTCCTTATGCTGGAAATACTAACCTGTTCATTGAAGATAGTTACAGGATGAGGGTTATTAACAGTTTATTGACTGGTTTTCATGAACCAGGAGCATCCCATTTGAATATGCTGCAGTCACTTGCTGGTTTTGACCATATTGAGCGGGCCTATTATTCAGCCATTGAAAATAATTATTTCTGGCATCAGTTTGGTGATTTGCACTTAATACTGCCTTAAATATTCACTAGAACAATTTGCAAAACAAATTCATCAAAATATTAAACAATTTTTTTTTGAAACAAGGATAGGGGTAAAGTGATAGATAGCTGTCTTATAAATGAATCAAATAAAAAAAAGAAGTCAGGTTCATCACAATTATCTTAAGCGCCGCCGTTTTAATATCACTTGCTATTGGAGAATGTATCGATAAAGGTTGGGTTTAACAATGCTGTTAGAAACTGCCATTTTGGAATAAATACTTTTCAACTATAACAATGATCCTCATTAACCTCTTATTGCAAAAAAAATATGCAATTGACGACATTGTTCAGCCCCCGAAGATAGTTAGATCAAACCCGTATGCTCATATCATGAGATCTGCATTGGCAGATATGTGCTGGTTGTTTAAAAAGATTGGTATATTTCACGAACTTGGTGCCGGGTGGAAATGTGTTAATAGCTGCCAGGCATATGCCGATATATTCCAGGTTTTTTTAAAATGAAAAATTTAAATTCCGAAACGGTCTCAAAACCGACCCTCCCGATAAAAATATTACAGTTTGGAGAAGGTAACTTTCTGCGGGCCTTTGCCGATTGGATGATCGACAAAATGAATACCGATCATGGGTACAACAGCGGAGTGGCAGTGGTACAACCAATTGCCCATGGCATGGTTCAAGAGCTTCAGGATCAGTCTTGTATGTATCATCATATCATGCGTGGATTGGAGTCAGGCGATGCATATAGCGAAACACGTTTGATCCGCTGCATTCAGGAAGCGATCAACCCTTTTGAGGACCCTGAAGCATATTTTGAAATTGCTATTTCCAACGATTTAGAGATCGTTATTTCCAATACGACAGAAGCAGGAATTGTATTTGACGACAGTGATTTACTTCGGGACGACCAATTACCCGGAGCATTTCCAGGCAAGGTGACCCAGTTGCTATGGAAGCGCTTCAACCGGTTTGATGGAGCTGCTGACAAAGGATTGAAATTTATTCCTGTGGAATTGATTGAGAAAAACGGGAAAAAGCTCAAAGAAGCCATTTTGAAATATGCCAATCTTTGGGCATTGCCCGGTGCATTTTCGGACTGGGTGCAAAAACACAATTATTTTGCAAATACACTGGTGGATCGCATTGTACCCGGTTTCCCCAAAGACGAGATTGATACCATTAAAGCTAACCTTAATTTTGACGACAACCTGGTTGTTTCTTCGGAGCTGTTTTACCTTTGGGTAATGGATGCACCACAGGAAATTCAGGAGGCTTTTCCTGCTGATAAGTGTGGTCTGAATGTGATTTATACTGATAACGTCGCTCTTTACCGTACCCGAAAGGTGAGGATCCTGAATGGGGCGCACACCTCAATGGTGCCGGTTGGACTGCTCAATGGGATCGAAACCGTACGGGAAAGTATGGAAGATCCAGCTGTTGGTGCATTTGTCCGTCATATTATTTTCAGCGAAATAGCACCAACCATTGATCTGCCAGAGGAAGAGCTGAAAGATTTTGCAAATGAAGTGCTGGATCGATTCAGAAATCCTTTTATTCATCATGAACTCAGGTCAATATCCCTTAATTCAATTTCAAAATATAAAGTCAGGGTGTTGCCTTCCTTATTGGATTATGTAAAAATGAAAGGCTTGTTACCCTTTGGTTTGACATTGGCTTTAGCTCATTTGATTAAACTTTACTTGTCAGATACCTTTGAGATCCGTGACAACAACGATGTTATTGAATATTTCAATGGTATAAAATCAAAATCACTCCCTGAAGATGAACTGGCAAAAGAAGTTCTTGGCAAGCAGGACTTCTGGGAATCGGATTTAAACCAGGTCCATGGATTGCCCGGGCTGCTAAGCAATCAATTACATTTGCTCAACGCAGGAAAAAATATTAACGATTTTACATCAGAACTGGTATGATCAAAGCACTTGTAATAAACAACAACGACAACCTTGGCGTGGTACTCTCAGACCTGAGCAAAGGCCATACTATCGAAATTGGAGAGAAAGAGGTGACATTAAAACAGGATGTTGCTGCAAAGCATAAGTTTGCCCTCAAAGATTTTTTGCCGGACGAGGAAATGTACATGTATGGAGTTGTGGTAGGCACAGCTAAAAACAAAATTGCAAAAGGAGAAGTTATTACAGTAGAAAACACCGTCCACAAAGCATCGGACTACAATGCAAACACAAAATCGGATTTTAAATGGGAAACACCGGATCTCCGTAGATTTTCCGGACGCACATTCAATGGCTATCACCGGCAGGATGGCCAGGTAGGAACGGCCAATTACTGGCTGGTTTTTCCACTGGTGTTTTGTGAAAATCGTAATATTCTGACGATCAAAAAGGCTTTTGTAAAAGCGCTGGGGTATGAAGAAACCGATCAATATGAATTGCTGGTTTCAGAAATGGTGTCAAAGTACCAGTCAAACGAATCATTGGAAGGGGTTTTGCTACCTGCTAAGTCCGAACGGGGAAAAAGCAAAATTTTTGACAATATCAAAATAAAATTCATCACGCATGAGGGTGGTTGTGGTGGCACCCGCGAGGATAGCGATACCCTGTGTCGTTTGCTCGCAGGTTACCTGAAAAACGCTAATGTGGCCGGTGCAACGGTCTTTAGCCTTGGGTGTCAACATGCGCAGATTGATATTTTAAAAAATGCCATAAAGGCAGTGGACGGACAGTTTGATAAACCCGTATTGTTTTTTGATCAGCAGGAAACAGGAAAGGAATCTGACCTGATGGAAAATGCCATCCGGTTAACTTTTAAAGAGTTGGTTGCAGCCAACGCTATCGAACGTAAACCGGCACCACTTTCCAAACTTACCATTGGGCTGGAGTGTGGCGGGTCGGATGGTTTTTCGGGTATTTCTGCCAACCCATCTTTGGGGTATGTGTCTGATTTGATTACCGGCCTGGGAGGAAAGGCGATATTGGCAGAGTTTCCGGAACTGTGTGGCGTGGAACAGGAACTCATCAATCGAATGAGTGAAAGTAAAAATGCAAATAAATTTGTCAGCCTGATGGAGTCTTATGCCACTGCCGCTGAAGAGGTAGGCTCGGGATTTGATATGAATCCATCCCCGGGCAACATCAGGGACGGACTCATAACAGATGCGATGAAATCTGCCGGAGCAGCCAAAAAGGGAGGAACGTCTCCGGTAAATGACGTACTTGATTATGCAGAGTATGTGAAGGCAGACGGGCTGAGTCTACTCTGTACGCCGGGCAACGATGTAGAATCCACAACGGGCCTTGCAGGATCAGGGGCCAATGTGGTATTATTCACTACCGGACTGGGGACTCCAACAGGTAATCCCATCGTACCGGTGCTGAAAATTTCCTCCAATTCAGTACTAGCAAAAAAAATGCCCGACATCATTGATATCAATGCCGGGGTGTTCATCGAGGGACAAAAGTCTATTTCGGAAATGGGGGAAGAAATCCTCGAGCTCGTCATCAGGATTGCCAATGGTGAAATAGAATCCAAAGCGGATCAGCTGGGTCAGGATGATTTCATCCCGTGGAAAAGAGGTGTTTCACTATAAGTATTCTCATATTAAGAAGCAGAATGCTTCTGTAATACCAGGGCAAACGGGTAAATTGCACAATCGTTAGGATGAACTTATCAACGAACCTGAAACCTAAAATGAATTTCGTTTTATTAAATATTATTCTCAGTTTCTTTCCCCTGGGAATGGTTCAGCCTGCAGGAGGAGATACAGAATTATATATAAGGGTCAACCAACTGGGATACCTTCCCGATGAAAGCAAAGTAGCCATTGTCTTTTCTCATAGCGCCGTTAAAGAAAAATTTCTGTTGATTTCAAAAAATGAAGGATCTGCTATTACCACCATCAGACCAAAACTGTCAAAATCTGAGGGTTGGGGGACTTTCAAATACTTTTACGATATTGATTTTTCGCATGTATCCATAGATGGCGATTATTATCTGCAAGGGGAGAGAACGAAATCCACATCTTCCGTTTTTCGCATTTCCATAGATGTATACAAGCATCAGTCAGAATATTTGCTCGAATTTATGCGCCAGCAGCGATGTGGATATAATCCATTCCTGGACATGGTTTGTCACAAGCGGGATGGCAGATCGATGTACGGCCCTATGCCGGATTCTACTTTTGTTGATGTATGTGGTGGTTGGCATGATGCCGGCGATCAGTTAAAATACCTGATTACAGGCAGCTACGCTACCGGGCATATGTTGATGGCTTATGATTTGTACCCCAATCGGTTCGATGATAGGGTAAATGCGATGGGCCAACCCTATCCCAACGGCATTCCGGATGTGCTGGATGAGGCAAAATGGGGCCTGGAGTGGATATTAAAACTACATCCAACCCCTGACCAACTTATTCACCAGGTAGCCGATGACAGGGATCATATCGGATGGAAAATGCCCGATAATGATAAATCAGATTATGGTTGGGGTCCGAATAGTTACCGTGTGGCCTACTTTGCAACAGGGAAGCCACAAGGTCTCAGGGAATACAAAAGTGAAGCAACAGGCATGGCCAATATTGCAGGCCGGTCGGCAGCTGCAATGGCGCTGGCTTCACGTATTTGGAAAAACCATTTGAACGACACCATTTTTGCAAAAAAATGCCTTAATGCAGCCAAAACTCTTTACCAATTAGGTAAAAGGTATGAAGGATTTCAGCAGGGAAATTCGTATGGCGCACCTTACCGTTATACTGAGCAAACATGGGCAGATGATATGGAATGGGGCGCAGCGGAACTTTTCAAAGCAACCGGTGAAAACCCATATCTTGAGAATGCCATCCGATATGCCCGCATAGCCAATACCGTGTCGTGGATGAATTTGGATTCCGCAGCGCATTATCAATATTATCCCTTTATAAATTTAGGCCATTTTGCTTTATACGATCTGGTTGAGAAGGACTTCCAGGACACCCTGGCTTCTTATTACAAAAACGGTATCGCTTATACGTTTCAAAAAAGTAAATCCAATCCCTATGGAGTGGGGATCCCGTTCATTTGGTGCTCAAATAATTTGATGACCAGCCTAATTACCCAGATTATTTTATATGAAAAAATGACTTCCGATACCCGTTATACTCAATTTATGATTGATCAGAGAGATTGGTTGCTGGGACGAAATCCATGGGGAACTTCTATGTTTACAGGTATCCCATCTGGAGGAGAATACCCCGTGGACGTGCATACCAGTATTTGGGCTTTGAAAAAACTGGAAGTTCCTGGAGGCCTGGTGGATGGCCCGATTTATTTGACCATTTTTAATTCGCTAAAAGGATTAACGCTCTATAATCCTGATGAATTCAGTGACGTGCAAAACAAATATGTGGTGTACCATGACGATATTGGTGACTATTCAACCAATGAACCTACAATGGATGGTACAGCAGGATCCATGATTATGATGACGTATTGGGCTGATGACTTAAAATAATCTGTTAATTTAATTATCCATTGTCCAATTACGATTAAAATACCAGTGTCATTTATCTTTTCTTCGGATATGGTCTATGGAAAGTTTTCCAGCCCCGAAAATGATAAATAATATAATAGCTATTAAAGTGATAATGGAAATCTCTAATTCCATGTGATCTCCCATTGAAAGAAACCCTTTTGGGCTATTTACCAGTAATATAGCTCCCAGTAATATGGGTATTTGAAGCGCACTGACAACGCGTGTAAAAATACCCAGTAAAATTAGAGGGCCTCCAAACGTGTGAAAAAAAACTACATAATGGGCGATAATGATCGAGGTAAACTGAATATCCATACTTCCGACAAGCCCGTATAAATCCTCGATGTTCATAAGAAAGCTGAAGCCTTTATAGGTGATAAATAATCCAACAACAATGCGAACATAATCCAGGGCGGCTATACGATGTGCATTGCCCCAATTTTCAATTTTGTCAATGGTGGTCATAATTGAAACAGTTTGGTTAAATTATAATTTACCTAAATTCAACTAAATGTTCAATTTATGATTAAAAAATTTTGGTAATTACCAAACATTCTCGTCGCATTTTGAGCTTCATCATCGTTTTTGACTTAAAGAGGCTAGTATTTTTCTTGCAATAAATAGATATAATTGTTGTGAGATCAATAAAAACAGGTACGATTGAAGTAACAGTAATTTTTTTTACTTTTACAAGTAAACGATGAGGTTTATAGCAATTACTGCCTTCCTTAATGAACCTGAATATTAAATCAAAAGAACAACGAACCTACAACGCTATAGTAGTGGGTACGGGTGTAAGTGGGGGATGGGCCGCTAAAGAACTTTGTGAAAAAGGTTTGACGACCCTGGTACTGGAACGGGGAAGGATGGTTCGACATATAGAGGATTATCCAACTATGAATCTCAACCCATGGGAGCTTAAATATGGTGATCAGTTGACACCCAAAGAGATTGAGGAAGATTATCCTGTTCAAAGCCGTACGTCATATGCCGTAAATCAGTCTACAAAGCATTTTTTTGTAAAAGATAGTGAACATCCCTACACCCAAAAAAAACCATTTCTTTGGACCCGTGGATACCAGGTGGGTGGAAGATCACTCATATGGGGCAGGTGGTCCTACCGCCGTGGCGATCTCGATTTTGAATCCAATGCCAGAGACGGAGTGGGCGAAGACTGGCCCATTCGCTATAAAGATATAGAACCCTGGTATGATTATGTGGAATCTTATATCGGTGTAAGTGGAGAGAAGGATGGTCTTACCCAGATTCCAGACGGTAAATTTCTTCCTCCATGGCAAATGAACTGCCTCGAAAAACATGTTCAGTCCAAGCTGGCGGAAAACTACTCCGACAGACGATTAACCATCGGCCGTACGGCGAATATTTCAGTTGCTCACGGGGGCAGGGGTAAATGTATGGCCCGCGATTTGTGTCGGCGCGGATGCCCTTATGGAGCATATTTTAGCAGCAATTCTGTCACCCTTCCAGCTGCTCAAAAGACTGGTAATATGACACTAAGGCCTCATTCCATTGTCCATACGATTTTGTATGACAAGGAAACAAGGAAGGCCTCCGGCGTACGTGTAGTTGATGCTGAAACCCGGGAAACAGTGGATTTTTATGCAAATATCATTTTTTTGTGTGCCTCCGCATTGGGTAGCACTAGTATTTTATTGAATTCAGTGAACAACTCATTTCCCGATGGACTTGGAAATACAAGTGGTGAGCTTGGCCACAATTTGATGGACAATCATTTTCTTGTAGGTGCCCGGGGTAAATTTGACGGATTTGCAGACCAATACTATAAAGGGCGACGTCCTGTGGATGTACTTGTTCCCCGATTCCAAAATCTCGATAACAAGACCAGAAGGAAAAACTACCTTCGTGGTTTCAGTACTTATGGCTGGGCTGGCCGGGGGGGTTGGGGTAGAGGATCCGGCAACATGGCTTTCGGAGCCGATTTTAAAGACAGTCTTACTATTCCGGGCCCCTGGTCTTTTACGTTCCTCGCTTTTGGCGAATGCCTGCCGGATCATAAAAACAGGGTTTATCTTGATTATAATAATAAAGATCCATGGGGATTGCCTGCACTTGTTATTGACATGAAATTTGGAGATAATGAATTGGAGATGCGAAAAGAAATGATGAGTTCAAGTGCCGAAATGCTGGAAGTGTCAGGATTTAATAATATTGAAACCTATGATGACCCCAGCGAACCAGGCCTTAGCATCCATGAAATGGGGACCGCACGCATGGGGAAAGATTCCAGGACGTCCGTGTTGAACAAGTGGAACCAGGTTCATGATGTACCTAATGTTTTTGTTACGGATGGAGCCTGTATGAATTCCAATGGATGGGGAAACCCGTCACTTACGTATATGGCGCTAACAGCTCGTGCCTGCGATTATGCAGTAAATGAACTTAAAAAAGGTAATTTGTAGGTCAAAATTTATGGACAAGATCAGCCGCAGAGAAGCTTTACGCAGGACCTCCCTGATAATAGGTGGTGGAGCATTAGGCAGCTCTATTGTTACGGGTGTTTTAAGTGGATGCAAACCTGATATTTCAAAAGACTGGATTCCTGAATTACTCTCCATAAGGCAGGCTGACCTAGCTGCCGAACTGGTGGATATCATACTCCCAACTACCAGTACCCCCGGAGCAAAAGATGCGCTTGTTCACCGTTTTATTGATAGTATGATGGCTGGTTATCTATCTGAGGAAGACAGGAAAGTAATTTTTGATGGTCTGAAGATGTTGGAAGAAAAAGGATTTAAGAATGGAACCGATGAACAAAAATATGGGATGGTGAAAGCGATGGCAGAAGAGGCTCAAATAAAAAACGACCACTCTGGTAATTCATTTTATGTAATGATCAAAGAAATGACGCTGTTAGGTTATTTTACTTCTGATGTTGGCGCCAATCTGGCACTTAACTATGACCCGATTCCTGGCGGATATGAAGGTTGCATTTCTTTGGATAAAGCCGGCGGCAAAACCTGGGCTACATAGAAAAAGAAGAGTGGCTATTAATAACAGAAAGAGAAGAGCACTTTATAATATATTGAGTAATATAATAGTCTCCAAAACAAAGCTATTTTGTAGTTTTTCCTTAAGAATCTTGAATTGTAAATCGGAAAATTGTTTCAAAACGTTTAAATGTATTTTCTGAAAAAAAAGAATTTTATTGTTGAAAATATTGCTGTATTTGTTAGCTTACTAGGCTAATTGAGAGAATAAGCCACTGATCAAATTCATTATGATGACCCACATTTGCTTCAAACAAGTATTATACGTATTTGTAATTATAAATTGTGGTATTTCAATTGGAAAAGCCCAGGTGAATAAGTTCCCGCCCCAACAGGATTTGGTAGGCTCTTCATATTATGAAGGGATGAGATCTCATAGCGATGTCAGCGCTAGTAGATTGGTCTTAAAGTCGTGCATTGGTCATTCATCATCAGCAAATATTAATAATTCTATTCCAACATTCCAGCTTGGCTGGTATGTGCCACAATCGCTTTCTTTAAAGAACCTGGATTTATTTGTTGAATACAGGGAAAAGAGCACATATTATATGCAGCCGTTGCAGGAAAAATGGAATGAAGGATTTCAAACATTTAAATGGGATGGAGCAAGGATCGCAAATCAAAACAATATAAAACTCAGCGACCTGATTGGCGTGGCTAGATCCACATCAGGTAAGGAAATTATTCCATTGATATTTTTTAATACAGGTCAACCGGGTCCTGTCAGTACGTATGAATTTGTGTTTGTCGCAAACTTGACTGTTGGGGCAAAATTTATTCTGATGGATACCAATGACAAAGAATTAGAAATGATCACGCGCCAAAATCAAATTAAAAACAACCCTATCATTGTGAAATTTGATGCCAGCCATCTTTCTGAGGGTACATATTTTCTTTTTGTAGAGTATTTTACAAACAGTGGAGGGGAAGTTGTATCAGATGAAGACGCTTATGAATTTTATCATAAAAAATGAGTAAATTATCATAAGAACTGTTTCTAATTATGACTAAATCAGCCGATCAACCAAATAAAATCAGAAAGTACTTCCTACTGTTATTTCGGTTATCACCTGTATTATTGCTGATACTGATATTATTATACCTGGGTCGGTCCAATATATCATCGGAAGTTTATCTCGATGTTGAAACGAAAACTCTCACTTTCTCCAATGCGGAAGATGTAGAGTCACTCATCACTAGACTTACCGTTGATTCAATTCTATTTATTGATTGTGATCTTCACTTCAGGGCAAAGCAAGTGCTGGATTTTACTAATGAAGACATAAGCCTTATTGCCGGCGATAATGGCATAAGCAGACAAATACTTGTCAAGAATAAAGGATCTATTTTATTCAAGGACCTGGCGCTAACGGAGAACTCCAAGATTTACCTGGAAGCGGGTGACTCATACATTGATATTCAATTCAAACCTCCATTAGATTCTACAAGCAGAGAAATAAATTATTTCGTGAGTGGTGAGATTCATGTTGGGGACTCGTTTACGTTTATGGGTCAAAACGTCCAATTCCAACAGTTGACAGCGCAAAACATTGACCTTAAACCTATCGAAGTTATTCCCTCGAGGCGTAGTCGTAATATCACTTATCGATCCTCTCAGGATGCGAAAATCAGGTTGTATCTCAGCAAAGAAATAATGAAGAGTTATGAATATATAATGGGCGATAAATTTGTAAATAATATCAGTTTTATTACTTCCGATGAGACAAAACGTAAGAACAAAGAAAGGAGCACTATCCTGTCTGCAGATGTAGAAATAGCTGGAACTGATTTTTTCGGGAAACAGTTCTTGTTAAAAAAACACAAAGTTGAAGAAAACGAATTTTTGTTGATACCCCGAAAAAACGAATATTATATAGATGGCCTGTCTTTGCATGACTCAATATTCCGGTTGGAAATTTCGTGTGAAGATGCAAATGATCTGCAAACCGGAAGACGATACAATTTGCTTTACTCGATCTTTCCCTCGCTTTTGGATTTTATTGTAGCAGAGCCATCCAAGAAAACCATTTGGACGATTCTGGTTTTCGTAACTACCCAGGTTATGGCATTGAGCGGCATTGTCAAAAAGCAATTTGGAAAAATTAAACCATCAATTTCAACACGTTAAATAAAAAGTACCTAGCTATGAACCAATTGATCAAAATCCCAAATTTAAAAATGCTACTATTCTTGTGTATTTCTTTTCTAATGCACGTAAGTGTTTCCGCTCAGGAGCAGGAATTGAAAAAAGCCGTTGTCAAAATAAAAAGCTATGACAAAAAAGGTGGTTCGCTAAAACAAACCGGTACCGGATCATGCTTTTATATAAGTGAAAGTGGTAAACTTTATGTGCTAACAGCGAATCATGTTGCCGTTCAGAATGGATTTCCGTTAAAACATTTTACTGTAACATTTCTTGGTAGTGATGTAGATTATGATGCAACAATCTACCGTTCATATCAGAATATTGATGTTGCCGTGCTGGCATTGAATAACTATCCTTCCGGTGTAAGGATCCTTGAATTGGGCACTTCAAAAGATGTTAGCGGTTTTGAGAAAGTGTATGGCTGGGGTTATCCCGGCGGTGGTATAAGTAAGAGCTTCGAGGGCAGTGTATCGGCTTCCAGTGAGGATAAGATCTATTTGAACAGTATTAGTTTTGATAAGGGCAATTCCGGGGGGCCATTGTTGAGTAAGAAAACAAATAAAATTATTGGTATCATTCTCCAAAAGGCTGAAAACAATACTGAACAATACGCCAGGGCAATCGATTTTACAGTAATTTACCTTAGAAGTGATCATATATTGAAGAAGGCATTTTCTAATACATATGGAACAAGTGTAGTTGAGGACAAAGGGCAAAGCCTGGTGAACGCACTCAGTAATAGTGGAGAGTCAACCAACACTAATTTAGTTAATTATGGTGTGATTAGTTTTGAGGGTAATGGCGTTTGGAGTGAATATATCAATGGAGTATTCCTGAAATCTTATAACGAAACAGGACGGGACCAGGTCTTCATTTATCTTACCAATTCACAATCGAATGATGAAACGTATGCCATTCCACATCATGGGGGGCTTATCCAATTTAAAAATTACTCGACAAACTACCAGTGGGCGCCACTTTTAAATACCAATTTGGCTTATAATCATGACAACACCCACTTCCTTGTCACCTCTGATGGCAATACCTGGTATAATTATGAGTTCGGGAACCTGGTGAGAACCTATTACTTTGTTAGTCGCGATGCAACTTGGATCTATGTTCGCAGTCCTGATGGGACGGAAGAGATCGCTTTGCCTATTTATGGAGGAGCTGCCCAAATGAAAAATGCAAGTACCAATTTTGTTTTTACACCCTTTGCAATTTTTAACAATACGCGGGTGACCTATAGCTATCAATACTAATAGATTGTTTTATAGTTGCATTCACATGCTAATCATAATGAAACGCTGAGGGGCTGGCGAGAATTTTGCAACTTGAAATCCTTCTATGGCAGCTTAATTTCATTTCTCAGCACTCCTGTTGACTATGTATGTAGATGCAGCTTTTAATGTCAGCAAATGAACGACTGTCATTCCACCATACAATGTCGATACGGAAGGCAAAATCCCAGGGAAGAAGCCTCCCGCGATGCTTCAAACCACAGGGTACTGCCCGGTAATGAAGATCGTATTATTCGAATTAAAGTGCGACAAAATTGATTTTCTTTAAAATAGAAAATTGAAGAATAATTGATCTGAAAGGTTAGTAGTTCCATTTTACTGCATTTTAAAATTAAATTTTCCATTTGCAAAGGGATAATAGTTCAATGGAAATACCTATTTTTATAAATTGACTGATCCGTAGAGTCATATTTTCGGGTCAATCATACCAATTTTCTAACCAAACCAAACCCGATGAAAAAGCTTAAAAAAGAGGATATAAAACAAGAGGTTTTTGATCTCTATGATGATTATGCCCACAACAAAATTGACAGGAGAGGTTTTATGAATAAACTATCCGTTTATGCGGTAGGTGGATTAACAGTATCTTCGCTGGCCTCCTTTCTGTTACCGAATTACGAAAAAGGGATGTCTGCTCGCCAGGATGACCCTCGAATTGTAGAAGAAACCATCGAGTATAATTCGCCAAAAGGTGCAGGCACGATGAAGGGTCTTTTGGCCAAACCATCAAAATTCACCGGCAAACTACCAGGTATCGTGGTGGTTCATGAAAACAGGGGACTTAACCCTTATGTAAAAGATGTTGCCCGCAATGCAGCTACTGAAGGTTTTATAGCCCTTGCACCGGACGCTTTGACGCCCCTGGGAGGATATCCTGGTAATGATGACGAAGGCAGAACAATGCAACGTACAAGGGATAGAGAAGAGATGTTACAGGATTTTATAGCTGCTTTTGATACCTTAAAAATCAACAATGAATGCAGTGGAAATATTGGTGTTGTTGGTTTTTGCTTCGGAGGATGGATATCCAATATGATGGCGGTCCGTATTCCTGGTTTAAAGGCCGCGGTTCCTTTTTATGGCGGTCAGCCGGCGGCTGAAGATGTACCAAAAATCAATGCTCCTTTAATGCTGCAGTATGCTGGTCTGGATCAAAGAGTTAATGCCGGGTGGCCGGCCTATGAAGAAGCTTTAAAGGAAAATAACAAGGAGTACCAGGCTTATATCTATCCTGATGTTAATCATGGGTTCCATAATTACTCAACACAAAGGTATGACGAAGAAGCAGCAACCTTGGCATGGAAGCGCACCATCGATTTCTTTAAAGAACATTTGATGTAACCAGAGTGCCTGGCTTCAGAAACTGTAGGATAAGTAGATGGGTGTATAACTGCTGTGCATGAAATTGCAATGAAAAAATCTACGGCAAATCATTGATAGCGCATACCAGGCTAAAAAAATAAATCCCTGCTGCATTAACAACAGGGATCCATCAAAATTTTTATCTACGTTTTACTTTGACTTCACCTTAAGTTTAATACCTGCTTTTTCCCAGGCAAAATTCAACGTTTTGTCTACACTGAAAGTAAGACTTTCTACAATTTCATCAGACCAGTCAGGTTTTACTGGTATGCGCAGTACATCTTTTTCCTCTGAATATTGGGTGCCCCACGCATCCCAGCCTTCATTGAAAATTACAACCCAATCATCCTTTTCATTAGGAATAATAAACAACGCATATTTTCCTGCGGTCAGTTCTTTGCCATTGATAGTAATATTTTCACTAAATACAACAGAGGTTGCTTTATTGGCACCTGCACGCCAGACTTCGCCGTATTTTTGCAGGCCTCCCCAAATAGTTCTGCCTTTAACATAAGGTGAACCGTAATCAACAGTTATTGAAACACCGTCAATTTCTCCCGTTGCTTCTTTACGAGGACTCTGTTGTACAGGATCCAAAGGATCTGTATCATTAACAAAGTGGACGGAATTTCCGTCGGTGAATGTTAATGCAAGCAATGCAATCATTGCCATAAATACTCTACTAATCATTTTCATAATATTTGTTTATAGTGGTCATTAGTTTAAATTATTTTTCACTTTCAAATATAACCTGTCGGTTCAATACAGATGGGCACATAAAGGAACTTTATCCCTTTACGAATAAAATTTCTTCTTTTGCCACATTTATTTACTCTGAATTTTCAACGGGCCTACAATGGGTAAACGAATTTGAGACGGGTATTCCTTAGAATGATGTATCGTATTATGCGCCACGATACCTTCGGATTCATCATAGTTATTACCACCGGTATTCAGGTTTCTCGCAAAACGTGGAAAGTTGCTGCTTGATACTTCAATTCTTATCCTGTGTCCCTTCTTAAAGAAATTACTTGTTGATAGAGGTGTAAGATCTACTTTGTAAACGTTGCCCTTTTCCATAAACACCTCTTTGTCGTACCCCTCACGGTATCTTACCCTCTGAATGGTTTCATCCAGGTTGTAGGCTGTTCCATCGGGATATACATCGATGAGTTTTATGGTTAAGTCTGTATCCTTTACATCGGAAGAAATATAAATTGAAGTTTCGATAAAACCACTTATCTCAATGCCCTGCTGCAAAATATCGGAGGTATATACGAGAATATCATTCCTGGTCTCCATTTCCTGCTGATCAAAAGCTCCCCCACGAACGGCATTTCCCGTGCAACACACATTCCCGCCATAGGACGCCACTGGATTCATTGGATCGTAGGTAAAATTGTCTTTTGATTCTTCTTCAGGAGGATCTAAAGTCAGCTTTCCGTCGCCAAAAAGGCTGTTGGCATTTCCTCCGCTGTTGATATAAAATGTCGTCATATTGGCATTTTCCGGAGGCCAGGTTTCGGAAGTTTTCCATTCATTACTACCCATCGTGTAGTATTGTACACGTGGTAATTCTTCCAGGATTCCATTTTTTTCTTCCTTCAGCCAGTAATCAAACCAGCCGTAGATCATTCCATCATAATCCAATCGTGCATCTCCCACATTTCGCTCACCTACAATGGTATTCTCGGTCGCCCGGGTGTACCTGCAGTGCAGGGTAGGGGCGATCACCAGGTATTGATTGTCTGCAACCTCTTTGTTTTTGAGACTTCGTACGTGATTGAACAAAGCCAGGTTTGGGCTGATGGAAACATCGTACCAGGAAGTAAACCAAAAACTAGGAACACCAAATCCCATATCATCATGATAGAGGCCACCCTTGTACCATTCCGGGTCATTGGGCTTTCTCCTGATCATTTTTTCAAATACACCTTGTGGTCCATTTTGATTCTTGATTATATCCTGGATGGGGAGATGCTGTAGTCCTACCGACCAGTCAACCCTTGGATATTCCGGAGCCATATCATAAAACCGTTGTATCCTTTGCAGATCAGCTTGCGTAATACCTTCTGGTAAATTGGGTTTCATTTCATCGTGCTGTGTGCCATACAACCATGCAAAAAACAGCATTTGTTCTACACCCCCGCGGTACCAATTGCCTTGTTCATTGATATCACCTACACGGCCGACACCGGCACCGTAACCCTGGGGTACCATGGCTGCATGCGAGGGATGATCCAATGCAGCAACAGCCATCTGCCACTCGGCAGTTGACGAACATCCGAGGGTACCGATCTTCCCATTGCTCCAGGACTGCTCAGCCATCCAGGAGAAGGCATCGTACCCATCGGTAAGTGGAGTGCCCAGGATATCCCATTCTCCTTCCGAAAAAAATCTTCCTCTTTCATTCTGGATTACATAGGCGTATCCTCTTTTCACTGCCTCATACGCACGTTGCATGGAGCGTGTCTTGAATTCTCCATCACCCCATGAGTTGAAATTATAAGGAGTTCGTGAGAATATAATAGGCACTTTCTCCGTGGTTTTGGGCCGATAAATGTCCGAAGCAAGCCTGATCCCATCACGCATGGGCATCATAACTTTCTGATCAACAATGGCTATTTCCAGAAGTTGCTCATAAACATCCTGCCCAAAGGATAATGAGCAAGTGATTGTTATAAGTAGTATTGCCAGAAAAGTAGATAAAGGTTTCATACAAGGTAGTTTAGGATTTAGAAATATGAATAGTCAAATTAAGCAAAAAGAGTTTGAACAACCAGTACTTGACAATTTTCTTTTGTTTTGGAGATTAATATTGGGTTTATGTGTGACAAATTTCGGAGAGGTAAAATAAAATACTACTAGAGTATCTAAAATTATTCTTATCTTGAAAACTAAAACCCAACCCAATCCAACATGAGAAAATACAAAATTGCATTCCTGGTATTATTAACGCCCCAAATCATTCAATGAAAGGATTGGGAGGCCATTCAAATAAAAACCCACAAAATAAACGATAAAATTAGTGTGCTTGAAGGTAGTGGTGGCAATATTGGAGTGCTTCATGGAGAAGATGGAATAATGATAGTTGATTAATACGCTGAACTTAGCAATAAAATTAATAATTCACTGGCAGCAATCAGCGATAAGAATTTAAGGTTCATTGTAAATACACATTGGCACTTTGACCACGTTGGCGGGAATGAGTTACTGGCAAAAGATGGTGCTGTGATCCTTGCTCAGGATAATGTGTGGAAAAGAATGAGTTCAGGGCAATTTATGGAATGGATTGAAAGGGATATACCGGCCTATCCCAAAGCCGCATTGCCCATCATTACATTCAAGGATCAGATCACCTTTCATTTAAATGATGAAGAAGTTTATGTTTTTCATAGCGGCCCTGCGCACACCGATGGGGATGCCGCCGTTTGGTTTAAAACCAGTAACGTGATCCATATGGGTGATACATTTGTAACGTATGGATTTCCGTTTATTGATGTTTCTGCAGGAGGAACACTTAATGGGATGATTGCATTTCAGGGTAATGTATTGGAAATGATTGATGACCAGACGAAAGTGATTCCGGGCCAAGGCCGGATACTGGGTAAAAGCGACCTGGAGAAATTCAGAAACCAGTTGATGGACATTCGTTCTAAAATCATGCCGCTGACAGAAGCAGGGAAGACCCAGGATGAGGTAATTACAGAAAATCCGATTGCAGAATACGATAAAATCTGGCCGGAGGGTTTTGTGAAAAGCAAAGATTTTTTGCTACTGGTCTATCGTGGCCTTAAATCAAGATACTAAAGTTGGTGAGAACACGAACAATGGATGGTCATTCAAAAGATGCTTTTTATCTTTTTACATCTTTGGAATGTTGAAAAACAATGATTTGCTGATGATCAGGTAAGGCAGCCTTTTCAAATATCTTCGTATTTCCCTGAAGCCTGATAAAGTCTTTATCCTTACCTTCCAGAAATGGATCAATTTCGCCTAGACCACCTTTCGGAAATCCATCTTTTTCAAGGTCGGGAAGCCTGTAATGCATAGACACGATTATTTTCGGATCCAACGAGTTTAATACCACTTCCAATTCATCAGCTTTCAGAATATGGTATTCACTATCTATAGGTGCAAATAGTATATCAGGTTTTCCGATGGCATTGTAATTCGCCGGCGTTAGTGGCCCGTTGTCTCCAAAATGTACCAGTTTCAGCCCCGCTACTTCGATTACCCATATGATATTTTTTTGTCCGAACTCTTTACCGTATGGATCGGAATGCTTGCCCTTCAAACCTGTCATTCTAAAATCTCCAACCGTATAAGTACCTGTTTCTTCAATTATTTGAATTCGATCCTCCCAATCCGGTTGTATGCCCCTGAACCTTCCTCCGTCATGGTCATAGTGTGGATGGGAGATCAGAACCACATCTGCCGAAATATCTTTGGGGAATTTATAGCCAATCCAAATGGTATCCGCAAAAGGATCGATCAAAAGGCTCTTTTCATTATACGAAAGTTTAAATGACGCATGCGCGATATATTCGACCTTTACTTTCTGGGCCATTGTGAGCGTTCCAATATGCATCAGAATAACAAGAATGATTGTGGGCTTCATTGGCATAGTTTTTAAAATTAACAGATTAGAATCAATATGGGATAAAAACAACAGTTAAAGCTGAGCCTTGTTTTCAACAGTACGTATGAAATAATTCTACCAGGTAAGGCCAGGATCGAACCATGGATGTTAGTTGGGCGTCCCATTCTCACGCAGGAGCAACTGGCAGCAATGATCGATGTTTCCCGGCAAACCATAAATTCAATTGAAAAGGGAAAAAGTGCGCCCTCCACTTTACTGGCTTTAAAACTATGCAAAGGTATCGCTTTTCCAAAACGTGAGAGATTCCAAATATTAGCCTATCTTAACTGCCAGCTTGGTGAAATACCCAGGTCAAAATAGCCGATAAAGGAATTGTAAATGTGATTGTTTATTGGGGCTAGCGCCGTAGATTCCGGTACCTGTCTGTAATTGGCATTCGTGCCAACTACGGAGGAGAAGGGATTAGCTATTCATCCAGTTTCAACAGACAATAATTTAGAACCCCCAATAAATAATTGCCAATATTGTTTTGTGTTAATTAAAGAATGAATAGCTTGGTTGAGACCTTCTGATATCCATGAACGAATAGCTAAAATCCATACAAATGAAAAGAAGAGATTTTCTAAAAAATACCGCAGCATTCGCATCGCTAACATTTTTACCCTCATCCGTTTGGGCACTCGCTAAAGATGGGAAATTAAGGACCGCTCACATTGGAATAGGTGGAATGGGGGCATCAGACCTGGCTTCAATTTCCTCCCACAACCTGGTAGAAGTAACCGCGCTGTGTGATGTGGATGCAACTAATCTAGCCGCTGCAAAGGCGCTTCATCCAAATGCAAAGGTTTTTACCGACTACCGAAAACTTTTTGATGCGATGAAAGATTCCATTGATGCGGTCATCGTTTCAACCCCGGACCACACACACGCTCCGGCATCGATGATGGCGTTGGAAATGGGCAAGCCTGTCTATTGTCAAAAACCTCTGACCCATCATATATCAGAAGCACGCGCAATGCGGAAGCTGGCGGAAGAAAAAAACCTCGTGACCCAAATGGGTATTCAGGTACATTCTTTTTATGATTATAAATTAGCCACTTTATTGATCCGGTCGGGAATTATCGGAAAGGTAAAAACGGTCAGGGCCTGGTCACCCAAAAACTGGGGATATGATGGCCCCGTAACGCAGGGAACAGATCCGGTTCCGGAAAGTCTGGATTGGAATTTATGGCTTGGAACTTCAAAAGAAAGACCTTATAAAGAAAATGTTTATCATCCGGCAAACTGGCGGAAATTGATGGATTTCGGTTGTGGAACCCTGGGTGACATGGGCGTCCATATTTTTGATACACCTTACAATGCCCTGGAATTAGATGTACCGTTAACGGTCAAAAACGAATGTCGAAAACCCACCGGTTATGGGTATCCTGAGAATAATATCGTAACCTATAAATTCCCGGGAACCCAATACACCGCGAAGAAGTTAAAATGGATCTGGTATGATGGTCCTGGTGCACCAAACATGCATAAAGAATTAAATCTGCCCAACGATGAGAAGCTTCCTGACCAGGGTGCTATGTTTGTTGGCAAAAAAGGCAGGCTCTTATTGCCACATTTCATGCAGCTTCCCAGGCTTATCGTGGATGGGAAATACGAGGAAATCGATTTATCTGTGGCAGAACAGTTAGGACCACCCATCAGGGATTATAATAAAGAGGGAAATATGCATTACCACCAGTTTGTAGATGCGTGCCTCGGAAAAGATAAATGTTCTGCACCGTTCTCTTATTCAGCAAGACTCACTGAAACAATATTACTGGGAGTTATTGCCGGCCGTTTCCCCAATAAAACACTGCATTGGGATAATGAGCTAGCAATATTTTCCGAATCAGAAGCAAATCAGTATCTGAAGGGGGATTATAGGTCTTTCTGATTGGATTTACATATTAATATTAATATTGTCTCAATAAACATTTCATTTATAAAGACACAACTACATGATTTGCATTCCAATTTTGATGGATATTAAAAAAGGTGAAGTATTTGATTGTTCCCAATCTTCTTTGACAAAATTTGGTCCAAAATCAATTTGTAATGTAAATCCCTTATCAGCGTAATATTCGAATCCCAACGGGATATAGATTCCTAATTGTCTAATACGTGAACTACCGCTGAAAGTGAACTTGTTATATGAACAAACTTGAACTCCTACAATAATTGATGAATATTTAGTTCTGTTAAAATTAAAATTAGATCCTATATGAGCATCTAGATTTATGCCAAGACCAACATTTACCGAAATACGATTATTGAGATAAACGTTAAAATGACCACCTAGCACCTCTGGTCCTCCAATCTCTAACAATATACTATTTCTTCCTTTAAAATTAGTAGAATCTTTTTGTGAGAATAAAATTCCATTTGAGCTACAAATTAAGAATACAGTTGATATTACGATCATTATCTTTTTCATTGTCTGATATTAGATTGTGAGGTATTTCAAAGTACTCAAGATCACAGATTATTCATTATGGGACAAACTGTATACTGCATATGGAGGAAATAAGATTTGCGGATTTCCTCAAATCCCATCCACAACTAGCATGGAATTTGGGTTATATGCCAAAATCTGAATGTAGATGTCTTGTTGTTCCCCATTATGTAGCTGATAATGGAAGATCAGATACTCCACTCCCCATTGGTCGCCCTACGACCAAAACCCCCAAACAAGTTCAAGGCTTGCCCGTCTTTATTAAAAAGGCCATGCGTTGGCAATGAGGGTAATCATTATTGCCATACCTGCATTCATGATGCACAATCCCTTTTTTAGATTGCTTACCATTTTATCAATTTTGGCATTCTTTGTTTACCATTGCTTTAGTGCAGGTAGATTTAACAGGATGCAAGTGGGAATGATACGGGCGGACCACCGCTCCACTATTATATACTTATTTTTGTGCTATGGGAACTCGTACCAAAGTTTTATCCCATATAATGTCCATTAGCACCCCTGTAGAATCACTACTAAATTGGATGGTCAATTGTTCCGTTCCTTTTGGGTTTGTTTGCACAGATACATCTACTTTGAGCAAATCTAAGCTATAGTCAGGTTCGAATGCCCCCCACTTGCCAAGCTCACTGTTGAGTGATATCTGCCAATAGTCAGCATTAGGAACAGCATACATCCTGTACCTACCAGCAGAAATATGTTTGCCACCAAAATTAATATCTTTACTAAAGGTAATTTCCGTTGCCTCATTGGCGCCAAGTCTCCAGTATTTTCCATAAGGTAACAACGCCTCAGCACTTTCTTCACCGAAAATCAACCTCCCTTTCTTGTAGGGTCTGCAATACACCACCTTTACGTTTGTGTCGCCAACGGTTGTTTCTATATTTTCAACTGGGCTATGAGAACGCGTAGTTAGCAATGTATAGGCAACATAACCTATGACAATGATGAGAATTGCTCCAATTCCAATAAATAATTTCTTTTTCATGTTTAGTTTGTTTTTTGTTACCGAAATGTAGTAATTAATTTTCAAATTTCTGAGCGCTGGCTGCAGGGCCTGAAACGAAAAATGAATAATTCCTAAATAAAAATGTATGAACAATTCAATTGACCGGCCATACTTAGAGAAAGTCCTGATTGATTTAGTCAGGACCAATTCCATCAACCCAAAACTGATCAGCGATGGTCCCGGTGAAAAGGAGATTGGACACTACATTGCATCACTGTTAACTGAAATAGGTGTATCCGTTCATGTCAATACCATTGAAGAAGATCGAAGCAATATCCTTGCTGTCATAGAAGGTACCGGAGGAGGGCCATCGCTCATGCTCAATGGTCATATGGATACTGTGGGGGTAGATGGTATGGTTGATCCCTTTTCGGCAGAGATCAGGAATGGCAGGCTATATGGTCGTGGATCCCAGGACATGAAAGGTGGACTTGCGGCAATGATCACAGCAATAAAGGCGCTGGTAAATTCCGGCATCCGGCTCAAAGGGGATGTGCTGGCAAGTTTTGTGATTGACGAAGAGTTTGTGAGTACAGGTGCGGAAGCGGTTGTAAAAAAGTATAAAACAAATGCTGCGATAGTGACCGAGTCTACCAACCTTCATATGTGTGTCGCTCATCGCGGTTTCGGAGTTTATGAAATTACGACGAAGGGAAAAGCCGCCCACGGAGGAAATCCTGAAGAGGGCATTGATGCCAACCTTCATATGGGAAAAGTACTTGGCGCATTGGATAACCTGTCAGCTAAACTTAATCAAAGCCTTGCTCATTCATTGCTGGATAAACCATCGTTACATGTTCCGCTGATCAATGGAGGCAAGCAGATTTTTATTTATGCCGATCAATGTTCTTTGCACTATGAGCGCCGGACAATGCCTGGAGAAACGGAAGAAGTCATAACAGGGGAGATCCGGGCCATTCTGGATGACCTGGCCGCCTGCGATGATCAATTCCAATACAACCTGAGTAAAGTGGTCTTCCGTGAAGCTTACGAGATCTCTCCTGAAAAAGAAATTGTCAGGCTGGCATTGGCAGCAACCGAAGAAGTACTGGGTACAAAACCATCAATCATTGGTCATAGTTGGTGGGAAGACTCAGCACTTTTTGGTGCAAATGGGACGGAAACCATCATACTTGGTCCAACCGGAGACGGTATTCACTCTCCCGTGGAATGGGTAGATATTCAATCGGTTGAAGACTTATCACATATACTGCTAAATACCATGATATCCTATTGTAAACGATAACAAATAATAACGATCTATATCTTAGATTGGATTAAAAAGTTCCAAATAATTTCTGGCATTAACGATTTCCGCCATATATTTTTCTAAATTCAGCAAACCAATAAATTCTATAAGATGAAAAAAAGATACCTTCTTTTATGGTGCGTTTTTGTACTGATAATGTCATTCCAGTCATGCAATCAATCCTCTTCAACACCTGAGACTAAGACAGATGCTGTCGAAAAAAGCGATCTGAAATGGAAACAAATAGCCGATCTACTGTTGAAACGAATGGATTTGCAGCAAGGGGAGCGCGTACTTTTGGTGGGATCGTCCGGGCGTTTTGACCCACTCTACGAACATCTGATAGCCGCACTTCAAAAATCTGAATGTGAATTCCTGGGGTTTATCAGTAGTGGAGCTGACATCGGGGGTAAATGGTCAACGGCATTTACGAAAGAATTAAAGGGTATGAACAACACGGAAGCCAAAGAACATCTTAAGCAAGTTGATCTCGGAGTGATGTTGCCCGGACCACAAGGGAATACAATCTATCGCCTTCTTCAGCAAAACCTGAAGGAAAACGTGGGACGCACCATTCACTTTCACTGGTCGGGAGCTTATGACCTTTCCATGAATGTACTGGATATCACTCCCGAAATCGATCAGGTCTATCAACAATCGCTGCTTGAAACAGACTACGAACAACTGGCCAGGGATCAACAGTGGTTCGCTGATGCCATCCGCAATCAGTCGATCCGGGTGACCACACCCGCTGGAACGGATATTACTTTTTCTATTGGCGACCGACCCATTACCCGGCAGGATGGAAATGCATCGCAAGCAAAGCAAAGTACGAGTCGCAGCCTGATTGACCGGGAGATTGAATTACCGGCAGGCGCTGTCAGGGTAGCACCCGTAGAAGAAACGGTGCATGGTGTAATCGTTTTTCCGGATGCAAAATGGGGTGGAAGCATTGTTGAAAATTTGAGACTGACTTTTGAGAAAGGGAAAGTCGTTGATATGGAAGCCTCAAATGGTCTGGAAGCGGCACAGCGGGAAATTGCTAATGCCGGTAATGCGGGCAGATCCTTTAGAGAATTTGTACTTGGGATGAATCCAACCCTGGCTGTACCGGAAGCGGGTCCATGGTTTCCATACTATGGTTACGGAGCGGGGGTTATACGGTTATCACTTGGAAGCAACCTTGAGCTTGGTGGAAATGTTTCCGGAAATTACGTTCGCTGGAATCTCTTTGCGGACGCAACTGTTATGGTTGGAAATGATATTTGGGTTTCTGAAGGGAAATTGATTCGCCAGCGTTTTGACTAATGGATGACTTCCGGTCGCCCACCTGAAAGACGCAGTCGGGCAGGGAGGTTTTGGTACCGATAGTTATTGAGGAGACCTGGTATTCAATAGTTTAGAATGAAAAAATAGGTGGAAGGCCTGAATTTCTAACATATATTTCTTAATTTTCTATAACGATCATTAATAATGTCTGCCCTTAGCCAGAATGAGTGTGCGTCACAGGAATTGGATCACTTTTCTTTTATGTGGTCCCGTCAGTATTTTATCGGGTGTACATAAATTTAATAAAAAGATTAAATAGGATGCAATGCCACTTATAACGGACTTCCCGGCTGTTTTCACGCTATCAATAACCTGATTTTTGATCAATGAAATAAATGACCTTATAAAATAGTGACTTATGATACGATTCTTACTCATCATCTGGAGGGCAATTCTCAATTTTCTTCGCCTTTTATTTTCAGGCCGGTCTGGCCCTGGTACACCTCCGATACCAAATCAGGCTCCCGTTGTCCGGTTAATTTTTCCTACAACAGATGTCGTCGCTGATTTGTTATTCATTGAATACGAACTCACCGATGCAGAATCCGATGCAAGCGATATTATTGTAACATTTTCAATCCAGGGTTCACCTGAACGAAATTGCAGTCCGGCAAGTCAGGATCCAAATCATGATGGTGAAAATTCTTTAGCAACAAGTCCATCCGGTATCGCTTATACTTTTGTTTGGGATTGGCAGAGTGATGTGAGTTCAAGCCAGGTTGACGATCTTGTACTACGTCTGGAAGCACGAAATCAATTTGGAAATAGTAGTATAGTAAGATCGGCATCAATTAAGCTTTCCAGCCCCATTCAACCCCCGGTGCCAACGCCCCCTCGTATTCAACTTCAGAGTCCCCTGCAATCTGTTAATGCCGATGAAGTGGCAATCGAGTATCAGTTATTTGATCAGCAATCGGATGTAGTTGATATCAACGTATTTTACTCGGTTGATGGGGCGCCATACGTTGCAGCAACACCAAAAAACCAGGATCCACGCCATAGTGGTACTACAAACCTACCTAGTAGTCCGGCAGGGGTAGATCATATATTTGTTTGGGATTGGCAATTGGATACGGGACAAAATCATGCTCTGAATGTTGTATTGAAACTTGTTGCCGCTGATCTTTCAGGAAATGGAGTGGAAGAGTTATCACCCTCTATTGATATTCATCCATCGGCAGGCACTCCACCAATTCCAGCGAATGTACCCGTTGTAATTCGGTATATTGATCCTGCTTCCGATGTGGCCAATCCTGAAATCGCGATCGAATATGAGCTGCAGGATCCTGACTCAGATACAGCTGATATCGTGATTGAATATGCTGTAAACGGAAGTGCATTTAGCCAAACAACAGCGTTGAGCGCTGATGCCCGCCATGAGGGTGTAACCGCACTTTCAAGCAGTCCCAGTGGAGATAGCCATCTTTATATCTGGGACTGGCAGCAGGATATCAGTGGGAGCTCGGCTACTTCCGTATTGATCAGAATATCTGCTACTGACAAGGATGGAGCCAGCTCAGATGCCATTTCACCGACTTTTAATATTCTTGGAACAAGTCCGCCTCCACCACCAATTGCAACCGGATACCGCCCGGTGACAGAGTTGGTTGAACCTCATTTGGTTGATAATTACGGGAGCGATCTACTGATTAAGTATAAGTTGTTTCACACAGATAACGAGGATTGTGATGTAGAGATCATGTATTCCATTGGATCCGAATTCAAACTGGCCACCCCGATGCAGGATCCTCGTCATGAAGGGACAACAGGTTTAGCGAGTGACAGCAATGGGATTGAGTATTCCTTTGTCTGGGACTGGAATGCAGATATTGGGCAAAATGAAGTTGCTAATGTTACCATCCGCATAATTGCTTCCGATAGTCAGGGAGCAGGGCCCGCCACACTTTCGATGCCCATTAGAATTGCATTAACTCCACCACCGGCAACACCATTGCCCTCTACCGTACCGGAAATATTCATTATCAGTCCATTTGAAGATATAGAACCGGCCACAACAGTTTTGGTACAGTATCAATGCAATGATGAAACATCCGAACCTGTTGATATCGAATTATTTTATTCGCTGGATTCCGGACCGTTAAATCCGATGACAGCACAGGCAACGGATCCTGCGCACGAGGGCGTTAGCGGATTGAGTGCCACGCCCCAGGGAGATGCCCACACGTTTGTCTGGGACATTGCATCAGATATTCCTGCTATTAATAATCAATACATTCAAATCCATGCAACAGCAAGTAATAGTCGCGGTACCAGTCAACCGGGAGTATCCCGATTTTTTACTGTGCTTGATTCCGTCATTCCGCCTCCGGTGTCTGCTCCATTTTCGGTGAACATATTAAATTCGGATATGGGTGTAACGGACCGGCATTTTCTGGTCGAGTACACCGTATTGGTACCAAATTTTGAACCTGTTGATGTTGAAATCAGATATTCCGTCGCAGGCGGTTCATTTGAGGTTGCAACTCCTGTTCCGGACGATCCCAGGCACGATGGTGATACGGGTCTGGCTACAAGCCCCGATGGTGAACCTTTTGGTTATTTATGGGACTGGATGACAGACCTGGGTAGTACGGAGGTGGCGGATGTTGTTATAGAAGTTAAGGTAACGATTTCATCAGGTATTTCGGTTAGCTCACAAAGTGCCCCTGTCGATATTGCCGTAGATACGGCTGATTATTCTTTTACGATTACCAACGGTGCACAAATTGAAGCATGTCCATCTTTACGACTTCCGGCCGGATCTATTCAGCTTGAGCTTAAAAATCACAATTCAAAAGCGGCTTTGAAAGTTGTGACAGTTCATGTTATCGAAGGTGGGGGAGGATTTCCAACTGCCCGCCCCCCTGCAAATGACCAGCTAAGGTCAGAAATTGAACTGAATACTGATATCAATGGGAAAATAAATTTACCCGAGTTTATCCTTGGCCCCGAAGTTGCTGCAAACCGTCTGCTAGTCCAGTCTGATCATGCTGATATTATTGTGACGGTGATGGGAACCTATTCAAATACACAGATTGTCGCCATTGACCCGGCTAATGGGAAAATTGAAGATGTTGTAGGTCAAATTGTAACGTTATCAGCACAACTTAAGGATTCCAATTATCCAGGGGCAAGGATTGAGGGCGTTGAAATAGCGATCGAAATGGAAAATGCCGGTGGCTGGTTGAGGATGACGGAAGGATTTGGGCGAAGCCTGGTCAGGGAAACACAGGATAACTTTCTTGTTGCAACGGGATCAACTGTTTCCAGTTCGGTCATGTTTAGTTCCCTGGTATCTGCACGGGAAGAGACTTCAACTATTCGATTGTCACTGCGTAATTATCCGGAGGGCCCAACCTATCGATTTACGATAGAAACCAGAAAATTGCACATGCTTTCATATCTTGCAGGAACGACAGGAAATGAAGATCTGTTACGGTCGACAACAAATCAGTTAAGTATCGTTTCAAGATGGGGTGTTACCGATCTCACTACTGCTACATCCGGAAGTCCAACGGTTCCTGTCTGGTGGACATACCAGGTGCTGGCCGAACAGACCCAGGGCCAAAGTGAATTGTATCCTGCCAATCGAACAGGCTGGGCCGGGAATACCAGTATGATGATTCGTCCATTAGCTGCAGGAAGAATCAACTGGCGTCTTTTCATGCCCGATTTACCGGATGACAATGATCATAACTTATCGGTAACCGCTGTTGATCGCCTTGAAGGAAATGATCTTCATTTATCGGGACCTCCATTATTTTCAATGCTTCAAAATGGTGGAAGCAAGGATGAAGATAGGGGTATGGAGTTTCAGGTAGTATCGGGGGATCATCAATATGTAGGTCCAAATTCTCAGGCACCACACCCGTTTGTATTAAATGTGATAAAGCGGACATTGCAACCCTCTGACAGTCGCAGATTGATTGGGGTAAAAATTTTCTGTAAGGTGAGAACATCTCCGAAATCATCGAATATTGACGATACACGATTTCCATGGTTGGTGCCCGGTCGTATCGGCACAAGTCCAGGCGCGGGAGTTGATAAATTGGAATTAACTATTTCACTGGCAGCGGGTGTTCACCCACTCAGTTTATGGTTTACATCATCTGAAGTAAACTACGATAATTTCATAGAAGTTACAGCCCGTGTAACCATTGAAGAAAAAGATTCCAATGATGTATGGCACTCCTTCGTAAGAACATCTACGGTCATTTCGCGGGCAATGTTTTTTGCTCCCAGGGTAACCATAACGCGGAAAGAAGGCAGCGATTATATTGAGCCTGCCGAAGAAGCCATAATACCTACTGCGGTCGTTGATGAAACAGGGGCTGCCATTACTCCGGATTCAAACAGAGAATATTTTGTTGAGCTAAGATCAGAAGATTATGGATCAGACCGTACTATACCTATTCCGGGGAGAGGTCCGATCACGGTTACAAAAGTTGAAACAAACGATGTGTTTACTTTGTACAGGTCAAAACCTATAGTTTTTTACCAGGAAAACCCGGAGGCATTTGGTCAATATCAATTTACGTTTCCATCAAGTCATGAATTTGTTCGTTTACGAAGCCCACGCTGGTTTCAGGTGAATGCCCGGGATGCGATAGCCAATAATACGAATCGTGACAATTACTGGTCAGCCATTCGCCCGTACACTTTTCTTAATATGGCTGCAGTAGGGAATAAGCCCTTAAGTTCCGTAATACCAAAGCCAACCATAAATGTTACCAATTTAGTTCAACGGGATGGTGAACAGCCAATTATAGTTGAAAATAATAAGGCGAAATTGCGCATTATCGGTAAGGTTTATGACACACTTGCAGACATTACACCTGGAACAGCTGCAGATATCACTGAAATAAATTCAGGCAGCGAAACATTTACGATTACATCGCAATCAGATACCGTGGGCCCGCTTCGGCCTCATGCTTGGAAAGGCACATTTGATTTTAAAGTTGAATTGAAACCTGGTATCCAGGTGCTTGAATTAGAAGTTGAAAGCAAGCTAGGTGAAAAGTCTGGCTTTCAGGTACTTGTCGAACTCATTGATTCACGGAACGATTTTGAACATCCTGATGCTTCGAAAATGAAGGCTAAAATTCACATGTTGTCGGAACTTGACAAAGAAAAGGAATCTTCCTTGTGCACTATTCATTATCGCATGCCAACGAGTCGGCAAACCATGTCTATTCCTCCATCAGTACCTGTTACCATCAGGTCGATCGATGCAGCGCCCTCGGTAAACCAGGAAGACAGCCATTCTGTTAATTTGAAAGCAACCGGTGGCCTGGAAAATATATTTGAAGGATTGATCCTGGCTATCCCGCCAACAGTTGATCAGCAAAAATTTGATGCATTGCGTACTGCCGGAGCACCCCTGATAAAGCATACCAACGGCAAGCGATTGCAACTGCAGGGCCAGAATTTACAACACATTAGAGGTACTGTTGACCTTTCATACTTCCTGTCATCAGAAAAAAGAGAGACCAGGCTTCTCGTAAAAAAACCGGATGGGAGCTTTGAAGAGCGATCGGAAATCAATGTTGGCGATGAGTTCACAGTAGAATTTCAAAATATTACAGCATTACCCTATAAACCTGTCCAGCTTATTGTGGCTGCCTGTGATCTGAGAGGCCAGATACTGCAGAAAGAGAAAAGGATCCTGCAAATTGAAGTCGATACGGGCCCCAGTGCAGGTTGGCTGAGAATGACAGGATTTATCGATCCTTCCGGCAACCTTATTGCAAAGGATACGCTAAAGATGATCAGTGAATTTGCTGTGAGTCCGGCACAGGGAACAGCATTACTGAGAATGCCAGGTAACGGTATCTTACGTATCGGTGAAAATCTTACTAAAAAACTAAACCACTTTTGGCCGGTAAACAACCTCCCGATCAGACAGCAGGCAAGTGATAAGGATATTGCTATCGAACCATATCATGTAAATGGTGCCAGAAGTGGTGCATTGGAATCGGTGGTGGCCGCAACAGGTGAGTTTGCCCTGGAAGAACGGGATATTCTTTTGAAAGGGAGGGGTTTGCACGCCACATTTGAGCGGCGTTACAGGAGTTTCAACACCTATGACGGTCCATTGGGCCATTCCTGGAACCACAGTTTCAATTGCTGGTTTATTGAAAAAAATGAGAACCATTATCAATGGATCAGTGAAAGTGCTGCTATTTATGATTTTAAGAAAGATCCGGCGGATACTGAATTCAAAAGTCCACCCGGTTTGTTTTCAAAATTTACGAAAGTAAACAACTTTCTTCTCATGCTGGAATGGCCTGCAGGCATGAAACAGTTGTATTTAAAACAAAGTTTGAACCATAGTACCTGGCAACTCATTGTAACCTATGATCATTGCCTGAATTCAATTCATAGCCAGCATAACCAATCAGGTATTCTTGCTACTGTATCTGATGTGCTGGATCAAAAACTCTATTTGCGATATTCAGATAAGTATCGCCTGAAATTAATGGGGGATAAAACAGGACGTGCCTGGAAATACGGGTATTACGCATCCGGAAGCAGTTTTGGGCCGGAAGGAAACCTTAAATCAATTCGTACCCCTATTGTAACGGCAACACACAATAAGTTTCTATCAGGGAAAGAACGTCATTACGACTACCAAAATGAACCTGCGAATGTTAAGAAACATCATAAATTAAAAGGAATTCAGGATGGGCAGGGATCACTAAGCAGGGCAGGGGCAAGCCCGCTGAGTCCACTTGTAGTGAATCAGTTTGACAGTGAGGGCCGGGTGGATAAACAATATTTCGGCAACGGACATTTTGATTTTACTTATAACCCAAACCAAACCAACGTTAAGAACCTGAGAGATCATACCACGGAATATACTTTTCCTTCATCTCCCGATAATAAGATTCTGGAAACGCTCCCGACACAATCCAAAATACCGAATACCAGCGGTGCGGATTTATTTAAATATGGATACAATGACAATGGAAACATAATTCGTTCAGAGACTCCTTTACAAACCATTATAGAGTTTGTCTTCGAGCATACCGACCCGGATCCACGAAATCGTAATAATTTAAAAGAGAAAAAGCACTATCCACGAAGGGGCCAACCCGACAAATTGGTCAATACTGCCGGTATATCTGATTTTGATCAAAATCCTCCTGAAACCAGCCCGGCTTTTCTTAAATGGACCTGGACCTACGAGTCAAAATTCCAAAAGGTGAGGACAATGGAAAATCCACTCGGTGAAAAAACAACCTATCTCTATGATTATGAGCTGCAGCGTCCTCCCCGAAAACATGGGAATCTCCACCAGATGCAGGAAGCCACGCTAACCACCGGTGTGCATAGTCAGGCCAATGGTCAAAGAATAACGAGGTGGTGGCATAATAATTTTGGCCAGGAAATCATGATGGCAGATCCTATGGGAGTCGTTACGAAATTTGAATATTATGCGCAGGATAATCCAAAGGGAGGTCTCAGGGACACCACCGTTTCCGCAGAGGAGACTCCAACAAGCCGGCTTGCCAGGATAATTACCGATACCACAGATAACAATGTGCCACGATCGTCGCTGCTTACTACGAAGAAACCTGCTACGGAGAAAATAACCTATGATGTATGGGGGAATGAACGATTGCAAACAGACCGAAACGATAGTCTGACATTTAGCCGATATAATGAATTGGAGCAACTACTTGAGCGCAGAAGCCCGGGCGGCCTGAGGGAGCAATTTTGGTACAATATCAATAATCAACAAATAAGGTCTTCTAAAGTTGTGAGTGACCAATTATTTCCCCGCGATGGAAAACGAAATCCCCGCTATACGACATTGCTTGAAATGGAATATGATCGTATCGGGAATATCCTGTCAGAAACTGCTGACAAAGGTGGCCTAAATTTAAAATATCGTTTTGAATACGATAAGGGAAATAATTTAATAAAAGTACACTCTCCAAAAGCGAACAGATCAACAAATAAAGACCTTAATAATGTAATCGAATATATACACGATCCGCAAGACCGGGTGGTTAAAGTTATCCAGGGACAGAATTTAAGCCCGCAATGGACAAAAGAAATAGGCTATGATGAAGAAGGAAATGTCGAATACTCATCCGAAACAATGGGAGCTACGCCAAGCAGGTCTGTTACGGCAACATTTGAATTTAATAACTGGGGCCAGCAAGTTGCTACGGTTGATACCTATGGGAATAAGAAAGTGCAGCTTTATGATGCTTTGGGAAGGAACACCTACAAAGCGGTGGTAGGAAGTGTTGATGGAGAATATCCCATAAGCCAACCCAGGATACTGAATGAAAATATATTGTTTCTGAATGAGGCAGGGGCTATTGTGGCAAACCATAAAAAAGTATTCAGATGGAAAAAACAAGGTTCCAACTGGCGAATGGAAAATATTAATTCAGGCAAAATGATCCTGAAACAAGAATTTGACTCTGTTGAAAATGTATTGGCTACCGTTACCAGCAAGGGGCAAAGAACGGAATCACGTTACAATGGACGTGGTAATATTCTCGCATCAGCTGCCAGGCTGATTGGTGAAGTGCGAACAAAATACGACCTTGCCGGTAACCCATTATCTGCATCAATCCCATCCCAGGCGGGTTCTAACGAAACTGTTTTATTGAAAACCTATGATCAGGCCAATCGACTCAGCACTTCCCATGAAACCGGTAAGCAAAAAGAACATTATTACTATGACAGTCTGGGACAACTACGACTATTCATAGATGGCCGTGGCAACAGGGTTTACCAGGACTATGACCATATGGGCCGTTTGCTGAAAGTAACCCGTGAATTGCGACGTGGTGGTAAATATCAATCATCTTCATCCGGCACACCTAACCGCCTGGAATCGCAACAAGTGCTAAAATATGAATACGATGAAAATGATAATCCATTATCGATAAAAGATGGTAGAAATAAAATGATCATCAGCCATCAATATGACTCAAGAAATCAACGAATAGCTACAACCATGCCGAATGATGCTTTTCCAGATCTACAACGTCCGGCTACCGGAATTAACACGTATCGTTTTGAATACTGGGAAAATGGGATTGTTAAAAACATGATCAGTCCGGAGGGTATCAAAGTCTTTCATAACTACGATGATGCAGGTCGGTTAGAATCCCGCTCGGTGTCATTAGCAAGCGGCTCGGGCGCAACCATCCATGGCACAACGGAACAGCGATTTAAACACGATGGCGCCAACCGATGTGTCTATACTTCAGACAATAATGGCTTCTCCAATAAATCGATAGAAGTTTTTCTGCAATATGATTCATTGAACCAGCTCTGGGAAGATCGTCAAAATCAGAACATTTCCGCTAATCACCAGGACATTACAGCTTTTTCAGCCTACAATCGTCATGGGGAAATGGTTCTTATCAATCATCCGGGGGCAGGATCAGGCGCCATTAGATATGTATATGATAGTTTTTCGAGGTTGGATCGGATCCATGAAAATGTATCAAACGATAAAGTACAGGACCTTGTATATGACAAACAATTTCTTTCCAGGCGGAACATGTTAAACAATCACAGCCAGGTTTACCGCCATAATAATGAAGGGGTTTTGTCTCACTATATGAATCTATCAACAGTGGCAGGGGATAGTCCGTCTGCACCTGTTCCGGGATTGCAGCGTAATGAAAAGGTGGTGACCGCCGAGGAGTTTGTTTACAACGACAGCGGTCTGCCCTACATTATTAAAGATCTGAAAGAAAACAAAGCTTCCGTAAACTTTTACGATAGTCTAAAGCGACTCAAAGTAGTACGCAGCGGTATTGATGGCGATGATTTAAGCTCTCAGCCTGAATATGGAAAATGGAATTATTATGATGCGCATGGCAATACCAAGATAGGAAGTGAAGGGCAAATTACAAAAGAAACCAATTCAGCGTATACGGTAATTAATTCAACAGAGTTTCTGCGTACCTATAATCTCGCCAACCAGGTGGGGCGATCTGTCGAGCAATTTGTAAAGAAGGGCCTTCATGTGGAAACCCGCAATATACAGTACGACAGACGTGGAAACATGATTAGTGACCATCAGTACAATTTTGAATATGATGCATTCAACCGGCTCATAAAAGTAACTGATAAAGCCAGCAGCCACGTGCTGTTCCGAAATTACTTCGATAGTTATGATCGAAGAATATTGAAGGACAATACTCGGTTTCTCTATTATCAAAATAAAATAATTGAAGAAAGGGCAATCTGGACCAAGCGATTCTTTCATGATGACAATGGCGTGTTTATGATGGAAATAGACCTGTCATCTACCGGTAGTAATCGATGGCGTTATTACATCCACCGTGACCGGACCGGTAATGCAACCTATATGACCAACCAAAGAGGGACAATCCTTGAAAAATATAATTTTCATCCGTTGACGGGGCACGTCATCATTTTAGACGCAAATGATGAAGAAAAAAGCACCTCCACGATCAATCCATTTCTCTTCCAGGGCATGTATTATGACGATGAGGTTCAACTATCCCTGGTCGGCCCAAGATATTATCACCCGCGATATCAAATGATGATGCAACGGGATCCTGAAGGAATTGATAAAGATTCCAACACTTACTCTTTTTCCGGTAACAATTCAAACAGTTTTGTGGA
>SDBV01001204.1_pt1 | contig 38804 bp, 37 predicted proteins | sample 2277081 | NCBI WGS metagenome assembly SDBV01 (sample SAMN10402039, study PRJNA504765) | marine sediment metagenome | isolation source: marine sediment core GS10_PC15, 223 cmbsf | place: Arctic Ocean: Southern Knipovich Ridge | collected 2010 | reverse complement strand
AAGCCAAGATGACGGCCGTAGTAGCCTGCATGCGAAAACTAGTCATCCTCCTAAACGCAATCATCAAACAAAACACAGAATGGAAACCAATATGCGCTTGACTTTGAAGACAGTCGCTACAAGCTCTTTCGCTGAGACGCATCCACACGCCCGGTATACCACAACACCAACCAACTGGCCCAACGGCAGGGATTGTGGTAGACATATAAGGTGGAATCACAGCGTGCGTAGGCCGGCCGCCTGGTAGGGTGCGTAGCTCTGCTACGCACCCTACCAGGCGGCGAAGCGACAGAAAGAACGGCGTGCGTAGTAAAGCTCTATGCACCCTACCAACTTGCTTGCACGCGCAACGAAAAGGCACGGTGGCTGCCCGCGTCCGTACGGATGCCCTACAAACTATTTTTTCCTGTCCCCTATTTCTTCGTCGTCACCCGCCAAGAAGGACCGGAGCCTAGTGCTTACCTCGGACGAGTACTCATGCTCCTCCTGCGTCTCGAATCTGACGGATTCGTTGGCCATTAGTGAGGACAGATACTCGTCGGTCCAGGCCAGCGAATTGGGAGTTGTCAGCAGAATGATCGGATAGAATCCCCTGTTGCGCCAAGCGTGCCGAATGTCTCCGTCCGCCATGAGCTCTACCATGTTGGTGCCATAGCCGCCTGGAGCAGACAATTCCCGCCGAAGCACTACCGGCTGAAGATCCAGCCTCTCTGCCTCCGCCAGCGCCATCTCCAGCAGGACCTCGTAACCGTCCGAACGCACGATGTTGGCCTCCGTAAGAAGCCCTTCGGAATATACCACCGGTCGCATCTGCAGAACGTAGTCACTCGGCAGCGACTCGGCGTAAGATTGTGACCGCCAGGCCGGCTGGGCCAGCAAAGCCAGGATGACCCCGTCATAACGGATGAGCTTCATTCCGAAACATCGGTCCCTGTTTGCTTGCGATTGCTCAGCCGATCTTGCTTCCATGTCAGCTATTACATTACACCCGGCCAGCAGCAGAACTGCTGTCAGTGGCCACACTCGACTAGTGGCGAAACTCCTGCTAGCGTTTCGATCGACATTTGATTTCATATTCTAGGTCCAAGTCCAAATCGTCCCACAACTGGTCTGTAGTGGCCGTGATCTTAGAGCTATCCAGGTCACGGAACGGGCCCGCGAAATTGCCTGTTATGGTCTGATTCTCTACTCGGTCTTCGTGCTCTACCCCGGTCGCTGCCAGTTCCCATCCGTCTCCCTTGCACGTGTCAAACTTAAGGACCAAGCTTGGTCGCCCCTCAGAGTGTATGCTGATCACACCCAGGTTGGTTGGAATGTTAGCCTTGACTTGCAGGTCATGTATTGAGAAGGTACCCGCCGCACAGTACTCCATTCCCGAGTTCTTGTCGGACAAATCGAAACGGATCTCGGCGAGCATCCCGAGCTCAACTGTGCCTTTGATCTTCAAGTTCAGTAGGAACGGCAGACCACCGGAGCCAGCCGCCGTCGCCTCGGCAGTTGCCTTGCTATTACTATGGATATCTGCCATAACGCGAGCCCCGCCCTCGCCATTCCATAGGATCGCCTGGTAGAGGCGTAAGGCGAGCGGGTCGCTCATGTCAATGCCTGCCATCGCCTCTTCGCTCACTCCTGCCTTGGTGGCGACCTCCCTGAAGATAACCATTTCACCCAAAGGTCTGTACTCTTTGGCATCCTCGATGTACTTGTCACCGAGGGCGAGGAGGCCCTTCATCTTTCCTCTCAGAAAGAAATCCCATCCAATGCCCCCTCTCAAGGTCCATGAGACGCCCAGAGCCCCCGTCGGGTCCGTCGCGACCGTCGGCCCGCCTCGGACGTATTGATACAGATTCATCCCATCGGCATATTGGGCGTTTAGGCCTGCTTGGCCTATGCGGGGGGGGGCGGAGGCGTAGTTGTATAGTCCCATACCCGTGGCGGGTCCACCTCCCGCCATTGCGCCTGGGCCGGGGTCTCGCATGGCTTGGGCTGGGATGGGCGTTGCCAGGATGACGGTGATCGTTAAGACGGCGGCTAGCAGTGCGCTTCGTTTCGCTCGGTGGAGGCGTGATTTCATGGCAGAGACCTTTCCGTGGCTTGGTATTGGCTATTGTGTTGTTGATTGGTGCGTGGGTCAAGTGTCGCCGCGGCCGGGCTGGGCAGGGGCGGCGGTTGGGGCTGGGCGGCGGCCGGGACCATCGGCGGCAGTGCGCTTGGCAGTCGACGTGGCTGGCGCCGCAAGCCCTGTTGGCGCCTGGCGGCTTGGGCGGCGTAGTTGATTTGGCGCGGGCCTAGTGGGTTCTGTGGGGCTAGTTGGTAGCTGCGGGTGAAGGCTTGGTGGGCTTGGGCGGGTCGGCCGTTGGCTAGCAGGCAGAAGGCGCGGTTCTGGAGGAACACGGCCAGTTCTTCCGCTGCCGTTAGCGGCTTGAGGAACCAGCCGAGCTGCATCTCCGCGTCGGTGATTACGTCGGGCCAGTTGCGGTAGTAGTCGTCGGAGTGGTCGTCGAAGCGGGCGTTGGTGCCTTCGATGTTGAGCCGCTCGCGGGTCAACGGGTCCTCCCAGCGGGCGAAGATGTGCTTCTTTGCGAGCACGAGTGTCATTGGGTAGCCTAGCCGCCGGCCGACTGCTACGTACATGATGGGCATGGACGCGCACGTGCCGCCGTTGGTGTCGTCGATCATGCCATGGAGGAAGGGGTTCTTGGAGTTGGTGAAGTCGACGTTACGCAGGCCGCGGTCGTTGTAGTGGATGCCGAAATCCTGCTGGAGGACGGAGATCAGCAGCAGCACGCGGAACTTGGCATATGAGTTTTCGAACTTATCGGGGTTCTCGCGGAAATCCCACATGCTCTGGTCGGTCCAGTATTGCACGCGCTCGGCGTACTCGTCGAGTCGGGCGAGGGCTTTGTCTGCGTCGAGCGATTCCGCGCCGGGCAGGCCTGTGGCGCAGAGCAAGTTCATCTCGGCGATGTCGAGCTCGGCGAGTTGCTCGGGGGACATGGCCAGCAGTTCATCGAGCGTACCGGCGCGGCGGGCTGCCTGCGGCGCGAGAGCTACAGGTGAAGCGTTGCGATAATTGGCTTTGAGGTTAGCGGAGATTTTGATGACGATGAAATAGCTGGCTACCGCCATGACGGACCAGAAGATGATAGGCGGGGCGAACCGGTGGAGACGGCTGCGAGCATCGCTGTCCGCTACGGCTCGGCGGCCATGTGTTGAGCCCGAACTGCCGGACTGCGCATTCTCTTGCGGCTTGTTCTTGCGTCGCGACATATCCCGATTCCTGACGCGTGGGGAGTAAAGCACCCGCACCCTTAACTCCGACCCCTGGCCGAGGCAGGCGAGCTCTCCTATATCGACTAGTGTGCCGACCCTCGAATAGTATTGCAAATAAATTCCTACTGCGACATAGAAAATGATCTCGATCGAATCGGGATCGATCGAGCGGAGCATCGTTCGGCCGGGGGCGTGGGCGGCCTGGCCGAGGTGGAACGGGGTTTGTGCGCAGAATTGGGGTCGGACGGCGCCAGCGCGCATATCCGACGTCGCTGAGGCTGGCCGGGATGTTCGTCGTTTCTGTGCGCTGGCGCTGTCGCATATGGCCGGGATGGGGCATTTCGGGGCGTTTTCGCGCGATTGCGCGACTTTGCGACGGCGTGAGCGCGCAAGATCGACGTACATCGTGGGCGGGCTCCGGCCGGCAGCTACGGGCAGCTGTGGACGGCTGCGGGCGGCCGTGGGCACGTGCGGCAAGCTGCGGCAAGTGGTGCGTGGGCTTGTCGGAGCGGGGGGTGATTGGTTATGATCGTCGGCGAGCTGATAGGAGACCGCCGATGAGCGAAACCGAAGACCGTCCGTTGGGGGCTGGCCGAGAGCCCGGCCCGGCGACCGGCCCGGAGTACATACCCGTGGGCGTGGGGATGTTGCCTTCCGCTTGGATGAGGCACCGTAAAGACTTATACGACCTGATCAACCGGCATCCGATCCTGTTCCCCCACCGCGACGACGAGCCGGACTACGACAACATGGCCTGGGGCACCTACGCCGCCGGCGAGCACGTCGACGCGTGGGGCTGCGTGTGGTCCAACGTCCACGATGGGCAGGAGGCGATCGTCACGGGCCACCCCGTGCCGCGGCGGGAAGACGTGCGAACACTGACGGCTCCGACGGTGGACGCCGGCCTGCCGCACGGTTTTATGTACTTGCGACTAACGGACTTACGCGGCTTCGAGGAGTTGATGATCGACTTCGCCGACGAACCCCCCGAGCTGCAAATGCTGATCGACATCGTGCTGGACTACAACGTCCGGCAGTTGGAGCTGGAGCTGGCTGGGTGCGATGGGCCTGGGGAGATCGGCTTCGGCGACGACCTGGGCACCCAGCACGGCCTGCCGATGAGCCCGGCTAAATGGCGGAAGTATCTAAAGCCTTGTTTCAGCAAGCTATATGGCATGTGCCACGAGGCCGGCCACAGCGTTTACATGCACACGGACGGCTGCATTGTCGAGATCATCGCGGACCTCATCGAGTGCGGCGTGGACGCACTCAACCCGCAGATTCGCGCCAACGGTCTGGATAATCTTGTGCGTGAGTGCAAGGGCAAAGTGCGTGTCGACCTGGACTTAGATCGCCAAGGATTCCCCTTCTTCACCCCCGCCGAGATCGACACCCACGTCCGCCAGGCGGTCGTTGCCCTCGGCTCGCCAGAGGGCGACCTGTCGCTCTCTGCAGAGATCGACGACGGCGTGCCGATGGAAAATATCGAAGCCATCTGCTGCGCCCTGGAGAAATATCGCGGCTACTCCCGCGAAGAGCTGCCGACGTAACAATCTATACAGACATCGCTTACAAATGACATCATAGGAACCATCCAACAATGGAACTCAGCAAAATCGTCATCGGCGCCATGCGCCTGCGGGATCGCGAATCGGCGATCGCCACCGTCCGGGCCGGCATCGACGCAGGCTTCAACTACATAGACGCCTCCCCATGCTACTGTCGGGCCAGCGAGCAAGAATGCTCGGAAGCCTGGGTAGGAGCAGCACTTGCAGACCCGAGCTACCGCGATCGCGTGATGCTGTCCACCAAGTGCGCGCCGGGCAATGGCGGGCTGGAGCTGGGCGAGTTCAGGCCTGAAGGGGGCTTTGGTGTCCGCAGTATCGAGCAGCTTGAACAGGTATTAACACAGTCCCTCACACGACTTAACCAGCCACGCGTAGACTACTATCACCTCTGGACCACCCACACTCGCGAGCAGTTCGCCGAGGCGATGAAGCCGGCTGGGTGGTACGAGGGCGTCCAAGCCAACGCCGACAAGTGGGACCACCTAGGCGTGACCACCCACGCCGACCCCGACACCATCATCGAGTTCCTGGAATCGGGCAAGTTCGAGACCGTAACTCTACCGCTGAACGTGATTAACAACACTCGCCTCCGCGTGGTCGAGTACTGTCGGCCGAAGGGCATCACCGTCATCGCCATGAACCCCCTAGCCGGCGGGTTCCTCGCCGCCCGCGATGACATCAAGGAACTGGCCCTCCGCTACCTGATGCAACTTGATGGTGTGCGAGTACTTATAGGCTTCGAAACGCCCGAGGACGTCGCCTACGCAAAGTGGATCGAAGAGACCATGGGCGATTGGTCACTGTCAGCCGACCAGATCGTCACCCGCATCAACGAACTGATGGACACCGCCGAGCCCCGCTGCACCGCCTGCGGCTACTGCCTTCCCTGCCCGCAAGGCATAACCGTAGGGGCGGCCCTATCTTACTACAACGCCTACGAGTACCTCCACATGACCGAGGCCCGCGAGGCCTTCCTGGGCAAACAATGGGAAGACGGCCTGGCCCTGGACAAATGCACCTACTGCGGCCTATGCGAATCCCGCTGCCCAAACCAACTGCCAGTACAGGCTATCATCGCCAAAGCGCGGGAGAAAATGTACGACGAGTAGCGCCGACCCGCCGATCGCGCCCCGCGCCGCCGCTTGCCGTAGATGCCCACGGCTGGGCTTTGCATGTGGCGGCTGGGGTGGGTACAATGTCGGCATGACACTTTCAAACCTACCCCACATCGTTCGCCGGCCGACGCGGGCGGTGGCTGTCGGCTCGTTGACGCTCGGCTCGGCGGGGCCTGTGGCGGTGCAGTCGATGACAAACACCGCTACGGCCGACGTTTCGGCCACGGTGGAGCAGGTGCGGCGGCTGGCGGAGGCGGGTGCGGACCTGGTGCGGGTGGCGGCGGCGAGCGAGGCCGACACTGCCGGGCTGCGGCAAATCGTGGCTGAGTCGGGGGTTCCGATCGTTGCGGATGTACACTTCCACTTCGAGCGGGCGCTGGAGGCGATCGAGGCCGGCGTGGCGAAGATTCGCCTAAACCCTGGCAATATCAAGGATTCCGACGAGGTCCGCCGCGTGATAGACGCCGCCGGCGCCGCCGGCTGCGCGATCCGCGTGGGTGTCAACGAGGGGTCCATCGTGGACCGCGCCGACGCCGGCCGCAAGGCACAAGACCTGGCCAAGCCGCTACATACGCTCATGGCCGACAAGCTCGGCGAGTACCTGGACATCTTCGCCGCCGCCGACTTCCACCAGCTCGTGCTGTCGGCCAAGAGCCACGACGCCTTCACTACTATCGCCGTAAACCGTGCTATGGCCGAGCGTTGGGACTATCCGATTCACCTGGGCGTCACGCACGCCGGCACGCCGAGCACGGGTGCGATCCGCTCGGCCGCCGCGATCGGGGCTCTGCTGGCTGAGGGGATCGGCGATACGATACGGTTTTCCTACGCCGGCGACCCGGTGGCCGAGGTGCGTGCGGCGACGGAACTGCTGGCTAGCCTTAGACTCAGGCCGCGACGCGGAATCGATCTGATCGCCTGCCCCACATGCGGCCGCACGCAGGTGGACATAGTCGCCGTCGCCGAGGCGGTCGCTGCGGCCCTGGCCGATGTGACGGCCTCGCTTACAGTTGCCGTGATGGGCTGCGTGGTCAACGGCCCCGGCGAGGCCGACGGCGCCGACGTCGCAATTTGCGCGGGCAAAGGCAAGGCCATGCTTTACGTTCACGGCCAACAGGTCCGGACCGTCCCCGAAGCCGAAATCGTCCCCGCCGTCGTCGCCGAGGTCAACAAGCTAATCGGCTGACCCCCAGCCGCCGTCCACAGCTTGCCGTACGTCCCCGCAGCTCGCCGTAGCTCCCCGTAGCTGACAGGTTTTGCACGGTTCTTGCTGGCCATGACCAACCATTGCCAAAACGCCACACGGCTTCGTCACGCCCATCCGGCGCTGCCAGGCCCTTGCCACGGCTTGCTGTAGCTGCCGGCCGGAGCCCGCCACGATGGACGTCAATTTTGCGCGCTGGTGCCGTCGCAAAATCGCGTAACCGCACGAAAACACACCGAAATGCCCCATCCCGGCCACATGCGACCGCGCCAGCGCGCAGAAACGACGACCATCCCGTCCCGCCTCAGCGACGTTGATCCTGCGCGCTGTCGACGCGCGCCAGCAACGTCCCTTGCGCGCAAGACTGACGCGCGCCAGCGACCTCTGCTGCGCGCAGAATCCACGCGCGCCAGCGACGTCGATTGTGTGAAAGTCGGATTGGCACCGACGTCCCTTGCGCGCAAGATTGATGCGCGAGAGGGGCATGATTTGTGAGCGCCACCGACGGCAATTCCGAGCGCACGCGCCGTCGGCCGGGCCCTGCCCGCAATTGCCGCGATGCTGATGCGACACCGAAAACGGGCAGGGCCACTCGGGCACTAGGTGCGTGCTCTGTGGTCTGGGGAGTGCTAATGTGGGTTATGGCTTGGCTGACTGGAAGATGGATATGTAGTGCTTCAGCTTTGCGACGTGGTCGTGGTCGTTGGCGGCGTTGGCCAGCAGGATGGCTTTTTCGAGCGTAGCGATTGCCTGGTCGAACTGATCTATCCTCGCGTATGTTATTGCCAGCACTTCGAGAACGGCTGGGCTGCGATGGTGGGTGACGAGATCGGCGAGTTGGGCGTACTCGAACGCTTGGTCTGGGTCTTGCAGGAGTGTGTCGGGGCACATTGCCAGCAGGGAGGCCAGGCCTGTGAGTACCTCCGGGTCCATCGGCTGGTACTCGGCGGCTTTGCGGTATTGCTCGATGGCGTCGGCGTAGCGTGCTTGGTTTGTTAGGAGGCGAATGTATGTCCGTCGGACGATGAAGGCATCGGGCTGAATGTCGATAGCGGCCAGGTAGTACTTTTCAGCTTGGGCAGTATTACCTTGTGATGCGAACATGTCCGCCTGCAGCAGGCGTGGCCAGAATGAGTAGGGGTCTGCCTGTATGGCTTGGCGGAGGCACTGCACGGCTTCGGCGTGTCGCCCGGCTTGCCCCATAGCGAGGGCAAGGAAGTAGTGTGGGTCCACCGAGTTGGGGTTGAGCTGAGTCGCGCGCTTCAGGGGTGGGATGGCCTTTTGGAACTCCTGCGTGTCAAGTAGGGATGAGCCGAGTATCTGCAACATGCCTGGCTGATCCGGTAGGATGTCGAGGGATGCCGACGCATGTTCGGCCGCCTTGTCCGATCGGCCCATGCCGTGGAATAATCTGGCCAGTGCGGCATGGTCGACGGCTCGGTCTGGCGACGTGTCCAGGAGTCGCTGGAAGGAGGCCTCCGCTTCGGTAGTTTTGCCCGTGGCCAACAGGATGGCGCCCATGTACAGCAGCGCGGCGCGGTTGTCGGGGAGTTCCTGCAGCGCGAGTCGCATATGCTGCTCGGCCTGGTCGTCCTGCAACTTCAGCAGCAGCAGAGCGAAATTGTAGTGCAGCGTCATGTCGTCAGGCCAGCGGGCAATCGCCTGGCGGTAGATGCGACGCGCCTCTTGGGCAGCGGGGAAAGTCTGGCGTCGCTTCAGATCGAGACATTGGTCGCGACGGGCCTGGCGATCTTGGGCGTGGTCGAGTTGCCCGGTGAATGGCGCCTTTTCAGTGACATCCATGATGTTCTGCAACATGAGCTGCCGTTCCCAGAGTGTCAGGGCAAGATGCTCGGCGCACTGGTCTTCCGACAGTGGCTGAGCCGGCGGGTCGGCCTTGGCCACCACTTCCGCCGGCAGTAGTGGCACGATTTGCTGGAACAACAGGCTGGCCAACTGGTAGGTGCCTGCGAATTCCAAGTGAACGTGTTCGAAGAACAGATCGTTGCCGGGCAGTTGTGGGGTTGCCGCCACCTGCCGGAATCGCTCTTCGGTGTCCACAAGATGCACCTGCCCAGCCCCGAACTGCGAGGCGACATCGCGGATGGTGTCGTTGATCCGTGTGTCTGCCCGGAACCGTAGCGTGTCCAAATCCCTGGCGGCTTGATATGCCTTCAGGGCCTCGTCCGTTCGCCCAAGAGCCAGGAAGCATCGCCCAAGACGAAACGGTAGCTCGGCGTAGCGGTCGTCAATTCGGCGGGCGGCGAGAAAGTGTTCGAGCGCACCGGCGTGGTCGTTGGCTCGTTCGGCAGCATCGCCGGCGTCGTAGGCGTGTTGCCATCTGGCTAGGTCGGCCTGGCCCAAGTCGGAGCGATGCTGCGAGCCGAAGGGCGGGCAGTCCTTTAGGTTCACTGCGACAGTGGAAAGCAGCACTTCTGCCCCCGCTTGGATTCCGGCTTCACAGATATCCGTCAGGTTCGTGGCGAAATGCTCGTACACGGTCGCCATGCGAGGGTCGTCGGCCTGGACCTGCTTGTCCAGGAACATGGTCATGCCCCGCCATTCCGTCAGATCGCGTGTGCCTGAGCCGCGAAGCTTCTCCCCCAGAACGCTGACCAGCTGTCCGATCTTCATCGTCTGCATGGCCAGGCCTGTCCGGATTGCCGCCATGCTCGGCACTTGGGCGCCCAGTACGGTGCCCGCCCCGTAGGGCCCGACGACTTCATTGTTGCCCAGGTACACGATGAACATGTCCGGCTGCTGTTTCGCGCAGTCGCGCGCGATGGGCAGCACCACATGTGAGTTAATGGCCGTCATAGCGACGTTGACGACTTGCCAGTCGACCTGTGGATATGCGTCCTTAAGCATCACGCTCAGTACGCGATCGACACCAAACGCCGGCAAGGGAAAGCCTTGGGCAGCCGATCCGCCGAGGACGAAGATGCGGTATGCGTTGTCGCCCTTGTCCTCAGGCAGACGAAGCGGCAGAGGGGGGCGACTGATCGCCCGAGGAAAGAATCGCCATCCGAATTGGAGGTTGGACGAGTATGCGGGCTGGTCCGGCATCTTGACGAAGAAGCCGGTTGGGTACCCGTACCCACCCAGTCGCAGGCCCAGTTCGGTCAGGCCCAGCAGCACTGCGGGTATAACGATCACGCCCATCACCAGGCGTATCAGCTTTCGGCGGAACGATGCCTTCGGTGGCGCTTCTGCGGGTGGCTTGACCGGCGAAGTGGACTGCTTCTGCGCGCGCTTCTTGTTCTCTCGGGAACCCATGTAACGACTCCGTGAAGATTGGCTTGCAGGTCTGTCAGTCCGCTGCTAGTGCTTCTTTTGCTTCTTCTAGGCTGTGGGTTATTGGGAAGAGCTTGTCCATTCTGGCGGCGCGGAGGGTGTCTTCTACTTTTGGCATGGGGTTCAGCAGGACCAGCTTGGCGCCGCTCTTGGCGAGGAGTCTGCGGCAGTCGAGCAGTAGGCTGATGCCCATGGATGCGATGAATCGCGAGCCGGAGAGATCTATGATGGTGTTGACGCCGGGGCCGACGATGTGCTCGTGGACTTCGCCGGAAATCTGCTCCACGCCCAGGGCTGTCAACTGGCCGGACAGGGCGACGTGCGTCAACGTGTCGGTCGATTCAATAATTTCCAAACTCATGGCGGCGTTCCTTAGTGGCGCGGCTTGGGTGGGAGATCGGCCGGCCGGGGGACATACTAACCACAAGGCCAGGCAGTTGAAAGATTCAATTGGCCGGCCCGGCGCGGCGGCGCGGGCACGTTGGCGGCTGGGCGAATTCGCTTGATCGGGCTGGGCTGTCGGGTAGCATGGGGTTATCGCGTTGCCGTCGGATATTCCCCGGGCAGTGGCGGCGCAGGTGCCTGGCCGGCTTGGTAGTCGGCTGCGGCGCGTCGGCGGGCGGCGCGGGATGATGGGGAATTGTGGGCATACGGCAGTTTAGGAGATGAATGATGACTAGACGAATCGTTGCGATGCTGGCGGTCGGGCTGTTGGTGGCGCTAACGGCTACGATGTCTTCGGCGGCTGTGGAAGACCCATCCGGCGATGTCACGCCCGCGGAGTTCGGCGCGATGTCCGCCGCGCAGCGTGGGGCCCTCTACGGTTCGCTGCGGCCCACTTATATTGAGCGTCTTGATAATGCGATGGTCATGGGCCGGGCGTTCTACGTGGATGATGAGACGATCTATCTTGTCAACCGTGGGGGGCAACAGAGCACGGTGGCTATTGCGGACATCTCGCCGTTCTCGCTGTTCATCGCACGCACCGCGCTGATGGTGGACCGGAACGTTTACACATCTTTGGAGATGCTGAGGCGTAAGTTGAACATACCGGAGGGCGATCACGACCAGGCCAAGGGGGAGCTCGATAAGATACTCAAGAGTCGCCCCGACTTGGCAGACGTTATCGAGGCCATTGTGGACGATCCCAGTGACGCGATTGTTCATCCGGACATGGGGTGGATCATACGGGAGTTCGCCGATAGGTCGCTGGCCCTGGTCGAGGACCGCATCAACGACGAGGTCCGCCTTATCGAGAGCGATCATTTCATAATCATCACCACTTGGCCCAAGGCCAACGACAAAGGCCTGAAGCGATCGTGCGAGAAGCTGTACGATGAGCTCATCGACCAGTTCAAGCTCGACAGGGGCGATGTTGTGTGGGCGGGCAAGCTGCCGGTGCTCTGCTTTTGGGATGAGACGGAGTTCGCCGATTTTGTCGTCGCCACCATGCCCATGCCGCCCGGGAAGAAGGCCATCGACACGGACAAGCTATCGAAGGCCGGCGGGTTCTGCATGAGCTATGGCGGCCTGACTTGTGTGGTGCTCAATCGCGTGCAGTACGACGGCGCCAGCGCCGCCCAGGCGCGTCAGTGGTTCTATGAGGTGCTGACCCACGAAACGGTACACGCCTTCAACAAGTTGTACACGTCCAGCGTGTCATTGCCCGATTGGCTCAATGAGGGCATAGCCGAGTACATGGCCGGTACTCTGGTTACCGGCTCGTACGCCAGCGCCCGATGGCTGAGGGCGACACGGACCGTCATCGCCCGTGATATCAACGTTAACTACAACTTCGAGAAGTTCGGCGGCAAGCTTGTCGACTACGGCGTCTGTCAGAGCTTTGTGCGATACATGGTCTCGTCGCGGTCTCGGCGGGAGAACTTTGTCGAGTTCTACAGTCTGCTCAAGTCTGGCGTTTCCCAGGAGGATGCCATGCAGCAGGCCTTCGGGTGGACGCTCGATGAGTTCCAGCGGCGGTGGCGCGCCGCCGCGAAGTGATCGCCACCGGCCGGGGATGCTACTTGTCGCTCAGCGGGCCGTGCGCGTGGGTGTAGTAGTCGTCGGGCTTCGGCGGCTTGGGGGTGGTGAGTAGTTCGGCTGCGGCGGCGAGGGCTTGTACGTGGGGCTCTATAATGGGCTGCATGCATTGCGGCAGGTGGTGGCCGTTGATGCGGTGTATGCGGACGCAGTCGCGGCAGTTGCCGTGCCAGTGGCACTTGGTCTTGGTGCAGGGGCACTGCTCGCACTCGCCGGCGTCGAGGCGGGCCTTTAGCTGCTTTACTTGCTGGGCGTACTCTTCCTTGCTGATGGCCATGTGCGGGGCTCCTGTGCGGCGGCGCGTGGCTTGTCCTGGTGAACGGGCCTGCGGACATGATACCACATTCGCATGGCGATTCCCGCGCGATCGGCCGCGAGCGGCACTGGCTGGTTGCTGGCTTATGGCTGGTCGAAGAAGGCCTTTAGCCCTGGCACGAAAGCCAACTCTTTGCAGGTTGCAATAAACTCACCCAGGGGCAAGTCGGGGTCGGTCTGCAGTTGGTCCTGATAGCCCGCCACCGGGTCGGGCGTGAGGGCGGGCAGGCCCTTGATTTGCATCTGCATACGACCGGTGTCGAGAAACTTGAGCATGGCCAGCATGTTAGTGTTGCCGGCGAAGCTTTGCTCGCCTTTGCCGTTGGGCCTGAAGATGACCCGCTCCCGCCCGTCTTCCAGGCGCACCTCCGCCGGATGACTGTTGGCTATGATTAGCTCGACCAGTCGGCCCGTGTTGGGGTCGCGGCGCGCGTAGATATACCAGCCGTCCTGCCCCTTTACCTCGCGCGAGTTGGCGTGCTCGATGAACTCGGCAGGCAGCGCGGCGGGGGATTCGGCGGGCGCCCGGGCGGCCGCGTAGTCGGCCTCGGTGATGGCTGAATCGTGGGGCTCCGGCTGCTCGGGCGAGCATGCGCACAGCGTCAGCATTGCAGCCGACATGATAAGAATTACGCCAAGATTGTTTCGCTGCATAGGGTAGCTCCCTTCGTTTCCCGTGCCCCAGCTTGGCTGGCCAGGGCTATCAGGACCAACTATACCGCGCCATTGGTCTGTGGCAAGACAGATTTGGCCCGGCTGTCGCGGCCGTTCGGCGCTGCTCGGTGCGGGTGGTCATGCACATGGGGATCGCCCTTTATTCTTGGCGGAGAGACGGACGTGGGGGGTAAGTTGTGCGCTACAATGGGCTGGGAGGTGTGTGCGTCACCGTGGGGGCGACGCAGGGGAGCGTAGCTGGATGGGTACTGTAAGTGCAAGCGGGGTTAGCTGGATGGGTATGAAGGCATTCATGGTGGCGACGGTGGTCGTCGTGGTGGGGTTATTGGCCGGGCGAGTTTTCGCCTCGCCTTCCTCGATAATATCCATCCCCCCGGTCTTGCCTCCTGCCGGATCGCCGCCGCCGGCGTTCGACCCAAAGGCGGGGCAGTGGTTCCGGGACTTGGCCAGTGGCTTTGAAAGCGTCTTGCCCCTGGAGTTCTACGATAACATCCCCGGCGATGGGGGCAGCCTGTTCGTCGGCTCGCTGGCGATCGAAGGCTACGTCACCCAATTGCACTACGATCAGCAGGGCAACATAACAAGCTTTGATATGACCGCCACCATTACCAACGACACCTTGAGTAGTGGCGCCGGGGGGGGGGACTATGCGGGCGACATGTTCGGGGTGATGCTGACCACGGAGTTCGCCGACGATGGTACGCTGGGCAACTTGCCCCCGGGCAAGGGTGGCGAGGGCAATATCTTCGCCAAGGATTACGAACTGATGGCTTGGTACGGCAGGGGGCTCAACGCCGACTATATCGTGCCGACCTACAGCTTCGGCGACATAGCGGCGGGGGAGTCGACGACGCGGGTGCTGTCTTTCGGCCTATACTCGCCGGAAGGCCCCGGCAGCGACCTGGCCATTCAACTGGAGACCGCGTTGTTGCTCGACTGGGACATGTTCATCAACCGCACAACGTCATCGAAGATCAGTCAGTACCTCGAAGACTTTCTGCACGACGACGGCGCGGCTTTCCCCTCGCGGCGGGGACAAAGCAGCGATACGTCGGTCTTCTTTGTGCCCGAACCGGCAACGATGTGCCTAGTGGGCTTGGGCTTTCTGGGATTACTTTTCCGTGGACGACACAGGCATACTCGTTAGGCAGCGGACATAACCGGACGCCTCACGGCGTCGAACAGCCAGGCGGCCCGCGTGGGCTGCCTGGCTGTTGTATTTGGGCCGGGGGCCGAATTGACCTTGGATCGCAGGTGACGGTCGATGTGGCTCTCTGAGCACGAGCGGGCATTGCTCCCGCCTGGGGAATTGCGAGGCCATGGCGGTTAAGGCGATAGCCTGAATTCAATAGGGGTAGATCATCGTAGGGACGGATAGGGCGTTGGCCATATGGGGACACAAGACCTACATAATTGTTCGCGATTGCCCCGGAAATTGCTTTCGGACCTGGCCAATTCGTTCTATAATCATTGACGTTGTATCGTGAGTTGCAGTTCAAGAAGGGAGCGATGCGCCTGTGCGGGCAGTGGCTTCCAGGGCGCGGTTTTCTCGCAGTCGCGTCAGGGCATGTGAGGCAGACCGTTCCGACGTCGGTAGTAGCGGCCCATGTCGGATGCAAAGGAACGGTGGGCCTTGGGCTCCATGCAGTAGAGCTTCATTATCTGTGCTCAGGAGGCCCGGCAGCGTAGTCGGGCGCACCTTTCGTGAAAAAGGATGGCTTCAGGCGGAAACTGGAGCTGGATAGAACGCTTGAATGAGAGGAGTATTGTTATGAAAAAGTTTTTGATTGTACTTGTTCTGTTGACCTTCGCCGCGCCGGTCGTGGCGGACGACCTGTTCCCGCCGGACTTCCGTGGCCAGCCGCTGTCGTACGAGGCCCATTGGGACGCGTTCCAGAACGGCAACTTTGGTGGCTTCTACACGGACTATGAGAATTCCGTGGACGATTCCGACCCGAACACGACCCTCCACAACGGGTTTTCCACGCACCTGGACTTCGATCCGAGCGATGGTTGGGCAATGGCGCCTGAAGGCGGCGGGTTCTACAACCCCCTTACCGCCGCCACTTTCGTAGCCAACGTTGTCAACTGGATCGACGAGGAGCCCTGGAAGTTACTTCGTATCCAGGTCACCTACGTGGATACGCTGAGCAATGGCCCGCCCATAATCACCGACGCGCTGGGTTACGATGTCCCCGTTGGCGGGCCATATGTCGGAGGGCTCTTCGGCGAGTTCGGCCCCATTGTTCTTGGTCTTGATCCTTTGACAGAGTACTACTACGAGGATTGGTTCATTGAGCCCAACCCCGACTGGGAGCAGATTCAGTTCATACTCCCGATGGGCACAATCGTCGAGCAGATCGTGATTGACACCGTCTCAGTCCCCGAGCCGGCCACGATGAGCCTGCTGGCACTGGGCGGCTTGGCTGTCTTGAGACGCAGACGGAAGTAGCACCGCCGCAGGCGGGAAGCAAAGAGCATACCTGCCCGACGGGCCTGGCCGAACAGGCCGGGTCCGGCGGGCGGTTCTTGTGAAAAGGCGGCTTCAGGTGAAAACTGGAGCTGGATAACTGGAGTTGAACAGGAAGTCCAACTGAGAGGAGCATTGCTATGAGAAAGTTTCTGGTTGTACTTGTTATGTTGGCGCTCGTCACGCCGGTACTGGCTGACGACATGAACCCGCCGTCGTTCCGTGGCGAGCCGCTGTCGTACATGGCCAAGTGGCACGCCTTCACCGCGGGCACGTTTGTCACGGGCATCTACGCGGACTATGAGAACTCCGTGGACGATTCCGACCCGGCGACGACCCTTTACAACGGGTTCCAAACGCGCCTGAATTTCGACTACGAGCCCAATCCAGGCTGGGGAATAAAGCCAGAGGGCGGCGGGATCCACAACACGCTGACGGACGCTAGCTTCACAGCTGACGTTCTCAACTGGGTCGATCACCTGCCGGAGAAGTTACTGCGCGTTCAGGTAACCTACAGTTTTGGCTTTCTTGGCGGCAGCCCGCCATCTATCAGCAATGTCAGCGGCTTTGGGCCCATCAGCGGCGACGATCCACACGTCCGGTATTTGAACAATCATGTTAACGGTACTGCGCCCCAAGGGGAGTACTTCTACGAGGATTGGACGATCCTCCCCAACCCCGACTGGGAGCAGATTGTGTTCTACGTGCCCCAAGGGACAGTCATCGAGCAGATCGTGATTGACACCGTCTCAATCCCCGAGCCAGCCACGATGAGCTTGCTGGCATTGGGAGGTATGGCTGCGCTGCGACGGCGACGGAAGTAGATACACCGAGGCGGCGGCAAAATAGGTGAATACACGAACTAACGGGCGGCCCGGTGGGGTCGCCCGTTTGTGTTTGATGGCTGGCGGGGAGATGCTAGTCGTCGTCCGGGGAGTGGCTGACGGTGGCGTCTATCACTTCCGGGCCGTTGCCGTTTCGGCAGCGGCCGGCTGATACGTGGACGCTCTTGTTGACACTCTTGGAGACGGTGCGGCGCGAGCCCAGGATCGCGCTGAGGATTCCCAGTACGATCGCCAGCTTCCCAGCCGTCCACCAGCCGATCTCGCGGGCAACCAGACCATCTGCCACCGCGCCGGGAAAGAGGTCCGGCACGACCCACCACCACAGGCCCTTGATAACCAGCAGCCCCAGGCCCGCGACCAAACAGAACATCACCAGCCCGCCAATTGTCAAACTAACTATGATCTTCTTCATCATGTCATCTCCAATTCTCAGCGCCCCTGCCTGCGGCAGGCAGGTCTGCGGCCAGCTTCTTTACTCCGCTCCCAGCTCGCGGCTGCGGGCGGCTGCGGCGCGGACGGCGGCTATCCAGGTTTGCTTGCTGTCGCCGGCGTCGAGGATTTCTATCGCCCGCTGGGTCGTGCCGTTTGGGCTTGTCACGCGGCGGCGGAGCACTTCCGGGGCCTCACCGCGGTCGGCCAGCAGCTTGGCAGCCCCCGCGCAGGTCTGCACGGACAGTTGATACGCGAACTCGGGCGTTAGGCCCTCGGCTATGCCCGCCTCGATCATCGCCTCTATGACGTAGAAGAAGTACGCGGGCCCCGTGCCGGAAAGAGCCGTCACCGCGTCCATCATGTTCTCGTCGACGGGCACGGTTTTGCCGCTGGCGGCGAAGAGGCGCTCGGTCCATTGTATGTCGTCGTCGTTGGCGCGCGGGCCGGCGGCTATGGCGGACATTCCCGCACCGACCAGCATGGGGGTGTTCGGCATAACGCGGACGATGTGCCCTCGCCCGCCCAGCAGCTTGTCTATGTGGGCCGTCGTCACGCCGGCGCATATCGATATCACCAGCGCGTCAGGCCTGATGACCTCTCGCACTTCCGTCAGTACGTCATCCAGTTGCTGGGGTTTTACCGACAGCAGCACCCGCTGACAGCCGGCCGCGACGAGGTTGTCCGGCGCCCAGCCGACGCCCAGCTCGCTGGAAAGTTGCTGCCGACGTTCCTGATGGATATCGGCCACGACGATCTCGCCGGCCTGGAGGTACCCGGAATGCACCTCAGCCCGCAAAATAGCCTCAGCCATATTCCCTGCCCCAATAACACCAAGCTCATAGTCGATCTGTTTGGTCATCGCCGTAACTCCTGTCTGGTCGGCAGAGATGGTACCACAAAGGGCTAGGCGCGGAAATGACGTTTCTAATCCTTTTCTAATTTTATTAGAATTAGAAGTTGACTCCCGCCGGTATTGTCGATACTTTCTAATGGCGGCGATATTAGAAAGATATTAGAAACGTTGAGCATGTCCATAAGGGCGTATCATGAAAAGACCTAAGCGGCCACCAACTGATGCGTGCCTGGCGGAGTTTGACTGGGCAACGAAGGCCGAGATATTCATGCACCGCGACCCCTGCCACAAAGGCAGGTACGTTCATTGGGACGAGGCCAGGTATCTTACTCCACCAGAAGGCCTTACACGGGAGCGCTATTGGCTGGCGATGAGGATTGCACGGACGGGTATGCAGAAGGACCTGCCATTTAGGGGGGCGGGGGAGGCATGGCAGGCCTTCTCGGTCTGCCTGCCGGACGCGGCACAGCGACTCCTGTTTCAGATAGATAGGCAGGCAGGGGGGCGAATTGAAATGGCCGACTCGCCCCTGATGGACCCGCAGCAGGCGGACCGGTACCTCGTCAGATCGCTGGTCGAAGAAGCCATAACTTCCAGCCAGTTGGAGGGCGCGGCCACTACTAGGGTGGTGGCGAAGCAGATGATTCGTACGCATCGGCGTCCGCAAGACAACTCAGAGCAAATGATCCTCAATAACTATCTGGCTATGGATCATATCCGCAAGCTCAAGGAGCAGGATCTGGCCGAGGACATGATCCTGGACCTGCACAGGATTCTGATTGCCGGGACAACGGACGACAGGGGCAACCCTCTGGACGAACATGCGGGCCGCTTCCAGCAGCCGGGAGAGAAACGGATTGCCGTCTATGGCGGCATAGAAGATGAGGTGCTGCACACTCCCCCACCGGCCGAGGAGCTGCCGGAGAGACTGGCGGCGATGATCGATTTCGCGAATGGCAAGACGCCGGACTTCTTCGTCCATCCGGTTGTCAGGTCCATCGTCCTTCACTTCTGGCTGGCGTATGATCATCCGTTCTATGACGGCAATGGCCGGACGGCTCGGGCGCTGTTCTATTGGTCGATGTTGAGGCATGGGTACTGGCTGACTGAGTACATATCGATCTCCGAGATAATCAAACGAGCGCCGATCCAATATGGCTGGGCGTTCTTATGCACTGAAACAGACGACAATGATCTGACATACTTCCTTCTGTACCATCTGGAAGTGATCCAAAAGGCCATTGATGCGGTCAACAAGTACGTAGCGAGAAAGACGCGAGAGCTTCGGACCGTTGAGGCAATAATGCGAGATTCAGGAGGCCTGAACTACCGCCAGAAGGTCTTGCTGAGCCATGCCCTCAGGCACCCACACGCCGAGTACACCGTCAAGTCGCATCAGACGAGTCAGGCTGTCGTTCAACAAACTGCCCGGGCCGATCTCTACGACCTTGCGGATCGAGGATTGCTTGTGAGACGCAAGGTCAAAGGCGTGTTCTACTTCACGCCGGCCGATGAGTTGGAATCGCGCATTCAGAAAATGACGTGATCTCTCGCAAGCTACTCCAAATTCGCGTGGTGTTGGCGGAAGCTGTCTAGGTCTACTTTCAGGAACTCGGCGAGCACGTTGAACACCGAGTCCAGGCACAGGCTGGCGGCGTGTTCGAATACTGCCGCTCGGATTACGATGTCCTCGTCGTCGGCGGGGATGATCACCACCTTGTCGGCCAGGTCGGCCATCGGGGAATCCGGCTCGGCCGTCAGGAGGACAACCTTCGCACCCAACTGCTTGGCGCGCTGGGCGAGGTAAACCGTGTAGCCGGTCTGCCCCGTCGTGCTTATCGCAACCAGCAGGTCGCCTTCGTGGGTGGCGGGGGTTATCGTCTCGCCGGGCACGAAGGCCGTCAGCCCGAGGTGCATCAGCCGCATGCCGAAGCTGCGGGCAACCAGGCCGGATCGGCCGGCACCGGTGACGAACACTCGCGGCACGCTCGGCAGCATCTCAGCCAGGTCCAGCAGGCCAGTCCAGTCGGCCTTGGCCATCACATCCTCGATCTTGCCCAGCAACTCCGTGCCGGCTTTTCGTACGCGGTCCTTATCCGATCGCATTGCTCGCCCCCTTCTCCCACCGCTTGAGGTTCACCACCTGGGCAAGCGTGCCGCCGGTGTTGCGGATTTCCGCGCGGATGCGGTTCTCCGCTTCCAGCACGTCCGCTGCCCGGTTGGCCAGTTCCACTGCTTCGCTGGCCGGCAGGACCATCACGCCGTCATCATCAGCCACTATCCAATCGCCCGGGCAAATGCGCTGACCCGTTATGACGATGGGCTCGTTGATCGCGCCGTGCCCGTGCGGGTCGCCGGCATGGCTTGTTACGTGCGTGGACCACAGCGGCAGGCCCAGCTCGCGGATGTCGGCGGAGTCTCGCGACGCGCCGTGAATGACCACGCCCGCGATGCCTTTGTTCTTCGCGCTCTCGCTGGCAAGCTCGCCCCATATCGCAGGCCCCTGGCCACACGCATCTATAACTATCACGTCGCCCGCCTTCGCTACGTCGATGGCTTCGACGGGCTTGGCCCAGTCGCCCGGCAGCGTGCGAACGGTCACCGCTTGCCCAACCGCCCGCGTACCGGGGGTTAGCTGCTGCAAGCCGTCCAGGCAAGGCTGACGGTGGGCGCCGTCGGATATATTGCTCGTGCGGACAGCCTCGAGCGCTGCCCGAATCTCATCAGGCCCGGTCCGCTTGAAGTGCTCGGTCGCCACAGCCTTGCGCGTGTCGATGGCCTGGCGTATCTGCTCCGTCGCAGCTTGCGGATCCACAGCCTTGGTTATCGCCCCGCCGACGATTATCACATCCGCCCCGGCGGCGGCCACCTCGGCGGCGGTCTCGCTATTGATGCCGCCAGCCACCGCCAGCGTCAGTTCCGTCACGGCCCGCACTTCCTTCAGCAGTGCCATTGGGTCGTCGCCTCGCATTTGTGCATCGATTGCGCAGTGCACGTCCAGCCAGGCCACGCCCAGCTCGGCTGCGCCCTTGGCGAACGCCACCGGATCAGCCAGGCCCAGCAGGTCTATCGCTACGTCGATGCCGTAATGCTGGCCGGCCTCTACGCATTGGCGAATCGTGCTGTCGCCGGCCGGGCCGAGTACGGTTATCACGTTCGCCCCAGCCTTGGCGGCGCACTCCGCTTCGATCTTGCCGGCGTCCATCGTCTTCATGTCGGCCACGATCGTCACAGCCGGGAACGCCGCCCGCAGCTTGCGGACCACGTCCAGCCCTTCGGACTTAATCAGCGGCGTGCCGGCCTCCAGGATGTCCGCCCCCCCAGCCACGGCTGCCTCAGCAACAACCATAGCCCGCGATAAATCCACAAAATCCAACGCCACCTGCAACTTGATGTCTCTGTCGGTACTCATACCCTAATGGTAGCGGGAACCGGCCGATTCATCAATGCCCCGGGTAGGGCGGATACTGTCAACTATTGTGTGTAAGTCTAATTTTGTGCCGCCTGGCTAATTGTCTGAAGACTGCACGTTCTATGGCGGGTTGGTCGTGGAAGCAGCCCATCGGCCGCGTAGGGGTTCACTCCTGCCGGCTGCCGGCTTTCCCCCCGCGGCTTTGGATGTACTCTACGACTGCATCGCGCGAGTATCGGTGGCCGCTCTTGCGGGCAAGATCCAGAGGCGTGAGGCCGGCGTTGGTTTCTGCGTTGACGTTGGCGCCGGCCTCGGTCAGCAAGCGAACGGTCTTCATTTTGCTTCCCCTGGCGGCGATATGAAGCGCGGCTTCTCCGCGGAAGTCTGCCGTGTCCGGACCGGCGCCTGCTGCTAATAGAGCGTCGAGGGAATCTGCAGAATCCCCCCCAGCCGCCTGGCGGAGCGGATAGCCTCTGGCCTCGGCCGGGCCATCGGGGTCCGCCCCCAGGCCCAAGAGAAACCGGAGCACCTCCGGATTGCGCACGACTGCGCCCAGCGCACACTCGCCGACATCACCATTCTTAGTCAGTCCAATGTGCCCACTGGTGTACCCGGGTATCAATGCGTTCAATGATTCAGGCTGCGCCTCGATCATTTCCTGTATGACGTCCAAGTCGCCAAATCGCACGGCCCCGAATAGCGACAACACCGCCCCGTGCTCGATGAGCAATTCCATCATTGCCTCCTCGTGGTACACGGCAGCGTGGTCCATGGCCGTGAAGCCCCAGTATGACCTCTGGTGAACGTCGGCCCCGTTGGCCAGCAGCAGCTCAACTTTCTCGATCTCGCGGGCGCGCCACGGGCTTCCTATTACCGCTACCGTCAGCGAGGAGGTGCCCCTGGGATTGGTCTTGTTCACGTCCGCGCCATGGCTGATAAGCAACTCGACGATCTCCCGCGAACCGCGTTCGCAGGCATGCCACAGGGGAAAGTCAGACGCCTGCTCCTGGCCATTAACGTCAGCGCCGCCAGCCAGTACCAACTTGACCATGTCGATATCGTCAAGGAGGCACGCGTACCCCAGCGGGGTGGCGCTATTGGAGCGGCCATTTACGTCAATCCCGCGCGCCACCAACGCCCCGGCCATGCCAAGATTGCCCCGCCTAATCGCCGCCTCCAAAAGATTGCCCTCGGCCTGCCCCTCGTGCTCCGCATACGGCGTGTTTACATCCGCTCCCTTGTCCAGCAGGCTGACGACACCTTGCAGATCGCCTTCCACCACAGCCTGGACCAATCGCGTGTTGAGGGCCAACTGCCGCAGCCTGGCCTGTCGCCCACCCGCCGCCCAGACCGCCACCACACCAGCCAGCAATGCGATAACGAGAACGACAAGAAGCACACGTTTGTTAGTCTTGTTCATAGTTGGCTCATTATTGGCCGGGGCGTCGCTCTCACGCCGCATCGCCCGGGATGGTAAGGTGCATCCGCAGGGACTCATTGCACGACATTACCACAATCACCGATGTGGGGCAAGTTGGGTGGTGTGTGTGGCAGGGTCGGCTTGCTCCTGAGCCCGTAGGGCGAAAGTTGTTAGCCGGGCCCGTGAGGGCCCGGTAGAGGGGTTGAAAATGGCAGAGCCCGGCCGGGCGAAAGAAGGTCGCGTGTCCTGTCACGGCTCCGTTCTTTCGCCCTGCCGGGCTCTTTCGTCTATGGGCGCATTCCGGGCCCTCACGTGGATTATGCATGACAGGCATGTTCCCCTGCATTCATGGGCATGTGGCGTAGCGCTTGCGTTTGCAGAAATGGTTTGCCCGTAGGGCGGCCCCTACGTGTTTACCGAGGTCAAGCACGACGTGCCTGTCAATGGTCAGTCTGCCACGCGCCTCAGGTAGACTTGGTGGCTCCACCTCGGGGCGTCGATAGCCTTCCCGGTCTTCCCGGCCTTCCCGGCCGTGCTGGCATTTGTCAGCACCGTCGTAGCCAGATTCTCGCTGCCCTCTTCCGGCGGCGCGCCCCAGGACCTGAACGCATACCCGGGCACGCGCAGGCCAAATGTTCCAATGATGCCCCGCGATGAAAAGGTACCATCCGGCTCCCAGCGCCCAATCGCTATCTTAAACAGCAGAATGCAAGCGCTTCGGTCGGTCAAGTAGTCGTGCGGGAGACCTTGAAGGCTGTCAGAATCCTGGCCTTCGATGGCTATCATCACGCCCCGCTCTCCTTTGGGGAGAAGGTACACGGGGGTCTCGCTTTCGACTTCTCCGTTATGCGACGTCCTGAGCATAACTTCCCACTGGCCCGACGGATCGTCATCCGGGAAGGCGACGCCAACTACACTCAGTGTGTCGAAGTGGCCGTAGCGTCTGACGGTCCACGGAGTTGGCCGCAAGAAGTGGGGTGCCAGGACCACGCATGCAGCCAGCAGGAGTAATCCCACGAGTAACAGCGAACGCATCTTGATTCTGCTCATCACCAACTCCCTTCGATATATAGGATGATATAGGGGACAGCTATTGATATGGCTCAGTGCCTGCCCCATGCCTGCATGGCGTAGAACGTGGCCAGGATGGCGCTCATGATGAGTGCGCCGATTATCGTCACCACAATCTTGCTGCACAGGGCATTCTTCTGCTCGCGCGTCCGCACTGTCTGCTTGGCGAAATGGAAGCAAATGAAGAACGCCAGCAAGCCGCTCACCAGACAGCTTGCGGAGACGTTCATGGTTCTGTGGGAGAAGATAAACTGGTAGAAAGTGACCTCCGGAATCGTCGATCCCGTGCGATCTTGGCGCCCGGTCACCAAGAACCCAAACTGCTGCCATGCTACGACAATCGAGATGAGCGTAACTGCCAGGCCAGCCGCGCTGGCGATCATCAAACGGCGATTGGGATGTTTGCGGTCTGTCATCGTCACTGGCCCTCGCCCGCGCTGGCAGGGAACGTAACTGCCTTGCACGCCCCGCAGTATGAGAGCACCACATTACCACAATCGCCGACGTGTGACAAGTTGGGCGGTCGGGGTGGGTCGTGCGGGTAGGACGTCCGTGTATGGCGTGGGGGTGGGGGTATTCGATTCCTGAGCCCTTCAGGGCGGAACAAGCTAGCCCACGGCGCGAGCCGTGGGTTGGCGTGGCGGCCGATCGGAAGAGCCCCTTGCGGGCGGCACAGCGCGTAGGGCGGCCCGTGCGGGCTGCCACGTTGACTTAGCCGCGTGTCGCCCCAAAGGGCTTGGGGTGGTGGCGGGCAGGTGTCAGCCCAGAGCGTGGGATATTTCACCTTGATAGCTTTGTCCTCAAGCCATACTATGCACGCCGTCGATCTAGCTCTGGTGGATATGTGTGTCAGGAGGCATGGCTTATCTGGCGGGATAGCCGACAATTCGTGGCAAGCCGGCGGCAGCTCCGGCTGGCTTGGCCTGAGACCAAAGGACATGGACTAGGGAGACGCTCTTGATGGCAACAACACGCACTCGTCTAATCACTTTCGCATGCCTCAGCCTGATTGTCCTGGCCGGCTTGGCAAGCCCGGCTCTCGCTCAGGTTGCCGGCTCGTCCTACGTGGCTGAAAGAGGCAGGGCAACGAACTACGCCAACAACTATCTGAATGCCGCCGAGATCACGACCGCTACGGGCGACATGTTCAATTTCGCCTTCGGCGGCAGTTCCGTCAGTGTAGACTTGGACGCCTATGCCGCCTCGGGTGTCTCGCTGAACGTGCTGGTCGACGAGATCAACACCGCGTGGAAGAACACGATAGGCTACACGGACGTGGTCGCGTCGTCCTACTTCGACACGGGAACCGAGCAGTGGCGACTGATGCTGACAGACCCAGCCGGCGGCGGCGCGTTCAGCGTCACCAACACGGACTCGATCAACCCGCTCGATAGCAGCAACGATTTCTCCGCCTATGCGCCTCCGCCAGCCGGCCATGCGACCACGCCGCGGACCATCGGCCAGACCACGACAGCGCCTTATACCTTCGACTTCATTGGAGCCCCCCGCATCACAGCACATACGCGCTACTTGGTGCAGGTTGGCTTCAACGGTTCAATGGCGACCATCGATCTGTCGGCCTACGATGCCTCAGGTATATCTCTCGACCTGCTTGTGGAAGAGATAAACGCCGGCTGGCAGGGCATGGGTGGGGCCCATGAGAATGAGACCATCGCATCAGCCGTCCTCTTCGATCGATGGGCCCGTTGGCAGCTGGAACTGACCGACCCCGTCGGCGACGGCAGCACTTTCGCCATCGGCACCAGCCTGGACATGATATCGCCCATGGACTCCCTCAATGATTTCTTCGCCGTTCCCGCCTCGCCGCCCTCGACCCCGCCAGACCCGTCGGCCTTCGTGGGAATGTCCCATCTGTCGGCCCGCGGCAGAGCTACCTCCTACGCGCCCAACTACATAACCGCCGGCGAGATCGTCGCAGTTACAGAAGATACGATAAGCTTCGGATGGGCCTGGGAACCCACGGTGCCCGTCGACTTATCCGCCTACGCGGCCAGTGGCATTTCACTGGACATGCTCGTCGATGAGATCAACGCCGCTTGGCAGGCTAACGGCGGAGCGCAAACCACCCAACTGGTCGCCCGGGCCTACTACGATGAGCCACATGCCCAGTGGCGACTGATGCTGACCGATCCGTGGGACGGGTACGGCGGCCCCTTCCAGGTCGACAACGTCAACGCCATCAGCGTATTTGACGAAGCCTATGACTTCGACGCCTTCAGCCTGCCTGCCCCGCAGCACAGTACAATGGCCCAACGCTACGCCGTTACAAGAACGACCTCTTATGCATACCCCTACATCAGCGCCAGCGACATCACCGCTGCGACGGGCGACGAGTTTGACTTCATATTCGGCTATGGTGGGGATCAGGTCACTATAGACCTGGGTGCCTACGCGAGCGCGGGTATTTCTCTCGATCTGCTCGTCCAGGAAATCAACCAAGCCTGGAACGCACTGCCCGGGCCCGGCGACGAGGTCGTCGCATCAGCCTACTTCGATGAAAGCACGGGCCTGTGGCAGCTCCAACTGACCGACCCCTCCGGCGATGGCAGCGACTTCATCGTTGTTGATGGCGGCAGCGCGATCCCTGGCTTCAACACGGCCGACGACTTCAGCCCCACATATGTTCCCGAGCCGCTGACGCTCAGTCTGCTGGCCATGGGCGGGGGGATGCTGCTGAGGCGACGGAAGTAGGGCCGACCTATGAGATGCATAAGGCCTGCCCGCCGGGCTCATTTGTGGGTGAGCGTGTACAGGTGGCTTGCGCGCTTTATGCGAGACTGATATTAGTCGTTGCGCAATGCCGCAATACGAAGTTCGCGACCATGGTGCATTTGCGGGAACGGGGTAGCGCTGCCGCAGCGTCGAGTCCCGTCAGGGACGGCTGAATGCAGGCGCCGCTGCACGTCACGCGATCCCCAGCCGTCCCTGACGGGACTGGTGTTTGTGGCTCGGGCTCTGGCGCCCCAGGGCGTTGCCCTGGGCTAAGATCGAGCGTCCCCTTTGGGGGCTCAACGGCGATGCGCGGCTGCGCTGTCGGGGGCGGGCTATTGCGTGCCTTGCTGGACGTCTATCTGTTCGTCCAGTTGTTCGAACTGGGCGGCTGATTCTTCGTCCGGCTCGTCGTCGGGGCCTGGGTTGTTGAGGATGGTGTTGCCCCACATCTCCAGCGGCTCGTCGAGGTCGTCCATCGCGTCAATCCAGAGCATGGACTTGTTGTTCTCGATCCGACAGTTCGTGATTTTGACCCCGTCGGCACTGAAGAGATAGAAGGCAAGGGATGAGTTATTGTGAACATGGCATTGGTCGATGCGCACATTGCGGCTGTGGAACATTGCCACCCCCGTGGTGCCGCAGCCGTCCAGCTCGCTGCGATACACAAGCACGTCGGACGACTCGTTGACGACAACGACGAAGCCCGAGCACGACAGCTCCTCCTCGGCCGGCTCGTCGTGTCGCAGCCTGCCACCGGCGAAGGTTATGCCCGTCGAGCCGCTTATGTTCAACACGTTGGCGGCGGGGTCGGTGCAGAAAATATTCACCGGCGACTGGCAGATGATCGTCAGGTCCGACCGGCCTTGGATTCTCAGGCCTTCGTCGATCATGTAGGTGCCTGTGGCGATGGTGATCGTATCGCCGTCGGCGGCCTGGTCGATCAGGGCTTGGAGGTCCACGTCTTCGATGATGGGGGGTTCTGGGGCTTGCTCGTCGTCGGTGGGAGCTACCTCGTTGTCGCCGGCCTCGAACTGCGGGGTGGGAGTTTGCGGCGCGTCGGCGGGGTCGGCGGCGGGGGGCTGGTCTTGTGTGAGCGATCGGGTGGCAACCAGCGCCAGGCACAGTGCCAGGACGATTACGGGAATGGTGAATTTTTTCATTGTGGCGTCCTTTCGGGATCGTGCCCATGTGTGCGCGGCTGGGTGTTGGTTTGCAGGCCCAGGCCGACGGTTATGCCCTCAAGCACAGCCCGTCTTCCCACCGCGGCCATTATGTTCCGCCGGCAGACACTTGTAAAGTTCCGTCCGCCGCCGGGCAGGATTCTCCTTGCCCCGTGGCTTGCCTGGCGGCAGGCGCAGCAGGGACGGGCAGAGGGGTAGTTCCGCGGCGGCGCAGCGGACGGCGCCTGCTCCGGGTATGGACCCGCGCAGGTGCATTTGGGAACTGTTTTTGGATGCCCTCTACCGGGCCTCGCCGTGGGGAATTCACTTGATCTGCCCAGCCAGTCTGACAGCATACGCATAGTTTGTTTCTTCGGGAGGAAGTTTCAGCAAACCCGAGGAAGGGAAAGCCAAGCATCTCGCCTGCCGGAAGGGCCAATGCCCTAGCCCAGCAGGCAGATGCTGGACGATCACAGGGCACTGTAAATCTAGGAGAGCAATGATGACAAAGCGAACTATTGTTGTGGCGATGACGGTACTTCTGTGCGCGGGGCGAACCCAGGCCGTTGTGGATGTAATTGGCGATGTGACACCATTCGATTCAACCACGTGGAGTTATAACCTTGATGTCATCGTCGGTGACACTGGCAGCGGCAGCGTGGGCATTGACGGCGGCAGCGCCCGGCTGGGTGGTAGGGCCTACTTCGGAAAAGGGCCCGGCTCTACTGGTGCGGGGACAGTTAGCGGGGCTGGATCGACCTGGAACATGGCCTACCAGCTGTACGTTGGCGACTCTGGCGACGGCACGCTGGAGATAATCAATGGCGGCACCGTCACCAACAATTACGCTTACCTCGGCAACGAGATCGGCTCTTCTGGTGCGGTGACGGTCAGCGGGGCGGGATCGTACTGGGATTTTAACAATTACGTTGCCGTTGGCCGCTACGGCGATGGCACGCTGGCGGTCACCAACGGCGGCCGCGTTGCCTGTAACCAAGCTATCATCGGCCAGTACGAGGAGGGCACCGGCTCGGCGCGGGTTACCGGGGTGGGCTCGGTTTGGCACATCCATGCTTTGCTTGAAGTAGGCTACTCCGGCGGAGGCACCGGTGGCTTGACGATCGCCGGCGGGGGGCTGGTCCATGTGCGAACGGAACTGCGCATCCGCGGGAACTCGGTGATAAGCATGGCGACCGGTGGGATGCTGGTAATACAGGGCCACAACGGCAACTCGGCCGACTCGATAGACCAGTTTCTCCTATGGGTCAACGGTACCGATAATATTCGCTACTGGGATGATGACACCTCGCAATGGGCCCATATCTCCGAAGGGACCAACGGCACGGACTACACGCTGGAGCTTATGACCGAAGGCGACCTGGATGGCTACACGGTGCTGACGGTGGGCGAAATACCCGAGCCGGCGACGCTTCTTGTCATGGGCTGCGGCGCGGCGGGCCTGCTTCGCAGACGCAGGTCGAGGGGCCGCAAGCGGGCGTAGCGTCCCCCGAGTTCTCATAGCAAGCAGCGGGCGCACAGGGCCGTCCGGGCTGCCGGCTCGGCTGCGGCTTGCCTGTCGACGTTGCCAGCGGGCCCGCCATCGTGGGGCGCGTCGCTCGCCGATGGCTATTTTCGGAGAAAAGAGGGGAAAAAGACTCAACAGTTTGGGGGTTGACAGCCGTTGATATCTGTGGTAAGCTACTATTCCAGGGAAGAGATGTAATTAGGGACTTTATCTGAGCCTAAGACAGTTCGTTATCCGATCGACTTGATCCTTTTGAACCCATGCGGGCGCAGTCTGGTGCCGCCGGGCGAGTGCATTGGACGCAAGTCGGACAGTAGTGCAACCACAAACTGGCCCCGGGCGTGCAGCGTGGCAGGGGCCAAATTATAGAGGAATGGGATTCATGCATAGAGGACTAATAATAACGGTGATGATCGCCGCGTTCGCGGTCGGGTCAGCGGAGGCCATCGGCGCGGGGGCCATGGCCATTACCTACGCGCTGGATGCGCCCTCGGATGACGTGGTGGAGTACAACGCCGTCGAGGAGCGGAACACGGACGACAACGGCACGGAGTCCATAGCGTCAGAATGGACGTCGGCGCAGCACAGAATCTGGGGCCAAAGCTTCAGGCACGATGCGGCGGACTTCTGGCTCGACAGTATCACAATGAAGCTGAACAACGGTGATGGTGGCACGGCGAACGTCGAGGGCAAGTCGTTCAACATGAAGGTATTCAGCTTGGACGATATGAATGACGCGACGCCCAACATCATTCTTCTGGACGCCACCGGGAACATGCCAGCCTCGATGCCGACGGGAATTGGCTACGTGACGTTCGACTTCGCCAACTATGTCTCGATGGCAGCCGGCCAGGAGTACGGCTTTACGGTCGATTTTGTGGCAGAAGGCCCAACGAACGCTACGTGGTTTCGTGAAACGATGACCCACCAGAATTACCCCAATGGCCTGCAACTGCTCAGCCGAGATGGCGGGGCCAGTTGGGTCACCGTCGAGGACTCGATGGCTTTCTGGGTTGTCGAAAGCGCAATCCCCGAACCGGCGACGCTTTTGCTCATGGGATGCGGGGCAGCGGGCCTGCTTGGTAGACGCCGGTCGAAGGCCCGCCGAGGCGGGCGAGTATAGAGCGCCGTGAGGGCCGATCGGCCTTGCTGTTGGCTCGGCGGCGGCTTGCCAGTCAGTTGTTCAAGACGTATCAGGCTGTGGGGCTTCGGTTGCCTGGCGGTGGGGAAGGCCAGCACCCGTGGGCCGAAAGGCGATGCTGCACGCTAAAGGGCAGTTTGGCGCATGTGCTAGACGACGGCGTTTCTCGGCGAGAAAAAAGGGAAAATAAGCTCAATAGTTTGGGGGTTGACAGCCGTTGATAACTGTGGTAAACTACTATTTCAGGGCAGAGATGTAATGAGGAACTTTTCTGAGCTTACGGCAGTTCTCAAGCCAACCGACTTGATTCTCTTGAACCCATGCGGGCACGGTCTGCCACTGGTGGGCGAGCGGGTTGCACTCAAGTCGGGCAGTACCGAAAACACCAACCGACCCCGGGCGTGTAGCGTGGCAGGGGCCGAACTATAGAGGAACGGGATTCATGCATAGAGGGCTAATAATAGCAGTAACGATCGCCGTGTTCGTCGCCGGCTCGGCGGAGGCCATCGGCGCGGGGGCCATGGCCATTACCTACGCGTTGGATGCCCCTGTCGATAGGGTGATGGAGTACAACGCCGAGGAGGACCGCAACACCGACGACGGCGGCAGTGAGCCCATAGCGTCGGAGTGGACATCGGCGCGGCACCGAATATGGGGCCAAAACTTCAGGCACGATGCGGCGTCCTTCACGCTCGACAGTGTTACGCTGAAACTGAACAACGCTGCCGAGGGCACGGCGAACGTTGAGGGCATGACCTTCGGTATGAAGGTATTCAGCTTGGACGATATGAACGACGCGACGGCCAACACCGTTCTCCTGGACGCAACGGGGAACATGCCAGCCTCGATGCCCACGGGATTTGTCTACGTGACGTTCGACTTCAGCGATCAGGCTACCATGTCAGCCGGCCAGCAGTATGGCTTTACGTTCGACTTCGTGGCAGAAGACCCGGCGAACATCACGTGGTTTCGTGAAGCATGGAACAATAACAATTACACCAACGGCCTGGAACTGCTCAGCATCGATGGCGGGGCCACTTGGAACACCGTCAGCGACTCGATGGCGTTCTGGGTCGTCCAGACCCCCGAGCCGACCACGATACTATTCATGGGATGCGGGGCGATCGGCCTGCTTCGCAAACGCCGGGCGAAAGTCCATGGCAATTCCTTAGCCGACCGAACTTGATTCTCTTGAACCCATGCGGGCGCAGTCTGCCGCCGCTGGGCGAGCGGGTTGCACGCAAGTCGGACAGTACCGAAAACACCAACCGAGCCCGAGCCTGCAGCGTGGCAGGGGCCGAATTATAGAGGAATGGGATTCATGCATAAAGGACTAATAATAACGGTGATAATCGCCGCGTTCGCCGCCGGCTCGGCGGAGGCCATCGGCGCGGGGGCCATGGCCATTACCTACGCGCTGGATGCGCCTGTCGATAGGGTGATGGAGTACAACGCCGAAGAGAACCGTAACACCGATAACAGCGGCGGGGGGCCCATAGCGTCGGAATGGACGGCGGCGCGGCACCGAATATGGGGCCAAAGCTTCAGGCACGATGCGGCGTCCTTCACGCTCGACAGTGTCACGCTGAAACTGAACAACGCTGCCGATGGCACGGCGAACGTTGAGGGCATGACCTTCGGTATGAAGGTGTTCAGCTTGGACGACATGAATGACGCGACGGCCAACACGGTTCTCCTGGACGCAACGGGGAACATGCCAGCCTCGATGCCCACGGGAATCAGCTACGTGACGTTCAACTTCAGCGATCAGGCTACCATGTCAGCCGGCCAGCAGTATGGCTTTACGTTCGACTTCGTGACGGAAGACCCATCGAACATCACGTGGTTCCGTGAATCGCCAGACGACAATGATTACTCCAATGGCCTGGAACTGCTCAGCCAAGATGGCGGGGCCACTTGGAACACCGTCAGCGACTCGATGGCGTTCTGGGTCGTCCAGACCCCTGAGCCGACCACGATACTATTCATGGGATGCGGGGCAGCGGGCCTGCTTCGCAGACGCAAGTCGAAGGCCCGCCGCGGGCGAGCATAGCGCCCCCTCGAAGCCCGCGTCGGTACCCACGTCCTGCGGTTCTCGTCCGGCTACCGGCCCGGCCGCGGCTTGCCGGTCGGCGTTGTCAGCGTATCGGCCGTCGTGCGGCGAGTTCAGCCGCTTGGCGGCAAGGCGAAGTCCAGCACTTGCGGGGCAGCGAGGCGGTCGTAAACGCTGAAGGGCAGTTCGATGGATTTGGAGTATGAGCCCGCACTGAAGGTGATCGTCTCGCACTCCGTCAGGCGTTGGTCCACGATGGTCCCCAGGCCGTACAGATTGCCGAAGGGGGGCTCGGCCCCTACCTTTACGCCCGGAAACAACTCCGCCAATTCCTCCTCGGTGGCGACTCTGCACTTGTTCGCTCCCAGGGCTGCCGCGAGCTTCGGTAAGTCTATCCGGCAACTGGCCGGCAGGACGCACAGCAGGTATTGCTCGTCGGCGTGCACTGCGACTGACTTGGCTACGTTGTGCCCGCTGACGTGCTCCTCAGCGGCGAGTTCTTGGGCGGTGTAGGCCTTGGCGTGACGATGCTTGGCGAACTTGACGCCCGCCTTTTTCAGGAATTTCTCTACTTGCATAGTTTGCTCCTTCCAATGGCGATGGTTTATCGGTCTACGCTTCAAGCCGTCTCGGCCGGTCGCCGGCGGCCCGCCCACACGCAGTGACAGCCGAACAGACCCCACCAGCTTCCGTCGAGCGGCTACTCGTACATCCTGGCGGGGCGGCCAAACAGACATGACAAAAAAAGGGACCCGCCCCGCACGGGTAATTCTAGGACTAACCCCCGCGCAAGACAAGCGCCCAGGCGGGTCAGGTCACGAAAAGTGTATCCTGCGGCTTGCCGGCGCGAAAAAAAAAGAGCGGGTGACGTATCCACGCCGCCCGCTGCCAATTCGACTTACAGCCACATGCCGGACTCGGCCCAGATTAGGCGGATCGCATATGCCGCCTCCGTCGCCATAAGAGCGCCACTGCGCCCAGGGCGAGCACGGAAACCGTCGCCGGCTCGGGCAAGGCCTCGGGGGCGCCCAGAAAGTCTTCATCCTGGTCGTTGCTGTATTCTTTGCCGCTCACCGCATCGGGTTGCGGCGTTAGAAGTTCCCACACATCGTCCGGCGTGGCCGACGACTGCGGCAGGACCTCAGCCAGGCCGATACTGCCGCCACAGAGCAGCACAGCCGCCAGCGCCGTTGTGAAGACAAGAAATGATCGCCAATGCATGAATAGTCCTTTCCCTAGTGCTCTCTTTCGGACATCCGGAATGCTTATCCGCAGGCCCGCAAAGTGCCATCTTGGTGCGATCCCAGCGTGTTACAGATTGTCTGGGTATCTTCCCTAATTGTGACTCTATGTTAATACCGCGGCCAGTACTGCCCATTAACCGTCATCGTACTCGGCACTATTAGAATCGGTAAAGGCTAAATTTGGACTAAAGGAAAAAGAATCTTTTTACCTCTATCAGAGGCCCACTCATCGCGGGTGGGGCACGGGGATGCGCGGCCAATGTCGGCGGGCCCGGCGATCGACGCCCGGCGAGTTAGATGAAGGCAATCCATTCGGCCAGCATAGCCCGGCATCGGGCCAGTCGTTATGGCATGGCTGAGCCCATGAAATGGCGGCTGGCCATCTGCTTGTCGACCAGCCAGGCCGTCGTAAGGCGTTCGTCAGCCCGCTCGATGATGTCCTTGGCCTGAAGACTCGCCAATTGGCTGAACTGCTTGCCGGCGAGAGGCCATTGTGCCCCACGGGCCTTGCGGCGCGAGCGGTTATCCTGTTGCGTCCAATCCTTGCAGGCCTGGACGAAATCCCGACGCCACTTGTTGTATTGGTTGCGGGTTATCCCCTCAGCTCGGCATATATCGCCGACAGTCTCATACCCGCAAAGCCCGCGCAGCACGATCCGAACGATCTCTTCGTTGCTATGACCGGCGGCGCGGCGAGGGGGGCTTGTCTCGGCTGACTTGTCCTGCGATAGCTCGGCCACCAACGGTTCAAACTGCTGTGTAACATGATTTGTCATTGCCCATATCTCCGCGTTTACGACACCAGAGCCACGCCAGAAATGCGTGCTGCCAACGACTCTGGGTGAAAAGAAAGGTCTATCGATAACTTGGCCCGATCAAACTAGCCCGGTAAGCTAATTCTACCAGTCCGGCCAGGCCAGGCTATCCTATTTTACCTATCCGATCCAGAATGACAGTATTCCCATTATTGGACCCTTTGCAAATGTTTTCATTGGCGCACCTAACACGCTATTTGGGCGAACGTTCTGTTCGTGCGAGTCGGGCCTGGGGGGCGAGGGGGCGAAGATTTGCGGCTCGTCGGCCAGCAAGAAAAAAAACGCCTTCTGGACACTATGGTAAAGGCAGGGGAATCCCGGTTGGGCTTGAGGATTTGCCGAGGTGCGGCGCCGACCCGCTGGGGGGCTTGCAGAGCAGGCCGGGCCGGGCGACTGGGAGGTGCCTGCAGCGGGCAATCAGTCACCCGGCCAGGATCTGCGAACGTCTGTGCGATACTTCCTACTGAGTCACATATTTGCCGCGGGCGACAAGCCGTCTGCCCGAGGCCCACGCCGGGGCTGTTACTTTCCGAGCATCCGCAGCGACTGATAATCAGCGCGCCACGCGATCGACAGGCGATCCTGGGCCCGGCGGACAATGTCATCCAGCGGATCGAGGATTGGCCCGAAGCCGAGTGTGGCGGCGGGGACGTCGCTTATAGAGGTCGGCTTGGGGGTGAGGGTCGGCTTGCCGGTTTGGCTTGGCTTGAACTGTCGTCGCGACCACTCTCTGCAAATCTCCACGAAGTTCTCGCGCCAACGGTAATACAGGCTCGCCTTGATGCCCTTTCGCAAGCACACTTCGCTGATCGACTCGTACCCGCACAGTACGCGGAAAACGGTGTCGATTATCTCTTCGGGCGAGTGGCCGGCCATTGGAGCGAGGGCGTTCCCGCATAACGGCGGGCCGGTGACAAGAGGCAACGACAGCGACGAGGAGTTCCGAGGGGAACGAAACTGTTCCGGCATTGGCGCTCTCCCGCAAAGGCGTCGTCAGAACGATCCGACGCACCTGGGTTCAGCCAATCCGTCGGCGGGCGAGCTTCCGTGCGAGCGATGAAGTGCTATCTGCAGTCAGATATCTCTTATCGAACCACGCCGACAGTTTTCTTGAGAGTTTTTCCGCCAGCCCTTCCTCTTGTGGGACGCTGGCGACACGGCGCGGCATGAGCATATCGCTCGCCTGTGACCGGTCCGCCTGTGCGCCCGCCGCCAAGACGGTGGGCCAAGCTCTCTAAGGCGAGCGCCCTAGCCCTAGGTAAGGGGACATCCCCTAGGTGGATTACCGTATGACAGATAAGGGGTAAACGCGAAGTATTTACTCAAGGTTGCCCTCCCCGGTTCCGAGTTGATAGTTGCCTGCCGGCTGCTCTTCTGGGCTATGACAAAAGCAGTTGCGGGCGCGGCGAAAGGAATACTCACATCGTGGGTACGCCACAGGAAAAGAATAGCGGCTGTGCTGCAGTGTCGATGGTCTTCTTCTGCGTACATTCAGCACATCCCTCCATTACTGGGCAATCAGTTCATAACTTTATTGTGTGTCTCTATTAACGAAAGGGCTAGGCATGGTAAACGAAAGTAGCACATCAGCTTCCGCCGGGGTCTCAGATGGTCTGAGAACGCTGGCGGGGAAGTATCTGACATTTGGGTTGGCCGGCGAGGAGTACGGTCTGGAGATCCTGAAGGTCCGGGAGATTTTCGGACTGATGGACATCACGGCTGTTCCTCAAACGCCGCACTTTGTTAAAGGCGTAATCAACCTTCGAGGTAAGGTGATTCCCGTAGTCGATCTTCGTTTGAAGTTCGGGCTCGACGAGGCCGAGCGGACAGAGGAAACGTGCATCATCGTGGTGGACCTTGGCACTGTCGAGACGGGCATCATCGTCGACAGGGTCTCCGAGGTGTTGGACATCGCGGCTGACAGCATCGATGAGACGCCGACGTTCGGCGGGTCGGTCGATACGGATTTCATCCTCGGCATGGGCAAGATCGGCGAAAGCGTGAAGATCTTGCTGGACATCGAGAAGGTGCTGGCGGCTGACGATATCGCGGGCCTGGCCAGTCTGAGCAACTCAGACGAGAGCGCCGAGTAGGAGCCGCAATAGGCGCAATCAGAATCACCATGGGCTAACAGAAGCAATTTAACAGAATAACTATGGGCTGACAGAAGCAGTTTAACAGGCCCCCTAAAGCTATGGGAACTAGCGAAAGGACATTGAGATGGCTATGACAGTTGGAAAAAAGATGACGTTGGGCTTTGCGATCGTACTTGTGTTGACGGTCGTCATAGGCGGCGTGTCGCTTTGGGGCGTTAACAGCCTCAAGGCCAGCCGGGACGTGCTACGGGAACGCACGGACGCGATGACCATCGCCGCCCAGGTGCCGTTCTGGACTATCAAGCAGTATCAGAATCAGGCCGACCTGATTATCAACAGGGACATGTCGCTCGTCGAAGACTTCAACGCTTCGGCTGAGCGGATGGACTTTTTCCGCGATCAGCTGGCTGGGCTCGTCGATACCGACGATGAACACGCTTGGTTCAATGCACTCTCCGAGGCCGACGATGCTTTCGATGCCGTCTTCCACGAAAAGGTCGTCCCGGAAGTTGAGCATCAACTGCTTAACCTGATCCAGGAGTATGACGGCGAGGGGGACGTATTCCTCGCTAAGGCGCAGGAAGCGGCGGCCAAGCTGGAAGTATCCATCCAGGCGGAACTGGACGAAGCAGTTGCTGCATCGGATGACGTGCAGCTCAAGCTGCGCATTGACCAACTGCTGGCTGTTCAGAAGCTGAGCTTCTGGCTGCTGAAGCAGTATCAGAACCAGGCGGACCTAATCATCAACCTGGACCCCAGTTGTGCAGAAGACTTCGCCCACAGTGCCGCTATGATGGACAGCTTCAAGGAAAAAGTTGCCGCCGCCGTCGACACGGACGAAGAACGCGCCCTGCTGGCAGTTATCAATGAATACGACGAGAAGTTCGACGCCGTGTTCAATGACAAGGTAAGGCCTGAGGTCGACCGAATCCTCGAAAATCGCATCGCAACATACGATGGCGAGTCTGATGGCCACATGGTTGTCGTCGAGGAAAACGCCTTGAAAATCTCCGAGTCCCTGGCAGAAGAGGCCGCCGAAGCTTCGGACGAGTTCGACAAGGTCCGGGCGATGGTCAGCACGCTGGTCATCGGCTTCTCGATCGGTTGTGTAGTCCTTGGCTGCGCGACGGCGTTCTATCTGATCCGGTCGTTGACCAGTGCCCTCAAGCGCATCATTGACGGTCTGACGACAGGCGCCGAGCAGACTTCTTCGGCTTCCGGACAGGTGTCTTCAGCTAGCCAGTCGCTCGCACAAGGTGCGTCCGAAGCTGCCGCCGCTGTCGAAGAGACGACGTCGAGCATCGAAGAGATGTCCTCGATGATCAAGACCAACGCCGGCAACGCCGACGAGGCAAAAACGCTCGCCGACACCGCCCGCGCCACAGCCGGCAAGGGCAGCGAAGCGATGACGCGCATGTCCGCCGCGATCGATGACATCAAAGCCAGCTCCGATGAGACGGCCAAGATCATCAAGACGATCGACGACATCGCGTTCCAGACGAATCTGCTTGCGTTGAATGCTGCGGTCGAAGCAGCCCGCGCAGGCGAGGCTGGCAAGGGATTCGCAGTTGTGGCTGAGGAAGTTCGCAACCTCGCCCAGCGTTCAGCTGAGGCTGCCCGCAACACCGCCGACCTGATCGAAGGTTCGGTCAAGAAGGCAGACGCCGGCGTGGAAATCTCGAAGGAAGTCGGCACGAGTCTGGAAGAGATCGCCGACGGTAGCGGCAAGGTGAACGACCTCGTGTCGGAAATCGCCGCCGCCAGCAACGAGCAGTCGCAGGGCATCGGCCAGATCAGCCAGGCCGTCGCTCAGATGGACACCGTGACTCAGTCCAACGCCGCCAACGCCGAAGAGTCGGCCTCGGCTTCGGAAGAGCTGTCGGCCCAGGCCGAGGAACTGATGAACATGGTTCAGCAGTTGCAGGCACTGGTCGGCGGCAAGTCCGGCGGGCAAGGCCAGACGTTCCAGCACGCCCCAGCCCAGCAGCATGCATCGGCCGGCGGCGCGAAGCTTCACCAGGCGGACAACACGTGGCACCAGATAGCCGGC
>SDBV01001203.1_pt1 | contig 38806 bp, 28 predicted proteins | sample 2277081 | NCBI WGS metagenome assembly SDBV01 (sample SAMN10402039, study PRJNA504765) | marine sediment metagenome | isolation source: marine sediment core GS10_PC15, 223 cmbsf | place: Arctic Ocean: Southern Knipovich Ridge | collected 2010 | reverse complement strand
CCCCTGCACAGCAAACCGGTAAAGCCTGTTTTCGCAGCAAACCTTGGGGGGGTGACGAGATGGTCAAGATTGCAAATTGATAATTGAAAAATGCAAATTGAAAACTGATTCTTGGCTCGTTCGTCTTTCGCCAGAAACCCGCCAACAGAGAACAGGAAGCAGTATTTCTGGTGTTGTGGCGGGCACGCGAACTCCAGAGCAGCGCTACTGCTCGAGGTCGGACGATTGGCGATCTTCAATTTGAGATTTTCAATTTGCATTTTTCAATTTTCAATATCGGTTGCGGCCGAAGGCTGCCCTAAGCTTTGCCCCAGCCACCCAAACGGTACCTTCCAGGTTTTCGCATAGGTTCTAAGCCGTGGTCCACCGGTTCTCAGCCTTCCCGTGCGGTCAACCAGCAGACGATCGCTTCGGCGGTGGCGGGATTGGTGGCCAGCGGCACGTCGTGTACGTCGCACACCCGCATCAGGGCCGAAACGTCCGGCTCGTGGGGCTGTGCCGTGAGCGGGTCCCTGAAGAAGATGATCCCCCCAACGGCTCCCTCGGCCACCCGCCCGCCAATGATCAGATCGCCGCCCTCGGGGCCGTGCGCCACGCGCTGGATATCCAGGCCCAGTTCGTCGCCGAGCAACGCGGCCGTGTTTCCCGTCCCCACCAGGGGCCGGCCGCGAAAAAAGTCGAGGTGCCTTCGCACGAACTCGACCAGGCTCGCTTTCTTCTTGTCGTGGGCGATCAGGGCGATCATGGCGAACGTCTCCTCGATATTTCAGCGTGTCCGGAAATCCGCCTGTCCAGAATCGGCTCCCACAATCTATTTGGCGGCCAGTGCCCGCACGTGGGCGGCCGTCGCCTTGGCCAAGCCGTCGAGATTGTACCCGCCTTCCAACACCGAGACCAGACGTCGCCGGGCGTGCCGCCGGGCAATGTCCTTCATGATCGCCGTTAAGTCGGCGAAATCCTGGTCCCTCAAGCGCAGTGCACCCAGCGGATCGCCGATGCGCGAATCGAACCCGGCGGAGATGATCACCAGATCGGGTTTGAATCGGTCGGCGGCCGGCACGAGTTGATCCCGAAACGCGCCGACGATCTCCTTGCGTCCCGAACCGGCCGGCACCGGACAGTTCAGCGTGGTGCCCGCCCCGTCGCCTCGGCCGGTCTCGCTGCGGCGGCCGGTGCCGGGATACAGCGGCCATTGATGCGTGCTGAAGTAGAACACCGAGCCGTCTTCGTAGAAGATGTCCTGCGTGCCGTTGCCGTGATGTACGTCCCAGTCGACGATCAGCACTTTGCCGAGCCGGTGCTTCTTCTGCGCGTAGCGTGCCGCGACGGCCGCGTTGTTGAACACGCAGAACCCCATTCCCTGGCCGGGCCGCGCGTGATGGCCCGGGGGACGCACCGCGCAGAACACGCCGCCGGTGCGACCCTCCATTACGGCGTCGACCGCGGTGAGCGCCCCGCCGGCGGCCAGCAGCGCCACGTCGAAGGACCGCTTGGAGACGGTCGTGTCGCCGGTGGAAAGCTGCTGGATTGCCGAGGCGATTTCCTTTTTCGCCAGATCGTAATACGCCCCGGTGTGGCAGGTGAGAATCTCCTCTCGCGTGGCGCGGCGCGGCGTCAGCCGGGTCAGTTCGATCCCCAACCGCTGGGGCTCAAGCGCCTTGATGACGGCGTCGAGCCGCTCGGGCGCCTCGGGATGCCATGGCCCGGTCACGTGTTTTTTGTACTCCGGCGAGTAGACCAGCCCGGCGCGCCGCGCCTCGGACGATCCCCCGGGCGATCCCCCGGTCGAGGGCGGCGACGATCGGGCCGGCTTGGCGCAGCCGGTGGTGAACGACGCGCTGAGCGTGGCGCCGCCGAGCTTCAGGAACTCGCGTCGCCCCCACACGCGTGAAGGACTTGGCATCTCAGGCGCTCCGATGGGTTGCCGCTTGGCGATTCTCTGCCGGGAACGTCCCAACTTAGGACTCGTATGGGAATTACTTCCCGAATTCGGCGCGTACAGTAGCCATCGAAAACCCAGACCGTTTCGGGCTACATCTCGCGGAGCGAGATGGCTACTATACGGAAGTAATTCCCATACGAGTCCTTACTCAGTATAGCCCAGGTCGGTGGTGTCCCAAGGGCCTTCCATCGAAAGGACGAAATTCAGCGTGGCGGTTTGGCCATCGCCGACGCCGCCCGGTTCGTTCGCCACGGCCCGGACGTAGTCGAAGTCGATCGCCTGCAAGAGAGAATTCATCGCGACACTCAAGAGCGTGGCCCGATTGGCGTCGACCGAAAGGCGGTCGAGGATCAGCGGCCCGCCGTCGGTGCCGCCGTCGGTTTGGGCAGTCCACAACAAGGCCCGATCGTCGCCGGCGGCTCCCGCTTGGGCATACACCTCCTCGAAGTGCTTGGCCCGATTGTAGAAGGCGGCACCGTACAGGGTGCTGTACAGGGCGCTGTCGAGGGGGCCGGCGTGGAAGCGGTCGTCGCCGTCGGAGCCGACCAGCCGGGCGACGTCGTAGCCGCCGGCGGTCGCATAGGCGTGGACGCCGTCGAAGTACTTGGCCCGATTGTAGAAGAGTCCCGGTCGATAGAGGGCCCCCTGGCTCGGATCGGCATGGAAGAAATCGTCGCCGGTGGAATCGAACATCTTGGCCACGTCGACGCCGCCGGCGGTGGCGTAGGCGTGCGTGGCGTCGAAGCCCCGGGCCTCGTTCTTGAATCCCTCGCCCCACAGGCCGGCGTAGGTCGGTGTGGTCACCAACAGATCGTCCCCGGGCGAATCGTACAGCTTGGCCACGTCGACGCCGCCCGGTCCGGCATGGGCCTCGACCTCATCGAAGTTCCAGACCTGCACGTCACGCCACTTGCGCGACAGGCCGGCGTACGTCGGCGTGGCGACAAACAGGTCGTCCTCGGCCGAGCCGTGGAGTTCGGCGACGTCGTGCCCGCCAGTGGAATGGGCCTGCAAGTCACTGGAACCCGTCACTCTTAGCCAGTAGCCCTCGCCGGAGAGCGTGACGCCCCAGCGATCGTACAGCAGCCGGTCATCTCCCGGTGAGTCGTAAAGTTCGGCGGAGAGAGTCCCGCGGCCGTTCCCGGCGTCAACCTCTTCGAAGCCAACGGCCAGGTGTTCGAAAGACCAAGGCGACCAAAGCGGCCCGAGGGTTAGATCGATTGCATTGACGGTTGGCCCATCAGGATACGAAATCATCTGTGGCACGAAGTACCTCATCCTGGCCTCGGTCGGTCCCGCCTCAAAATACATTCGGGCGCCGCCGAGACCGGAGAAAACGGCCGTATCTTGCCCGCCATGGCCGAGGACTGTGATCCTCGTGTTTGCGTAAGCAATCTCCACGCGTCCCCAGTCTCCGTCAAACTGGGCCTCGGGCCCCCGTTCCCGTTCCCATATGACTAATGCGAGAGGGTCGCGATAGGGAGGATCAGCCACGCGGAACCGATCGGCCCCCTCGTCTCCATGGAGGACGATCTCCTCGATGCCAGGCAACATCTTGATGTCTTTGACAAGATCGGCGTCGAACCGGTAGAGCAATCCGTTGATGTCCAAGAGGTGCGGCGTCCCGGGAGTGAATTCCAGCCGGTCGTCCGCCGAGGAGCCTCCATAGACTCGCACCGTTTGGTTGGCCGATCCGTCCGTCGCAACCAGGTTGGCCATGCGGAGGTCGACGCCGGCTCCAATCTGCGTCACCTGGACCACGTATTGATCTTCACCGGCGGGTACCGGGTAGTCGATCCGAAGCGGGTCGGTTGCCAACTCCTCCAAGTCCCCGTTATCGTCGTAGCGGTAGAGCGCGATGCGGCCCGCGGCGCCCGGCGAGGTCTTCTCCACCGTGAACGTGCGGTCCCCAAGCACGCCCACACGATACCAGAGTTCGCCATCGAGCGACCGCTGGTCGGGCAGATCCAGGAAGTCGACCACACCCAGGTCGTTCAAGTCGCGGTGGGCGTTGGTGGCGCCGACGATCGCGTCGAGTTGGGAGTGCCACAATTGGGCGACAAAAGCAACCTCGTTGCCGTCGGTGGAAATCCTGTGAAATCCTCCGTCTTCGCGATAGCCGTAAAGCGTATTCGTATCGGTGGCGTAGGTAAGCCCTTCGAACTCGCCAATATCAAGGCTCCCCAATCTATAGGTCAAGAGCGAAGACGTCGCTTGGCTGACCAAGATCAGTTGCCCCTGAACGGCGTCGGTAAAGTACACCGCCTGGCCAGTCCCGTCGGGGTTTCCCAGCGGCGAAATCACGAAATCACGTACCGTGTCGACCAACAACGGAGGATCGTACGGGATCTCGACGTCCGGAACATAGTGCATCGTCTCAGGGCTGTTATTATCCTCTGCGAGAGGCCCGTCCGGGAACACTATCCTGATCGGCTCGAACATCGACGCCCTGTTGAGCTTCAGCACTTGATCGCGGGTCGTCGTAAGGGTCTGCGGATCGATCCAGACCATGTGGGCCGCGTCATCCGCCGGCTTTCCCGTGGCCATCAGAGTGCCGTCCTTGCGGAAGGCCAGCGACGTCAGTTCGGGCAGCGGATCCGTTTCCGAGGTGATCGCGCCGAGTGACGACGTAGGGATGGTTCCGTCGGGGCTGCCGGCGGCGACGTCGATCCGAAACAGTTCGTTTCCGCTGGCCGCACCGATGCCGAACAACTCGCCGTACGGTGAAAAGGCGATGTCGTGCATCGGCCGGTCCATGCGGCCAAGATACTCGAGTCGGCCGCCGGCGTTGGTGTCGACGGTGAACAGATCGCCGTCGACGTCGGCAATGAAATCGGGCGTCCAGCCGGTCGGGCCGGCCGACAACAGACGACGATCCTCCAAGGCCTCGACACAGAGCGGACGCCGCCGTGTCCCGCGAATCGCTCGGCTCGGCATGGCCATTTCTCTACCCCCCCCCCGGTCGCCGCAGCAACCTTGGCTGATGAAGATTGTTCACCATCGCCCGGGAATCATCGGGAATGACCCAACTGGAGTTTGCAAACCCCCCGGCAGATCAAAGGCCCGTCCTGCCAGATTTGGGCGACCTGTTTCCAGACGCCTGTAACCTAACCGGGTTGCCCCGTTTTGTCAATGATTTGCTCGCTAGAATGTCGGGTCTGACCGCGACGCCTTCACGATTGCGTTGCGCCGCGGTGGCGGTGCGAAGCCGCAAGCGGATGGGCGGGGCTTTACGGGAATCGGAATTTCCGGACACCGTCGAGCTATTTGGATGAAAGCCGCGCCAAGTCAACCCGTTTCAGCGCCACGTCGATCACCAACAGCAACGCGGCCGCCGCCAGCAGGTACGGCCAGAGAGGCCTGGTCCGCACTGCGGTCGTGTCCGAGGGCGCGAACACCTCGGCCGGCTTTGGATCGTACCGGCCGCCGTTGGCCTTGGCGATCGCCTGCAACCGGCCGTGGTTCGTCGGCCGCACGCGGAACTCCTTGCCGTTGCCGACGAACAGCCCCAGGTGCTGCGCGTAGATGGCTCGACCGTCGTGACGCAGCGTCACTTCCAAGGAGTAGTTGCCGGGCCACGGCGTCGATAGCTCCGCGGCGTAACGGCCCGGGGCAACCTGGGGGAGCGTCATCTCGCGGCCGGGTCGATCGGGGGCCACGACGGTCAGTATTGCCTCCGCGGCGTTGAGAAACCGGCCTTCGGGATCCAACGCATCGAGGATCACCACCGCACGATCGCCGCTGCGCTCGACGTGCAGCACAAAATCCTTGTCCCGGTCCCTGCGCATGGCGTGTCGTACGAGGCCCGCCCAGAAGCGGCCGAACTTGGGCCACCCCAGCCAGGCCGCCGCCCAGCGACTTTGGACGTCGGACGTGAAGACCACGCTGGTCCCCGAGCCGTATCGCCACCAGGCCAACAGCGGATCGCCCTGGTCGGTGGCCAGGGCGAGCCGGGCGTCGGGCTTCAGACGGGTTTCTACGTAACCTAGCAGCGCCGGTGCGCCGCCGAAGTCAAGCCCTGCGAAGATCTCGGCGGCATCGACCGCTTTCGGCCGGAACGGCTCCTCGGTAATGCCCACCTTGCCGGCGACGACCGTTTCCATGGCAAAGATCCGCGGCACGGCGGCCGGGTCGTCGCAAAAGTAAAAATGGCCGTGGCCCAGCCGGGCCACGTCTTTCAGCAGCGACACGGCGGCCTGCCGGCCCACGGCCACCGTCGAAACGGTGATCCCCGAGTCGCCGATCTCCCCGGCCAGCGCCTCGAAGTCGTCGGGGTGAGAAAGCCCGTCGCTGAGCACGATGATGTGTTTCAGATCGGCAAACGCTTCGCTCAGCGCCAGGTAGGCCTTTTCCATGGCCGGGTACAGATTGGTCCCGCCGCCGGCGGTGATCGTGTCGATCCGCTCAAGCACCTGCTGCTTGTCGGAACAAGGAAGGATTGGGCTGACCCAGCGGCTGTTGTCTTCAAACGCGATCACCCCCACCTGGTCGCGCGGGCCGAGCCTCTCGACGGCCCGCCGGGTCGCCTGCTTGGCCAGTTCGATGCTCTGGCCCTCCATCGAGGCGGAGCGATCGATCAGCAGCACCATGGCCAGCGTGGGTTTCGGTTTGTCTTTCTTGACGTCGCAGGCCACCGGCAAGATCTCTTCGAGCACGCTGTCGCGATACCCTCCCGGGGTGAAGGTCCGGTCGCCGCCGATCACGATCAGCCCGCCGCCGAACTGGCCCACGTATCGCCGCAACACGTCCATCCGCTCGCCCGGAAGCGAGGTGGCCGGGACGTTGGAGAGGATCAACAAATCGTAGCTTCGCAGTTCGGACAGCCCCTCGGGCATCTCTTCCGGCGGCCGGACCTCCACGTCGACGTGCTCGTGCTTCAGGGCCTCGGCCAGGCGCCGGGCGGGCACGGGCCGGCTTGCGATCAACAGCACCCGAGGCTTCGCCGCGATGATCACCACGGCAGCGCTTAGGCTCGCATCGGCCGGCAACAGGACGAACTGCTGAGGACCGCCGCCGGTTATCTCGAGGCCGCAAAGAGCCAGGATCAACATGCCGACCAACAACAGACGAATCGCCAGCGACGCGGTGCGTTGCCGGCGGGCGAAGTGGACCAGGCTCAATCGCCAGAAGTAGATCAATAGCGGCACGGCAGCCACCGCCGCCAGCCACCACGGCCGGACCACGTCGAATTGCCAGGTTGAATCATTCACGTCAACAGAGCCAGCGCCGTTGATAGAAACACCACTCCAGGACCAACAGCAGTCCGGCCGCCACCGCCAGGAAAATCCAGGGCGACGGAGCGGCCACGTTCGTCAACCACGGCCGGGCGACCGTCGCCGAAGCTGCTCGGCCAAGGTCGACCGGCACCCGCAAATCGCTTTCACGCCGCCTTTGGGCATAACCGGCAAGCCGCCGCAGTTCAGTCGTCGAATCCGATCCCTGTTGGCCCGCCGCCGGCACCCCCGCCGCAGCCGTGTTGTCTTCCGCGTAGTCGTCGGGCCGGTTGAGTCGGGCGGTGAGTCGGCCGGCGTTGGCAGTTGCGATTGCGAAAATCTTCTGGACGCGCCCGTTGCCCGGCAGATTGATCGGAAGCGTCTGAAGGGGCTTCCCTTCCAACGCCAATTCGAGATCACATGCCACCGCCTTGCCGGAGAAGTTCTCCACCGCGACCAGGCCTTCGCACTGGGCCGGATCGGCGAGGCGGCGACGCACCCTCAACCGGGTAATCGCGACGTTGTCCCCGTCGCCGCCCACTCGGATGATTTCGACGTCGTCCGCGGCGGCCAGTTCTCGCGCACCACGGAAGCCGCCGTCGGTGATCAGCACGACGGGTCCGGCGGAGGCGCCGCCCAACATCCGGCCGGCCAGCGCGACGGCCGCTTCAACTCGCGTAGCCCCGGTGGTGATCGGCAACGCGTCCAACGCTTCCCCCAACACCGCCACGTCGTTGGTCAGGCCGCATCGTACGCCGACGGCGTCGCCGGCCGAAAGGACCGCCGCGGAGTCGCCTTCTCGAAGGCCGCCGATGATCGCCCGGGCGGCCTGCCTGGCCGCCGCCAGCCGCGTCGGTTTCACGTCGGTGGCGTTCATGCTGCCGGAGTTGTCGATGATCAGCACCAGCCGCCGCGGGCCGGGGATTTGCGGGTCGGCCAAGGCCACTACCACGAAGATCAGGATCGTCAACTGCACGGCCAACGAAACCGGATACCTCCACCGCGACCACGCCGATCGTGCCGCCTCGTCGGCGAACACCTGCTGCCAGATCACGTCGGTCGCCACCGGCTGGCGGCGCAGCCGGGCACTCCGCAAGTAAAGCACCACAATCGGGACCGCCAGCAGTCCCCACAGTAGTGCAAGCGGGTTGGCAAAAGTCATCTTATAACACTCTCTTGGCGATAGCCGAGGGCTAACGGACCGCCGGGTAACAGCCGCTTGCGGCTTCGCAGTCGCTCGCACGATGCTGCGAAGCCGCAAGCGGCAACAACACTTCATTCTCGGACGCGTCGCTGACAATCTGCATGCAATCGAGGCCGTGTTTCACGCAGTAGCGGCGAACCGACTCGCAAAACTCGGCGAACAACTCTCGATATCGCCGGGCGGCCCGCTCGGTGATCGTCACGCTTCGCGACGTGGCGGCTTCTACCTCATACAATTCTACGTCGCCGAGCAACCCGGGATCGGCCTCTTCGGCGGCGTAGATCTGCACCACGCGGGGTTCGTAGCCGCGGTGGCGCAGCACGTCGAGCCCTCGCTGAAAGCCGTGCCGGTCGTACAGATCGCTGATCACCACGACCGGCCCGTGGCGCTGATATCGTCGGACGAAACGTTCGGCGGTCGCAGCCAGATCGGTTTGAGCGCCTTGCACGCCGAGCTGCCGGAGGAAGCGAAGCAGCCCGGGCGCCCGGGCCTTGCCGCGGATCGGCGGCTGTTGGGCCACGATGCCGTCGGAAAAGCCGATCACGCTGAGACGGCCGAGTTCTCGCAAGACCGCGCAGCCCAACACGGCTGCTACACGCCGGGCAAGGTCGAACTTCGACGGCCGGCCGAGCCCCATGCTGGGCGAGCAATCCAAGAGAAGGTACACGCTGAGATCCTCGTCCCCGGAGAACGTCTTGGTCAACAGTTCATCGCGCCGGGCACATAGGGTCCAATCGATGTACCGGTAGTCGTCGCCCGGGGCGTAATCGCGGAGCCCGGTGACTTCGGTCCCGCCGCCGGGCAGTGCCCTACGGGGCCCAGCCACCATCGAACGGCCGCCGGGGCGACGCGACGCCAACCAAACGTATTCAAATCGTTTGAGCCATTCGGAGTCGAACATGGACATGGAAACCCGATTCACGCCGTTTTCTTGTCGAACATGGACCTGGTAACCCGATTCACGCCGTTTCCCTCTACAATCACGCCGACGCGGGCACCGCATCTGACGAAGAACCGAGGATCGTTTGCACCACGTCGTCGATCAGGCGATCGGGCCGGACGTCTTCGGCCTGGCCCTCGAAGTTGAGGATCAGCCGGTGCCGCAGCGCCGCATGGCAAACCGCCCGCAGGTCCTCCCGCGACACCGCATCGCGACCCTCGACGGCCGCACGGACCTTGGCCGCCAAGACCAACGCTTGGGCCCCTCGCGGACTGCTGCCGTAACGGACAAACCGTCGCACCGCCGCCGGGGCCTGGGGGTGCTCGGGATGCGTGGCCGCCACCGCCAAGATCGCCGAGCGCCGCAACTCGGCGGCGATCGGGACCCGTCGGGCAATCCGGCGCATCTCGAGGATCCGCCGGTCGTCGGCCACCGCGGCGACCACCGGCGGCTCGCCTTCGGTAGTGCGGTCGAGAATCTCCTCGATCTGCTCGACACTCACGGCACCCACCACCAGCTTGAAAAAGAACCGGTCCAACTGCGGCTCCGGCAACGGGAACGTGCCCTCCATCTCCAACGGGTTTTGGGTGGCCATCACCATAAACGGGCTGGGCAACTGGAACGTCTCGTTGGCGACGCTGATCGACTCGCCCTCCATCGCTTCGAGCAACGCCGATTGGGTCTTCGGCGTGCCGCGATTGATCTGGTCGGCCAGGATCACGTGCGAGAACAACGGGCCCTTCTGGAATTCGAACGTGCGGCGGCCTTGCGGCGTTTCCATGACCACGAACGTGCCGAGCAGATCGGCCGGCATCAGATCGGGGGTGAACTGAATCCTCTGAAAGGTGAGTTGAAGCACGTCGGCCAGGGTCTGAACCAGCAGTGTCTTGCCCAGGCCCGGCGTCCCTTCCAGCAGCACGTGGCCGCCGGTAACCACGGCCGTCAACACCCCGTCGATCACTTCCCGGTGTCCCACGACGACCTTGCCGATCTCACGGCGCAGGGCGTCGAAATCGCGGCGGAAGCCCTCGAGTTGCTGTGGGATCGGGATCTCGCTGCTCATGGTTCGTATCTCTCGGTACTGCCGAACTCCGTTGCAAAAGGAGACCGTCAATTGAGCAGATACCATGGTTTCGGTCAAGGTGGGCGGCGGCTTGCACGCGGCGATGGGGGCAGGTATCGTAATGGTTGGAATGTGTCCAATGGTTGGCGACGTGTGGACGCCACGCTGCCCGGCATCGTAGTAGAAACTGAGCGTGAGCGGGAATTCTCTGCGGGAAGAACTGATCCAAACGCCCGCCGACTGCGTTCGGCGGGGGCCCCGCCGAACGCAGTCGGCGGGCGTTTTACGTGTTTTGCGCCCGTTGGATTTCCGAGCATTCTCAACCAAGAACCCCCCCCCAACTACCTTGGAGGTTTTTTCCCATGAAAAACCGTATCTCGCGTCGATCCCTGCTCGGCGGCCTCGCCGGCGGCGGTGTGGCTGCGGCGGCTGCCGCATCGCTCACTCGAAACCTGCCGGCCGCCGAGCCGCAATCCGAAACCCGACTGAAAGGCAATATCAACCATTCCGTCTGCCGATGGTGCTACCGGACGATCCCCTTTGAAGATCTCTGCAAGGCCGCCAGGGAGATGGGGCTGAAGTCGATCGAGCTTCTCAAGCCGGCAGATTGGCCGACGCTGAAAAAGTACGGCCTGACCTGCGCCATCGCCAGCGGCGCCGGGATGGGAATCAGCCGGGGATTCAACCGCGTTGAATACCACGACGAACTCGTCGCCAGCTACGAGAAGCTGATCCCACAGGCCGCCGACGCCGGACTGACCAACGTGATCTGCTTCTCGGGCAATCGGGCCGGACTGGACGACCAGCAGGGCGTGGAGAACTGCGCCAAGGGGCTGAAGCGACTGATGAAGCTCGCCGAGCAGAAGAAAATCAACGTGGTGATGGAACTGCTCAACAGCAAAGTCAACCACAAGGACTATCAGTGCGACCACACGGCGTGGGGCGTGAAGGTCTGCCAGCGCGTCGGCTCGGATCGGTGCCAACTGCTTTACGACGTCTATCACATGCAGATCATGGAAGGCGATTTGATCTCCACGATCAAGCAGAGCACCGAGTACATTGCCCATTATCACACCGGCGGCGTGCCCGGGCGGCACGAAATCGACGAGACCCAGGAAATCAACTATCCGGCCGTGATGCGGGCCATCGTCGCGACGGGTTACCAAGGCTTCGTGGGCCAGGAGTTCCTCCCCCAAGGCCCCGATCCGCTGGCCTCGCTACGGCGCTGTGTGCGGATCTGCGACGTGTAGCGGGAAGAAGTAGGGTGGGCACCGCCCACCAATTGTGATTTCGCGAATGTAAGGGGCGGCCCCTAAAGCGGTTCGTTGGTGGGCAGTGCCCACCCTACTCTTGATTCGCGCGTCTTCCAGCGGGCTGCTAAGCCGTTGGCGTCATAGGACTTAGGCAGCCTTCTTTTTCGGATTGACCGGTTCAGGCGGAGTTTGTATCCTGCCGGCCCTTATCGGTTCATCCGGAATTCGGGTACTTGGCATCGGAGGCAGGGGAAGTACGGGTTCCTCTTCTCTGTTGCCGAATGGGCCGGATTGCCGGAAAACGCCGTGTCTTGCCAGAAACCCACGAACAGAGAAGAGGAACCCGTACTTCTGTTGGTGGAGCGAGTACGCGAATTCCGGATGAACCCCCCTATCTCCGTGCGCGTCGCCCGTGTTTCTCACCACGCGGCGATCCGCGGCGATTGTTTTGTCCCAAGGATGGGAGGTCCCCATGGATGGAAGCCAGCACGAGGACCGGCACGACCGCTCGCGCATTCCGGTCGAGCCGGCGCGTGGTGAGGCCAGGTTGTCCGGCAACGTCGACCGGGCGTCAACCCGGGCGATTCAAGAGTCGCTCGAACTGACCCGCCTGGCCGAGAACGTGCTCAGCGAGACCTGTCCCGACAGAGACACGCCGCACAACTTCCAGGTTGAGATCGTCAACGCGGCCGAACCTTTGCCGAAGACGGCGCTGCGGAAGCTTTCGGTGCTGATGCCGATCTACAACGAGCGGTGGACGCTGGCGAAGATCGTCGCACGGGTGCTCAACTCGCCGGTTCCCCTGGAGATCGAATTGATCGCCGTGGACGACGCGTCCACCGACGGCTCCGGGCAGTTGATCGACGAGCTCGCCGAAAAGGACGCCCGGATCCGCGTGGTGCACCACCCGACCAACCGCGGCAAGGGGGCCGCCGTGCGCACGGCCATCGAGCAGATGACCGGCGACGTGGCGGTGGTGCAGGACGCCGACCTGGAGTACGACCCGATCGAGTACCCGTCGCTGCTTCGGCCGATCCTCGAAGGCAACGCCGACGCGGTCTTCGGCTCCCGCTTCCGAGGGCAGACCGTCCGCGTGCTGTTCTTCTGGCACAGCCTGCTGAACAAGGCCCTGACGCTGTGCTCCAACATGCTCAACGACCTGACGCTGACGGACATGGAGACCTGCTACAAGATGGTCCGCTGCGACGTCTTGAAGCAACTCCGGCTCCGCAGCAATACGTTTACGATCGAGCCGGAGTTGACCTGCCGTTTGGCCCAGTGGGGCGCCCGGATTTACGAAGTTCCCGTCAGCTACTTCGGACGCACCTACGAGGAAGGCAAGAAGATCCACGCCACCGACGGGCTGAAGGCGATTTGGGAGATGTTTCGCAGCCGGTTCTTCGACCCGCAGTTTACGCACCATGCCGGCTACTACGTGCTCTCGTCGGTGGCCAAGGCGACCAACTACAGCCGCTGGATTCTCGACCAGGTGGCCGACTACATGGGCTCCCGGGTGCTGGAGGCCGGCTCGGGGATCGGCAATCTCAGCGGCATGTTGCTCGACCATCAGCGGCTGGTGCTGGTCGACAACGAACCGATGTACACCGCGGCGCTGAAGCGGCAGTTCGGCTACCGCAGCAACGTGCGGGTGGATCGGGCCGATTTGACCGACCCCCGGCAGTACGCCCGCTGGCAAGACGAACGGCTCGATACCGTCTTTTGCAGCAACGTCCTGGAGCATTTGGAGTCCGACGGGCAGGTGCTCGAGAGCTTCCACCAAATACTCACGCCGGGCGGCCATTGCGTGATCGTGGTGCCGGCCGGCCGCTGGCTGTATACCGGCATCGACGCCGAACTCGGGCATTGCCGCCGTTATACGCAGCAGGAGCTCCGCGAAAAGATGACCGCCGCCGGGTTCGAGGTGGTCTTCGCCCGGCAGTTCAGCAAACTCGGCTCGATCGGCTGGACCGTCTCGGGACGCCTGCTCAGACGCCGGCACCTCAGCCCGCGGCAGATGGTCTGGTTCGATCGGCTGTTGCCGATCGCCAAGGTGCTCGACTACCTGCTGCCGGTGCCGGGGATGTCGTTGATCATGGTGGGACGGAAGCCGGCGGCGCCGGCCCAAGCGGGGACGCCGGGGGCGCTGCAGAAGGCCGTTGCGTAAGTTGGCGCGTCGGGTCGCCGTGCCGGCGACCGCTAAACACTTTCCACTATCCACTACCCACTGTCCACTGCCTACTACTTACTTTCCACTTTCACCCGCCGCATCTTTTCGGCCTTTTCGAGAATGGCCGGCCGGGCCTCTTCCATGATCTCGCGGACGTCTTCATAGCGCATGGTGCGGTTCTCGAAGGTCCGCTTCTTCACCGCGCCGAGGAACCGGGCCTCGAACTCGGCCAGGTTCGAGCCGTAGATATGAAAGCTGTCGGCCAGGTGACAATAGCGGCCCGGTTCGATCGGCGTGCCGGAGCTTTCGGCGATCCTCCGGGCGATCGTCTTCTGTAAGTGGACCAGCGCGAAGATGTTCATGAACGACGCCTTGTACGCGTCGTTGGAGCGGAAGCGGACGTTCATGTTCAACACCGACCGGTCGCCGTCCGGGCTGATGCGGCACCAGATGCTCTGCAGGCAGGCCGGATCGTAACAACTGTTGTCTTCCCAGACCTTCCAGGTAATCGCCTGGGCACGCCGCGTATAGGGCGTGTCGGCCAACTGGCGGCAGATGTGCTCGATCTGGTCGGTCGGATCGAAGGTGGGCACCTCGTAACCGAACAGTCGCTGGTGATAGGTGTATTCCCACCGGGTGTCGTCGGGGTCGTCCGGGTCGCGGACGCAGTGGTCCTTGATCCCCTCACAAACCTCCATCACGTATTCCTGAAGCTCCTCGAACCCGCCGGGAAAGTCGCGATGGATCATCGGCTCGGCCGCCGGGTCGTGGACCGTCAGGATCATGGTGGCGTCTTTGCTGGGCCGATCGTCCGGCTTGTCGTACTGCGTCTTCAGGTCGCAGCCCGACTCGTACAACATGATCAACGCATTTTCCCACGCCCGGGCGATGCAGTCGCCCTCGGCGTGCAGTACGGGAATTCCACTCATCGGCAATCCTTTCCAGCTAAGTGAGGGGTTCGCGAATTCCTTTGCCCCGAATCCGTTTGTGGGAGGCCGAAAAACAACTTCCGCAAGAATTGTAGCCGTCTCGCTCCGCGAGACGAAGCCTCATCTCGCGGAGCGAGACGGCTACTTTGGAAAACCGGGAAGCTACTTACCGGCCGCCCCTTTGATCGCCGACGGAGTCGCCTCCCACAGTCTCGGTCAAGCAGGCGTATTCTCGGAGTTCGGCCGGGAATCGACAAGCCCCCGAGGTGGGGGGAGAGCGACTGCTCGCGTTACTTGCCGCGATCGATCAGTATGGTTATATATGAAGCCCCGAGAGAATGACACCGCGTGGCCGCGGCGGCTAAACGTGTCCGGCGAAGGCCATCGTGCCGACGGCCGCTAAACCAGTCGCCGTCCACTTTCCACTACCTACCACCTACTACCTACCACCTACCACATACTACCTGCTACGCAACGCCGTGCTCCTTCTCGTTCTGCTTTACAACCTGACCATGGCGGCCGTTGATTGCGCGGCGCTGGCCGCGTTGCGGTGTAAGCGGAACGTAGCCGTGGCGTGCGCGGCGGTGGCGATTGCCGCTGCGGCGGCGGCGTTTCTGGCGGTTGTCCTAGGGGGCAGGTCGTTCGGGGTGTTTCGCTTGGCCGCTTACGGTGTGTTCCTGCACGGGACGGTGCTGTTGGCCGGATCGGCCTGGCTGTTGTGGCGCCCGCAGCGGAAGACGGCCCTGGCCGCCGCCGCGACGGCCGTGCTGCTGGCGGGGATCGGCGTCGATGCCTTCCTGATCGAGCCGCACTGGCTGGAGGTGTCGCACGTGCGGTTGACTTCGGCGAAGATTTCTCGCCCCGTGCGAATCGTCGTGGTGGCCGACCTGCAAACCGATGAGATCGGCCGGTACGAAAAGCAGGTCTTTCGCCGGGTGTTGCAGGAGCAACCCGATCTGATCCTGTTGGCGGGGGACTACATTCAAGCGGGCAAGCCGCTGCGAGGCGAACTCCATCGTCAACTGAACGAACTGCTCCGAGAGATCGAGTTTCCCGGTCAGGCCCGGGCGTTCGCCGTGCTGGGCAACGTCGACCCGCCCGACTGGACCAAGTCCTTTGAGAATCTGGGCGTGACCATGGTCCGATCGACCGAATCGTTCGAGCTGCCGCAGCTTCGGCTGACGTGCCTGGCGATGCTCGAGTCGCGGGACCGGTCGCTGAAGATTGGCCATGATGATTCGAGTCGTTTTCATCTCGTGCTGGGACACCTGCCCAACTTCGCCTTGGGACAGGTTCAGGCCGATCTACTGGTGGCGGGCCACACGCACGGCGGCCAGGTCCGGCTGCCGCTGTTGGGCCCGCTGTTGAAGCTCTCGCCGATACCGAGGAGTTGGGCGGCCGGGTTGACCGATCTGCCGGGCGGGGGAAAACTGCTGGTGTCGCGCGGCATCGGCATGGAGCGGCATGGAGCCCCGCGGCTGCGGTTCCTCTGCCGCCCCGAGCTGGTCGTGATCGACCTGGTGCCGCAAGGGGAATGAGGCAATCCGCATCTTGTGGGAGGCGACTCCGTCGGCGACGAATCCAGGCAATCCGCAATCGCCGACGGAGTCGCCTCCCACAATGTGTTTTTCGACGCCTCGACTACTCCAGCCGGAAACTGTAGCCCTCGTAGTACTGGCTTCGCTCGGTGGTAAATATCGGCACCTTGTTGACCGTCAGCTCCAGGGCGGAGGTATCGAACGATTCGTACTTGTCCGGCGTATCGGTTGCTCGGAGGATCTTGATCCCTTCACCCTTGGGGACTTCAATCGGTTGCCCGCCGTCTTCCAGCGTAAAGGTGTAGACGTTGTTGTAGCGTCCGCTTTCGAACTGCTTTTCTTCCGCCAGGACCTCCTCCTTGATCGCGGTGCCGATCGGCACTTTGTACAACACCTGGACGATCTTGCCGGGGTCCCCCGGGTCGGTGCGGACGATCAGATCCATCTTCGGCACGATGCGGACCCGGTACTGGGTGCCGGCCGGCGCGCCGCCGGCGCATTCCTTCGAGGCGTAAGCGTACTCTCCCTTGTGGTTGGTCACCGAGGTGAAGTCCAGAATATCTTCGTCGCAGTCGAAGATCACCTCCGCACCGACCACCGGCGTTCCGTCGGCTAGGGTCACGGTGCCCTGGATCTGGTAGTAGGACCGATCGCCCCACCAGTACCAGTAGAGCCCGATCATCGCCACCAAGATGGCCACGACCCAGACGCGGTAGTCGTTGAGCCCGCGGCCGTGTCCGCCGCGAAGTGCCTCCAGAGGGGATTTCCAGACCAGCTTCTCGCTTTCTTCGGTGTGCCTATGGGGCCAGATCAACGAGCAGATGAAGATCACAACCGACTCGAAGACCGCCAGCAGGAAGCAAGAGAACAGGGCGTTGATCTCCAGGTCGCCGATGTAGTTCTTACCCATGAGGGTCCACGCAGTCACGCCGGTGCCGGCGGCGATACCGGTAATCAACGTAATCAGTGCCGCTCTTGACGAAGTTCGCCGCCAGAATACACCCCAAATGAAAACGACAGTTGTCGGAGGCGCAAAGACTGGGAAGGAGTCAACCATGGCCTGGAAAATCGTCTTGTCGAAGAGGCCCACTGCCAGCGACCAGACGATCGCCACGATCATGGCCAGGAAGGTGGCGACCCGGCCGACGCGGATCAGGTGGCGGTCGTCGGCCCTCGGGGCCCAACGCTTGTAGATGTCGTAGCTGACCAACGTGGCGATCGAGTTCAGGGCCCCGGAAACCGTGCTCATCAAGGCGGCCAGCAGCGCGGCAATCACAATCCCTTGGGCGCCGATCGGCAGCACGTGGTGAATCAAATGGGAATAGGTTTCGCCCGTCTTGGGGGCCCCGCTCTCGGTCACCGGCAACGGCGGGATGATCTTCGCCTCGATCATTCCCAGACAGATCAAGCCCGGCAACACGAAAATGAACACCGGCAGGATCTTGATCAACGCGGCGAACAGCGGTCCGATTCGGGCATGGTTCTCGTCCTTGGCGCCCAGCACCCGCTGTACGATCGTCTGGTCGGTACACCAGTACCAGATGCCCGTGATCCAGTATCCGGTGAATACCGCGTACCACGACAAACCGGTGGGATCGCTGTCGGGTCGCCCCATGGAGAAGTTGACCGGGTGTACGTTGGCTTTCAAGTTGCGCCATCCGTCGGGCAATTGGTTGAAGTCCAACAGGCCGGCAAACCCCGCCGCACCAAAATCCCAACCGCCCAGCTTGTAAAGCCCCAACAGCGTGATGCAGATGGCGCCGAAGATCAGCACGATCGTCTGGATCGATTCGGTCAGCACCACGGCCATCAGGCCGCCGACAATCGTGTACAATGCGGTGGCGCTGCAGATGGCGATGATCGTCCAAACGCGGAAGTCTTCGGGATTGTCCACGAACGCACGCAGCAGCGATCCTTCCAGAACCACGGCCCCGGCGTAGAGCGAAAACCCGATGTGAACCACCACCGCCGAAAAGATGCAAAGCACGGCCAGGATATCGCGGCAACCGCGGCTGTAGCGTTTTTCGATGAAGTCGGGCAAGGTGGCCACGCCCGCCCGGATGTAAAACGGTGCGAAAAACAGCGACAAGATCACCAGCGTAAAACCGGCCATCCACTCGAAATTGCCGTAGAGCAGTCCGCTGCAGTACCCCGACTGGGCCAGGCTGACCAGGTGGATCGTGGAGATGTTGGTGGCGAACAGGGCCGCCCCGATCAGCGGCCAGCGGAGCGACTTGCCGGCCAGGAAGTAATCGGCCCCCTTGGCCTCCTTTCGCCGCAGCCCGGCCCAGCAGCCCAGGGCCACGATCCCCAGCATATACGCGATGATGATCGTCAGGTCGATCCAGTGGACCGTCAACCTGGCACCCGCATCGGTGGCGGAGCCGGCGCCGGCAAACAAACTCGGCAGCAACCAATTCGACATCTAATCTCTCTCCTGGCCTACACACGGCGGCACGCTGACGGCCGAAACTGTATCGTCAAGCCTACTCAAGGGAAAAATCGAATCTAACAAATCGGCGGCTTACTAGCAAGTATCTGAGGGTGTCCGGGAATTCAAGGCTGTAGGGAACGGCCTCCGTGCCGTTCCGGTACGATCGGTGGCTCCACGGAACGGCACGGAGGCCGTTCCCTACAGCGGTTTCCAGCGTTTTGAATTCCCGGACACCCTCAAGTATTGGAGACAAGAAACGGCCGCCGCCCGACCCCCACAACGCCCCGGCGCCCGTTCGGCGCCGCGATGCTTGACGATCTCGTTCCGGCGGCGCAAAATAGAGATCCTGTAGGGGCTCCCGCGCGGGAGCCGACGTCGCCCAACCACCCTCTCTGCGAGGATCGGCCATGAAAACGCTTCCCCCGGCCGTCGCTTGCATCTGCTTGTTGCTAGCCGCCATGGCCACGGCCGACCAGCCGCCGGCCGGGGCGACGCCACCTCGCTTGGAGCTTCGGGCGGAGAGTTTCACCGTTCCACCGTCGACCGGGCCGTTGGCGTTCGTTGAAGTCAGGAACGTGCGGGACGTGCCCTATGAGGGGGTGATCACCATGACGGCTCCCGAGGCATGGCGGATTGCGCCGCCGAAACGCCAGGTGAAGCTCGGCCCGGGCGAGTGCAAACGGGTGCCGTTTACGATCGAGCAGGGCCGTAACCTGGCGGCCAATGTGTACCCGATCCAGGTCTCGGCGACCGGCGACGGGGCCACCGTGGTCCGCAAGCAGAACGTGGCCTGTGCCAGCGCCCCGTATTACAAACCGGAAATCGACGGCGACCCGAGCGATTTCAAAGATGCCATACCGGCAACGTTTCTCACCGCCGGCAAGAGGACCGTCATCAGCACCTACTGGAACCAACGCCAGTTTTCGATCCTGGTGGCCGTTGAGGAAGACAAGCTGATTGGATATCCATCGAACCCGGCGGTCGCCGTGTTCGACGCCGTGCAAGTAGCGATCTCCCCGCAAGATACCGTCACCGGGACTTCGCCGGACGACGAGGCGACCCGCTTCGAGTTCCTCTTCGTCGCCACCGGCGAGGGAACCGCCGGCAAGTGTTTTCAACTGGCCGCCCCGGGCATGAAACTGGCCGAGGCCGCCAAGCAGCGGGAGCTGGGACCGCTGGAGTATGAAGACGCCAAAGTGGCCGTGGGCCGCAAGGACGGCGTAACCTATTATGAATGTGGGATCCCGTTCAGGCCGATGCGCGATCAGATCCGGCCCAGCGAAGGCCGCGAGTTCTGCCTGTCGGTGCTGGTCCACGACGCCGACGGCACCGGCATCCGCGATTGGGGCCAGGCGGCCGGACTCTGGCCGTCGCAACGCAACGCCTTGGCCTGGAGTCGCTGGAAAGGGGCCCGATGGGGTGAGAAACCGCCGTTTGACAATAAACTACAGTGGGGGTTGTGTTCGTCGAAGTATTGAGCGTCCCCGTTTAGGATCGTTCGAGAAATTAGTGTCGGATGAAACGATTGGGTGGCTGGGGTCGAGCGTAGCGAGCCCCCAGTTGTCTGGTGAAAGAACTGGGGGCTCGCTACGCTCGACCCCAGCCACCCGGACACTTATTTCTCGAACGATTCTAGCCGCCGGCGGAAGCCCGCGGAGGGTAGCCGCGCGTGGTGCCCGACCGTCCGAGGGCTTCCGCCCGCGGCTAGGAAGTGTTTCACTGTTATTGCAGGCACAACTTGCATTGCCAACGCGACTTGTGTCGCAAACACGTTTCACCAGACAATTCAGGAGGACTTCGCGATGGCACGTTGTTACATTCACGTATTGGCGAAGCAGGCCCTGCTTCTGGCGATTACGGCAGTCGGCGTCAACTCGGCTGGGCAACGACTGACGGCCGCCGAGGACACCTTCCACAGTCCGGCCGCCAGGCCCGGCGGCGAGGTCGTTCTGCGGGTCGTGATGGTCGAAGATGAGGACGAAGCGCCGGAAGCCGCCGGAAAGGCAGCCGCCGAAGCGCTCCGCAAAGCCATGGGCGGCCACACGCTCAAGGCCGTCCTCGTCTCCGAGTGCTTCGAGGACCGGGAGTACAAGGAGCAACTCATCCGGGGCGTCTGTTCCGTGATCCCCAAGGACCTCGTGCTCGGCGAGGCCACCTACGGATCGTTTTCCCAGGGCGGATGCACCGATTTCGACTCGGTCTGTCTGCTGGGCATCGGCGGCGACGGCGTCTCCGTGGCCGCCGCGCTGGTCACCGAGATGGGCACCTCGAAACTGGTCTTCGAGGAGCACGAAGAACTGATCCAAAAGCGGCTGCACGAGGCCGGGGCCAAACTGGCCGGGAAACTTCGCCGCTCCGACCGGGACCGGCTGCTGATCCTCGTCGCCGACGCCCACTCGCCCAAGAACCAATACCTCGTCGAGGGCGTCCAGCGGGTAACGGGTGCCAAGTTCCCCATCACCGGCGGATCGGCCAACAAGAACGCCGGACAAACATTCGTCTACTTTCGCGGGCAGCTTTACCAGGACAGCGCCGTGGCGTTGATGCTCTCGGGCGACTTTAGCGTGGCCATGGCCGGCCGGAAGGCCCAGGACAACGACGCGGTGATCAGCACGGCCAAAGACGGCGCCGCGGAGGCCCTGGCCCGACTCAAAGGGCAACCGAAGGCCGTACTGGCGTTCAATTGCGCCGGCCGCCGCGGCAAACTCAAGAACATGGACGACGAACTGGCTGCCATTCAGCAGGCGTTGGGTAAGAAGCTGCCGCTGTTCGGCTGCTACTGCGCCGGCGAAATCGGCCCGTTGGACACCAGCGAAAAGACCCCCGACGTCCTAAGCGGCGGCGGCGGCTGGCACGTCATGTTCACGATCATCGGCCAATAGCCGCCCGCGGCGTCCCGACCCGGGCCGCTTGCGGCTTCGCCATCCACGACACCTACATACGTCCCTTAGGACTCGAATGGGGATTACTTCCCGCATTCGGCGCGTACAGTAGCCATCTCGCTCCGCGAGATGTGGCCATCGAAAACCCAGACTGTTTCGGGCTACATCTCGCGGAGCGAGATGGCTACTATACGGAAGCAATTCTCATACGAGTCCCTAGACAAGGAGCCGCCCGTCGTGAAAGCCTTGGTCCTGACCGAGTACAACCGCTTCGACTACCAGGACGTGCCACGGCCGGCGGTTGGCCCGGAGGACGTGCTGGTTGAAGTCAAGGCCTGCGGCATCTGCGGCAGCGACATCCACGGCGCCGACGGCAGCAGCGGCCGACGCATCCCGCCGATCATCATGGGCCACGAGGCGGCCGGGGTGATCGCCGAGGTGGGGCAAAGCGTCTTGGAAAAAACCGACTTGCGGCTCGGCGACCGGGTCACCTTCGACTCGACGGTCTATTGCGGCCGCTGCCGCCGTTGCCGTCGCGGAGAGGTCAACCTGTGCGACCAGCGGCGTGTGCTGGGGGTCTCGTGCGACGAGTTCCGCCGCGACGGGGCGCTGGCCGAGTACGTGGCCGTGCCGCAGCACATCGTCTGCCGGTTGCCGGATGCCGTTTCCTTCGAGCAGGCCGCCATGGTCGAGCCGTTGTCGATCGCCGTTCACGGCGTGCGGCGGCTGCCGATCTGCCTCGGCGACACGGCGGTCGTGGTGGGCTCTGGGATGATCGGGTTGTTGGCCGTCCAGGTACTGCGGGCCAGTGGCTGCGGGCGGATCATTGCGGTCGACGTCGACCGCAGCCGGCTGGAGATGGCCCGCCGGTTGGGGGCCGACGAAGTGCTGTCGCCCGAAGAAACCGACGTGGTCGCGGAAGTGCTGCGGCAGACCGGCGGCCAAGGGGCCGACGTGACGCTGGAAGCCGTGGGCATCCCGACGACGGTGGCCATGGCGATCGCCTCGGTCCGCAAAGGCGGCGGTGTATCGCTGATCGGCAACCTCACGCCCGAAGTGCAATTGCCGCTGCAGTCGGTGGTAACCCGCGAGATCACACTCTACGGCTCGTGCGCTTCCCGCGGCGAGTACCCGATTTGTTTGGAGATGATCGCTCGCGGCGCCGTCGACGTGGCGGTGCTGACCAGCGCGGTGGTCCCCTTGGCCGAAGGCGCGGAGTGGTTCAGACGGCTTCGCGACGGCGAGCCGGGACTGATGAAAGTGATCCTCAGCCCGTGACGGGCTGCATTGTAGCCGTCACGCTCCGCGTGACGAGGCTTCCTCACGCGGAGCGTGAGGGCTACTATGATTTCCCACTAGTTCTTCTGCAACCGGGAGACCGAACCATGCGACTGCGAAGTGGAATTCTGCTGGCGTTTGTTCTGACGTGCATCCTCCGCTGCCCGGCGGGGGCCCAGGAGTACGGCCCGGCCGACCGCGGCGAGCCGGGCGACGAAATGATTCAGCGATATCTGGCCCGCGAGACCGAGAAGATCCACGGCCGCTTCCTCCAGGGCGTGGAATCGCTCGACGACTGGAAGAAGCTCCGAGGCCAATATCAAGACGAGTACTTCCACATGCTGGGACTGAGTCCGAGACGGCCGAAGACGCCGCTTAAGGCCACGATTACCGGCACGCGTCGCGGCGACGGCTACGTGGTCGACATGCTGCACTATCAGAGCCGGCCGGGGCTCTACGTAACCGGAAATCTCTACCGCCCGGCCGGCGTTCAGAAGCCCCAGCGTCTGCCCGCGGTATTCTACGTTTGCGGGCACTCGAACCGCGGCCGCAACGGCAACAAGACGGCCTACCAGTCTCACGGGATCTGGTTCGCCCGGCACGGATACGTCTGCCTGGCCGTCGACTCGCTGCAACTGGGCGAGATCGCCGCGTTGCACCATGGCACGTATCGCGAGGACCGCTGGTGGTGGCACTCCCGCGGCTACACCCCGGCGGGCGTGGAATGTCTCAACGGCATCCGGGGGATCGACTACCTGGTAAGCCGCGACGACGTCGACCCCCGGCGGATCGCGGTGACCGGCATCAGCGGCGGCGGGGCGGCCACTTTTTGGATCGCCGCCGCCGACCCCCGCGTGAAGGTCGCCGTTCCGGTCAGCGGCATGGCCGATCTGCCGTCCTACGTGACCAACCGCGTGATCAACGGGCACTGCGACTGCATGTTTCTGTACAACACCTTCCGGTGGCCGTGGGTCCGGATCGCCGCCCTGGTGGCGCCCCGGGCGATGCTTTATACCAACAGCGACCAGGACCGCATCTTTCCGATGGACGCCAACGATCGGGCGATCAACCGCCTGGAACGGGTCTACAGCCTGTACGGGGCGAGCGACTTCGTCGACGCGGTGGTCAGCATTGGCGGCCATGCCTACCGAAAGGACGTCCGCCAGGCGGCGTATCGCTTCATCAATCTGCACCTCAACGACGACCCCCGAGTAGTTGCCGACAGCGAGATCGACCTGGTCACCGGCACCGGCCAGGACCAGAAGTACCCCATCCCGCCGCAGCAGCTTCGCGTTTTCCCCGAAGACAGCGATCTGCCAGAGGACGAACTGAACTCGACGATCGACGAGCGGTTCGTGCCCATGGCCAAGGTCGAGCCGCCGAAGAAGGGCCAGTTCGGCCGATGGAAGGCGGCCTTGACGTCCAAGTTGAGGCGGATCACGTTTGGCTACTTCCCCGATCGGATCCCGCCGGCCAGGCTGCTTAAGCAGGTCGATTCCGACAAGTCCCGTTTGGAGACGGAGCCGGGCATCGAGGTGGGCCTTCAGCAGATGGCCATGTTCAAACCCACGGCGGTGACCAAGCGCGTGCTGTTGGTGGTCCGCAACCTTCAGCCCGACAGCCCGGTCAGCGACTTCATGCACCGGGTGTACCATGCCGGCGACGTGGTGTACGTCTGCGAGCCGCGGGGCCTGGGCGCCACGCGTTGGACCCGCAAGAACCCGCCCAACTACGTCGAGCGCTGCCACGTGCTGTTGGGCCGCACGGTCGACACGGGCCGCGTTTGGGACATCATCGCCGCGGCCCGCTATCTTCGCGCCAAATACGACGCTGACGTCCCGATCTACCTAGTCGGCCAAGGTCCCGCCGGACTGCTGGCGGCTTACGCGGCTTTGTGGGAAGGCGACGTGGCCGGCGTAATCCTCGACAGTCCGCCGCTGACTCACATGGCAGACAACGCCCCGCCGTTGCTCAACGTGCTGCGGGTCTGCGACGTTCCCGATACGCTTGGAATGCTCGCCCCACGGCCGCTGACCATCTACGGCGTGGCTGGCGAAAAGCTGGAAAAGGTGGCTGCCATCTACGCGGCCGATGGAAACGCCGAGAAGTTGACCGTCAACTCGCCCTGACCTACCAGAGCAGCAACACCACGAACAGCGTGGGCAAGTAGAGCAGCGACGCCCATAAGAGACGTCGGGCGGTGGCCTCGGTTCGGCGGTGGAGGAAGCCGAACGAACAGGCCATGTAGCCGTGTCCCATCCACAGCGCCGCCAGCTTGTACTGCCACTGCCAGGGGACCAAACCATAAAACGCCGGGATCAAGCTCACCGTCAGCAGCGCGATGGCCCCCCCCACGGCTACCAGGCCCGCGGTCCGGCCGGAAGGATCGACCACCGAGGCCAACTTCACGTCGGCCGCTGCGAACTGGTCGCGATACAGCCAGGCGATCGCCATGGCGTGGGGAAACTGCCAGAAGAAGACGACGCCGAACAACGTGGCCGCCATGGGGCTCATCGGCGCTTGGACGACCGCCGCGCCGAGCAGCACCGGCATGGCTCCGGCGACGGCTCCGACCGGCGTCTGCCAAACGGTCCGCGATTTCAGCGGCGTGTAGGCCCCCAGGTAGATCACCCAACTGACGACGGCCACCACCAACACGCCCGGACCGGACCACGCAAAGAGGTGTCCCAACCCGGCCGCGGAAGCCAGCAGGCCGAACCACGTGACCTGCCGATTCGAGAGCCGGCCGGAGGGCAAGGGCCGCCCGGCGGTGCGCGACATTTTCGCGTCGCTGCGACGCTCCAGCCGCTGGTTCAGCGCCACCGCCCCCGCGATCGTCAGCGCGCTGCCAAACAGCGCATTCAGAAGCTTCGGCCACGGCGGCGGTTCGTCGCCGGCGGTCCATGCGCCGACCGCCATGGCAAACAGCACCATCGCCAGGATACGCGGCCGAATCAGTTTCCAGTAATCGCTCATCGACGGCCAAACAGGGTTTTGTGATACCGATACGACCACACCGTCAAACTAAGCGCCGCGACCAGGTTCAGCGAGCCGAGCGCCGAGTGCAGGGTCGTCGTCGGCGCCTGCAAGCGACCTTCCTGCACGACCGTGTACCTTATCGCCCAAACGTTCTCGGTAAACCAGGCGGGCCAGCCGTAGTTGGTCACCCAGGTAGCCGCCGCCAGCAGCAGTTGCACGCAGAACAACCCGACCAGCAGTTGCATCCGGCGGACGAGCATCGGTTGGCCGCGGAAGTGTCGCCGCAGGTGGATCCACAGCCAGGCCAGCCCTATGGCGAGCAATCCGGCCGCCAGCAGTTTCAACAGGACCCAAAGCTGAAACCACGTGGAAACCAGCCCGACGGTAAGAAACTTCAGCCATCCCCAGACTTCAAACCCGCCGACCCCGCCGTCCGTCGGCTGGTGGCGGAGCTGGACGCCCAGGACGATCATCAGGTAGACACCCAACGTGACGGCCAGTCCCAGGCGGTGCAGCCGCCGCGCTGCTGTGGACTCGGCGGCCGGATGTTCCTTCGGCCGATCCTGCTCGAGCCACCGTGGCGAGGTGAAGATGACCAGCACCGCGCAGAGCCCAAACAGCAGCGGGGCGGTCGAGCCGTGGATCTTCTTTAGCAGCACGTGGTCGCCGATCCCACCCAGGATACTCACGGCCGGCGTCCAGGCGTCCTCCAGCCACCGGACCACGTCGCGGCCGACGACCCGCAGCCCGCCGACGATCCCTTGAAAGATCACGCCGGCCAGCGCGGCGATGCCCAGCCAGCGGATCCACTTCCGCCGGTCGCTGCGCCACAAGACCACGGCCAGGGCGATGGTCAGCAGCCCGACCAGTTGGGCCAGCATGCGGTGGCCGTGTTCCAGGAACAGGTCCCAGCCTTGGCCGAGCCAGAGTTGGATCGGGTAGAACCAGTGTCCCTCGGTGGTCGGCCAGTCCGGCACAGCCATGCCGGCCTCGTAGGTGGTCACGTTGCCGCCCACCCAGATCAGCACGAACGTGGCGCAGGCCAAGATCCAGGCCAGTCGATGCGGCCAGGGGCCGTCGGTTTGCTCGGACTTGGAGGGCTTCGGGCGATTCACTTCTTGGCGACAGGCAGGCGGACGAGAATTCCCTTTGACCATGATAGCCGCAAGCCCGAGGCGGCGGAAGATCATCGGAAAACGTTTCAAGGGTTGGGATTCTTGGCGGCTTCCGGCTTCTCTTCGAGTTCGGCTTCCAGCTTCGCCTTGAGTTCGGCTTCCAGCTTCCTTTTGAGTTCGGCTTCCAGCTTCGCCTTGGCCTCCTTCTCCAGTTCCTCTTGGGACGGAATGATCTTGGCAACTGCGGCCACAATCGCCTTGATGTCCTGCTGTTTGAGTTCTCCGGCCTTGAAGGCGAAATTGCCCAGCACGTTGAGCTTCCTGTAAAGCACTACCGTTACCTCGGCGTCCGGATGGATCTTGTAGGGCTTCAGTGCTTCCGGATCTTCGGGAATAACCAACGGAACCTGGTCGGAAATCTTGGCCTCCCGGGCCAATTCCTTCAGCTTGGCCTCGGTGGCTTCGCGGTCGTCGGTGAGGACAACCGCAAAACTGCGCAGATCGGCTGCCTTGTTCCTTGCAACCGCTTCATCAAGCTGCTTGAGCAACATGCCCAAGGCACCGGTAACGTTGCGAACGAAGAGCATCGCTACCGGCCGTTGCGCGCTCAGTCAGACATAGCAGAGAGGTTTGCCCTCGTCGGGACCGGTGACGCTGCGGCACTGGAAGCTCGTCGCGATCCTATCCCCGGGCTGCAAACCCGACTTGAACACAGCCTCCTCTTCGGCAGCCAACACGCTCGCCGCACAGAGCGCGGCGACGGCCAGGGGGAGGCCCACAGACCATTTGGCTCGCATCGTATTCCCATCCCTCCTCGAGAACATCTGTAGCCGTTTCAGGTCCGGCCAACGCCGGACGGTTAACCTATATACTAGAGCGCGAACTCAACCGCGACAAGGAGCACACCACGCAGACACGGAGGTCACGGGGAAGTCGAAGAGTAGGGGTTCGGGCGCCAACTGCGACTTGGCACATTCGCCGCCTGATCTGAAGTGTCTTGTTTGTGTATCGAGTCGAGCAAGGCAATGGCCATAAAGTGTTGCAGAAACTACTTTTATCAGGTTCATCCGACTGAAGCGTACATGGCTATCGGATGCAGGGAAGTACGGGTTCCTCTTCTCTGTGGCCGGACGGGTTAAGTCACCGGAAAACGCGGTCTCTTGCCAGAAACCCGTGAACAGAGAAGAAGAGGAACCCGTACTTCTGCTGTTGGGCCGCGTACGCAAATCCCGGATGAACCTTTTGTTACTCCGTGTCTGCTATGTAGTCATTGTGTCAAGGCCGTTGTCGCCTGCAGGCACGGATATGTCAAGTCACCAGGGCGATCAGGTGCCTGGAGAAACCGTCCGCGTGGGGTTGTCGGCCTCGCCGGCCAGACGGAGTTGGACCGGGCCGGTATGGGGGGTGACCGCGGCGCGGAACTCCTTGGGCGTGCGGACCGCCGTGCGGCCGACGTGGCTGATCCGCATTCCGCGACGCAGACCGGCCAACGCCGCCGCCGAACCGTCCTCCACCTCGGTCACCACCACGCCGTCGTCGTCGAACGAGAGCGGGCCTCGGGCTCGGGGGTCCGCATCGACTACGGCCGTGGGGTAATCGATCCTGATGCCGCGCCACGCGGGGGCGGGCGTGGTGATAATCTTCTTGCCGCGGACTGGGTACTTGGCCAACACCACGTCGACGGTGCGCTGGCGGCCGTCGCGCAACACGTCCAGTCGGGCGACCGCCTCGACCGGCAGTCTGCCCACCTCCAACACCAGCGAGTCGGCCTCGTGGATTGCCCGGCCGCCGACGGCCGTGATTACGTCGTCGGGCTTCAGGCCGTATCGGGCCGCCGGCGTGCCGGGCACCACCCAGTCGACACGGATGCCGTGCGCCCCGCTGAGGATCTCCTGCGGGGCGAGGTTCATCGGCTGGATGCCCAGGAACCCGTACTCGACCTCGCGGCCCTGCTTCAAGGTGCCGATCACGCGGCGGAACGTCTCGTCGACCGGAATCGCGTAGCCGGCCGATTTCTCGTATCCGGCCATGGCGGCCAAGGCCACCGTCAGGCCGATCATCTCGCCTTGAAGATTCAACAACGGCCCGCCGCTGGTGCCCAGGTTCAGCTTGGCGTCGGTCTGGATCAGTGTGCCAAAATGGTGTAGCGTGGATTTGCCGGACGAATCGCCCGTGTCGGGCGTCGGCGGGGCCTTGCGGGCCAGGTTGGAGACTATCCCCCAACTGGCGCTGACCTGGCCGTCCCGGGCGATGGCGTAGGGATTACCCAGCGCGATGACGAACTGTCCCTTCTTCAAACGGGCCGCGTCGCCGAAGACGATCGGCTCGAGGTCGATCGCGTCGATCGCCAACACGGCCAGGTCGCTGCGTGGATCGGCCCCCTTGACCCGCGCCCGATAGACCTTCCGGTCGTGCGTGGTCACGTAATACTCGCTGTCTTCGCCCAACACGTGGTAGGCCGTGAGGATCAGCCCCCGGCGATCGACGACCACGCCGGTGCCGAACTCGTTGGGTACGAAGTTGGGATCGGTCGGCTGCGGATCGGCCGAAGCGACTACCCGACGGCCGAACGGATTGGGCCGAAATTCCGGGTTGAACGCCTCGTCCGGCCGTTGCTTGCGGACCCGGGCGATGGCGACGACCGACTTCTCGGACCGGGCAATGGCGTCGACCAGCACCTTTTCCATGGCCATCGCCGCTTCCAGACCGGAGTTGGCCTGGGCGTAGACCTCGTTGGTTGCCAAGCCCAAAAGGGCCAGCACCATGATCGACCGGAGGGGAAGATGGCAGGCCATGGCAGGGGACTCACGCTACGCTACTTACGCCTCGGGCGACCCGTCGGCGTATCCAAGGGCGGCGAGGATCTTTTCTTTGAGTTCTTCGACGAAATCGGGATTTTCTTTGAGATATTCGCGGACCCGTTCGCGGCCCTGGCCGAGCTGCTGCTCGCCGTAGCGGAACCAGGCCCCCGTTCGGGTGATCAGCTTCTGGGCCATGGCCAGATCGAGGATGTCGCCTTCGTAGCTGATGCCGTCGGTGTGCATCATGTCGAATTCGGCCATGCGGAACGGCGGGGCGACCTTGTTCTTGACCACCTTCGCCCGCACACGCTGACCGACCACCTGCTCGCCGTCCTTCAACGAGCCGATCCGCCGGACGTCGATCCGGCAGGCGCAGTAGAACTTCAAGGCCCGGCCGCCGGGGGTGGTCTCGGGACTGCCGAACATCACGCCGATCTTTTCGCGGATCTGGTTGATGAAGATCACCGCGGTATTGCTCTTGGCAATCGCCCCGGTCAGCTTCCGCATCGACTGGCTCATCAGCCGGGCCTGCAGGCCGACGTGGGTGTCGCCGATCTCGCCCTCCAACTCCTTCCTGGGGACCAAGGCGGCCACCGAATCGATCACGATCACGTTGACGGCGTTGGAGCGGATCAGCATCTCGGTGATTTGCATGGCCTCCTCACCGCTGCCGGGCTGGCTGACCAGGAGCGTTTCCAGCTCGACGCCCAGCTTCTTGGCCCAGGTGGGGTCCAGGGCGTGTTCGGCGTCGATAAACGCGGCGATGCCGCCGTTCTTCTGCCCCTGGGCGACCACGTGCAAGGCCAGGGTCGTCTTGCCGCTCGACTCGGGGCCGAAGACCTCGACGACGCGGCCGAGGGGAATCCCCTGTCCTCCCAGGGCCATGTCCAGCGACAGGCTCCCGGTCGAAATCCCCTCGATGCGGCCCTGCCGATGGGCCCCCAGAGGCATGATCGCTCCATCGCCAAACTGCTTTTCGATCTGGGCCACGGTCGTTTTCAATTCGGGATGGGCCTCCAGCACCGAAGGAGCACTTGCTTTGCCGGCCGACTTGTCTGGTTTCGCTGTTTTCTTCGCCATGTTTTTCTTCGGCTTGGGTTTGGTGGCGGAGACCATAGGGCAAAATCCTTTCTCTTGATGGAAGGCGGGCGGAGTGGCCGCCCGCCGGCTTGTGAACATACGAATAGTATATCGGTGTCCACTATCCTTTTCAAGAGCCCTTAACACCTTTTCCCCGGTCGGCAAGCCCAGCCGTGAGCTCGGCCCGATCGGTTGACAGCGAGAGGGGTGTTCCCCCGCCTCAATGGACGATTTTACCAGTTCACTACGCATCTTGCCGAGGGGGCGGCGGCGGTTTTTTTGAGAATTTTTGGGACAACAGCAACCAACTCGGAAGCACTCCAATTGAAGTTCTCGGCCGTGACGGATCGATTTCAGTTCTATCGAAGCGCGCGTGGACGCTTCCGCTGCGATTCCTGTAATCAATACCCCCATGGCGACATAATGCACACCCCTCTGAAAAGTCATCTTTTCTCGCTACTTTTCGGCAAACCCGATCCGGAAATCGTGCGCCAGGCCGCCGACGAAGCGGCCCGTGCGTGTCATGCGGCTTTGCAAGAACGGGCCCGCCGAAAGACACCCGCCATGGCCCCGGCCGAGGTTCGAGGCTACCTTCGGGCTCACGCAGGCAGCTTGGTCGCCAAGGCGGTGGATGGCGTGCTGAGCCGGCGTCTGCTGAGGTCCGACGTGCGGACGCAACTCGTTGCTCGGGCGACCGAACAAGTCGTCCAACTGGTGGCCGATGATTTGTGCGGTGCCAAGCGGCACGGCCGCCCGCGTGCCGAGGCCGCGTGAGCGTCCCCTTTCCGGCCACCCCCCCAAGAGAACCGGCGCGAGGTCGCAATTGTGGCCTATGCTTTCTTGAAGTCCGCCCGAAGTCACACCTCAGAATTCAAACAGGGAACACGACGATGCAAGAGGAAGAGCGTCCCGATCTGATCCAACTGGCATCCACCATGGCATCGAACCAGGCCAAGGCGGCGGGGTACATCCAAACGCTTGCCGGCTCGGTCGACGAGTTGATCGCGGCCTCGACCGATGAGGACTGGGACAAGGTACGGCATCTCAGCGGCGAGATCGCCGAGCAGAGCCGGGCCAGCGGCTATCGGGCGGTCAGCGCGTTGGCCCAGCGGGTCTTCGACGAGGCCCACCAGCCGAACAACCCGGTGGGGATCAAACGGAGTCTTATCCGGCTGGTCGGAACGTCCGGACGGATGGGGCGCAGCGAGACTCAGAATCCCGGGTGAGGCGGGCCCTTGGGTTGGGAAAACGGCTTCTGCCCCATCTCGGGCGGGCAATCGAGGCATTCCCCCGAGCAGCACCGCTGGCTAAGGTTCTCCCCCGGAGCGACGGGGACGGGAGTTTTTTCCCAATCCAGGAACTTAGCCCCTGCCGGCTTCGTACCGAGAGCGGGTGGAACATGGGCCCGTGGCGGACGTGAAAAAGACTCCCGTCCCCTGGCTTCTCGACCGGCTGCTGACTTGGCCCCTTCTGCACCATCTTCGACCTTGCCGTGCGAAGTCGACAAGCTAGAATGCAAACACAAGCAGATGAGCAGCCACGAACTCGATAATAACCACAGAACACCGCAACACAACGGCCGCTGGGCTGTGGAGCCCGTTTTGGCCGCGGCCGTTGAGGAGCCCCCCATGCAACCTCTGCCGGTTGCGCGGGTCGTGCAACGGCGGGTGTGGCTGCCGGTGGTGCTGTTCTTGGCCACCTGTCTGACCACGCTCAGTGTCGAAGGCCTGGTACCCGGGTGGAAAGCCGGCCAGTACGCCTGGCAGGCACACGGTTGGGCCGAGGGGCTGATATCGGGCCTGGCCGTCGGCCTGACGGAGGGTTGCAAATATGCCTTGCCGCTGATGACCATTCTGATCTGCCACGAGGCGGGGCATTTCTTCCAGGCCCGACGCCACGGCGTCTACGCCAGCTTTCCCTACTTCATCCCCATGCCCCTGGGGTTCATCGGCACGTTCGGGGCGGTGATCGCCATGGAGCCCCGCATGGGAAACCGCCGGGCCCTGTTCGATATCGGCATCACCGGACCACTGGCCGGTTTGGTGCCCACGCTGATTTTTTGCGCGCTGGGGCTACGCTGGTCCGAAGTGAAAACGCCGGCGGAAGTTTCGGGGATGCTGGTGTCGCTGGGTGAGCCGCTGGTGTTCAAGATGTTCTCCGCCCAGGTTTTCGGAACGTTGGCCGAAGGACAAGACGTGATCCTGCACCCGGTGGCCTTTGCCGGTTGGGTCGGCCTCTTGCTGACCGCCTTGAACCTGATGCCCATCGGACAACTCGACGGCGGGCACGTTCTCTATTGCCTGCTGCGGAGGAAGGCCCATTTCGTAGCGACGCTGCTGCTGCTGGCGGCCGTCGCCGCCGTGGTGTATTCGGGCTACTACGCCTGGTCGTTGATGCTGTGCCTACTGTTGCTGATGGGCCCGAAGCATCCGCCTACGGCCAACGACGAGATGCCCCTGGGCACCGGCCGTACCCTGCTCGGTTGGCTCACGCTGGCCTTCATTTTCATCGGATTCACGCCCACGCCGGTGATTTTCAACTGAACGATCACCAATCCTTCCTGGGGATGGAAAGAGAAGCTCATAGCACGATCGCCGTATCCTTCGGGATCGTTCCGGTGTAAACCATGGCGAACCGCTTGGGCCGCAATTCTACTGCCTTGCGATATACTTCATCGCGATCCGTGCTGTGAAACCGCACGATACCGCCCAGCACTTCTAGCGACTGGCTGGTCTGGGGGTCCTCCACCAGGATCCACTGCGACGCAAAACGCGCTCTGATCTCCGCAATGTTCAGCACGGTGTCGTCCATATTCGCTGTCAATCCAACAACCCTGTCTCACTCCCGCAACGACTGAATCGGTGCAACTTCGGGATCAAACGCCGCGGGGTATTTTTTCCGCAGCTCCCGTACCGTGGCGATCGGGCCGCCGGCCGGTTGGCTGGCGTACGACTCGCTGCCGTGGGCCCATTTCTCTTCCCATGCTTGGATCTCGCTTTGGAACGACGCGTTGTCGAACGGCTCGCCCTGCTCGAGCGACTTGTCGAGCCGCCCGATGAACTGCTGCCAGCGCTTCAGGTAGAAGCCCTCGATCAGGCCGGACCACTGACGCCGGGCGTATTCGTGCAAGGCCGAGTCTCGAGGGCCCCAGAGCGTGATGATGTTGCGGGCGTTGAACTCGTAGAGACGTTCTTCTCGTTCATTGGTGGCCCAGCCCTTGGCGGCCTCGAGCCAGCGGCCCAAGAGGAATTCCTGCCGCGTGGCGAGCAACCGATCGACGTCGCCGACCAGGTCCACGAACTGCCCGGCGGCCTTGGCGAAGCCGTCTCGATCACCGGCCCGATACGCGGCGATCATCCGAACGTGATAGGTCTTGGCCAGATCCGCCAGCAGATGCCGGGTGACGTGGACCAGGTCGAAGCGGTAGGTATCGAGCCCACCGAGTTGGTCGGCGCAAGCGAACAATTTTTCCCCTGCGGCGGCCACGTCGGCGTCGACGGCGAGAGCCGGCGTCTCTTTCGCCGGCGGTTCGGGCGAAAGCGACGGACGGCCCATGATGATCGAACCGCGGGGGTGCGCCCGGCTGTACACTGACCGCCGCAACAACTCCCACGCCTCTTCGGCCTCGCCGTGGCGGCAACCGTAGCGGCGATGGACGAACTCGGACAGCCAGGGATCGATCGCCGGAACTTCCTCTCGCCAGGCCGTTTCCATCACGAAGTCGTAGACGATCGGGTTGTAACCGAAGCCCTCCATGATGATACCCACGCCGGAGAGCTTCCCGCGATCGGGGCTGGTCCGGGCCTCGCCCAGGTTCTTGGCGATCTGCGGCAATCCGCCGTACAGGGACACTACGCCGCCGAAATTGTGCAGCGTACACCAGACCCACGGCTTGCCTCCGAAGGCTTCCGTCGTCTTCCATACCGGGTTGGCTTCGCCCCAGAGGTCCAGCAGGATCATCCGCTCGTGGGACACGGCCCCCAGCAGGGCCTCTACCTGGGGCGGCTTCCAGAAGTGGCGGTGGAAGTGAAACAGCCACCCTTGCATCACCCAAATCGCCTCCGGATCGCCGGCCGACATGGCCCCGTAGACGGCCTTGGCCATGGTGTCGAGAAAGGCCGGATCGTTGCTCGGCGGCGTCATCTCGATGAACGTGTCCGACGCGTACAAGTGGGCCGTGCCGAACTGGCGGGTCTGCTCTTTGATGAAGGCCTTGCCGATCCGCTCAAACAGCGGGTCGGCCGGATCGACGAAGTGTGTGCCCGGAAAGTCGACCCAACTCGGCAGCCGCTTGAGTTGGGCGTCGGGAAACTTCTCTTGGATCGCCGGCGGCACGTGGCCGGTGAAGCCCTGCAACACCGGCATCATGCCCAATTCGAGTTCCCGGGCGACGATCTTCTTCTGCAACTGCAAGTGGCCGTCGATCCAGCTTTTCGGCAGCGGGCCGCCCCAGCCGTCCATGCAGCCCATCCAACCGAACGGCAGGTAGCCGGGCCCCACGAAAAACCCGCGGATCTGCTCGTCGCTCAGCCCCAGGTCGCGATAGACCTTGTACCAGATCGCCTCCTGGCCGGTGACCGACAAGGGCATGTTCACTCCGTGCAACGCCATCCAGTCGATCATCCGTTGCCAGCGGTCCCAGTCCCACCAAGCCATCGTGTAGCTGAACGCGCAGAAGTTGAACAGGTATCGATACCTGGCCGGGCTCTCGCGGCGGAGCTTGTCTTTCACAGTCGGCAACGGATCGGGCAAGGCGAGTTGATCGCCGCAGAACGAAACGTGGCAGTGGCAGTAGTACTTCAGGTACCAGTTCAGCGCGCTGCACATCGACACGCCGGTCGAGCCCCGCAGCACGATCTTGCCGTCGCGGGATTCGATCTCGAACACGTCACGGCCATGTTGCGCCGATGTGGCGGCCGGGGGAATCTGCTCGAATACGAAGTGCTGCCGGCTGCCGGGCAGCAGCCGGCCCAACACACCCCGGGCGGCGTCGGCCGGCGACGTGGCGGCCTGTGCCAGGCAAGTCGACGGAAGTAACACCAATAGCGATAGCCCGACAATAACGGCAGACGGTTTCCATCCCATGTTCCATCTTCTCCCGTCGGCAAAGGGTTGTGTGAGGGTGTCCATTCTCAGCCGCCCAAGCTGTGGCTCTCGGTCGAGGTGACCGTTTGGGCTTGGCTCTTCCACTCGGCTTGGGCGCAGGGGAAACTGTGCGCCGGGCAGTGGGAACAGTCGCCTCGCCGGTCAGGGTCGGGGCGGATTACGTGGAGCCGGCGGACTTCGACGGTCGTCTGCTGGCCGGCCGGATCGTAGGAGACGGTCTGCGAAAGCGGCTCGTGCTCCAGGGCCGCTACCACGTACCACGTCGTGCCCGGCTGGTCCATGCACTGGCGATTCAGTCCGTTGACCGTGGCGACTGCCTGGGGGTAGGTCAGCCGGTGCCCGCCGGGGCGTTTTTGCGAAGGCTGCTGCCGGCCGCTGTCCGGTCCCTGCCGGACGCAATCGGGCACGTCCAGCGGCGAATTGGGTTCCCAGGCGTCGGGCCACCAGATGGTGGCGACCATGTAGCGCAGCGGCGTACACAGCCGGGCCTTCGGCCAGATGCGGCCGGGACTGTCCGGCTCGACCACCACGGCCCAACGGCCGCCTGGTTTCGACTCGGCCTTTTGGTTGTGCTCGATGGCCGTCCGCACCGCCGCCAGTAGATCGTCCGACTCCTGGATCACCTCCAGCGGACCTTGCGGCTCCGGGGGCACGTCGTCGGGACACTCCGGCTGCCACCGTTCGGGACGCCGGATGACGGCTATTTGGTAGTCCGCCACGGGAAACTCCTTGGCTGCGGGTTCGCTTACCAGCGCCATAGTATCAACGGCAGACCACCGCGGCAAGCCGTGTCAAGTTTCTCGGCAAGGTGCTTTCTCGGCAAGGTGCGGAAGGTCGTCCGAGAATCGCTTTTTCTTTTGGGTCCGGCGGCCTATAATTCCCCAGAGATGGGTGGTCTCGAGCTCCGAATCCCGAGCTTTTCAGGAGGCAGGCCATGAACGAGCAGACCCGGACGGTGCCCAAGATCCTGGCGGCGGCGGAGCGGCAGATGCAGGCCTGGGTGCGGACGGCCGACATCGAGGACCGTGCGATCCGGGCGCGAAAGTTCGGCGACCTGGCCGGGAGCGTGGAGGCCTATCTGACCGTTTCCCGCGAGGAGGGGGCCGGCGGCAGCGAAATCGCCCGGTCGGTCGGCGATCGGCTGGGCTGGGAGGTGCTGGACAAGGAACTGCTGGACCGCGTGGCCGAGCAGTTCCATCTCTCCCGCCCCATGCTGGAGCTGGTCGACGAGACGCCGGGCAACTGGGCCTACGACGTGTTGGGGACCTGGATGGACCGCAAGATCATCTCCGCCGAGAAATACGTCACCCGCCTGATCCACGTCGTGCAGGCGGCCGCACGCCAAGGCAGCGTGGTGTTGGTGGGGCGCGGGTCGCAGTTCCTTTTGCCGCGGGAGAAGGGACTGGCGGTGCGGATCATCGCGCCGCTGAAGTACCGCGTCGCCCAGGTCATCGAGCGTCGGCAGTTGGACGCCGCCGCCGCCCGGCAGTGGATCCAACAGCGGGATGACGGCCGCCGCGAGTTCGTCCAGCGCTACTTCCACCACGACGTCGACGACCCGCACCTCTACGACCTGGTGATCAACGTCGAGCGTCTCGGCCCGGCCGGCGCGGTCCAGCAGATCACCGCGGCGCTGGCCAACAGCCCGTTGAAAAATCCGTAGGTCAGGGAAAGAAGGCCACGGATTGACCCCATTTGCGAGGCCGATCACCAGGAACCACTCGGGCCAAAGGTGGCCAACAACTCGTCGACCGTTTCTGCCGGCGGGCCCTTCTGTTGCGGTCTGCGTTGTCGGGCCGCGGCGGGTTGGAAGTGCTTCAGCCAGGCCAACCTGGCCGAGGGCGTTTTCATAGGTGCCGGCTGCGACGTCGAGTTGGCCGCCGTTTCCAGTACGGCGTCGTGGGCCGAGGCGGCTTCGCTTTGCGGCAGAACCGGATCGGACACCGGCCCGGACGCCGGCGCAGCGGCGCCTGGCGATGGGGACAAGGGACCCAAGGATTTCACCCCCGGCACGGCGATCAGGTTCAGGCAGTTGAGGAAGTGGGTCGTGTTGGCTCGGGCGATGAGCATGTCAGTTGCGTTGACTCGGGCATCGCGGTTGTAGTCGTAAGGGAATCCGATCGTTGCCGGGAAGAGGAAATTCCGCGGGTTGTCGCGAGTCAGCAGCATGTCGGAGGCGTTGACTTTCGCATCCCAGCCCGAGTTACCCGCCTCCGCAACCGCGTTGCCGAAGTAGAAGACGTCGTCTTGGGGCAGCCCGGTGTCGATCGTGGCCAGCACGGTGACCCGCAGCCACTGACTGATGATGCTGAAGTCGTCCCAGACGAGCGTCACGCGGTCCGCAGCCGCCGTGCCGGCCCCGGGGCGGACCGTCACGGTGGGCTCGGCGGCGAGCGTCTCCCAGCCGGCCGGATAGTCGTCGTTGCCGACCTGGAAGCGGAAGTCGTCGGGCGTAATGGGCCGGCCCGGCATACCGGCCACGTCGACCATGATCCCGTTGATCCCGCGATCGAAGCTGGTGTAGTTGGCGAAGGTGGCCGCCGCGCCGGGCATCAGGGCTTGCTTGTCCGGGGCCACGGCCTCGTCGTCCTGCGCGTTCGGCGCCGGATCGTCGCCGTCGAAGTAGGAGTTGTTGTAGAAAACGTGGCGGTCAACGACTTGCGCCAGCGGCACCGCCTCTTGGACGTCGAAGGCGTTGCTGACGCCGGTGGGTCCCTTGCCGTCGTCGGCCAAAAGCACGACGCCCGTGTCCTCGACCGACACCGCGAGGCGGCCCGTCCATTGGCCGTCGGTCAACAGGACGCCCACCGACAAGGGGACCAGCGCCACGTCGACCAGGGTCGCCGAGGCATCGGCAACCACCACGCCCTGGACGGTTTGGG